>JAAUYE010000964.1_pt1 | contig 10700 bp, 11 predicted proteins | sample 7278081 | NCBI WGS metagenome assembly JAAUYE01 (sample SAMN14350131, study PRJNA611818) | marine sediment metagenome | isolation source: surface marine sediment (0.6m) | place: French Polynesia: Moorea | collected 2018-08
CGTCGACGATCGACATGCAGGCGACGGCGAACTTTCTTGAAGAATTGAAGGGCGTATCGAAAATCGCCCGCAAGGCCGCGAAGATCGGGACCGTGGCGAACCGTGTTCGTGACAACACGCTGATTTTTGATGATCTCGACGAGTATCTGACCAAGGTAAGAGTTCCCTATATCGCCGCACTGCGCGAGGCGCAGAATTACGTGAGGGCCTATACGCGCGGGCTGGGTATCTTCGAGTTGCCGGAGTATCTCGCGTGGCCCGACTGGGACGAATGGGAGCCGTTGACAGCCTGGCTACGCAGCGTTCGCAGCCAACCCTGATCCGGTTGCTGAAGCGGCCTGCCGGCCGCCGCTTTGCTTCGCATCCTGTAGGAGGCCGCCCCGGCGGCCGACATTCTGATGTGGCCTGACGGCCACCGCTTCGCTTCGCGCGCTGGGGCGCGCTCCTACAAGCGCGGTCGTACAAGGGCCACCGCTTCGCGTCGCAACCTGTAGGTGGCCGCCCCGGCGGCCGACCTTCTGATGGGGCCTGGCGGCCACCGCTTCGCTTCGCGCGCTGGGGCGCGCTCCTACCGAAGGCTTGCCCGGATACCGTCCTCCGGATTCGCATAGCGCGGCGCGACACCCAAGACGTTTCGCATCTTGCTCGTATCTACGCGACGCGATTCGGTCATGAATGACAGTCGCTGCGGCGAAAACGCAGCGCGGGCCTGGTCGAGGCTGATCTGCGGCGGGGCCGGCAGTCCCAGCTGCCGGGCAACCTCCAACGTGAAGGCCGTCGGGCTGCGGTGGTCATTGTCGCCCACGTTATAAATGCCGGCCGGCGCGCTCTCGGATAACGCCGCGATGCAGCAGCTGGCGAGGTCATCGACATGGATGCGATTGCCCGGGTTGGCATCCTCTTCCGCAAGCACCGGCAGCCCGGCCTCAACCCGATCGACACCGAGGCGTCCCGGGCCATAGATGCCCGGCGCGCGGAGGACAACCAGCTCGCAATCGTGATTGCCGCACCACTCGAAGAGCAGCATCTCGGCCGCGACCCGCCGCCTCGCTCGCTCGGTGGACGGGTTGACCGGGGTGGCCTCGGCAACGTCTTTGCCGCCGCAGTCGCCGTATACCCCCGTGGTGCTGATGTAGACGAAACGCTTCGGCGGTGGCGCCAGCATGGCGAGGAAGCGCTGCAGCCGCTGGTCGGGCGGCGGTCCCTTCGGCGGAACGGTATAGATGACGGAATAGCGCGCCGGGAGCGAAACGGGCAGCGCCGTCGCCGTATCGAGATCAAATGGTTCCACGCGCCGGTCCGACTCAACCATCGATCGGCTGAGCCCAACGGCAGAATCGACGGGCAGCCGACCGAGAACACGTCGGCCGGTGTAGCCGGTTCCGGTCACGAGCGTGAACATGGCCGGCCTAGGATCTGGCAGCATGTTGAAAAAGTCTCAGGTAAGTGTGAAACAAGAAAAAAGAGGCGAGAAAACGCAGTGTACACGCCAGTACATGAGGCTTTCGAGGCCCCTTATGACGCCGTATCACGCCGCACGAGGCTGTTTTCAACACGCTGCTAGGCCTTGTCGGCATCCATGTGCGGTAATGCGGTAAGAGGCCCAGCCGCGACCATGCCGAGGCCGTCGCGATAAGCGGTCGCCGCCGCATCGGCCTCGCCCATCTCGTTGAGCAGCGTCCCGTATACCTGGTAGGCCTCGGGCGTCGGACGAAGACTGATGACGGTTTCGAGATAGCTCCTGGCTTTGCCCCATAGTTCGTTCCTGAGACACAGACGTGCCGCGGCGAGCAACAGGTCCGGGTCATCGCCATGGTTCTTGAGCCAGCCTTCGGCACGCTTTAACTGTTTGCTGCTGTCCGTCGCTTCGACCAGCCCGAAAAGCGTGACCAGCGGTCCGCGCCAGTTCGATTTGAGCATGCCGCCGAGCTCTTTCTCGACGCGATCGTGTTCGCCCGCTCGCATAAGACCGCGGTAATAAGCCTCCAGCAGCACCGTATTCGAGCGGTGGGCCCGGGAAACACCTTTCCAGACCTCGGCAATCGCGTCGCTGTCAGCCGCGTTCTGCAGCGCCTCCTGCGTAACCCGGATTTGCCAGGCGTCCAGCGTTTCCGGTTTGAGCTGGTTGTTCTTCTTCAATCTTGGCAATAGCTCCGCCAGCGAGTCCCAGTCTTCGAGCTTGAAGTAGAGGCGTCCAATCAGGGCCAGTGCGTGGGCATGATCCCTCGAGTTCTCGTCGAGCCGGCGCAGCGTCGCCAATGCCTGCTCGTTCTGTCCGCGATCGAGCTGAAACTCGGCCTGCGTCAGCAGCACCGCGTTGGCCGCCTCCGGCGTTTGCTCGTAAGCGAGCCGCAGCCACTCGTCACGGCGCTCGTCGTGGCCCTGCAGGTGAGCGGCGCGCGCGGCTTGCAGGTAGTTGAATAACGGCGAGTCGCTGCCACTCGCGGCACGAGCCAGCATTTTTTCGCCACGCGCGAAGTCGCCCTCCGCGACGGCAATCATGCCGCGAGTCAGTTTCTGTCCGGAGCGCGCTGAACGATAACGGCCCGCCGCTTCTCCAAGGCGCCTCGGTGCAAGGTAGATCTTTCGAACGAGCCAGACTCCGAACAGCAGCAATACCGCCAGGCCGATCAGCACGGGTACCGACATCTCGACCATGTAGCCGCGGAAATTGATGATGACGTAGCCGGGATCCGCTAACAGGAAATGCGCAGCAAATGCACTGACGAACAGTGCCAGCACGACAATGACGCCGAATTTCACTGCGAGTTCTCGCGCAAGGTGCGGAACTGCCGGAGCAATCGCAGTGATTCCGAGATATCCGGTGCCGTGGTTGCAAAAACGCTGCCGCGAATTTCGGCCAGCGTTTCCCGGGCACTTGCAACCTGTGCGCTTTCGTTATCGAAGTATTCCGCCATCAACGCGCTCGCGTCATCGATTGACTGCTCGAAGATCGCCTGCTCGCCGCGCAGCAGCGCCAACCGTGCCGACTGCAGCTGCAGCGCCAGGTTGCTGCGCAGGAAAAGCTCGGCATCCGGCGACAGGAGCGCGAGCTTGTCCTGGTCAGGCGGCGTCACCTTTACGAGACCCGACATCGCGTTCTTCATCGAGGTCCAGGCGCGGCTCAGGCCGCTCTCTTCATCGTCCACGGCGGGCTGCTCCTCGTCGGGAGCCGTCGCGGCGCTTGATAAAGGTAATGACTCGACTACGCGGGCGAGACTCGCCAGCGTCATCGTGGCGCCCGCGATGTCCGGCTTCTCCATGCCGTCCAGCGCGGTCAGTTCGTCGGCAATTGTCCGCCGTATGTCGATGAGGGCCGGATTGCTCATCTGAATAACGCGTTCGTCGGCCATGCGCAGAGCCAGAGCGGCGAGCTCCGGTTTGTTGGCGAGCTGAAGCTGGGCGTTGGCTATCTGCATGTAGTACTCGGCTTCCGCGATCAGCCAGGCGTCGCGCGCGCCCTCTGATATGCCGGCCAGCGAAGATACCGAACTCTCGAGCGTGGACATGCGCGCGGGCAGTGCACTCAACGCCCGCACCCGCTCGTCGAGTTCCTGGCGCAGGGCATCTATCTCGATATCGGATCCGCCGCTCTTTTCATCGAGTTCGGCAATCCTCGCGTCGAGCCCGGCGATTTCCGCCAGAACTGACGCAGCCCCGTCGTCGAGGCGCTCGATCGAGTCATTCAGCGTCGTGTCCTTCGCCGCAAGCCACTCGTTGCCGACCGTGTAGCCGACCGCGGCCAGCGCAATCAGCGACGCCAGCAGCGCCAGCCAGGCAATGCCGTTGCCGCGGCGCTTTGCCGGCGCCTGCTCGGCCGGCGCGTCTTCGGGCGTATCTGCTTCCTGGAGCGCGACTTCTTCGATCGTATCGTCTTCGACCGTATTGTCCGGCGTCTCGTCTCGGGGCTCTTCAATCGTATCGTCAACAGACTCTTCAACTGGCGAGTGCTCAGCCTCGCTGGCGCCGAGGTCGTCCTGTTCCTTGTTCTTGTCGCTCATGGTGCTAGTCCGGGTTCGATCTTGTGGAGTGCGATGATCGCTTCGACCATATCGGTCGCCTGCGGGCCGGGTGCAAGTACGGGTCGTGAAGCGGGGTACCGATCCAGAACTTCTTTTAACACACGACCGGCAGGCGTCACCAGTGGCGTAGTCTCGAGCTGGGTCTTGCACCAGGCCGGCAGTAGCGCCACGAGGTTTTTAAACGTCTGCACGCTCATGACCGTGATGACGCCGATGTCGCCGTTGCGCCACCGAGCCTCCAGGTCGGCCAGCGTCTGCGCGCTGACGTCCGGGAGCCTGCGCTCGTAAACGGACAGGTACTCGACGTTCGCGCCACGGCGAGAGAGCTCCTCGGCCAGCAGCTCACGACCGTTCGTGCCACGAATGATGCGGATCCGCTTGCCCGCAACATCGTTGAGATCGGGTTCCGCAAGCAGGTGTTCGCTGTCGAAACCGGCCGCCGGCTGAATGTCGACAAACTGCCCGGCCGCCGCGACGGGGGCCGCCGTCGCGGGACCGATCGTCGCGATTCTTCCGCCGTCCGTGTATCGGATTCCATACTCGACCGCATTACGACTGACGAAAATCACAATATCCGGTTTGCCCAGCTCCGCGACGCGCGCCGACACGATGTTCTCGTCGATCGCTGCAATGTCGAGGACCGGGAAACAAAACGCCGAACCGCCTGCACCTTCGATGGCGGAAACCAGCTCGGTCGCCTGCATGCGCGGTCGAGTGACCAGCACGCCAACGCCCTCCAGCTCCGCTTTAGCCATGAAGAATTGCCGCCCTGTCCAGTAACTCACGGGCGCCGCGGGCGAGGAGGATACCGGCGAGTTCTTCGCCGAGCTGCTCGGCGCGTTCCGGGTTGCCTTCGACCGAATCCCTGAGGGATTCACTGCCGTCCGGCATTGCGACCAGCGCCGTCACCGTGAGCGTGGCGTCCGCGATGACTGCGTGGGTCGCGACGGGCGACTGGCAGCTTGCCTGCAAGGTCTTGGCGATCGCCCGCTCCGCAAGCGTCGTTTGCACGGTCGGTGCGTGGTTCAGTTGATCCAGGACGGTCCGCAGTGCGGTCTTCTCCGACAGGCATTCGATACCGACGACGCCCTGGGCTGCCGCCGGCAGCATCTCTGCCGGGCTGAAGCGCTGACTGATGTGCTCCGCAAGTTCCAGGCGCTCGAGGCCGGCCGCAGCGAGGACGATCGCGTCGTAATCGCCAGCCTGGAGCTTCGCCAATCGCGTGTTGACGTTGCCGCGCAGCGGCTGTATCTCGAGGTCGGGCCGCATCATTTTCAACTGTGCCTGTCGGCGCAGGCTGGAGCTGCCGATGAGCGCACCTTCGCGCAGGTCCGTGAGCTGTCCGCGATCCGGAGAGACCAGTGCGTCGGCGTGGCTGGCTCGCTCAAGCAGTGCCGCAATGCAAAACCCGGCCGGCATATCGGCCGGGACGTCTTTCATCGAATGCACGGCGATATCGGCTTCGCCGTTCTGCATGGCGACTTCGAGCTCCTTGATGAACAGGCCCTTGCCACCGATCTTCTGCAGGCTGCGATCAAGAACTTCATCGCCCCGTGTTGAAAGGGGCAGCAGCGTTACGTCTTCCACCTCGGGAAGCGCGCGCAGCGCCGCAGCCACGTGGTTTGCCTGCCACAGGGCGAGCGCACTCTTGCGCGTTGCAATTCGGATCTTCATAGGTCTTACGATTCTTTCAGACGTCGACGGACTTCGGCAACGTGCCGACGGCTGATTATCAGCTCTTTATCGTCGACATGCGAGTCGCCGCGCAACACGACCCGGCTCTTGCCATCAGCGGTCTTCTCGATTCTCTCGATTCGGTCAACGGCGATCAGCGCAGAACGGTGTATCCGAACGAAGCGATCGGCGAACTCCTCGGCGAGCGACTTGAGGGAAGCGTCGAGCAGATCTCGGCCGCTCTCGTGTTCGGCGCGGACGTACTTCTGGTCTGCGATAAAGCAGCGGATATCTTCGACAGGTATCAGCTTGAGGTTGCCCTGGGCCGTGGCGCAGACGTGCCGACGCTGCCCCTCGAGGTGAGCCTCCGAAGCGACCTGTCGAAGCGTGCTGCCCGCGAGCCTCGATGCGTGTGCCAGCGCCGCGGTGAGTCGGGACCGACGCACCGGCTTCAGCACGTAGCCGATCGCCCGCGCTTCAAACGCGTCGACGGCGTATTCATCATACGCGGTGGTAAAGACAACGGCGGGCGCGCGCTCGAGCTCGTTCAGGTGGTGGGCGGTCTCGATCCCGTCGAGGCCCGGCATGCGAATGTCGAGTAACACGATATCCGGTTCCTGCCGTGCCGCCAGCGAAACAGCGTCCTGTCCGTTGCCCGCCTCGCCGACGACCTCGTAACCGTCTTCGTCATCCAGGATCTGCCGCAGGCGATCGCGTGCGGGTTTCTCGTCGTCGACAATCAGGACTTTCACGCCTCGCCCTCGTCAACGGGAAATCGGAGCGTTACGGTGTAGCGATCGTCGCTGATGTCCACGTCAACCGAGCCGCGACCGCCATAGGCCAGGTCGAAGCGCTGGCGGATATTGGCCAGCGCCATGTTGTTGCCCAGCCTGCCGCGTTTCTTTCCGGCCGCAATCGGGTTGGCCATGGTGACGGTCAGGAAATCGCCCTCGCGCTTTCCGGAGACGACCACCTCTCCGCCATCGGGCAGCAGCTCGATGCCATGGTAAATCGCGTTCTCCAGCAGGGGCTGAATCGTCAGGTTCGGAATGCGTGCCCGCATCGGCAATCCCGCGATGTCCCAGCGAACCTCGAGCCGATCGCCAAGGCGCAGATTTTCAATGCGCTGGTAGATCGCCGCTATCTCCAGTTCCTGCTTCAGCGTCGAGTGATCCTTTGGGCTGCTCATCGTTGCACGCAGCAGATCCGAAAGGTCTTCAACGGCCTCTTCCGCCTGCGGCGGATTCGAACGTGTCAGGGACGCAATCGTGTTCATGCTGTTAAAGAGAAAATGCGGGCGAATGAGTGCCTGCAGAGCGCTGATTCGTGACTGCGCCTCCAGGACGATGCTGCGACGCCATTCACTGGAAACGTATAGATAGCGCATCGCCAGCGCGATGACGATGGAACTGATCGCAAAGGTGCGCAGAATGAAGGTTGCGTGAGAGTCACTGATGATGGTCGATGCGCCGAAGAAGCGCATCAGCTGCCAGGAAATCTCCGACAGTGCCAGGCACAGGATTTCGAGCACAAAAAAACTGATGACGAACGCCCGCGTCTTGCCGGTTTTCTCGAGCGTCTTGCGTAACGCACACATCACGGCCGACCCCAGCAGAGCGAGCCACAGCACGAAGAAAGATATTTTGGACAGCTCGACCAGGAATCGGCCTTCTGCATCATAGGCTGCGAGTGTCAGGACGATCGCAACGAGTTCCGCGACCAGCACCACGATGAAGACCGTGCCCGCCGCACAGAAATCCGGCAGGAAGGCCTGAGCGTCTTCGTGGTCGGGCAGGGGTGCTGCAGTCAAGCGGGCGCTCCTTCGACGTAAGCCGGCATTGTAACGCCAGCGGCCGGGCGGCGCCGGGAAGAAGACGTGATCAGGAGCTGCAGTTTTCCTCGATGAGATCTTCTACTTGTTGCCGGGCGTCCTGCGTCTGCTTCTCGTCGAGATAGATGCGTTCGCCGCTCTCGTCCTCACGATAAAGCCGGCGAGACTCGAGCATGGTTTTCAGGCGCGACCGGTATTTTTCGCATCGCTTCTGCCGGTCCGCGGCTTCCGCCTCTTTTTCGGCAGCCATCCGTGCCTCTTCGTCGGCGGCTGCCCTGCGTTCCTGGCGCGCTGCCATGGCCTGGTTCTGAGACTCGATCTGGTCCTGTACTACGCCGGGATCGGTACGGCGATAGTTGATCGCCATCTGCTGTTCCACAGGCGAACCCGACGGGCGGTCTCCGTAATGGACATTGCCGTCGGCATCGACCCACTTGTAGATCTCGTTGGCCATTGCGGCCCCGCCGGCTGTGAGCGCCAGGGCCATAACAGTGATCAAAACCCGTTTTCCCGCCATCGTCCGTCCTTCAAGGGCCGTGGAGGCCCGACATAAACTTCTGAACACCAACGCATTAGACCATTATCCCGGCGAAATTGCCGTGATCATGGTCACAATCATTTTCAGGCTTCTCACGCAGTAATCGGGCCATAAAAAAGCGGGCCATGCGGCCCGCTGAGTAACTCGTTGCTTCAAGGGGAGATTCGCCGAAAGAACGAGTCAGGGTGGTGACGCCACCAGGCTTTCGTTATGAAAGGCCTGACGGCGCCACCGGGGGGAACATCATTCAGCCTGTGTGAACTCCGGATAGGCTTCCAGGCCACATTCGCCGATGTCGACGCCTTCGTACTCCTCTTCCTCGGAGACGCGGATGCCGACCGTGGCTTTGAGTATGAACCAGACGATCAGGCTGACGCCAAAAGTCCAGGCGAAGATACTCAAGATGCCGATAATCTGGCCGCCGAAGCCCGCCTCGCCGTTCGACAGAAGTACCGCCAGCACGCCCCAGATGCCGACGACGCCGTGTACCGAGATGGCGCCGACCGGATCGTCTATTTTCAACTTGTCCAGCGTGACGATCGAAGCAACGACGATCAGGCCGCCGATCGCACCGATCGTTGTCGCGAGAATCGGCGTGGGCGACAACGGGTCTGCAGTGATCGCGACGAGACCCGCGAGCGCGCCGTTGAGCGCCATCGTCAGGTCGGCCTTGCCGAACCAGGTACGCGACAGCAGGAGCGCGAACACCAGGCCACCCGCGGCGGCCATGTTCGTATTGACGAACACGAGCGCGACGGCATTGGCTTCGCCAACATTCGAAACCTTGAGTTCAGAACCGCCGTTGAAACCAAACCAGCCAAGCCAGAGGATCAGTGTACCGAGCGTCGCCAAAGGCAGGTTGGCGCCGGGTATCGCGTTCACCTGGCCGCTCGGACCGTACTTGCCCTTGCGCGGACCGAGGACGAGCACGCCGGCGAGCGCCGCCGCGGCGCCGCACAGGTGGACGGTGCCCGATCCCGCGAAGTCGAAGTACCCGAACTTTTCGGTGAGGAAACCTCCACCCCAGTTCCAGAAACCCTGTATCGGATAGATAAAGGCAGTTAGGACGACCGCGAACATAAAGAACGACCAGAGCTTCATGCGTTCGGCCACTGCACCCGAGACGATAGACATAGCGGTCGCGACGAACACGACCTGGAAGAAGAAGTCCGACAGGTTCGAGTAGTAGGTGTCGCCACCACTCGCCAGAACGGCTTCTGCTGAGTTGTCGTCCGCGCCGAGCAAACCGTCGCCCAGCTGAACGAACAGGTTGGACGCGTCCGACGGGTACATGATCGTGTAGCCGCAGAGCATGAACATGATGCAGGCGATTGAATACAGGCCGACGTTCTTGGTGAGAATCTCGGCCGTATTCTTGGCGCGGACCAGCCCGGACTCAAGCATCGTAAAGCCGGCAGCCATCCACATGACGAACGCGCCCATGACGAGAAAGTAAAAAGTGTCTAGCGCGTACGCAAGTTCAGTGACCTGTGCCGCTATCTGAGTTGTTTCTTCCACAACAAAACCCCTTATGTGTCTTATACGGCTTCGCTGCCGGTCTCACCGGTGCGAATGCGAATGGCCTGAACAAGTTCGGTGACGAAAATCTTGCCGTCGCCGATCTTCCCGGTGCGTGCTGTATTGGCGATCGCCTCGATGACCTGCTCGGCAACCGCGTCGTCGACGGCAAGTTCGATTTTCGCCTTGGGCAGAAAGTCGACGACGTACTCGGCGCCGCGGTACAGCTCGGTGTGGCCGCGCTGCCGTTCAAATCCCTTGACCTCCGTCACTGTGATGCCCTGGATGCCGATGTCGGCGACGGCCTGCCGGACATCATCCAGTTTGAACGGCTTGATGATCGCTGTGATCATTTTCATTTTGGTTCCCCTATGGAATAAGCGGGGCGACGGGTCGCCCCATGAACTGTTATTGCAGATCGAAGGTCTTGCCGATCGAGAAGATAAGGGCTTCCTCTGATTCTCCGACGAGCGTCTCGTCGGAATACAGCAGGCTAAGGCCAACATCGAAATCCGCGACTTCGGTGTCATAACCCACCTGGAAGTAGTCGCCGTCGAAGTCGTCTTCGAACGTGCCGTACTGTGCCCAGAAACCTTCGTACTCGGCGGTCAGAGAGTAGAACTGGTAGTCCAGCGTAGGCCCGCCGGAGTTATCGTACTCGCCGATCGCAGCCGCAAAGGTAACGAAACCATAGCCGCCGCTAAGGTTGATTTCCTGGTAGGTGTCGTCGAAGTCACCGGTATAGTAGTAGCCCGTGAAGCCCGCACCGTAAGTGAACTCGCCTATCGCGCCGTTGTAGCCGAAATAGCCGTCAACTTCGAGGCCATCGCCCGTAAAATCACCGCCAACATCGGCGGCCCAGACTCCGGCGTAGAATCCTTTTTCGTGCTCGTAATCGATGCCGCCCTGTGCGGATGAGGACTTCTGCAGGATGCCGCGGAAGTAGTAATCGCTTTGCCAGCCAATATTGGCAGACCAACCGGCGTGCACGAGCCCGCTGCTAAGTAGTGTGATCGCGACGAACGCGGTTTTCGATGGATTCGTCAGTCATAGCGATTTGATACCTGACACGACACGAAAACGCCAGCGGCATTCGAACGCTCCTCGGGCAGAAACG
>JAAUYE010157066.1_pt1 | contig 10695 bp, 6 predicted proteins | sample 7278081 | NCBI WGS metagenome assembly JAAUYE01 (sample SAMN14350131, study PRJNA611818) | marine sediment metagenome | isolation source: surface marine sediment (0.6m) | place: French Polynesia: Moorea | collected 2018-08
CAACGCCGATCAGGATCGCGATGGCAACCAGGCTGCCCTGTAACTTCAGGAAGCGGTTCGGCGTTGCAGAGTAATCATCCGATGGCCACGCCCGGTTCTGCACATAGATCATGGCCATGGTTCCTGCTACGGCGACGATGACGACGATCAGGATCATCGGACCGAGGCCGATCCCGAGCCACTGGTCCAGTCGAAACGCACCCAGGTAGTCGCTGTTGTAAAAATCTCCCCAAACCGGGAAGAAGTCACCGAATACGAGGCTGCCGATAAGAAAGCCGCCGATAAAAACCAGGGCGTCGATCTTGCCGGTGGCGATCGACGCGATCGCCGTTCCGGGGCAATAGCCGCCAACCACCATCCCCACCCCGAACAGCAGGCCTCCGACGGCCATTGGCAGGAGGTAAGTCGGCAGCATGTAGACCAGCGTAATGTCGAGCACACCAACCAGGCTGAGGCCCCACAGTCCCAGCATGCCGGTGACGATCGCGGAGAACATCACGACCGGAACGCGCACGTCCTTGAAATAGAACGCCCAGACGATGCGACGGGAATCGGTGAACCCGGCCTGGAACAGCGCGAAACCGAAGATGAAACCGATCGGCACGGCGAGCCAGAGATTGACGCTTGCGGAAATCGCACCCGTCTTGGCGAGTGGCACGATCATATCCATTGTTTTCTCACGAACCACGCGACGAGCCATCCGCCCGCAAAAATGCACATCAGGAAGGCCCAGCTGCCGACGGAAAGCTCGGCGCCGCCGACCAGTCCCTGGCCGCTGGTACAACCACGCGCGAGACGTGCCGCAAAGCCCGCAATCACTCCGCCAGCCATGGCAAGCGACAGTCGGTACAGCACCGAGCTGCGCGGCCCGCGAAGGACTTCAACACGCAGCTCGCCGCGCAGCCAGGCAGCGACGAAAGCGCCGATTAGTGTGCCGACCAGCAGGAACACCAACCAGTCGTTCAGCGGGTGTGCGCCGTCCGCAAAGTAGCGGCCAAAGTAGACGCTTTGCTCGGTCGCCGTCGGGAAAAGCCCATGCTGCACCCAGGCCACGAGCCGCGTCATCGCGCCGCTTGCGCCGATACCTCGCCCGGCAATGACAAAAGCCAGCAACATGCTGATGCCAATCAGGATTCCGGCGGGCACGGGCGGCCAGCGCTTCTCGAACTTCATGCAAATCTCCAGGCAAACTTCGTGCCGACGCTCTTATACATTAGAATTATCTAATACACAGCCGCCGCCGCCATAAGTAGAAATACGGCTGGAAGATTCTCGTCACGGGCGCAGTAGATTTACGTATCGCGCGGCCGGGTGCGTCCCGATACGGTGGTCTTGCCACGAATAATCCAAAGACGAGCAATGAAAACGATCATCGAACCGTTTCGCATCAAGATGGTCGAGCCGATCAAGCTCACATCGCGCGAAGAGCGTGAAGTCCTGATCCGAAAGGCCCATTACAACCCGTTCCTGCTACGCGCCGAAGACGTCATTATCGACCTGCTGACAGACTCGGGCACGAGCGCAATGTCGGCCGAGGCCTGGGGCGCGCTGATGCGAGGTGACGAGTCCTATGCGGGCGCCCGCAGCTGGTATCACTTCAGGGACACGGTCAAAGACATCTTCGGCTTCGAGCAGGTGATACCGACCCACCAGGGGCGCGCAGCCGAGCACATTCTTTTCGGTGTAATGGTCAAGCCGGGCATGATCATTCCCAATAACACACACTTCGATACCACTCGCGCCAACATCGAATTCGTCGGTGGCGACCCGGTCGACCTGCCGTGCGCCGAAGCGAACGACCTTGATTCCGAATTTCCATTCAAGGGCAACATGGATATTGCCGCTCTCGAAGCGCTGGTGAAGAAGGAAGGCCCGGACCGCATCCCCGTCATCATGGTCACGATTACGAACAACTCGGGAGGCGGCCAACCCGTCTCAATGGCCAATATCCGCGAGATCAGCCGCGTCGCTCGCGACGCCGGCATTCCTTTTTATATCGACGCCTGCCGGTTCGCGGAAAACACGCATTTCATCAAGCGCCGCGAACCGGAATTCAAAGACACACCCGTTATCGACATTGCCCGCGAAATTTTCAGTTACGCGGACGGCTGCACGATGTCGGCCAAGAAGGATGCCTTTGGCAACATCGGCGGCTTCCTTTGCACCAACGATGCGGCACTCGCACACCAGGAGCGCAACATCCTGATCCTGACCGAGGGCTTCCCCACTTATGGGGGCCTCGCGGGTCGTGACCTCGAGGCCATAGCGATCGGCCTGCGCGAAATCCTGGACGAGCATTACCTCGATTATCGATTGCTCTCGACGCGCTACGTCGTCAATCACCTGCGCGACGCCGGCATCCCGGTAATGGCCCCGGCCGGCGGCCACGCCGTGTATCTCGACGCACGTCGCTTCCTGCCGCACATCGAACCGCTGCAATATCCCGGGCAATCACTGGCCGTGCATCTCTACCTGGAGGCCGGTATCCGTGCCGTCGAAATCGGCACCGTGATGTTCGGGCTGGATCCGCATACGGGAGAAGAGCGCCCGGCACGCCAGGACCTGTTACGGCTCGCAATCCCGCGCCGCGTGTACACGCAAAGCCACATGGACTACGTGCTCGAGGCGATCGGTAACGTCTGGCAGAAGCGTGACGAGGCGCGCGGTATGAAGATCGTGAAGGCGCCGCAGTTCCTGCGCCATTTCACGGCGCATTTCGACTGGGCCTGATCTCAGTTGCCTGGCGGGATCTTCGTGGCCTGCCAGGCAACCACTTTCCAGACGCCGTCACGATTGATGAACGTGCCCGTGTTGAAATAGTAGTCGGCGGCCTCTGCGGCTGACGGTTCTGCCGGCGTGCCAACGAGCTTGAACGTGACAACGGCCGCGCTGCCGTAAACGCTCACGGCGACATCTTCACCCGAGTAGATGATCGTCGGCGGTGCGTCCTCCTGTTCGCCATCGTCAGCGAACCCCTGCATGATCTCGGCCTTGCCGAAACGCAGGCCGCTCGAGGACGTGTACACGAGGTCGTCTGCCCAGAATCGTTCATGCGCCGAGCGCCGGTGAGCCGCCGCGAGAAATTCGTCGACAAGTTTCGCGAGCACGTCCGCATCCGACGGAGATGCGGCAGGCACGAAACCCGGCGAACCGATGAGCATAAGAACACACGCCCGGAGCAGCAGAGATTTTCTCGTCATGGATTAAGCCCTCGTTTCGAGTATTCTAGGCCGCTTCATGCCCGAAGAACCAGACAATTCCATTGGACTGCTGCGCCGCAGTCTCGGCGTATTCGGCTACAGCAAGCGTGCTCTTGAACTCGTGTGGACCACGAGTCGGCCCCTGACGGTGACCCTGGCCTTGCTCACGCTCATCGCCGGCGTGCTGCCGGCCGCTATCGCTTATATCGGCAAGCTGATCGTCGATGGCGTCGTCGCTGCGACGCAGGCGCCCAACCCGGATACCGCCGGCGTGCTTTGGCTGGTCTTTTTCGAGGCGCTCGTTGTCGCCGCTCTCGCAGCCGCGCAGCGCGGCCTGTCGGCGAGCCAGTCGTTGCTGCGCGCCCTGCTCGGCCAACGCGTCAACGTCATGATCCTCGAAAAGGCGCTGACGCTCGAGCTCGCGCATTTCGAGGACTCTGAATTTTACGACAAGCTGACCCAGGCGCGCCGCGAGGCATCGAGCCGCCCGCTCAGTCTCGTAACCCGGACGTTCGGCCTCGTGCAGAATCTCATTTCACTGACGAGTTACGCGGTACTGCTTTTCACGTTCTCGCCGTGGGCCGTCGTCATCCTCGTGGGCGCCGGGCTGCCGTCTTTCTTTGCCGAAGCCAAGTTTTCGGGCGATGCATTTCGCCTTTTTCGCTGGCGGTCACCGGATACTCGAATGCAGATGTACCTCGAGACGGTCATTGCGCGTGAAGACGGTGTCAAAGAGGTCAAGCTCTTCCAGCTCGGCCCGCGCCTGCTGCAGCGCTATCGAGATATCTTCAGAAAGCTGTTCGTGGAGGACCGGCGACTGACCCTGCGCCGCGACACCTGGGGGTTCGTTCTCGGCCTGTTTTCGACTGCCGCCCTTTACGGGGCGTACGCCTGGATCGTCGTCACCACGATTGCCGGTGCGATCACGCTCGGCGCCATGACGATGTACCTGCTGCTGTTCCGCCAGGGTCAATCTGCGGTAGCCGCGATCCTGACGGCGGTCAGCGGTATGTACGAAGACAACCTGTATTTGTCCAATCTTTACGAATACCTCGAGCAGCCGGTCCCGGCGCGACGGGGCGAGGCCGTCCATGGCCCGCACCCCGAACGTGGCCTTGAATTTCGCAACGTCTCTTTCGTGTATCCGGGCGCCAGCGACAAAGCCTTGAGCAACATCAGCTTACAGGTGCGTCCAGGTCAGAGTCTCGCACTGGTTGGCGAGAATGGCTCCGGCAAGACGACACTCATCAAGCTATTGACGCGGCTCTACGATCCTACCGAAGGGCAGATTCTGCTCGACGGGCTGGATCTGCAGGAATGGGATGTCGAGACCCTGCGCTCCCGTATCGGCGTCATCTTCCAGGATTTTGGCCGCTACCAGTTTTCGGTAGGGGAAAATATCGGCGCGGGCGATGTGCGCTACATCGATGACGTAGAGCGCTGGCAGGAAGCGGCGGCCACCGGCATGGCCGCACCGTTTATTGAAAATATGCCCAGGGGTTACGAGACGCAGCTCGGGCGTTGGTTCAAGGACGGGCGGGAACTCTCGGGGGGGCAATGGCAGAAAATCGCGCTGTCACGCGCATTCATGCGATCCGATGCGGATATCCTCGTTCTCGACGAACCCACGGCCGCTATGGATGCGTCATCAGAAGCAGCCGTGTTCGAGCACTTTCGCACGGCCAGCGGTGACAAGATGACGATTCTGATATCGCATCGCTTTTCGACGGTACGTGCCGCGGCGCAGATCATCGTCATACACGAGGGCCGGATTATCGAGCAAGGCGATCACGACAGCCTGATCGCCGAAGACGGTCAGTATGCTCACCTTTTCGACCTGCAGGCACGCGGCTACAAGTAGTGGTCTATCCGGCTGATTCGAAGCTGAACCCGGACCCCGGGTTCGCGAGGAATTTTTGCTCGTACTCCCCCGCGCTGACCGGCTTGCTCAGCAGGAAACCCTGCATCTGGTCACAGTCCTGCGAACGCAGGAACTCCATTTGAGCCGCGGTCTCTACGCCTTCCGCAACGACTGTCAGTCCGAGTTGTCGCGCCATGGCGATGATCGCGGCGCAGATGGTCGCGCCGTCGTTACTCGCCTCGAGGTCCATGACAAAGGAGCGGTCGATCTTGAGCGCGTCGATCGGAAATCTCTTCAGGTAACTCAATGACGAGTAGCCGGTTCCGAAGTCGTCGATAGCAAGCGTAATGCCAGTGCCCTTGAGATACTCGAGCGTGCGTATCGTTTTCTCGATATCGCGCATCAGGATGCTCTCCGTGAGCTCGAGTTGCAGCAGGCTCGGCCTGGCGCCCGCCTCGAACAGCGCTTTCATCACGGTCTGCTGCAGATCGCTCTGGTAAAACTGCTGGCTCGATATGTTGACCGCGACCCGCGGCGCATGACTGTAAGCCTGGTCCCAGTCGTGCGCCTGCTGGCAGGCCGTGCGCAGCACCCAGTCACCCAGCGGAATGATCAGGCCCGTCTCCTCGGCCAGCGGTATGAAACTCGATGGCGGGATGTACGTGCCGTCCTCGTTCTTCCAGCGTATGAGTGCCTCGGCGCCGACGAGCTTGCCTGTCCTCAGGTCGAGCTTGGGCTGATAGTGGAGTTCGAAATCGCCGTTTTCGACGGCTTTGCGCAAATCCTGCTCGAGCGCCAGTCCATGCAGCGAACGCACACTCATGGTTCCGGAGTAGAAGCGCACTGTATCCCTGCCAGCGTCCTTGGCCTGGTACATCGCGACGTCAGCATTCTTGAGGAGATCTTCGACGTTGTCGCCGTCTTCCGGATAGACCGAGACCCCGATGCTGGGCGTTACCACGAACTCATGACCTTTATAGGGAACGGGTTTGCGCAGCTGTTCGCATATTCGGTCAGCGATAGCGGTCAGCACATCGGTATCGTCAAAGCCGCTGATCGCGCAGGCAAACTCGTCGCCGCCGAGCCGGGCAACGCCGGTCGGCACATCATCTTCGTCGTTGTCCTGGCCGCGATTTCGTACCGATCCCGACAGGCGCTTGGCAACCGCGTCCAGCACTCCGTCCCCTATCGTATGGCCTAGCGTATCGTTGATGCGTTTGAAGTTGTCGAGATCGATATACAGCACGGCGACCTTGCAGTCGCTGCCCCTGGCTTCATCAATCATGCCGTTGAGCTGTAGTCGAAACGCCTGCCGGTTCGGCAGACCGGTCAACGTATCGTAAAACGCCAGCCGGCGAATTCGCTGCTCGGCCATCTTTCGGTCGGTAATTTCCGATACCAGCACGAGCGTGCGACGATCGACGTAAGGCACGAAGCGCGCCTCGTAATGACTCACCTTGTCACCGTCGCCGTTGATCGCAAATTCGATACGCGTCGGCTTTCCTTTCTTGCTGACGAAGCGGCTTGCTCTGCGCCAGGACTTGGCGACGTTTTCCGGCAAGAAGTCACCGACGAAGACATCACTTTCTCCCGGGCGCGGCAACGGACAGTCGAATTTGCCGGGAATGAAATCGGCGACCTCGTCGTCTGCGGCAAGCACGACAAATGTATCCGGCATTGCGTTGAGCAGCACCTCGTTCTTGGCCTCCGAGCGCCGCATGTTCTGGTAGTCGTGACTTGCGCGCAAAATGTATTGGACGCGATGTCCGAAAATCGGCCAGTTGATCGGTTTCGCAATGAAGTCGGTAGCACCGGCTTTGTAAGCCTGGTCTACTGCCTCGATATCGTCTCGCCCCGTCACCATGACGATCGGTACCGCCTCGCCGCCGGGCAGCCGCCGGATTTGTGCGCACGCGGAAAAACCGTCCTGCACGGGCATCTCGACATCAAGCAAGACGATCGAGGGATTGTGTTGCGCGAATGCCGCGCAAGCCATCGCGCCCTTGTCGACGTCGACGACCTCGAACCCGCCCGTGTGGAGAGCCGCCGTCATTACCTTGCGAATGGTCGGGTCGTCGTCCGCAATGACGACCACTTCCTTTTTCGCGATGTCCGTGCTCACGCCGCAATCTCCGTCTTGTTGCTCAGCAGCTCTCTCACTGCGATTTCGTATTCCTTCCACGCCCGGTCGATGCTGACGGCGATGGGTTCAATATCTCCGCCACGCCCGTGCTTTTCCATCGTGGCGCACAAGCCTGACAGGCGGCGCGCTCCAACGTTAGCACTTGATGACTTGAGCGAATGCGCGGCGCGCACGGCCGCCGCAAGGTCATCCTGCCCGGCAGCCTCACTGAGTTCGAGCATCAGCACCTCGGCGTTTTCGACATAGGTGTCGATAATGCTGTTCAGCAAGCTGCCATCCTGCTCGGGGTCGAGTTCGTCTATCTGTTCGAGTGCACTGCGATCGATGACCGGGTCCTCGTGAACGTTTTCGTCATTCGCAGGCTCACCGGTCTCGATCAGCGTCACGCTGTCGGCAGTACCGTTGTTTTCGCAGCGCACCAGCGCTTCCTGTAGCTGCTCGCGACTGAAGGGCTTGCTGATGAAGTCATCCATGCCTGCGTCTATACAACGTTGCCGGTCCTCGGCCAGCGCGTTCGCAGTCAAGGCGATGATAGGAATCCTCTCGGCGCCGCTTTCTTTCTCTCGCTGCCGGTGGACGCGCGTAGCGTTGTAGCCATCCATCACCGGCATCTGGCAATCCATCATTACGACATCCGGACGCTCGTCTTCAATGCATTCAAGGGCGTCCTTACCGTTGACCGCTTCGATGACGCTGCAACCCATGGCGGCCAGCATGTGGCGTGCGACCTGCATGTTGATCGGGATGTCCTCGACCAGAAGTACCTTGAGGTCGAAAAGCCTCTGGTTCGTTGTTGTGAGCACTTCGTTTTCGAAATTATGGCTCTGTTCGAATCGACCCTCCTGCAGGACATACGTGACCGACTCGTGCAGGACCGCACGGCGCACCGGCTTGGACAGGTACAGGTCAATGTGGTCTCCGTCCAGCGCGCCGGGATCGAGGCTCGAACCCGCCGAACTCAACATCATGATCCCGGGTTTGCCGAAGTCGGGCCGTGAACGTATGGCCGCCGCCAGCTGCGGCCCGTCCGTATCGGGCATGAAGAAGTCCAGCAGGACAATATCGAAAACCTCGCCGGCATCGGCGTCCGCACTCAATATCTGCATGGCTTCTGTCGCGTTGGAGGCGGTGCGCACGTCGATGTCCCACGCCGTCATCTGGCGCTCGATTACATCGCGATTGATCTGATTGTCGTCGACGACCAGCGCCTTGACGCCCGGCAATGGCTCGAATATTCGCGATGTAACGGTTTCGTCAAAACGGGCCGGCGCGATCGGTAGCGTGAACCAGAATGTCGATCCTGCATCCAGCTCGCTGTCGACACCGATCTCTCCGCCCATCAATTCCACGAGTTGCTTCGAGATTGCCAGCCCAAGCCCGGTGCCGCCGTACTCACGCGTGGTCGACACGTCCGCCTGGGAGAAACTATCGAAGATCAGCGCCGCTTTTCTTGCCTCGATACCGATACCCGTGTCCCTGACGGCGAAGTACAGCTCGGGATCACCCGGGATCGGTTCGCGTTGTGACAATTCCACGACGATCTGCCCTTCGCTCGTAAACTTGATCGCATTGCCAATCAGGTTCATAAGTACCTGGCGGAGGCGCGTCGGGTCACCATTGATTATTGACGTAACGTCGGGACTGATCGCTGCGATCAGGCCAACGCCTTTCTGCTGCGCGCGGTTGTACAGCAAGTCGACGATGCTCTCCAAAGCATCGCACACATCATAGTCGGACTGCTCGAGCGTAAGCTTGCCGGCCTCGACCTTGGAGAAATCGAGAATGTCATTGATGATCGCAAGCAAAGACTCACCGGATTGCTGAATCGTCTCGGCAAGCTTGCGCTCGCTCTCACTGAGATCCGCCGATAGTAGCAGCTCGGTCATACCCAATACGCCGTTCATCGGAGTGCGAATCTCGTGACTCATGCGTGCGAGGAATTCACTCTTGGCGCTGCTCGCCAGCTCCGCAGCTTCCTTGGCCTTCAGCGTCTCGTCAAACGCCTCCATCAGCTCCGCATTCGTATCGGCGAGCTTGAGGTCACGCATGTTGATCTGCGCCAGCATGTCATTGAAGCCGTTCATGAGCGCGCCGATTTCGTCGCCCGATGTCGGTTCCGCCCTTACCGAGTAATCCTGCTGTTCACTGACCTTGTGCATTAGCCGGGAAAGCGCGACGATCGGTCGCGAGACTGCCGACTGCAGGCGGAGAGAGAGAAAATAGCCGAGTATCGCGGCCATCAGCACAACCGCTCCGGCGACCAGTGCGATACGCCAGAGTGTCAGGACGAGGTCGGCAAGGGACGAGCGCAGGTGCAGATAGCCAATCAGCTCGGTGTTGAAGAAAATTGGGCGGACGGCGTCCAGGTAGCTGAGCCCTCGAAACGTTTCCGTTGGACTTCGGCTATCCATTGACGCTTCGAGCAGTGCTTCGATTTCGGCAGCGTTACTATTCGCTTCGGCGCTCTGGTCGGAGTTATAGGTCGCGAGGCGCCGGCCATCGGCCGTGTAGATGCGAGCCATGATAATCGCCGGATCAGCGCTCAACGGAGCCAGCATGCTGTTCGCCAACTGCGCATCTTCGAACCTGATCGCCGCGGTGCTGTTTGTCCCGATCACATCGCCCAGGGTGGTGATCTCCTCAATCGTGGCCTTGCGATAATGCAACGCCTCGGATGCACCAAACAGCAATGCCGCGATCAAAACCGCGAACAAAGTTGCAAGGTGCATGATCCAGGTCAGCTTCCTCGCAATAGACAGGTCGTTGAACATGCCCTTCTTCACCGATCCGACGGCGCCCGCTAGCGAGTCATCTTGCTGGCGAGTGACTGAACGCGTTCTTTCTGGCGATCACTGAGGATGGCCATATCCTGGATCTCCCCGTCGTCGATCCCCAGCTCACCTGACCACGTGGACAGGCTGCAGCGTTGCGTTTCTTTACGCTCGGCGTTTTCGACAGCAGTGACACCGGCTGCTACCACAAGCCCGAGCCGATCGTCGCAGTGCGCCTCGGGAAAAGCGCGGTATTGATAGGCTGCGACCATTGGCGCAGGCAGGCTCCAGATGCGAGCCAGCTCGGCCGTGACGATCTTGTGATCCGTCTCGAATTCCTGGTTGAACAGGTCCGATAGCGTGTCGGCCCGATCGTGCTCGCGGTGCGTTTTCAGGACGCCGTTTGTCCGGCCGGGCTCTATGTGCGTCAGGGCCATGAGTCCGAGGTTGTGACACAGGCCTGCCGAGTAGGCGAGGTCTCGCTCGGTGTCGTCAGCGTCTTTATCGGCAATCGCAATCTTTTTGCAGCATTCCGCCGCCATGAGCGACTGCGTCCAGAATCGTTCGACTTCGAATTCCGGACACTGTTTACTGTTGAACGACTGCTGGATCGCCATAGCCAGTACCAGCGAGCGCACCGTATCGACGCCGAGGACCCGGGAAATGGCCTCACCGATGTCATTGACGGGCTCTGCCAGTCCGAAATACGCCGAATTGGCG
>JAAUYE010154481.1_pt1 | contig 10687 bp, 7 predicted proteins | sample 7278081 | NCBI WGS metagenome assembly JAAUYE01 (sample SAMN14350131, study PRJNA611818) | marine sediment metagenome | isolation source: surface marine sediment (0.6m) | place: French Polynesia: Moorea | collected 2018-08
ACCGTGTACCTGCCCGAGCCCTTGCCGATCCTGTTGCTCTACTGGACGGCAGAGATCGGCCCCGAGGGCGACGTACACTTCTACACGGACGTGTACGATCGGGACGCGCGTATCGCAAAGGAGATGGCGGAATCGTTCAGGGCCGAGATTCCCGACAGCTGAGGCCCGATTCGCAACGGGCGATCAGTCGATGTAAGCCCACGACTGCAGGACTTGCTCGAGCTCCCTGAACGAGCGACAGCGGTGGCCGTATTCGACACCCTCGGGCCACTGGCCCTCACCGCCGACAACGAGGTCGATGTCTTCCTCGCGGCAGGCCGCCGCGATATCGTCATAGGACCTCGCGAGCGAGATCGGGTCGCTGCTCCAACGCGATGCCGACAGGGCAATGATGCTGACGCCCAAAGCGGAATTGCGGATGTGTTCGATCAGTTCCGCGATCGGCATGTTGGTACCCGGCAGCAATCCGTCGATACCGACCGAACGCAGGCAAAGCTGCACGAGCGACAGCGCGAGGGCATGATGTTCTTCGGAAATGGTCGTCAGGAAACCGACCGGCGCGCCCTGCGGGACCCCGAATTCACAGGACAGTGCCGAAATCGCGTGGTAAAGGCGCGCGGTCACGATGTGTTCGTCGACAACCGATAACTCGCCTTCGGCCCATAGCTCGCCAATCTCCGTGGCAACGGATCCGAGAAAATCCGCGACGGCAAACCAGTTGCCGAGTTGTGCGTGAAGCTCGTCGATGCGCATGCGGACACTGCGCACATCATTGCTTTGGACAAACGCTACCCATTCGTGCGCGTCCGCCGAATTGGGTTGGTCGTTGCCGCGGTACTGATCCACTCAGACCTCTTCCTTTGTTACGGTCGAGCAAGCAATGGTAGTCGTTCGCCGATACCCGGCAAACAGACTGCCTACATCTGGTCCAGTGCACAAAGTATACGCGCTAGTCGCCGATCGGCTCGCCGGTCCACGCGGGTATTTCGCCGGTATCAATTGCTTCGATCATGACCTCACAGTAATCGTCCTTGGCGAGGTGCCGGTCCCAGATGCCCTGCGCGAGGATCGACAGGCCGCCGGTCAGCACCGCAAACGTGCCACTAACGAGACCGCGCTTTGCGTCCAGGCTGAGTGATGGATTCGCCATCGTACCGCCGACCTTCACGTAGGGATTGACGATGCCGGCGAGGCTGATGCCTATCCCCTCGCGCTGCTTGACGCGAAAAGACAGGTCGAGCTCTTCGGTCGACAGATCGATACTGCCAACACTCGCGACCGATACCTTGTCACTCTGGAAACCCACGGCGCGTGATCGCGCGATACCATCGACGATATCAATCTCGATGAAGCCGCATTCGAGGCGCGTGTACTTTTCTTCTTTCGCGAACGGATTGATGGCCGAAAATATCTCCGTTGCGAAATCTCCGAGCAAAAATCCGCTGAACACGTTGTCAATGTCGCCCTCGCCCTGGCGCAGGCTGAAGGTGCCGTTGGCGCTGGCTGCGAGTTCGCGAATCGTCCCGCCGCTTGCCATCATCGACAGCTCCAGGTCTTCAGGCGGGCGACTGATGGGATTGCCCTCGTTGTCGACGTTGGCGCGAAACTGGAAACCTTTTCCCGTCACATCGAGTTTGACATCCGCCCGCTCCTCACCCGTACGTACGACGTCGAGTGATACCGACATGTCACCGCCGTTTTTCAGCGAAACCTGTCCCGTTTCAACGTGTAAATCGTCGTCCGCCATCAACACCTTGAGCTCGACGTTGCCGACGTCGAGATTGCGCGTTTTCAGGCGCCGCAGGCGCAGTATCAGGTCCAGGTCGGCGGCGTCCAGCATTTCCACGGGTATTGGTGCATCCGGGATAACACGATCTTTCTTCGCCTCTTCTTCCTTACCGGTCTCCTCGTCCTCGCCCGACCATGCAGTCAGATCGAGGTTCCGGGACACGAGTTCGCCACTCAGTCGGGGTTTGTCGCCGAGTTCCAGCTCGAATTCGCCGCTGAAATCGTTGTTACCGATCACTGCCGTGAAATCGGGAACGTTAAAGGCCCCGCCACGACGGGCCAGCGACCCTTCGACACTGTAGCTCTCGGCGGGGAGGTTGGGAACGCCGAACACGTGTCCGAGCGTGGCGAGATTCGGGCCGGCTGCGCTCAGCCTGAATGCCGCCTCGACCGAACCTGCACTAATCGGCACCGCGCCGTCGAGCGAAGCCGTGGTCCTCGCGATCTTGAGGTCGACTTGCCGGAGCTGGATCGTGTCGTCTTCTATCCTGAGACCACCGCCGAACTCGTAGGGCAGCGGCCACTCGATGTCTTGTGCCGGCAGGAACTTGCGCAGATCCGGGCCCGACGCGCTGAACTGCAGATCGATGCCCTGGGCGCCCGCGAAATCGCCAAGGTCACCTCGCATTTCCAGGCGCGCATCAGCGACTTCCAGTATCCATGGATTCACGGACCACACGCCGTCGTTCTTCGCAAGTAAGCCCTGTGTCTGAAACGCTTCGGCCGGCACATTGCCGCCCCCCTCGCCGTCAACGAGCGCGGCCGCGAACTGGCTGAAATCGGGCCCGGTCAGCGACGTCTCCAAGCGCAAGCCTTCCAGTGACGGTAACTGCCCGCTCGTACCGTCGACGGTTCCGCTCGCTTCGCCCAGGCGGTACTCCACGCCGGACAACTGCAATGCGCCGTCGACGAGTACCAAATGCCCGTCTATAGTGAATGGAATCGCCGGCAGGTCGACGTCGACCAGCGACTCAAGCGTTGCCTGCAGATCCTCGCCACCCATAGAAATTCGCGCGTCCAGTCCGGCAAAGGTCGGCAGCAATCCGGTCGTCCCATCGATCCTGGCATAGGCCTTCGAGGTCTCGAATCGTAGATCGTCGACGAAATAGCCGTCCCCGTCGTTACGAATCTCTGCCTGTATGGAATACGGCTCCGCGAACACGTTGGCCTCGAACCAAGGTTCTACGAGTCGTTCGAAATCCGGCCCCCGGGCCGTCACCGCGAGGTCGAGACCGGCCATGCCGGACCCGATCGGTACGCTGCCCGCAGCCGTCAGCTGGAAATCGTTGAGCCGGGCCGTCAGCTCGGGAACCTGAATCAACCCCGGGTCGCCGCTCGCCGTGCCTCGTATTTCAAACGGTCCGGAGGGCACACGTTCGCGCAATGCCTCTGGCAGGAAGTCACGAATCTCGGGGCCGCTGGCTACCAGGCGCAGCTCCGCATCTGCGTCCACGGCAGCCGCCGCGAGCTTGCCGTCGACCTCGAGTTTCGCCTCACCGACCGTCAGGACAACCGACTCGAGTGCCAGGTCGTCGGTGCGCCCTGTTACGTCGCCTTTGACGGCGAACCCGGTCGCCGGCAGGAAACTCGCTCCCAAAAAGGCACCGACCGCCTGCAGGTTCGGGCCGCGAACATCGACCGACAGGTCCAGATCCCTGATCGTCTTGAATGACTGGGTTCGCGCGATCACGTCGGCTTCGAGATCTCCGATCGCGCCGTCGACGATCAGCCTCATGCCATCCGTGACGGTGTCCAGATTCGCCTCGATATCGACGGGACCCGTCGCGAGGGGCGGTAACCCGAGGCGCGCCAGGGTCCGCTCCGCGGCCGGGCCTCGCATAACGGCACTGATCGTCGGTCCCTGGGCATGAAACAGGTCGGCGAACGTACCCTCCGTTGCCGCCACGAACTCACCGATTGAGACCTCTAATTCCCAGCGCGGTCCGTACCCATCGAGCAGTGCCCGAAGCGGGCCAACCATACCCGTGCCGGAAAGCGGCTTGTCGTCGATCGCGCCATCGAGGGTCATGCGGAGCAAGTCGCTTTCGTCGGCGAAGAACTCCGCTTCGCTGATCGCTACAGTGCGCGGCTCATCGAGCCACCCCTGCCCGTAAATTACGCGGATATCTGCGAGTTCTGCCGTCTTGAGCCAAAGTGGCAACTCGAAACGCTTTCTCGGCGTACCGGGCAGACGCCTCGGCTTGTCTTTAAACGACCACGACTGTCGCTGCGTCTCGGTATTCTTCTCAACATGGATATCGAGCCCCTCGACTTCGAGATTGAGCACCTCGATGGGACCCGATACCAGGGACCAGGTGTCCACGCTGATGACAACGCGCTCGAGTTCGAGGATGTTCTCTGCGGTGCCCCACTCCGCGTTGCTCAAACTGACGTCTTCTGCGACCAGATCGAACGTCGAACCGAGCGACGCTTCGAATTGGCCGTCGATCGCGAATTGCCGACCCGTCGCGTCGCTTACGACATGTTCGACGGCGCCCTTGAAGCGACCGAGGTCGACCAGGAACAGGAACGCGATCATCGCAACAAGTATCGCGACGATTGCGGAGACGGCAATCAGTAGTCGGCGTGTCCAGCGCATGCTATTCAATCGATGTCCCGGTGCTCAATCCGTTGAGCCAGTTGGGGAACGCTCCCTACCGCTCTCGATCGCCGCCACGGCCTCCTCGACGGAATCGGTCAATGTGAAGAGCTCCCGGTCCGAATCGTCAATGGTCTTCTCCCGAAGCATCGAGTCAATTGTGAATCCCCGCAGTGGCTCCCAGAAATCACTGCCCATTGCAACAATCGGGAAGCGCTCGATCTTGCCAGTCTGGATTAATGTCGCCGTTTCGAAGATCTCGTCGAGCGTTCCCAGGCCGCCGGGCATGACCACGAAGGCTTCGGAGTACTTCACGAGCATCACCTTGCGCACGAAGAAGTACTCGAACTCAACGAAGCGATCGAGGTAGGGATTTGGTTCCTGCTCCATCGGTAGCTCGATGTTGCAGCCTATACTCACGCCTCCGCCTTCTCGCGCGCCGCGGTTCGCGGCTTCCATGATCCCGGGCCCGCCGCCCGTCATCACGGTGAAACCGCTTTCGGCCAGCCCCCTCCCGAGATCCCTCGCCAGCTGGTAGTAAGGGTGGTCTTCCTGGAAGCGCGCGGAACCGAATACCGTGACGCACCGACCGAGTCCGCCGAGGTTTTCGAAGCCGCGTACAAACTCCAGGAACACGCGGCCGGCCGTGGCCAACTCGCGCGGGTTGTCGCGGCTTCCTCGCAGGAACCGCTTCTCTTCATCAGGATCCGGTCGACTGAGGTCGGTTATTTTTTCAGCATCGTAGTGGATCATGTCGTGCTACTCGTCTATTGATGCAATCAGTGATTCTATCGCGTTAGTGATTGTAATCGACCGCATGCTATAAGGGGCTGGCAACGGAGAAGATGACGGCGTGATCCTCAGGCAACACAAGACCAAGATTGTCGCCACCGTCGGACCGGCGTCGGAATCGCCCGACATGCTCGTACAGCTGATCCGCGCCGGGCTGGACGTTGCGCGATTGAACTTCTCGCACGGCGATTTTGCCGGTCATGCGGAGCGTATCGCCCGCATTCGCGAGGCAGCAAGGATCGCCGACCGCCGTGTCACGATCATGGCCGACCTGCCGGGCCCCAAGATGCGGCTCGGCACGATCGACCCAGGGCCCATCGAGCTCGAAGCCGGCGATACGTTCACGTTGACGGTCGAAGAGGTCGTGGGCAATCGAGAACGCGTTTCCATGAGTTTCGAGCGCCTGCCGAAGGTCGTGAAGCCGGGCGACTGTCTGTATCTCAACGATGGTCTCGTGCAGCTTGTCGTCGAAAAAGTGAGTGGCACGGACGTCCAATGTAAAGTGACCGTCGGCGGCGAACTGAGCTCACGGAAGGGCGTCAACCTGCCGGGTATCGACCTGGGCATCAGCGCATTCACCGACCACGACCGCGCTTGCCTCGAGTTTGCTCTGGAGCACGGCGTGGACGCAGTTAGTCAGTCTTTCGTCGAGACTGCGGCCGATATCGAAGCCGTGCGCACCGCGGCCAGGGACCTGGGCAAACGTCCGTCCGTCATCGCGAAAATCGAGAGAATGGATGCCCTCGAGCATTTCGACGAGATTGTCGAGGCTGCCGACGGCATCATGATCGCGCGCGGCGACCTGGGCGTGGAGGTGCCAATCGAGCAAATGGCAATCCTGCAGAAGCAACTCATCGCCCGCGCCAGCCTGGCTGGCAAGCCCGTAATCACAGCTACCCAGATGCTCGAGTCGATGACGGCGAGTCGCCTGCCAACGCGTGCAGAGTCCACCGACGTCTCTAACGCCATCCTCGACGGCACAGACTGCATCATGCTCTCGGGTGAGTCCGCGATGGGCAAGTATCCTGAGGAAGCCGTCACGATGCTCGGACGGATCGCGACCTACAGCGAAGCGAATCAGCCGCGTGTCGAACGGCAGCAGATCACGGCGATCGCCAATCGGCGTTTACCGAACACCGCGCGCGAGGCCATCGCTGAGCTGATCGAGCACGCACTCGACTTTGTGCCCTGCACCGCCGTTTTCGTGCCCACGCAGAGCGGCGCGATGCCGCGCATCGTTACGCGCTTCAATCCCCCGGTCTGGGTCATCGCCGTCAGCGAAGACGAGGCGGTCTGCCAGGGGCTGGCCTTCGCGTACGGCGTGCACGCCGTGCACGTCGAAAAGGAACCTGTTGACTGGAGCCCATTCGTGCGCACCTGGCTGGCCGAGCGGCGGATTACCGGGCAGACGGCCATGCTGATCACGGGGCCAAGTGACAGGGATCCGGATGCCGACTACCAGATACGATTCATCCACATTGGAGAGGGACCTAGGCCAACCTGAGGAGGATGGCGATGACGAAGAACCGCGGTACAGGCAAGTATGAGCAACTGCTTGAACGATGCAGGGGCCTGGAACCTATTCCGACGGCGGTGGCACATCCCTGCGAGGCATCTGCGCTTGCGGGGGCCATCGAAGCGGCCGACAAAGGGCTGATCCGGCCGATCCTGGTCGGTCCGGCGGAACGTATCAGGGAAGTCGCCGATCAGGCCGAGGTCGAGCTTGGCGATGCCGAGATCGTCGAGACGCAGCATAGTCACGAGTCCGCTGCTCGGGCCGTGCAGCTGGTACACGAAGGTCGGGCCGAGCTCCTGATGAAAGGCAGCTTGCACACTGACGAACTTCTAAGCGCCGTGGTATCGCGCACGAGCGGATTGCGCACGGAACGCCGCCTCAGCCATGTGTTCATCATGGATGTGCCGACCTATCACAAGGTCCTGTGGATCACTGACGCCGCAATCAATATTGCGCCTACGCTCGAGGACAAGGTCGATATCTGCCAGAACGCCATCGATCTGGCCATCCAAACCGAAGGGACGTTTCCCAAGGTTGCCATACTGGCCGCGGTCGAGTCCGTAACCTCGAGAATGCCGGCCACCATAGACGCGGCAGCATTGTGCAAGATGGCGGACAGGGGCCAGATCACCGGTGCCGTACTGGACGGACCGCTGGCGTTCGACAACGCCATCAGCAAGGAGGCTGCGGAGACCAAGGGCATCAAATCGGAGGTAGCCGGTGATCCGGACATCTTGCTGGCGCCCGATCTCGAGGCGGGGAATATCCTGGCGAAGCAGTTGACCTTCCTCGCCAATGCCGACTGTGCCGGCCTTGTGCTCGGTGCATCAGTACCGGTGATCCTGACCAGCCGCGCGGACAGCGTCCGGTCGCGCATCGCCAGTTGCGGGGTGGCCATGCTGGCGGCGCATGCCCGCCGCGAGGCAGCCGTCGGGTCCGCTTGAATGGAACAAATCGTTCTTGTCCTGAACGCAGGTTCCTCGAGCCTGAAGTTCGGCATGTATCAGCGGCTGGATGAGGATTCCCTGTCGCTGGTGGCGCAGGGCCAGGTTCAGGGTATCGGCACCCGGCCGCGACTCTCGGCGAAGAATGGGGTCGGCGAGACCATGGTCGACCAGGAACTGGGCGCCGAGGTCCGAGATGGCAGCGGTGCGCTCGAGCAGGTGGCGGAATGGCTTTCCGCAAACTTCGATCGTGGAACGCTTGTCGCGGTAGGGCATCGTGTCGTGCACGGCGGCCAGAAGTTTGCCCGACCTGTGCTCGTCACACAGGACATCGTGGAGGAACTCAAAGCACTGTCGCCCTTGGCGCCGCTGCACCAGCCGTTCAACCTCGCAGCCATAGACGCCGTGTTCGAGCGCCTGCCGGACCTGCCGCAGGTAGCCTGCTTCGATACAGCCTTTCATCACGGCCACAGCACCGTGGCCGAATTGATACCGCTGCCGAAGGAACTTCGTGCAAAGGGCCTGCAGCGCTACGGGTTCCACGGTCTTTCCTACGAGTACATCGCCTCGGTGCTGCCAGGTATCGCTCCGGAGATCGCGTCGGGCCGCGTACTCGTAGCGCACCTTGGCAGCGGCGCCAGCATCTGCGCCCTGGATGACGGCAAAAGCGTTGACAGTTCACTGGGGTTCACGGCCCTCGACGGGCTGTGCATGGGCAGCAGGCCGGGCGCGATAGATCCGGGCATCGTGCTTTACCTGTTCCAGCAACTGGGTATGAGCGTGCAGGAAGTCGAAGACGTTCTGTACCGGAAGTCGGGGCTTCTGGGCATTTCGGGCATCAGCAACGACATGCGCGCGCTCGTCGGCAACGACGAGCCGGCAGCAAAACTCGCGGTGGACTACTTCGTATACCGCGCCGCCAAGGAAATCGGCGCACTCACCGCGGCCCTCGGTGGACTCGATGGGCTGGTGTTCACGGCGGGAATCGGCGAAAACGACGCCGAGATACGCCGGCGAATTTGCAGAGCCTGTTCCTGGCTGGGCGTGCGACTCGACGACGAGGCAAACGAGATCCATGGTCCCCGCATCACGACAAACGACAGCACAGTATCTGCATGGGTTATTCCCACCGACGAAGAACTGATGATCGCTCGGCACGCCGTTGCTCAGCTGGATATGGTGTAATTGCGTCGCCGACAACGAAAGCAGAGCAAAGCCTCGTAATCATGTCTTTATTCAAACGAATCTGGCAGAACCCGGGCGCCGGCGATCCCTCCTGGTATCTCGGCCCCTACTTCATCATGTGCTGCGTCATGGTGGCTGCGGTGCTGGTTTATCCGCTGGTGCATACACTGGCGGGCGTTGTCCTGGTACAGATCGTTTACACTGCGATCCTGCTCAGCGCGCTGTACACGGTCACGCGATCGCCGGCCCTTTTCCGGATCGGTCTTGTCCTGTTGATTCCTGCCCTGTTCGCGAACTGGGTGCTCGATCCATCCGACAACCCGGCTCTGTCAGTTGTCGCGTCGACGGCGATACTCGCCATCATGCTCGGAGCGATCGCCTCGATGCTGCGACACATCATCATGGCGAAGCGCATCAGCCAGGACATCATATTCGGATCGGTTGCCGTCTACCTGCTGGCTGGCGTCATGTGGGCTTACTGTTACGAATTCCTCAACGACATCACACCAGGCCAGGTTATCGAGTCCGTCGGTAGCGTGTTGACCATGGAAAACCGTGCGGCGATGTTCCCGGAATTCACCTACTTCAGCTTCATCACCCTGACGTCGGTCGGTTACGGCGACCTGGCGCCTATCGGTCCGCCGGCACGGGCACTGGCTATCGTCGAGGGCATCTTCGGCCAGCTCTATACCGCGATCCTGATCGGCAAGCTCGTCGGCATGAAGGTAGCGCAAGACGAATAGCGGACCGGTTTCGGTCGTTGTAGCATCGGCAGACACATCACATCCCTTCTCCGGAGGATGCACATGCGTCGCCTATTGATTGCCCTCACCCTCGTCTCCAGCACAGCGTTCGCACAAACCGACCTCGCAGAGGAAATGGCCGCGCTCCGACAACTGGTCGAGAGCCAGAATCGCTTGCTGACGCAGCAATCGTCACAGCTGCAGGCGCTGACCGAGCGAGTGAACGAACTCGAGGGGAAGACAGCGCCTGAAGAACCGGAGCCCGAAGGGCTGTACGCACTCGAGCCCGATTCCATGCCACCGCGGGAACGCCCTTCAGCAGACGAACGCACCGAAGCCGTCGATGCCGGGGAGATCGGCATGCAGCAGAAACAGTCGCTGCGTACCGGTAAGGAAGCCGTCATCGTCGAGGACGCCATCGCGCTGAGCGACACGATGGACATATACGGCTCGATGCGCATCTTCACCGAGGTCGGTGCCGAAGACCCGACGCTTAACGATGGTTCCTCACGGCTCGGTCTGCGGGTCGGACGGGAACTCCGAAATGGGCGCACCCTGTTTGGCAGGATCGAGTGGAAGACCAATCTCGTCGACAATGACGCGGAACTTCTCCGGGGCGATGAAACCACGGGTGGCGGTATCGTGGTGCGCAGCGAAGACACCGACAAGGTCCTGAGCACGCGACTCGGCTACCTGGGCATGCGTTTCGAGGACATAGGCGAACTAACGCTCGGCAAGCAGTGGAGCGTCTACTACGATGTCGCCGGTTGGACTGATGTTTTCAATGTCTACGGGGGAAGCGCCCTGTCCGTTTATTCCGCAGGCACAGATGGCGGCGCGCTCGGCAGCGGTCGCGCTGATAACGCGGTGGTCTGGCGGAACGAGCGCGGCAAGTTCAGTTACGGCGTGCAGACTCAGCTCAAGACTACAAGCGACGACGATGACTATAAGGGTCTCGCCGCCTCGGTAATTTTCTCACCGTCCGATACCTGGAACATCGGTTTCGCGTTTGCGGGTTCCCAGATCAAAGGGGGTTTCGAGGAGATTACGGGCGACAAGGATTCCTACACGGCGACGCTCGGTGCACGCTACAAGAGCGGGCCCTGGAACACGGCTTTCA
>JAAUYE010098875.1_pt1 | contig 10682 bp, 10 predicted proteins | sample 7278081 | NCBI WGS metagenome assembly JAAUYE01 (sample SAMN14350131, study PRJNA611818) | marine sediment metagenome | isolation source: surface marine sediment (0.6m) | place: French Polynesia: Moorea | collected 2018-08
CATACTCGGCCTGCACCGCAGTGGTTGGCAGCAGCGACATCGACAACACGATCAGCGCTGGCAGGGACAAAAATCGACAACAACCAAACAACATTCAATCCGGGTCCCGCCCGTTACTCCGATTTTTGCGCGTCATTCAGCGGCACCGAATGGCAGCGATTGCATTCTGTCAACGGAAACGAAACCGCGCCATGACAGACACCGCAGTATTCGCCATCGAGTATCCTGGTCATGGTAACGGGTGTCGCGCCGGCTTTTGATTTGAAGATTTTTTCATGACAGTTTTCGCAATCCAGCCACCGCGTGTGCGGCTTGTGCGGGAACATGACCCTGGGCAGGCTTCCGGTATCGTTCATGATGATTTCAGTGTCCAGTTGCTTCACCTCGGCTTCGCCGGTCAGACTGCTGCGCGGCCGGATGTAGCCGTCCTCAAATGCACGCACCCAGTCGACCTTGTTGCCGACACTGTCCGCCGGCATGCGCCGCAATGCGTCCCCCGGGTTCTGCAACCACTGCAGCGCCGGATTCTGCGGGTCATGCAGTCCATCTTCCCTGAGCGTCTTCCACTCGCTGGCCGATACATTCGCCACGTACACCGCCAGGATCACCGTCAACACGGTGCCTGCGAACCTGCTCAACCCGGAAACCGACAAGATCACAATAGCTTATCCCGGTATATAAACACCTGCACTTCGTATCGCACGCACGATCTCCCTGGTCGATTGTTCAAGCGTAGTCACGGCAGTCTCATACTGACCGTCGGCAGCCTGGCTGTCAGCCACCTTACGGAGTTCGTCGGCCTTGCCAAGAAACTTGTCGACCATGGCACGCGCGGTACTGTTCGTGCTCATCTTTTCTTTCAGCAGCACACTGACCAGCATGCGGTGCGTATCGTTGCGATCGACCTCGTAGTGATACTCCTCCTCACTGTTGGCGAAGTTCAGTGAGTGCACCAGCGTTTCACCACCCCGCACGTGCTCGATGGCCACCTTGGCTGCGACATAGGCCTCATCCAGCATCTTGCGGCCCTCCTTGACCTTGTTCTGTTCCTTCAGCGCGACCGCCTGGTCGACACGCGTGTGCACGAACTGATGCAGCTCATCCTCCTTTTCATGCGTCATGCCCTTTTCCTTCGCGATGTTCTCATAAGCAGTGCACAAGGCCTGTACGCTCTCCTTGCGAGCCAGGAAATCGTTCAAGTCCTTGGCAAGGAAGCTCTTGTCCTTTTCTACCATGCGCGTGGCTTCGAACATGGTTTTGGTTGCCTGTTTCAACAGGTCCGACACCTGCTGTTCATTCCCCTTGCGGTCCGCCTGTCTCGCCTGCTTGTACAGACTCACCGCCTGCTGATGCTTCTGTTTTGCCTTGCTGTTGTTGCTGCTTTTGATTGTCTGCGCTGCAGACGAAGTCTCCAGCAGTTTTTCCACAGACTGCAGCCGCGAATCCATCTCGCCCGCATGCGCAGGAGTGAAAAACATCAACCCCACCAGTCCCAGGGCGGAAAGTTTCTTGCTTAACTTGTATAACATCATATCGATCACCTGTTCTCAAAATCGGTTTCAATCAACGCCTCATCGTCGATGACATATTGCTAAAACGAGGCCCCCGAAACCCTCAGCGCGCGCGAGAGTTTGTCAGTACTTTTTTCAAGCAAGGCGATACCCTGCTTGTAGTCCCCGTTTTTAACCAACGCTTCCGCCTCTTCCCGCTGCGCAGCATTGGCATCGATCATTTTCTGCACATAGGCACTGCTGGCATGTGACGATGCCGTTTTCTTCTTCTGCAGCATATCGATAATCATCACATAACTGTCGTTTCGCTGCAGCTCATAGGCATACTCTTCTTCGAGATTTTCGAAACTCAGTTCTCTCAGCAGCACATCCTCGTGCCTGGCATCGCTCAACGCATGGTCCACCATGTCGGCCGCCTGCCGCATCATGTGGTTCGCCATGACCAGGTCCCCGTCATCGTACTTGCCCTGCGCTGAAGTAATCAGGTCGTCGAGTTTTTCCTTGTCGAGCATCTTCTGAATGTGGTCCTCGCCTTTCTCAACCACAATCCGGTCAAACGCCGCGACAAACATATCCACATGGCCTTTCACCTGTTTGTACAGGTCTATACGGGCCCGCCTGACCCTGTCCTGATCCTTGAACTTGCGCGATACGCTGGTCATCAGTTTCAGACCTTCGCTGATATGCACGTCGGCGAGTTCGTACTCGCTCTTTTCACTGTGCTCAACAGCCTGTTCCCACATGTCCTGCGCACGCTTCAGGTTCGCTTTTGCCTCATCGTCCTCGCTTGCCTCGATTCTTTTCGATACGGGTGAATCATGCACCAGCCAGTCGAGAAACTTCGTCTTGTTGAAGATCGAACCGGCCTTTTCAGTTTCGGCCCAGGCTGATTCACCCCCGTTCAGCAACAGCATAGCCGACAACAGCGCGATATATAATGTTGAGACCCCGAAAAACCCGTTCAGTGCCTTTCCTGCACTATCCATTTTCTTCATTTCTAACACCCTGTTCTCATTTAGTGGCCGCCTCGGCGGTGGCGGATTTCTTTTTTGGCTGGGAATGACAACGCCGGCATTCCGACACCGGGAAAGCGACCTTGCCATGGCACACGCCGCATTTCTCACCCAGCAGGATGGCCGCCATGCTGATATTGTTCGCACCCTTCTGCGGCACAAAAATCGCCGGGTGGCAGTTGGAGCAGTCCAGCCACTCCGTATGCTGCTTGTGCGGATAGACGACGTTCGGCATCGAACCCTTGACTTCATGCACGATATTCAGATCCATCACGATCGGCTTGGCATCGGGATCGTTCCTGTCATAACGCGGCTCGATCTTTTTCTCTTCCAGCGCCTTGACCCAGTCGACATAGTTGCCCGACTTGCTTTTCGGCATGGTATCGAATGCGCTCTTTGGCGCCTGCAGCATCGAGGCGCCCGGCCCGTCGTGGATGCCGTCGTCCGTCGGCGGCGGGTTCCGCTTCGACGGCGGCGCCATCAGTCGGTTGAACTGATTAGGGTCCGCCGAATGCGATTCCTTCTGCACGAGCAGCGTCATCAGCAGGAACACTGCAACTGCGGTCAGGATGCTGGTCAGGATATTGTTCGCAGTACGCATAGGCCTACCTCACTCTGTGTTGCCGCCACCGGCGGGTGCCACCAGTTTCTGCAGGGTACTCTCGTGCACCTGGGTCGGTGTCCCGGGCGCGCCCGAGTGGCACAAATCGCAGTTTTCAACCGACCAGGCGATATCGCCGTCGTGGCAAGCGCCACAATATTCACCGTCGATGATCTTCAGCATGTTGATTTCATTGCCACCAGCCTTGAACTGGAAACCAAGATCGGCATGACATACCTTGCAACGGAACCGGACCCGGTGAAACCAGTGCGGAAAAACGACCGGCCGCATCCCTGCTTCTTCGGAATAGTTGTTGATCACGACATCGCCGTATTCGGCATGTGCTTCACGCGCCGTGATCAGGTCCACTGCAACCAGCACCATACCAAACAGGAGCACGACCGCCAGCACCAGGTTTTCATCATATTTTTTCACTGCATAACTCCTGCCTGTGTAGCTACACGTTAGACATTAAAACTCGCCAATCATCCGGCGAACCTGAAACAGGAAATAATTCTGCTTTTGACCCTGGATGTCCGAGAGCCGGCTGATCGCCCGCAGCTGCAGCCTGCCCACGGTGTATTCGAGCCGGTTTTCCCATTGATTGTCATCCCGCTGCACGCGCTCACCGACCGGATCCCCGACGAGGGGTGCGAAGGAATTGCTGACGTGGCGGAAGGTCGAATAAAACGACAGCTGGGGTACACGGAACACACCCAGCTTGAAATAGGTCAGGTCCACGGTGGATGTCGGAATCCAGTCACCGTTGCCGGCATCGATCACACCCTCGATCTCCGGCCTGTAGTTGCGCGATATCTGCAGCGTTGCGTTCGCGCGCAGCGATGACGTGGACGAGATCCTGTTGTCGAGCGATGCCTGCAGGTTGATCAGCTGGAATTCACCTTCGAGGTTATCGCTGTTGGGACCGCTCGCCACCGTGCGGTTGTCGCTGATTGACAAACGTGCCATGCCCTGGGACCGCGTACCCCGCCGGTTCCAGCCCGCCGAGAGCGTGGTGAACAGCGTCATGCTTTCGAAATCGTCGGTGTCTGCGATCGAATTGACACTCTGGCTGGCGCGCAATGAGTAGAAATTCCTGTTCTCACCCACAATATTCTTGTCGAGGTTGTAGCCGATCTGGGCGCCCGCTTCCTGTACATCATCATCATCGTCGTCTGTATTCCTGAGATCCATCTGCCCGAACCAGCTGGCGTCGAGGTTGAACGGCTTGTAGGTGCGCGATGAAAAAATGGCATTCAGTGCCTGAAAATGTGTCGTGGTTCTTTCATCGTTTGCGTCGGTACCGGTGACACCGACATTCGCGTTGAACACCCAGCGCGGCGACCACTCATAGGTGCCCCCCAGCGTGCCCGTTGCAGTCGACGCTTCGTTTTCCGTCGACTGCGTTTCGTTGACGCGCGTCAGCGCGCGGATGGTGCCGTTGATACGCAACGGGCGCTTTGTCCGCGGCCGCCAGAATCCAAAGCTGTTGAGCTGGATCACGTTGGTATCGAAGCGGCTGCCCGCGGTCGCGGTCTGGTTGCTGTTGTAGGTCACCATGTCTTCGGCCGAGAAGGTGGGCGAAGGGCTGTAGGAATGGCGCAGTGTGGCAAACACCGTATCGGTAAAATCGACGCTGGTGGTAATGTCGACGAAGTTGGCATTGCCGTCGAAAGAAATGCTGTGCGCCCAGAACGCCTGGCTGAATCGCGCCTTGAACAGGTCTGACACGTCTTCGCGCAACTTGTCGCCCTGGTCCACGGTTGTCGTGATATTGGTCGTGTCTGAATGCTCGTAGCCGACGCTCATGGAAGCGCCGCCTTCGGAGGTGTATGACTGGTTAATGCCAAAACGCGTCCTGTCGATGGCAAGCCCGGTCAGGTCGGTATCCGAGCGGCTGTCGGTCTTTTCGACAAACAGTTCCAGGGGAAAGCGGCTCTGGGGAAACATGCGCAAAATCGCATTGCCAATGATGTTGTCACTGGTCGACCCGCCACTGTCTGTATCTGCTCGTCTCAAATACATGCCTACACCTCCTTCCAACGTTGCCAGCCACGGTTCGTGGAGATAGCCGGCTGCATTCAGGCGCAACAGGCCCGTGTGCTCGATCCTGTCGTCAGCGGACTCGAACTGGTTGGAAAGAAAGTCGTAGCCTAGTTCACCCCACCAGTTGAACTGACGTTGTTCAGCATAAACGCCGCCGATAAACAGCAACATCAACAAAACGGTGCAACCAATGTTCCTTATCTGCACATGTAACTGGTTCCGCTTCTTCATGCTGTTCTTTGTCTATCACATACCAACAATGACCGCCGCATCCTGTTATGGGTGAACATTCGATTGCAACAAGTTTTCTGTTAAAAAACATAATAGAACAAACTCGATGATCTAAACATCGTTGTCGCTGTTCACCACATCCACAAACACTGTTACGGGAGTCGCTTCCCGCAACTTCTGCTTGAACCCGGACCAGGTCTTTTCGCTCTGCTCTCTCAGCCACAAATTCTCTGCCCGTTCCCTCACATCAGCGTAGTCACGGATGCGTTCGGGCTGCCTGTCTTCGAGCCGCAGGATGGCAACACCCTGCAGAGTCCGGATCGCTTCCGAAATCTGTCCCGGCTCGAGTTCGTCAATCGATTGCTGTACCGCCTCGCTGAGCATTTCGCGATGGACATAGCCCATGTCGCCGCCCTGTTCGGCCGAAACGTCACCCGAGTAGGCACGCGCGAACTCGGCAAAATCCGCACCATCGTGCAACTGCCTGACAAGCTCCTGCCCTGTGTCCAGCGCAGCCTGCCAGACCTCGGACGAAGACGACGGGTCCACGACCAGCAGGATCAGCGACAGCTTCATTCGCATTGGCTCGGTAAACTTGTCGAGGTTCTGCTGGTAGTAGCTTTTCAAAACCTGTTCGCCGGGCGGCTCAATGTTCCTGACCTTGCTTTCGATCTGGCGCAGCAGGTCGTCCTCTTCCAGCTTGACTTTCAATGCACCCAGCAATCGAGCGCGTTCCTGCTGCCATCGCGGGCTGCTTGCATAACGCTGATCGTACTGCTGCAGCGTCGCCTCGATGGTTGCCTGGTCGGCCTGCAGACCCGTGCGTTCGGCCTCGATCAGGAGCAGCTCCCGGGTGATCAGTTCATCCGCGATTTCACGCCGCACGGCCGCAAGCTCCGCCTCTGGCGGCTTGCTGTGGTAGAAGCGCTGACGGACAGCGCGCGAGTAGTTCTGTTCGTACTGGTCGACGGTGATTTCACGATAGCCGACCCTCGCATAGAGCTTTGCGCCCGGCGGCTGCTGCGCGGCCGGCGCTTCACCGGCGAAAACACCGGGAACCGAAACGAGGGCCAGACACAGTGCAGCGCAAGCGCCGCGGAACATGTGTTTGATGCAAACGTCAGCTGGAGAGGCCATTGAATAACTCCTGGTTAACGCATTCCATTCGTTTTATCGCTGAGTTGCTGACTCCCGCCGGGGGTATTGCTTGGCAGGCAACACCCCCGTGGAATCAGGTCGACAGCAGACAACAGGTCAGTGGTTACAGCCGCACTGCCACTGTTACTTGAGATGACAGGCCGTACAGATCTGGCTGGCTGTGTTGTTGATACGCAGGAACTGAACAGATGACTGGCCCTCGGTTGTATCATTGTGCGGGTCATGGCAGCTGCCGCATTCGACGAACGGCTGCACGGTGCCCAGATCATTACGCGCATACAGAATCATGTCGCTCTTTTCACGCGTTAATGCGGTACCCACCTGGCTGTCAACCCACCAAATCGGATTACCGTTGACGGTGGCCTTAACGGGACCGTTGAAATCCGTATCACCGAGCTGCAGCCGGTCGAACAGGCCGTCGGGGTCGGTTGCAACCGGTCCGCCGCCGCCGTACTGCATACTGATCGGATGGTCGTCCGTCAGGTCCACACCGAGCGCCGGTACGGGCGTTCCGACCATGACACCAATACCGACGGCATCGATCTCCGTGCCGGCGGGATTGTGACCGCCCGCGCCGGGCAGGTTGATCACCACGTCCATCGCCTGGGTGCCGTCATGGCAGGACAGGCAGGCCAGCGAGACCGATCCCACGGGCGCTTCCGTCGAATCGAAAGTCGGGGTCTGCAGCGTTGAATACTGCGTGTAGCTGCCCGGTGCGCCGAGCACCTTGTTCCACAACGGCACCGGTGCCGCGGTATCCGAGCCGTGAGGCGTGTGACAGAACACGCAGACCTCATCGGTCACGGTCGTTGTGGCTTGCGCACCCCCGCCGGCGGTCAGGTCGTGCTTACTGCCAACGACGCCGGCAGCGGCATGTCCCGACCAGAATAGTCCCAGTATACTGATCAGCAGTACTTTCAAAATGTTCATTTGCTTCATCACCTTGGCTCCAGTGTCAGAAGAGGTTTTGTCGTGTTTCACCATTTACGGTTACGGAATAAATTAATACATACAGCTGATTTATAACGGTGACCAAATCACACACAAATAGAAATAATTATCGAAAAACGAGATTGTCGAGGACAAATATATTGATTTAAGTCAAGTTGTTAGCGATTAACCGGTCGAGGACCGCCGGTCGGGATCGCCATGAAGAACTGATAATACAGTAATTTAATTACATTTAAATATAGTGTTTTGCTTATACGGCCAGGTCGCTGATGTCAACGTCCCTGCTGCATGATTCCTCAACCCAGCGCGCAACCTGTGATGAGCCTACCCATCGAATCCTGGTCGACGAGCTGAATGCTTTTTCTCGACAGGCTGACCCAGCCCTTGGTCTCGAAATCCTTGAGGTGCCGGCTGACCACTTCACGCGCCGTGCCCAGCTCAAACGCGAGCAGTTTATGCGACGCTTCCACGCTGTTTTCTTCGGACTGGTTCTCGAGCAGGTACCTGGCCAGACGCACATCGACGTTGCGGGTCGCAATGGATTCAAGCAGCATGATGAAATCGCGGATGCGGCCGCCGAACGTCGAACAGACGAAATCGCGGAAGCCCTTGGACCGATCAAAGGTTTCGCGGAATATCCTGATCGGAATGATTACGGCGCGGGTCTCGGCCTCGGTCATTGCATTCGCGGTGTACTTGCCGCCGGCCAGCAGGATCGAGGTGGTAAGGCTGCAGGTTTCACCGGCCTGGAGCCGGTAAAGCAGCATCTCCCGCCCGTTTTCGAAGGACTTGTATACACGCGTGGCGCCTTCGACGACAAAGATATAATTTTCACAAGGATCGCCATCGTGGAAGACCTCGTAATTTGCAGGCAAGGTGACCTCCTTGGCGTTGCTGGCAGTTTTTATCCAGGCCTCATCCCTGACGTCTTTCAGTAACGGAAAATTGCTGACCCATTCGGGCAGGTGGGCATCGACGTTCGTGTTCATCTGGTTCATGACTGGTGTATCTCTATGTTAGACGTTAGCACAATTATGTTAACGCAACCGTAACAAACTAATATACAACTTTAGTCAGGTCATTCGACTGTACTAAGGCCTTGAAGTTTTTACCCGCATTTCAGCAATTCAATTTATTTGAAATTACTGAATCATTGATATCGTTCGGCGCGACCGCTGTGTCGTTAACAGGTCATTCCTGTTGCAACAACAAGACGGTGGATGCCAGCCTGCATCGGCATGACGGGGACTACGCGAGCCCGGGTGGGATAACGCGTGCGCGGTATGATTTTGATCAGGTACTCATTGTGCCCAGGCGCCGAGAAAACCCTCCGTTTCGGCGATTCTGACCGGCCTGAATACATCAAGCTTGCGGAAATACTGGTCGATCATGTACACGCGGCCATCCTCGTCGGTATCGATACCGGCCGGCAGCATGTAGGTGGCGCGTTCGAATTTTTCCGAACGGTTGCCGACGAACAGCAGCAGTTGCCCCTCGGCATCAAAGATCTGGAAATTCCCGTGCGCGGCATCGCTGACATAGATGTTGCCCTCGCTGTCCACCGCAACGCCCTTGGGCCGCGCGAAATGGCCGTACTGGCGCCCGAGCTGGCCCACCTGGCGCACGAAATCACCATTATCGTCGAACACCTGCACCCTGAAGTTGCCGCCGTCGACGACGTAGACCCAGCCATTGGCATCGACCGCGATGTCGCGTGGCAGGTTGAACTCGCCACCCTCGGTACCGCGCCTGCCGATGTTACGCAGGTGCTTCCCGCTGCTGATATCGAACACGAGGACGTGGTGGTTTTCGCTGCCGATGCCGCCGGTGTCGACCGCGTATACGCGCGTGCCTTCGCTATCGACTGCCACGTGCGTCAGGCGGTCGAACCAGTCCTGACCGCCCAAAGCCTTCAGATAATTGCCTGCCTGGTCGTACACCATGATGCGTTTGGATGTGGCATCGGCCACGTACAGGTTGCACTCATCATCGTTCGCAAGCCCGAGAGGCTTTTGCAGGTCGCCCGGTTTCTCCTTGCCGATTTCGTAAAAACGCTTGCCGGGGACATCGAACACCATTACGGTTCTGAGCACGGTATCACTGACGAAGATCAGCCCCTTGCAGACCGATACGTCAAACGGCTTCGACATGGCCCTGGTGCCTGACGACACGCCGGTCAGCATCGCGCGCAGCTGGTCCTGGGAGCTGTTTTTTTCAACCTGGGTGCTCGATTGCACGGTCCGTTCATAAACGAACCGCGGCGAGTCAGGCGGCGGCGGAAAAAACAGCGGCTCGAAACCTGCCGCTTCTTTTTCGGGTGACGACGTGCATCCCTGCAGCAAGAAGCCCAGGGACATGGCGAGTATGACTGTCAATCGCATGGATCTGTACACGAAAAGTAGCTGCATCAATGTGCACAAATACCAAATCCCGCAGACAAATGCCACACCTAAGCGACCCAATTTTGAGTTATCCTGACCTGGATCATGCACTGCAGCCTGATTACGGTGACTAAGTTACAGTGAACTTCGCCGCGCTTGGATAGTATAACTACCTAAATATCAACACTATGAGTAGAATGGTCCATGTGTATCGTGAACAATGGATTTTCAACAACACCATGCAGATGACACATTTGTTCCGACCAGGACTTATCCTGCTTTACCTGCTGGGGGCCGGTACGCTGCAGGCGGCCCCTGCCGAAAACGATGAGACCGCGCGCCTGTACGCGGCGACCTGCTCGGTATGCCACGGTGAAAAAGGGGATGGCCAATCGCATGCGAATGCCGGTCTGAAACCACCGCCGAGAGATTTCACGACAGCTTCGGCCAAGCAGCAACTCACGCGTGAGTACATGATCCAGGTCATTGCCAACGGCAAGCCGGGCACCGCGATGGTGGGCTTCGCTTCACAGCTTAGCGACAAACAGATCGGCGCCCTGGCCGACTATATCAGCGCCCGCTTCATCAAAGACACGATCGCGAGCGGCGTCGGGATTGTGGGCAAATCCGGCTCCTCGGGCCAGACCATTTATGCGCTTACGTGTTCCGTGTGCCACGGTGAGGATGGGTCGGGCGCCGTGTGGGGACGCACCTCGTTGAATCCGCCGCCGGTGAATTTCCGCCTGCAGGACCGCATCCGCGACCTGCCCAGGGAACGCATGATCCATTC
>JAAUYE010152041.1_pt1 | contig 10678 bp, 4 predicted proteins | sample 7278081 | NCBI WGS metagenome assembly JAAUYE01 (sample SAMN14350131, study PRJNA611818) | marine sediment metagenome | isolation source: surface marine sediment (0.6m) | place: French Polynesia: Moorea | collected 2018-08
CTGGTACATGGCCACATCGGCGTTCTTCAGCAGATCTTCGACATTGTCGGCGTCGTCTGGATAAACGGAGATCCCGATACTCGGGGTCACTACGAACTCGTGACCTTCGTAGCGGACGGGCTTTCTCAAGATTTCACCCATCCGGTCAGCGATCGAGGAAAGGACATCTTCGTCCTCAAAACCACTGATCGCACACGCGAATTCGTCGCCCCCGAGGCGCGCCAGCCCGAACGGTGTCTCGTCATCGGATTCCCCCTGGCCGCCCCGAATGGAACCAGAGAGGCGCTCCGCGATTGCATTGATGACGCCATCACCAACCGTATGTCCGAGCGTATCGTTTATTCGCTTGAAATTGTCGAGGTCGATATACAGAACCGCGACCTTATCGCCCTCCTCGTCCGCCTCGGTAATCATCCCGCCGAGCTGAAGGCGGAATGACTGCCGGTTGGGCAGGCCCGTCAGGGTATCGAAAAAGGCGAGACGGCGAATCCGCTGTTCGGCGAGCTTTCTGTCGGTAATCTCCGTCACCAGCGCCAGCGTCTTTCGGTCAACATAGGGTACGAATCTGGCTTCGTAATAACAGGGAATGCCCTTGCGGTGTTCCACGGCGAATTCAATTCGCGTCGCTTCGTTCTTTTCATTCACGATTCGCCGCGCCTTGCGCCAGGCTTTTATCGCCTTCCCCGGCAAGATGTCCGACAGGCAGCTGACTCGCTGGGACGGCCCCGCGAGCGGATTCTCGAGCTTACCGGGGATGAAATCGGTGACCGTATCATCGCCATCAAGAACGACGAACGTATCGGGAATCGCGTTGAGCAGGACCTTGTTTGTTGCCTCGGTTCTGCGCATGTTCGCGTAATCGCCTTTGGCACGAAGCATGGATCGGATGCGGTAACCGAATGCCGGCCAGTTGATCGGCATCGGCACAAACTCGGTCGCGCCCGCGGTGTAAGCCGCGTCTACGATATCGACGTCGTCGCGCTCCGATAAGACGACGATAGAGACCGTATCGCCGCCTGGTAAACCACGAATATCGGCGCAGGTCTTCACCCCATCCTGGATCGGAAGCTGGGCGTTGAGGATTACGATGTCGGGTTCGTGCTCGACGAACGCGGCACAGGCCATTACACCATTTTCTGCCTCCGCGACCTCGAAGCCGAGGTCCTTCATTGCCAGTCGCATCCGCGACAGAGAGGCGGCATCATGATCGGCTATGACGGCAGTTGGCCGTTTTGGCGATGATCTGTTCATACTTCCCTGTACCCGGAAAACTCCATAAATGCCGGCTTCACGCGCTTCAACGCGTCATTCTGCCGGCAAGCGACTGCACCCGCTCTCTCTGTTTCTCGCCGAATACCGCCATCGCCTGAAGGTCATCCGCCGGGAGCCCGAAGAACGCGGACCACGGTTCCAGGCTGACGCGAAGTTCGTCGGGAAGGCCGGCGTTCTGTACCGCAATTACGCCGGCGGCGACGACATTTCCAAGCCGGTCATTGCACTCGGTGTCGGGATACGCACGATGGTGGTACGCCGCAACCATCGGCGCCGGAAGCGACCAGATGCGAGCGAGTTCTGCCGTCATCATCTTGTGATCGGTCTTGAACTCCTGGAAAAGGCTCCCGGTCAGGGCACCCTCCTGCGCATGCTCCGCGCATCGCCTGAGCACGTCGCAGGTTCTCTCGGGCTCGATGTGCGTTAACGCCATGAGGCCGAGGTTGTGGCAGAGGCCTGCCGAGTAGGCCAGGTCGCGTTCCGCATCCTCGGCCGATTCATCCGATGATGCGATTTTCTTGCAGCACTCCGCCGTCATCAGGGACACGCGCCAGAACCGCTCGACGTCGAATGCTGGACACTTCTTGCTGTTGAAAGACTGCTGTATAGCCATGGCCAGGACCAGCGAGCGGACGGTATCCACGCCGAGGACGCGGGAAATCGCCTCACCCAGGTCATTGACCGGCTCCGACAGTCCGAAGTATGCAGAATTGGCGAGGCCCAGCAGTTTCGCGCAGATCCCGGCGTCACCTTCGACGACCGCCGCGACCTGTTCCGCGTCGATGAACTCGTCGCCGAAGCAGGTCAGTATTTCCTGCGCCGTCGCCGGCAGCGGCGGTAATGCCATGACCGACTTTGCCAAGTCGACGGACGTGTCCGATGTGTTATTTACAGCAGTCATTCTTCTCCCTCAGCCTGCTTTTTCGTGAATAGTAGGTTGGCTGTCGCCTGGTCCGGCAGCCTTCGGAAAGCTCGGCGCAAACACGAACGGTTTGCCCGTAACGAAACCCTGCACGTAGTCAGCGCCCATTTCCCGCACAGCCTCCAGGACCTCGCCATTTTCGACGAACTCCGCGACCGCCTTTATGTTCAGCGAGTGAGCAATATCTATGATTGACTGGACGAAAATCCGGTTGGTCCCGTCCTGCAACAGGTCTCGGACAAAACTCCCGTCGATCTTCACCATATCAACGGGCAGCTTCTTGAGATAGGTAAAGGAAGACAGGCCGCTGCCAAAATCGTCAAGGGCGAACTGGCAGCCCATGTCTCGTAAGGCGGCAATCAGTTCGCTGGCTTCAGAAATATTGCGGATAACCGCCGTCTCGGTAATTTCAAAATTGATTGTGCCCGGCGGTAACGGCGATCGGGCAACGGCACCTTTCAGGAAATCCGCGAAACGTCGGTCGCCAACGCTGCTCCCGGACAGGTTGATCCAGTATTTTCGGTGAGCGGCCTCGAACGCGTGGTGCACGAAGAGCATGTTGAATAAGCTGGTGATGACCCACTTGTCGAGTTCCACACTCATGCCGTAACGCTCGGCAGCCGGCAGGAACGCGCCAGGCGGGATTAGCTTTCGAGTCTCGGGGTCGCGCAGGCGAAGCAGAATCTCCAGGCTTTCAGGCTCGTCAGCATCGTCGTCCGTCGGCTTGATGTGCTGGGCGTATATCGCGAAGCGATTCTTGTCCATGGCCTCGCGCAGCCGCTGCACCCACCGCACCTGGCCACGATGCGCCCGTGCCGAGTCTTTCTCACCCGATACCATATGCACGCGGTTTCGGCCGGCCTCTTTTGCAGCGTAGCAGGCAGCATCGGCCAGCTGCTGCAGCTCGCTGATATCGCCAACCTCCGGGTCGATCGGGAGACCACCGATACTGACGCCGATGCGATATGTCTCAACGTCCCAGTGGAAACGATAGTCCTCGATGCTCTGCCGAATCGATTCCGCGATACGCGTTGCCACCTCGGTCGGGCACTCCCAGAGAATAATTGCAAACTCGTCGCCGCCGAGTCGGCCAACGACATCGTCGTTTCGCACGCTGTCTTTCAGAATGTCGCTTACCGCGCGAAGCAGCTGATCGCCGGCCGTGTGTCCCGAAGTATCATTAACGACCTTGAATTGATCGAGGTCCATGAACATCAGGTAACTCTTGTTCTTCCCCTCGGAGCTGGTCTGCCAAGCGTGTTCGAGCTGGGATTCGAACGCGCGGCGGTTCAACAGTCCGGTCAGCTCGTCATAGCTTGCCTGGTACTCGAGTTGCACCGTCAGCTGCATTGACTCCGTGACATCCTGAACCTGCAGCACGCTGTAGAGGAATTCTCCGGTTTCGGACACGACTGGCGACAGATTCAGGAGCGCCTGAATTTCTTCACCACCGGGTCCTATGCAAATGGCTTTCTCGTGGAGACTGTCCCGCTCGGTCTTGACGACGACTTCGTACTTCTCGTCGAATTGCGCCGCGTCGTCTTCGTTAATTGCGTCCGCAAATTTCCGGCCGAGCAATGCCGGCCAGAACATACTTTGCAGTGCGGGATTGGCATCAAACAATACGCCGTCCGCGTCGAGCAGCCCCATGCCGATCGGCGCGTTTTCGAACGCGTTGAGGAACCGCATTTCAAACTCGGCGCGCGCATCGATTTCCTGCGACAAACGCTCGTTGGTAACCTCGAGTTCCTGCCGCGCTTTCTCAATCGACTCCGTGCGCTCCTCCACCTGCATGCGCAGCGTATCGTTCAGCCACTGGATGTTCCTCGTCCGGTAGGCCATGAACGCGCGCAGCATCAGGATCACGACCACCGCCAGCGCGAAGAGGAACCAGGCCTGCTGCCAGAAAAAGGGCAGAACGGTAAAACGAAGGCTTGCGGCCTCGCTGCTCCATTCGCCCCCGGGATGGCGCGCCCTTACAACAAACTCATACGAGCCCGGTGGAATTCTCGGGTAGCTGACCGATCGACTCGTGGTTGGAGATCCCCAATCGCTATCGACGCCATCGAGCTTATAGCTGTACTGCATGCCCCGAGGACTTTGCAGCGAGATTGCAGCGTATTCGATACGCGCACCGAGCTCGCGCGGCTCGATATCTTCGCCGTCTGCTATCTGACGCCCGCTCAGTTGCGACTCGGCGCGTACGATGGTAGGCGACGGCTCGATCGGCCGAGGCATCGGCTGTGAAATATCCATGCGGGCCGCACCGTCCACGGTGCCAACCCAGAGGTAGCCGCCGGAATCGATGAACGTGGCGTGCACGTTGGTTTCCAGGCCGACAAACCCGGCTTGCTGATTGTAATGGGCAATTCCCGCAACGCCGGGGACGAACTGATAAAGGCCCTGTTCCCCGCCTACGACGATCGTGCCGTTATCCAGCGGCTGCACGAGATAAACCGTTTGATCCGACAGCGGGGTCACCGCTCCGTAATCGGTGAAGCGCTCGCCGTCGAAGTGGTAAAGACCGCCCTCTTCGGTCGCGATCCAGGTCGATGTAGAGCCCGTCACACTGATATGATTGAACAGACGCTTCGGCAAAGCACTTCCGGGGCTCAACGTGACTTCGTCGTAACCGCCGTCGGCTGCCGGTACCAGGTTCACAATCTCGTAATGAGCCTCCGCATCGCCGGTCTCGCCGCCAAAGATCCTTTCGCGGAAGTCGCCCTCCCCATCGGGAACCAGCTGTACGATGCCCACCTCATCGGCGCCATACCAGATGCTGCCGTCATCGCCGACGTCCAGCGAATAGACGGACGTGTTGTCGGGCGTGTCGAATCTGGTGATTACTCTCGTCTCGGGCTGATACCTGAACACGCCGCTGCCGATGGTGGAATACCAGACCGCCCCGTCTCCCGCCACACTCAGATCGAGGATATTTGCACTGTCCGACGCGGACACGTGGGTCGCGGCAACGGTGTCGACGTCGATATGGTAGAGGCCGTGATCGGTTATTCCGACCCAGAGATCGCCATTCTCGTCCGCGGCGATGTCGCGGACCGCGCCCGTCGGGATGCCTGCCGATTCTCCAATCACTGCAAGTGATTCATCATGCCGACGCATGATGAGTTTCGCGTCGGTACCAAACCAGAAACGGCCATGCCGATCCTCGGCGGTCGCCCACACCGTTTCGGGATCCTGCTCCGTACGCAGCCGAAAGTGCTGGAAGCGATCGCCAAGGAATCGAATCAGTCTCGACCGACTCGACAGCCACAGAGATCCTTCGCGGTCGACAAACATCGAATTGACATCATCGGTCCCCGTATAGCGACGGACCTCGGCCTCGACGTTGCCGACGGCGGCGATTCGAGCTTCAAAGCTGAATAACTCATCCTTTGTCGCCACCCAGACCAGGCCCAGTCGATCCGTGACTATGCTGACGATCGGGTTCGCGGAGTCGATTCCCACGTACGGGACCATCGCTCCGTCCTGCCACACCCCGACCTGGCCGGCCTCGTTCGATAACCAGAGTGTGCCGGTGTCGTCCGCGTGAATCTGGCGCACTGATCGCTCCAGCAATTCAAGCGTTGGCTGCGTTTCCAGGTCGAGACTGTACAGCCCCGTCGTCGATTCAACCCAGATCTTGTCGCCCGTCGTGTCGAGATCGGTGATCCCTGCCGCTCTGTCGCCGGCCAGATAGTCGACGCGGTACACGCGGCCATCACTGCTTACCTCGACGATCCCCACGTCTTCGATGACCGCGAGTATACGATCCCCGACTGTTTCAATATCGAGTACCGGCTTGACCATGTTCTCGGGCGCTTCGATGACATGTGCCACGCGTGCACCGTGAATTGCCGTAATGCTGCCGCGCGCGTCGCCGACCCAGACCACGTTTCGGTCGCTCACGCGAAGCGCGGTCAGTGAATTGTTTGGCAGGCCGTCGGCGATGGTGTACTGATCGAATTCTTTCCCATCGTAGCGATTCAGCCCGCGTGCGGTCGTGAACCAGAGGTAACCCGCCTGGTCCTGCTCAATATCAAGGACGTTCGACTGTGTGAGGCCGTCAAGAACCGTGTAGAAACGAAAGGGCGCTTCCGCGGACCCGTTTGACGCCAGAACGGGCGCCGGGATCAGGGGCATCAGTACTGCCAGGGCAATCGCACGAAAGACAATCTGCAGCTTCACTCAGGGATCTCACTGGAATCAATAGCTTGCTTAGGGCTAAATCGGCTGTTTATTGGAATTCTTGAGTTCCCTGGACACCTTTTTTTGACAAGAAGCAGGCTCAAGCTTTCGAGCAAGTTGCCGATAACCGTGCATCACTGCCATCGAGGCCTGTCAATGCAAGAGCCACTGCCCCCGATCGATGAAACAGCACGGCTGATGAGCCTGCATTCGCTACGGATTATGGATACGCCGGCGGAGGAACGTTACGACCGGCTTACTCGAATGGCGAAGCGCCTGTTCAACGTGGAAATTGCCCTGGTGAGCCTGGTCGACTCGGACCGCCAGTGGTTCAAGTCGAAACAGGGCCTCGACGCCTGCGAGACCAGCCGTGCAATCTCCTTTTGCGGCCACGCCATCCTGAAACCAGGGGTATTCGTGGTCAATGACGCTACTCTCGACAGCCGCTTCGCCGACAATCCCCTGGTGACAGATCCGCCCTATATTCGCTTCTACGCCGGCTGCCCGATCCGCGATCCCAACGGTTTCAGCATTGGTACTTTATGCATCATCGACTCCAGGCCACGCGAGATGACGGATGACGACATCGCCGCACTCAGAGATCTGGCGGAGATGGTCGAAGATGAGATCAAGGTATCGTCGCAGGTCACGGTTGACGACCTGACACAGGTCGCCAATCGCCGCGGATTTCACCTGATCGCCAATCACCTGCTATCGCTCTGCCGGCGCACCGGGACGCCGGCCGAGATCGCGTTTTTCGACCTCGACGGTTTCAAGGCGGTAAACGACACCCACGGCCACGCGGCGGGCGACGAACTGCTGCAGCACTTTGCCAGGCTGTTGGTAAAGTGCTTCCGCACCGCCGACGCGGTTGGGCGACTGGGTGGCGACGAGTTTGCCGTCTTTCTCACCAACTCCCGTGGCGGAGCGAAGGCCGCTCTCGGGAGACTGCAGGAACTGGCGGCGCAGACCGATTGTGAGATTCAGGAACGACTCGCCTGGAGCGTCGGCACAATTGCGTTCGACCCGGACCGGCATACGACAGTCGAGGGTATGTTGGCTGACGCCGACTCGAACATGTACGATGACAAAGTAAAGAGACGCGCGGCAAACGGCTAGCAGTATCACCGGGGGTGCAAGACGGCATTGCTTCAAAACGGGCAGATTGCGGCGCTCGGCATCATGGCGCTTACGACGGGAATCAGCCTTCTCGGGCTGTTTCGCCTGCCGGACATCATCGACAGGTGCTTGTTCCGGCCTTTCTACTTCCTGCCGAGAAAGCAGTACGCCACGATGATCCTGAGCGGATTCGTGCATGCGGACATCGGGCACCTGCTGTTCAACATGTTTACCTTCTATTTTTTCGCGTTTCCGCTGGAGCGCTACGTCGGGACGATTCCGTTCCTGATCCTGTACTTCGGCGGTCTCGTGCTGAGCCACACCTGCACCTATTTCAAGCATCGCAACGATGCCGGCTATGCGTCGCTCGGTGCCTCCGGCGCAATTTCGGCGGTGCTGTTTGCGTACATCGTGTACTTTCCCGCCACGACACTGATGATCGTTCCCATTCCTGTGCCGATCCCGGCCGTGCTTTTTGCCGTTGGCTACGTGGGCTACTCGTACTGGGCTTCCACGCATTCCCGCGGGCGTATCAACCATGACGCGCACCTGTGCGGTGCCTTGAGCGGAGTCGGCTTTGTAGCAGTCACGGACCCTGCCGCCTTCCCGGCACTGGCAACAACGATCGGTAATTTGCTGACGTAGCTCCCGCACGCTGCCTCTGGGTTGCGGAGCAAGCAGGATTCGCCAGCGCGGCAGCCGCAGACCCTGTCGCTTGCGGCAATTGCGTATATCTACGATTCGACCATTAGCGGTTCAATGGAGTGTCAGTAATCGGATGATTCGGAACGACGGGAGGCAGACGATCATGTCCGAGTTGTTCCGACCCATCTCAACCGAACGGCTCGCCGCCTGGCTGTCCGAGGAGCTGGATAGCCGGGACTCTGTCCTCGGGATTCCCCGCCAGCACTTTTTTATTCCTCGCGACGATTCCTTGCTGCGCGGCGAAATCTACGGGCATCCGCTGCATACCCCCATAGGTCCGGCTGCCGGCCCTCATACGCAGATGGCACAGAATATCGTTGCAGCCTGGCTATGCGGCGCGCGATACATCGAATTGAAAACCGTACAGACCCTCGACGAACTGGACGTCAGCAAACCCTGCATCGACATGGAGGACGAAGGTTATAACGTCGAATGGTCACAGGAGCTAAAGGTCTTCGAGTCTTTCGATGAGTACCTCCGTGCGTGGGTACTGATTCACGCCCTGCACCATCGGCTGGGCTTCCCCGGCGACCATCCGGGAGTCGTCTTCAATATCAGCGTCGGTTACGACCTCGACGGCATCCGGCAACCGAACATGCAGTGGTTCCTCGACCAGATGCAGGATTGCTCGGAGTATAAAGAGACCGTCGTCGAGCAGATCGCAAGGTATTTTCCCGCAGTGTTGGACCTGGAGATACCCGATCGCATTTCCGATAACGTTACGCTGTCGACCATGCACGGCTGCCCCCCTGATGAAATCGAAGCTATCAGCACCTACCTGCTTCGAGAAAGGCGCCTGCACACGCTGGTGAAATGCAATCCGACGTTACTTGGACCGGAGCGTTTGCGAACGATCCTGAACGACGATCTGAAATACGTGGATGTCATCGTTCCGGACGCGGCCTTCGATCACGATCTGAAGTACTCGGCCGCTGTCCCGATGTTTCATAATCTCAGGAATGTGGCTGAGCAGAGCGGGCTCGAATTCGGCGTGAAGCTTTCCAACACCCTGGAAGTCGAGAACGTCCGTAACGTATTCGATGCGGCCGAGAGAATGAGCTATCTCTCGGGACGTCCGCTGCACGCCATCACGGTCAACCTGGCGCGTGATCTGGCAGAGGAATTTTCCGGCGAGTTACCCATGTCTTTCTCTGCCGGCGCGAACGCGTTCAACCTGCCCGACTTGCTGGCCGCCGGCATGTCGACGGTTACGATGTGCTCGGATCTTCTGAAGACCGGTGGCTATCTTCGACTGCTCGACTGCATCGAATCGATCGATAAAGCGTTTGCGCGAGTCGGCGCGGAGAGTATAGGGGACTTTATCGTCAGGTCGGCCGACTCCGGCGACCAGACCATGCGGCGAAGCAATGCAGCCAGGCTGAACCTGCAGCACTATGCAGAAAGGACACGGACAGACGCCCACTACCGAAAAGACCGGCTCGACACCTCCCACACGAAAACCTCGCGGCCGCTTGAGTATTTCGACTGTATCAGGGCGCCGTGCGTAGACGAGTGCCCCCTTCATCAAAAGGTACCGCTGTACATGGACGCGGTGCGCAGGGGCGCTGATGACCAGGCACAGGCCATCGTGAGGGCCGACAATCCGCTGCCCTGCATTCTGGGTCGAATCTGTGATCATCTGTGCGAGCGCGCCTGCATCCGCACTCACATCGATGAGCCCGTTGCGATCCGCGACGTCAAACGCTTCATCATGGATCGGCCGGCAGGATCGGATGGCGACGAGATACCGGCGCAACCTGGCAGGAAAGTCGCGGTCATCGGTTCGGGTCCCGGGGGCATATCGGCGGCGCGCGAGCTCGCCCGTGGCGGATTCGCCGTCGAAATTTTCGAGCAGCATGCGTACCCCGGTGGCATGGTCGGCGGCGCGGTCCCTGAGTACAGGCTACCGCGGGCCGTATTCGACCGGGATTTCGCCACGCTCCGGAAACTGGGTGTCGAAGTGCACTACGAGCAGCGGCTCGGCCAGGACGTCCGGCTGTCGCAGCTGCGTGAGGCCGGCTTCGAAAACGTCGTCATCATGGTGGGCGCACAGCGCAGCAAGACCTTGTCTCTGCCGAATGAAGATTGTGACGGTGTCGTCGACGCGCTGCATTTTCTGCGCCGTTCCAGGGAGGATCGAGCGCTGGATCTCGGCGGGCGCGTTGGCGTCATTGGCGCCGGCGATACCGCGATGGATTGTGCGCGCGTCGCCAGGCGACAGAACAGCCGCGAGGTGACCCTGATCTATCGCCGCACGGTCGATCAGATGCCGGCCGATCGGGAGGAAGTTGCGCAGCTCATCGACGAAGGCATCGAGGTGCTCGAACTGTCCAAGCCGCAGGCGCTTGTCGTCGAAGACGGAAAACTGCGTGCGCTGCTGTGCCGGCGGATGACGTACGCGGGCGACCGGGACGCCACGGGCCGCAAAATCCCCCACGAGGTCCCCGGCTCGGACTTCGAGGTACCGCTGGACAC
>JAAUYE010012946.1_pt1 | contig 10670 bp, 7 predicted proteins | sample 7278081 | NCBI WGS metagenome assembly JAAUYE01 (sample SAMN14350131, study PRJNA611818) | marine sediment metagenome | isolation source: surface marine sediment (0.6m) | place: French Polynesia: Moorea | collected 2018-08
CGTTGTAGGTGCGCGGGTGATAACGGCCACAATCGGCATCACTACCAGGGCGGCGGCGCCAGCTTTTTGCGCAAGCGATGCGACCTGTATCAGACGGGTACGTAAGTTGAGCAAGGCTTCGCCACGTTGATGCTGAATAGCATGGCCCACTTCATGTGCGGCAACAGCCACGGCTGTTAACGAGTTCAGATCATAATTGTTAGGACTCAAGCGCACACTACGATTAACAGGGTCGTAGTGATCATTATTCGCTTCCGTTTTCTCAACGTTGACCGAATGCATCTCAAACCGATCCAGCAGGTGACGTGCCAGTTCGGCGCCATTGCCGGGGATGTGCTTCTGCGGTTTGGCATAACGGTGAAAAGTATATTGGGCCCACCACTGAGGGCCGAAGAGTAAGGCAACCAGAATCAGAATGAGAAAGAGGTAGGGCACGTTTGTGACTCAAACCAGGGTAGAGGAATGAAATAGTTTTTCAGGCTGAAGGCTTATCCCTTGTCTTTGATGACAATGGAGGGCACACCGATATCACTGAGTCGTTTGCGGGTTTGATTGAGTGTGGCAATGTCGTTGATTGGACCAACCCGTACCCGATGCCAGGTTTCACCGTCGCGAATACGAACGGTCTGAATGTTTGCGACAATACCTTGCAGTGCCAGTTTGGCTTTCAGTCGATCCGCCTGTTCCATATTACGGAAGGAGCCCGCCTGCAACATGTAATCAAGGCCCTTGCTAGTATTTTGCGGCGCCGGTTTTTTACTCGCCTCAATTAATTCTTCTTCAGGAATGGCGACTTCCAGTTCCGGCAGGATTGTGTAGAAATCAAAGCGAGGCAGGGTTTTGCCATCAGCCGGTTTGGATTCGTTTTTCGTTTCCGGTCGTGTTGTTTCGCGAACCTCTTGCGCTTTTTGCTGGAAGAACTGGCTGACGGCTTCACCGATATTGGCCGTTTCTCGTCGTGGATTGGTTTTGTCGAGATAAATCAACAAGGCGACGAACAAGCCTATAAACAATCCGCCCAGCATCCATACCCAACCTGGTAGTGAGGCCTTGTGTTTTGGGCGAGGGGTTTTGGCGTAATCGCGCGACATGGGTTGGGTTTCGAGTAACCAGAGCTATCAAGTCAGGTTTGAGTATATAGAAAAGGCAGGGCTCTGTGCAGTGACTGGTTGGCTTTATTCCACAGACCGCTGGTGACCAACGTTTTGAAATGCACTATGCGCTGACAGTTACATTTGTTCCGGTGCCGATACACCCAGCAGGGCCAGGCCGTTGGCAATCACCTGTCGCACCGCGCTAATCAGTGCCAGACGGGCATCGCGTAAGTCGGCATCAGCCACCAGGAACTGATGGGCGTTGTAATAGGTATGGAAGTCATTTGCCAGTTCACGCAGGTAATGGGCTATCTGGTGAGGCTCATGGCTCAGGGCCGCCGTTTCGACCAGTTCCGGAAAACGTGACAGGCGGGTAATTAGTGCCTGTTCATGCGCCTCATTCAAGCGTCCCAGGCTGGCAATCCCTTTGGCCGGATCGTAGTCCATGCCTTTATCCGCCAGTTGCCGGAACACACTGCAAACCCGCGCATGCGCATACTGGATGTAGTACATCGGGTTATCGTTTGACTGGGACTTGGCCAGATCCAGATCAAAGTCGAGATGCTGTTCGCACTTGCGCATGACATAGAAAAAGCGTGCAGCGTCACTGCCGACTTCTTTACGCAGTTGACGCAGGGTGACGAACTCGCCCGAACGAGTGGACATCTGGGCCTTTTCGCCGCCGCGATAAAGAATCGCAAATTGAACCAGCAAGACATCGAGCTTGTCGGCATCATCACCCAGTGCCGTTAGCGCAGCCTTGACGCGGGGCACATAGCCGTGATGATCGGCGCCCCACACATCAATGACCCGCTCAAAGCCGCGTTCCAGTTTGTCCATGTGATAGGCGATATCCGAAGCGAAGTAAGTGCTGTGACCATTATCACGGACCAGCACACGATCTTTTTCATCCCCGAAATCAGAAGAACGAAACCACAGGGCGCCTTGCTTCTCATAGGTATGACCACTGTCGCGTAAACGTGCGATGGCCCGGCTTACTGCGCCGCTGCTGGTGAGGGAATGCTCGGAGAACCATTCCTCGTAGACAATGCCGAACTGCATCAGATCATCGCGAATATCGGCCAGGATGTAATTCAGGCCGGTTTCAAATACAAAGCGGTAATCATCATCGCCCAGGTAATTACGGGCCTGGCCGATAACGGCGTCGATATAGGCTTCCTTGTCCCCGCCATCCGGTTCATCCGCGGGCAAACTTGAATGAACCACGGCCCAGGCATGGCGAAATTTTTCGCCGTTTTCCCGGTGTAGCTTGGCGGCAATGTCCCAGACATAGTCACCCTTGTAACCGTTGCTCGGAAAGGGCAGCTCTTCTCCGCACAACTCCAGGTAACGTAGCCAGACACTGGCGGCCAGAATGTCCATTTGCCGACCAGCATCATTTACATAGTATTCGCGGTGTACTTCAAAGCCGGCCGCTGCCAACAGGTCGGCAACGGCGGCCCCATAGGCAGCCCCCCGGCCATGACCGACATGCAACGGACCGGTGGGATTGGCGGAAACAAATTCCACCTGGACCTTTTTATCATTGCCGATAGTGGAGCGTCCAAAGGCCTCGCCCGCCTCCAGGATGGCCGGGATAACGGCGGTAATGGCGTCGGCTTGAAGGAAGAAATTAATGAATCCGGGGCCGGCGATCTCGATTTTCGAGACTTCGTGACTGGCCGGAATGGCGGCGACAACAGTTTCGGCCAGATCGCGCGGTTTGGCACGGGCCGGTTTGGCCAGCATCATGGCGATGTTGCAGGCAAAGTCACCATGGCTACTGTCACGGGTCCGTTCGATCTGGATATTGGGTGCCAGGTCTGCCGGGAGTGTGCCATTTTTTTGCAGTGTGCTGACGGCCTTCGCCACCAGGTCTTTGAGTCGCGACTTCATATCCAGGTTTATCACTAGCTATGTCAACAAAGGCGCGAATTATACCTGTTTATCGCGGGTTGCGGGTTGCTGAAACTTGGCCACAAACAAAAACGGGTGCCACGCCTGTTGGCGATGGCAACCGAATCGTGTCGCGAGGGGTTACTTAACGGGGCGGGTCAGCAACACTTCAGCTTTAGTGATGCTGGCGACGGGGACCGTCATGGTGAATTCACCACGATGCACCCGTTGCTGCACATGGGCCACACTTTTAGTCAGCTTAGTCAAATAGCCCAGACGGGTTTGCCCGGTGTTGGTCTGCAAGCGTACTTCCTCGCCGACATATTTCTGTAAGCCGGTGACCGGGATGTGGTAGTACTTTGTCTCATATTTGACGATTTTCTTTTCTCTGAGCGGCTTGACCGGCTCCGAGCCCGGTTGGGCAAACAGGCGTTCAATATTTCTGCTCAGATCAATTTTTTGCCCCTTGTAGAAATCAAAGCTGAGATCCTGGACCGCTTCACCATTAACGCTGACTTGTAGATTCAGCAGCCCCGGAATGTCTTGCGGTTTGAACAGATGCACGTTGTCCGGGGTGACTGCCTCGGGTAATTCCAGGCTGATATCGATCTGCTCTGGCTGGGTAAGAAATTTCCGATAGGCTTCACGCAGACCGGGTCCAGGCACAAATCCCCAGGTGTAGCTGTAATAGACCGGCTGTTGATTGGCCTCGGCAGCAATGAATTCATTCAGCCCGAGTTTGCTCAGGCCGGCACAGTACTCGGTGAAACGCTTGGTATAGGATTGGTCGATATAATTAACGTTTATCTTGCTGAGGCGTGGCGGATTAACCGGTGACATCATACTCATAAATGATGTGTCGTTGATTCCAGTGACGATGCCCTGGATTTTGGCGGCCGCCATTTCGTCGGTATTGGAAATGATGTCCACAATGATCTGTGCACTGGCGGGATCAAACCGGTAACCAATCTTGATATCGCCGGTAATTTCTTCATAGCCCATATCGCGCAGTTCACGGGGACCGAAAAACAGACGCCCACCGCACAATGGATTGATGCCCTGCAATTGGAAATTCATATCACTGATGATTTGCTCGAGGCGGTCGGTGAATTCACCAAACAGGTCAATATTCATCCCTTCAATCGTCAGGCTCAGACTTTCCGGGATGCGTCCTTGTTCAAACTGTTTATTGGCTTGCAGTAAATACTTCAGGCTGGGTGTCTGGTAACGAACCGCCTTGATTCGCAGCTCGTCATCCATACCGTGAACACGGATCTTGATATCTTCAACGCCGAGACTGCCTTTGATTGAAGTCATGAGACCGCCATATTCAAGCTGGCCAAAGAGGCTGAACTGTTGCGCCAGTCGGTCGACTTTGGTTTTAAGGCTGTAATACATGTAGGCCTTGATGCCGCCATAAGCCACTACCACAACAACGACGAGCCCGAGCAAGAAGTATTTTAGTTTTTCCATGGTATTAACCTTGTAGGAATGATCTGGTTATGTCTCTGATAATGCCAGGCAGTGGTCTGTGGGCCACCTCAAACATCTGATTAACATATCGGTTAAATATCTGTCTGGCTTGAGTATTTCTTGCCAGAGGTCGCAGCTAGTACATTTCGAGGGGGTCGACATCGATTGACCAGCGGACGCGACGGCCGCTTTTGAGAGTTTCCAGCTGCAGCAACCAGGCCGAAAGTAATAGCTGCAGCGGTTTACGTGCCGGAGATTGCAATAACACTTGAGCACGGTTTCGGCCCGCCCGCCTTTCCATGGGTGCGGGGAAGGGCCCATACACTTCAATGCCTTCATTATTCAGCTGCGCAGCCAGCGCCTGCGCTTCTTCCAGAAAACGATAAGGCGCCTGGGCATCAACGGCTTCCGCCCGTAATAAGGCGAGGTGACTGTAGGGAGGTAACTGCGCCAGCTGGCGTTCTGTCAGCAAGGCTTGCGCAAAGCGGCCATAATCATGGCCAAGTAGAGTTTGCAGCAAGGGGGACTCAGGGTGATGGGTCTGGATTAAGACTTCTCCCTGTCGTTCAGCGCGGCCCGCGCGGCCGGCTACCTGGAGTACCAACTGGCCGAGACGTTCGGCCGCACGAAAATCGGAGCTGAACAGGCCGTAATCCGCATCCAGAAGCCCGACCAGGGTCAGGTTGGGGAAATGATGGCCCTTGGCCAGCATCTGGGTGCCCACCAGAATCTGGGAAGTCCCGCTTTTGACTTGTTCCAACATCGCTTGCATGGCGCCTTTACGGCGGGTGGTATCCCGATCGATGCGTAATATCGGGGTGGTGGGAAAGTGCGCTTTCAGCGCCTGTTCCACCCGCTCGGTGCCGTAGCCGACTTGATACAATTCCTCGCTACCACAAGCGGGACAATTGGCGGTTAGTGGTCGCTCACTACCACAATGGTGACAGCGTTGGCGACGGGCGCCCTGGTGGACGGTCATATGGGCATCACAGCGATCACAGCGGGCATGCCAGCCACAGTCATGGCACATCAGCACGGGGGCAAAACCTCGGCGGTTAATGAACAGCAACACTTGCCCTTCCGCTTCGAGGTGGGTTTGCATGTGGGACAGCAGTTGCGCAGACAGACCGCTGTCCAGTTTCTGCCCGCGGACATCAATCAGGCTGAACTCGGGCGGGCTGGCGGTGCCGGCACGTTGCGGTAAATGCAGTCGAGTGAAGCGATCAACTTCGCAGTTATAAAGGCTTTCCAATGCCGGCGTGGCTGAACCAAGAATGACCGGGATCTTAAGGTGTTGGGCCCGTACGATGGCCAGGTCGCGGGCCGAGTAACGAAAACCTTCCTGCTGCTTGAATGAGAGATCGTGCTCCTCGTCCACGATGATAATGCCGGGCTGTGCCAGTGGGGTGAGTAATGCCGAGCGGGTACCGATAATGATGCCGGCTTTTCCCATGCTGGCATTTAACCAGGCCTGCAAACGTTCCTGTTCATTGAGTCCGGAATGCAAGACAGCAATCGACGTTTCGGGGAAACGGCGTTGAAAGCGACTGAGTAATTGGGGCGTGAGGCCGATTTCCGGTACCAGCACCATGGCCTGTTTGGTACGGGCTAACATCGCTTCGATAACCTGCAGGTAGACTTCGGTCTTGCCGCTGCCGGTGACGCCATCGAGCAAAAACGCCTGGTAGTGGTCCAGCTGTTGCAAAATTTGTTGCACGGCCAGTTGTTGGTCTGTATTCAGTTCCGGTTTTGCAGCCGCTCTTCGCGGTTGTTCGCCTGCCGGGTGTTGTTCGATCATTTCTACCCAGTTTTTTTCCACCAGTCGCGCCATAATCGGTCGCCATCTCTCCAGGAGGCGATTCAGCTCCGCACTGGTTAAGCCTCCGTTGTGTTGCTGGAGCAGCGACACCAGGGCTGCCTGACGTGGTGCACGGGAAAGTTCATTTGGCTGCAGGGCGCGTCCACTGGCGGTAAGCTGCCAATACTCCACTCCCTTCACACGGGCAGGTCGCCCCTGGCGCAGCAGGGTGGGCAAGGCCTGCTGCACAACTTCGCCGATGGGGTGCTGGTAATATTGGCTGGCCCAATTCAGTAGCCACAACAATTCGGAGCTCAGGACGGGGTCCTCATCGAGTAGCTGTTTGGCCCGTTTCAGTCGGACTGCTGCAACCTGGGTCTGCTGGGTAATTTCAAGCAGGATCCCAATGACTTCGGTGCGGCCAAAAGGCAGTCGCAACCGCATGCCGGGTTTAAGTTGGGTGATATCGACATCTCTGGGCGGCAAATAATCAAAACAGCGTCGCAGAGGGGTGGCGATTGCCATACGCAACACATGGGGTACGGCTGTTTGGCTCACGATAAACCGCCTCCTGGAACACGCCATTTAATGGTGACGATTAAGAACATTTCTAGGTATTTATACTTAAGTAGTTGTCGGTTCTTAAGAAGTTTGGTTATCCACAAATCTTGTGGATAACTCTGTGGATGTTTTGGGGTAAAACAGATCGAGCCCGCATGTATATTACAGCCCTGTTAAAATGGTTACAAATTAAACGTGGACAAAAGCCATTAAAAATCAATTGGATATATTATTTTTGTAGTGTTAAATGTGGTTTTATGACAGTTCTTTTACGTAACATATTGTAATTTCTGCACCTGTGTATAAACCGTACTAAATCTGTGCTTCACGTGAGTCTTGGTCAACTCCCTGGATTCATGCCGCGGCTATACCGTCGTCAGCGGGTGATGTAATCCGGGGTGGGGAAGTTATCAATACTGCGCCGATTGTGTTTCGCTTCAAACCGTTTCAGCCCTTCCTTACCTTTCTTGGTTGCCCGCTGCAGCAAATCATCATCTTGTTGGAGAAACCGCACAAATGGTACCCCGAAGCCGCAGGAAGTTTTAACACGTGTTATCTATATCCGAAAAATTTGTCATATAACTGTGAGGCTTCGGACAAACAGACTCCAGTGTAACGGTCATCCCGGCTTGTGGGTACGGGGAATGAGACGAGTGAATATGAAATAATACGCTTGATCTTGATTCGAGTGAGGGTAAGTAATGAACTGGAACCCCATTGTGGAGGCTATCACGGTGGCAAGTGGTGAAGCCTTCCAGCTCAAACGGGTTGATAGCGTTGGTGGCGGCTGCATTAACAGCGCCTATCGATTGCTTGGCGAGCGCCAAAGCTTTTTTATAAAACTGAATCGTGCCGATCGTCTTGATATGTTCGAGGCAGAAGCGGATGGCTTACAGGGGCTGGCAGCCGCCCGTGCCATCAGGGTGCCTGTCCCGGTCTGCAGCGGGGTGGAAGGGAATCAGGCATATCTTGTCATGGAGTATATTGAGATGGGTGGCGGAGCCAGTGGTGCGGCAGAAAGTTTGGGTCAGCAGTTGGCACACATGCATCAACAGGGTAATACTCAATTTGGCTGGCATCGGGAAAACACAATCGGTTCCACGCCGCAGCAGAATACCTTCGAGGAAGACTGGCTGGAATTCTGGCGGGCGCATCGGCTGGGTTTTCAACTGCGCCTGGCTGAGCAACAAGGGGCGGCAAACAGTTTACTGCGCAAGGGTGAACAATTAATGCAACGACTGTCAGGGCTGTTCACTGATTATCAGCCCAGCCCCTCTTTATTACACGGTGATCTCTGGTCCGGTAATTACGCAGTGACGTCCACGGGCGAACCGATTATTTTTGATCCGGCCGTATACTACGGGGATCGCGAGGCGGACCTGGCCATGACGGAATTGTTTGGCGGTTTTTCGCGGCGGTTTTATGACGCTTACAATGATGTCTGGCCGTTGGAGCAGGGTTATCAGGTGCGTAAGACCTTTTATAACCTCTACCATATCCTGAACCACTTCAATATGTTTGGTGGTGGGTATGCCGGTCAGGCAGAGCGCATGATTGAACAACTGCTGAGCGAACTGCAGTAATCGACTCTCTTAACTTATCTATCGTAGATAGGCGGCTCGCCTTCGGGGCGCGTGCGAAAGCGGTTGTAACCCCACCAGTACTGTTCGGGCTTTTGCCGAATCAGGTTTTCAATATCGCGGTTCATGCAGGTAGCGGCTTCATTATTGTCAGCAGAATAGATGCCTTCACTGGCGGGGGTAAATGTAATTCGGAACCCGCGACCCCAGGGCAGGCGTTCAGCCACCACCATCACCACACTTGCACCGGTGCGATTGGCCAGACGTCCGGCAAATACCGGGGTATAGGTATTGATGCCGAAAAAAGGCACAAATACACCCGTACCAGCGCCAGGATTCTGATCCGGCAGGGCGCCAATAATTTCGCCCTGTTGCAGGGCGCGTAATAATTCGCGCATGCCTTTATTGTTCGAAGGAACCAGTTTTGCCCCATAGCGTTCCCGTCCCTGCTTGATCATCGCATCCATGCCGGGGTGGCGTTGCGGCCGATACATACTGGTTAAGGGGTGGTGCTGTGAAGTATACAGGTTTGTTACTTCCCAGTTCCCGAGATGGGGGACAAGGGCAATCACGCCTTTACCACGCGCCAGGCCTTCCTTTAACAGGGATTCTCCACTGACTTCCCGTATCAGATTCTGGACGCGATTGTCGCGGCCCAGGAATAACAGCGGGTATTCCAGCAGGACTTTGACGATTTCTACAAGGCTACCTCGTGCGAGGCGCCCTCGCTCGGTAGCAGAGAGTTCCGGAAAGCATAAAGCCAGGTTGGTCTCGGCATAGTAACGCTGCTTGTGTTGCAGGCCATAGAGTAACCAGCCCAGGGGGTGAGCAATGGCATGCAATAGGGGTAAGGGCAGCCAGGCAAAGAGTTTCATAAAGTTCAGCAGCATGTCTTATATAATAAAGATAAATTGGGTGGTACGGGTTGCTCAACAGAAGCAAGAATAAAACCCCACTACCATTGATTAATTTGGCTTTTTAATGAATAAATTACCCACTTTTGACAGATACTACCCCCTATTGAGAGTCTTTTCTTAATCTGCGGCTTTAATTGATAAAAGTGGGGTAATCGCCTTTAAAATACTCTTAAAAATGTCTTTATTGTGGGATTCTTCTTGCTCCAGAAGTGCTTTTATGTGGGCCCGCTCGGTGGGCTTGGCAAAACAGGCCGGGCAACTGTCTGGCACAACCGGTAGGCCCGCGGCGAGCGCGAAGTCCGCCGTTTGGCGCTCGCGCACGTAAATCATGGGGCGAATAATGCGGACGTCCCCGTCCCGATTGGTGTAGTTGGCTTTCATGGTGCGTAGCTGGCCACCGTGAAAGGCCGACATGAGGAAACTTTCGGCCAGATCATCCAGATGTTGTGCCAGCGCCAGAACGTTATAGCCTTCTCGTCGGCAGGTAGAGTACATAATGCCGCGTTTCATGCGGGAGCAGAAGGCACAGAAGGAATCGTTTTTCATCTGGGCTTTGGCCTGTTCCGCGATGGCATGGCTTTCATAAAAATAGGGAATACCCAGCTTCGCCAGGTAGGGTTTCAAGCCGGAAGGATCGAAGTCTTCCACCTGGGGATCCACTGTGATGGCCGCCAGCTCAAAATGAACAGGGGCATGGCGCTGGAAATGCTGCAGGCAATGTAGCAAGGAAAGCGAATCCTTGCCGCCGGAGACGCCCAGTAATAGCCGATCACCCTCCTGGATCATATTGTGCTCGACCAGGGCACGACCGATGGGTCGTAACAGCGCCTTGGGTATTTTAATTTCCTCACTCATGGGGGAGAGGTGTAACGGTGGTGCTGGTGAGGCGCCAGAGGAAGCGCGGGCATGCTAAACTTCGCGGCTTAACCAACTAACGGCAAGACGTCGTAATCAAGCGGGAACCAATGAGTAAATTTGAACAACTGTTAAAACAACGCATCCTGATTCTGGATGGCGCGATGGGAACCATGATCCAGGGTTATAAACTGGATGAGGCGGGCTATCGTGGTGAGCGCTTCAAAGACTGGCCGTCAGATTTGAAAGGCAACAACGACTTGTTGGTTCTCACCCAGCCGCAGATTATCAAGGAAATTCATGCCGAATATCTCGAAGCCGGCGCTGATATCGTCGAGACCAATACTTTTAATGCTAATGCCTATGGCATGGCGGACTATGGCATGCAGGAGCTGGTTTATGAATTGAATGTGGCTGCAGCCCAGGTGGCACGTGAAGCCGCCGATAATTACAGCGACGCGAATAAAACACGGTTTGTTGCCGGGGTACTGGGGCC
>JAAUYE010093123.1_pt1 | contig 10667 bp, 9 predicted proteins | sample 7278081 | NCBI WGS metagenome assembly JAAUYE01 (sample SAMN14350131, study PRJNA611818) | marine sediment metagenome | isolation source: surface marine sediment (0.6m) | place: French Polynesia: Moorea | collected 2018-08
AGCGGGCCTCGGCCCGCGATCGATGTTTCGGGCTGGATCGCGCTTCGAGAAGCGCTCCTACGGTTCAGTCGAACATTGCTGTAGGAGCGGGCCTCGGCCCGCGATCGATGACAGGGACTGCGGCTAGAGCAGCTGCAGCGCCTCCGGCAACACCTCGATATCGAACTCGGACTGCATCGGTTGAACTTCGCCGTCGAGGTGTGACGGCACATCGGCCGACGCTGTGACCTTTACGCTGCGTACGCCCGCGTGCACGATCTCCTGCTCGCCCATGTGGCTGCCTCGCATGAGCTTCGGCAGCAGCTGCAGGATGCGGGGACGGCTCACCGGTGCCGCGATGAGCAGTTCCAGCCGGCCGTCGTCGTTTTTCGCCATCGGCGCGATGTGGAACATGCCGCCGATCCAGGGGCCATTGCTGATACTCGCAAGCGTGAGAGGGCCGTCCCAACCGAGTTCATCGGACTCGATTAGCATCTCCGGCGTCGCAATTCCTTCGATCATCGCGTGGAAGATGGCGGCAAGGTAGACCAGGTCGCCGACCCGCCAACGGTACGAGCGGGCGATCTTCGTTACCCTCGCGTCGAGGCCGATGCCGGCGCCGTTCGCGAAATAGCGGTCGTTCATGCGGCCGAGATCGATGTACCGCGGTGGCGCGGCATCGGAGATACGGCGCGCGAGCAACTTCGTCGCCGCCTCCCAGTCGAGCGGGATACCGGCCGCTTTCGCGAAATCGTTGCCGGTGCCGACGGGCACGGCTCCGAGCGCTGCGTTCCCGCCCGCCGCCATGATGCCGTTGACGGCTTCGTGGATGCTGCCGTCGCCGCCCGCGACAATGAGTTGCGTCGCGCCGTCGCGCGCCGCCTCCGCAACCTGCTGCTCGAGGTCCCCCACGGCGGTGCTCTGGTGTACGACGACATGAACCCCTGCCTCTTCGAGAAGTTCCAGGATGCGGGGCATGCGGCTCCTCGCGCGACCGCGGCCGGCAACCGGGTTAACAAATAGCGAGGGAGTCAGGTCCGTCATCGAGTGACCGTCGGGCAGGGTACCCGATGCTACAATGCGCCCGTCGCCACTGGCAAAGGTTTCCCCGGGATGCTCGAACTCGGCGTCAAATTCCTGCTCAGCTATTTCCTGGGCTCCGTGATGGGCGCCATGGTCGTGGGTCGGCTCCGCGGTGGCGTCGACATCCGCACGATGGGCAGCGGCAACGCGGGCGGGACCAATGCGCTGCGCACGCAGGGACCGGCCTTTGCACTCGGCGTTGTCGTCATCGACGTCGGCAAAGGCATCGTCGGCGCGGGCGTGATCCCGCTGCTCGACCTGCCGTTCGTCGGCATCGATCCGGAGATTTCCCGAACCTGGCTCGCACTCTGTTGCGGCGCGGCGGCCGTGTTCGGTCACGTCTGGCCGTTCTACCACCGGTTCCGCGGCGGCAAGGGCGCGGCGACCTATGTCGGGACCTTCGTGGCGCTGAACCCGGCCGTCATATTCCCGATGCTGCTGGTCTGGGCGTGGGTGGTCGTGCTGTCCGGTTACGTCGGGCTCGCAACGATGACCGCGGCGGTGTCCGTGCCGGTGTGGCTCGCGGTCACGAAGCTGCCCGACGAGCAGGGCCTGTTCATCTATTCCGCCGTGATGGCGATGTTCATCATCTTCTGGCACCGATCCAATATCCAGCGCATGCGGGACGGCAACGAGAATCGCAACGAGAGGCTGATGTTGTTCCGTCGCAAGGAGCGGGTCGCCGACAATGAGCACGATTGACGCCGCAGCGCTTCGTGCAGCCTTGGCGCCCGCGGTTCTCTCGAGGATGGCGCGGCTCGACGTCTTTCCCGCGATAGACTCGACCAACGCCTGGCTGATGGCGCAACCTGCGCCGCCTGCAGGCACACACCACGTTGCAATCGCAGACCACCAGACGTCGGGGCGCGGGCGCGGAGGCAACCGCTGGCTGTCCGCGCCAGGCTCGAGCCTGTGCCTGTCGATCGCGCACAGCTTTCGCCGGTATACCGGTGACCTGTCCGCGTTGACGCTCGCGATCGGTGTAGCGGCAGTGCACGCACTTCGTGATGCCGGTGCCGGGGACGTCAAACTCAAGTGGCCGAACGACATCGTCGCAGCCGACGGCAAGCTCGGCGGCGTGCTGGCGGAATCGCACAACCGCGCGGAGGGCGGCGCAGCCGTTGTCATCGGTATCGGCATCAACCTGGCGCTTCCGCCGGAGATCCTGTCGAGCGTCGATTCCGGCTGGGCCCAGTCCCCGGTCGATCTCAAGAATCTCCTCGGCCGCGGCGTCGAGCGCGAATCGCTGGCAGCGACGGTGATCCGGCATGTCGTTGACACGCTGGAGACTTTCGGGGCGCAGGGGTTCGACGCATTCGCGGAGAGCTGGCGCCGTTACGACTGGCTGCTCGGCCGGGCGATAACCGTGGAGCAATCCGGCGGTTCGCTGCGCGGGACGGCGTCCGGTATCGACGACGACGGCGCGCTGCTCGTACGGGAGGCGGCGACAACGACGCGGGTCATCGCCGGATCGATCCGGGTGGACAGGGTCGGGGGCGTGTCGCAATGAAAGCCCTGCTGATGGATGTCGGCAATACCCGCCTGAAGTGGGGTGTGCTCGATGACGACCAGATCCACAAGACCGGCCACATCGCGATGCGCAAGATTCGCGACGAAGGGCTGGGCGTCCTTACGTCACGGCTGCCGCAAGCCGTCGATGCGGTCCGCGTCAGCAACGTGGCCGGCGCGACTTTCGCGACACGGCTGTCGGGCGTGATCGGCATGCACTGCGGCTGCGACGTGCACTTCGCGAAGTCGGCGCGAGAGGCTTGCGGGGTCCGCTGCGGCTACCACCACCCGCGTCGCCTCGGCGTCGATCGCTGGGTCGCCATGATCGGGGCGTGGGCGGAATTCGAGTCGGCCTGCGTCGTGGTGGATGCGGGCACCGCCGTGACCATCGATGTGATCGACGACGACGGCCAGCACCTCGGTGGCCAGATCTTCCCTGGCGTGCGGCTGATGTTCGAGGCGCTCGCGGCCAGCACCAGCGATATCCCGGCCGTGGGCCGCCAGCTGTCGGCGACGACGGGGCTCGACATGTTCGGCGATACCACCAGCAAGGCGATCCAGAACGGCGCATGGAACGCGGTCGCGGGGGCGGTCGACCGGGCAATTACGACTTTGCGATCAAATGCTTACGACCCGACGGTGGTCTTGACCGGCGGCGACGCCTCGCGCATGCTTACGGCGCTTGGCACTGAACCCCTGCATCGCCCGCACCTTGTCCTCCAGGGTCTGGCCCGGATGCTGCAAGACACCTTAGACGAGCGATGAAGAACCTGCTGTTACTGTTACTGCTTGCGAACATCCTCTACTTCCTTTGGGGGTGGTTCGCGGAGAAGCCGCAGCAGCCCGGTGTCGCGATTGTCGACGAGTCCGACCTCGGCCCGCCGCTGGCGGTGACGGCCGATCGTTCCGAGGAGGCTGTTGCGAGCGTAGGGGCGGTACTCGGATCGGGCGAGCCGTCCGATCTCGAGGCGGTGGTGGGCCGTTCCTGCGTTACCGTCGGGCCCTTCCGCGCGAGCGCGGATGCGGACGGTGCCCAGACGCGGTACTCCGGCGAAGGAATGCGTACCGAGGTACGGTCGGCGGTCGGCCAGATCTTCGTCGGTCACTGGGTGCAGATTCGCAACGTAGAGAGCCGCGCCGCGGGCAACGAGATGCTGCGCAAGCTGCGCGACGGTGGGCTCGGCGATGCCTACATCGTCGAAACGGATGACGAGGGCATCAAGATCTCGCTGGGGCTTTTCGGCGATATCAACGGCGCCGAGAAGATCGAACTGCAGGCGAAGGGCATCGGCTTCAACGCGGAGATTACACCGCGCATGAACGAGGGCACCGTCTACTTCGTCGACATTGCGCTTCCCCCCGGGCGCGGCGCGGGCGCGATCATAGAGCAGTACGGTGAGGACAAGGTGAAGCTGCGCGACGCGGCGACCTGCCCGCACGGGCAATAAGGTGACCCGGACCCTTGAGTCGCGGGGGCGAAAGGCCAATAATTCGGCACCCTTGCGAGGGGATGGAACAAACAGCGCCGGCATAGCTCAGCTGGTAGAGCAACTGATTTGTAATCAGTAGGTCCCGGGTTCGACTCCTGGTGCCGGCACCAAATACGTAGGGCCCCAACAGGGGCCCTTCCTATTTGTCCCGTTAGCGGGTCACCCGGGAGGATTCGAGTAGACTCGCGCCATCCCTGGCGCTCGCCCTGCGGGCGCCCGAATCCCTTACGCCGATGAATGGCGCGAATACTCCCGAAAACAGCCTTTCGAGTGCTTCGATTTAGGGTATTGTCGACAATAGATAAAGACCTGAACCCGCCGGTCGCCATGACGACCAGATCGCGCAAGCCCGTGTCCCAAGAGAGCCAGTCGGGGGCGTCAACGAACACTCCCGCCGCGTTCTTCGCGACGACCTTTGTGCTGGCGGTGCCGTTTTACATCCTCAACGCGCTTGCGTATCTGGAAATCCTGGGCGAACCGGGCATCGCGCCGATCTACATTGCGCTATTTACCTTCACACCGATCGCGTCGGCCTCGCTACTCACGTTCCGCCAGCGAGGGAGAGACGGACTGAGGCGACTGCTTTGGCGAATTATCGACTTCAGGAGAATAGGGAACTATCGATGGTACGGGGCCATCTTGCTTCTCCCGGCCCTCATCGCCCTGCTGTCGCTGGGTGGGTCCATCCTCGCCGGTGTCGACCTGCCACCCGGAGCGGCGCCGTTGGCAGCCTTGCCATTGGTGTTGTCGTTCTTCTTCGTTCTCGCAGCCGGAGAAGAGGCGGGTTGGATGGGGTACGCTTTTGACCCGATGCAGGCACGATACGGTGCCTTTCGGGCTGCGCTCGGTTTGGGCATTGTATGGGCAGCCTGGCACGTTCCGTTCTTCGTCTTCATGATGCCCGAGACGATCGTATTCACCGCCCAGGTCGTCTCTCTGGCGAGTACGCGGGTGCTCATAGCCTGGATATATAACAACTCGGGAAGGAGCATATTTGCAGCAACACTGTTTCACGCGGCCGGCAATGCCCTGATGATCACTCTGCCTGATACGAGTACCTCGGGGACGTTGGGACCCGCTATTTCCTGTGGTCTGGTAATGTCGGCGGCGATAGTCGTAACGCTTCTGTGGGGGCCGAAAACTCTGGCCCGATACAGGTTTGCCGATCAATTTTGAAGAGGGACGAGGTGCTCGAGAAACGATATGCAGGAATGTTTGTTGCCGCGATCATCGCGTTGATCGTCGTTTATACACGGCTGTTCCACCCGACATGGGATTACTACCCCCCTGAAAGTCTGGTGAATACCCTCGAGCGCAGCTGGATTGTCCTTGCCGGTGTGCGACGGGCGGCCTTCTTCACCTACGTCTTTGTCGCGCTTGGGATGATGACGCTGTTCTTTTTGATTCTTCAGCGCCGCTGGGCGCTACCTGCAGGGACGAAGGGACTGCTGTTCGGGATGTCGCTGGGCACCATCTGGGCGTTCGGATTTCTCACAGGCTGGGCTTTTCTTGGCACCACGCTTCGCGCCGAGACCCTGAATATCCTGATTGACGTTACCGGCTTGTCGGCCGCTGGATATTTGATTGGCCTGTTGTTCGGTCAGGATGTCGCGCGTGTACCGCGCGAAATATCGAAACCTGTGCTGGCCGTTGTCTTTGTAGCGTTGGGGTTCGTAACGGCGCACAGTCTGGGAACCGCAGTCCTCTCCAACCTGCTAGTCGAGACGGCAGACTTGCTGATACGCCCGGGATCACTGTTGCAGTACGGTCTGCTCCTGGGACTCGGCGCCTGGGCCGGGCAGATGTTCGTGATGCTTCGGCACGCACTGCCGTTGAGAAACACGATTGCTCGCTCAGCGTTTTTTGCCTTCGGCGTGTTCGGACATAGCTGGATACTGTTCCACCTCTTCTTCGTCATCGAGTTTTCCGGTGTCTTCGCCACAACTCTGCTCACCGGCGTAGCGGGATCAGTAGGAATATTCGTCGGTATCGTTGCTTACGAATGGTCCGCCGGAAAAAACAGGGCAGGTTGAAACAGAGTGCTTCGACGTCGCGGAGCGATTCCACCGCCCCTTGGCTATGACTGCTTCCGATTGCTGCCTTCCGGGCGCTCGAAGATCAAAGCAGATTGTCGGTGGCCAGACGCAAGACCGGACATTCGACAGGCCCTGAGTTCGAATCAGTAGGCCCCGGCTTCGAATCCTGTTTCTTTCCAGGCTACCAAGGTGCCCCTGGCCACCGGGCTCACGCACGCCGCCCGTCGGCCTTTTTTACAAAATATGTGACCTGCGTGGCCTTCTCCCGCCACCGCTTGCGCTAGTTTCTCCTTGTCCGTCCGCCAGTTGCGGGCAACCGGCTTGGGAGATCACATGGCAAACTACCGCGTCGCGTTCAAAGGCGAGGTCGCCGATGGTCACAGCGAAGAGGAAGTCAGGGCGAGGTTCGCCGCGAGGCTGAAGAAAGACCCCGCAGTCCTCGGCCGCCTGTTTTCCGGCAAGCCGGTCAGCCTGACGAAGGCCATGAATCTCGAGAGCGCAATGTCGGCAGCCAACAAGCTGCGCTCGATCGGCGCCGTCGTGTACCTGGTCGACGGTGATGGCAAGCCGGTCGACATGCCGGCCCCCGCCAATGACGATGATGCGAATCCGTACGACCTGACCGCGACTGCCAAATTCCGGCACCTGAGCCACCTGAACCGGGCCGAGCCTGCCGCAGAGACGCCGCCGGAGCAGCAACGCAAGGCCAGGCTTCGCTATCGCTTCGACACCTTCATGGCGAAAGGCGGCAGTTCCATTTTCAAGGTGCTGACGGCGGTTTTCGTCGGCACGTTTCTCCTGATCGGCCTACTGCGTGGCGCGATGCAGCTGCTGTTCCCGGAGCTAGCGCTGCAGCACGAAGAACTCGGCTTCTTCGGCAACCTCTACATCACGTTTCTCGAGATTACCGACCCGGGCAACATGGCCCAGGACATTTACTCGAATGCCGGCTACAAGGCCGTTGCGGTACTGGCGGGCATCGCCGGCATCGTGCTGCTGTCCGCGCTGATCGCCTTCATCACGACGGCGCTGGACCAGAAACTCTACGAGCTGAAGCGCGGCCGCTCGAAGGTCATCGAAACGGACCACACGCTGATCCTCGGCTGGAACGAGCAGCGTATCGTCGAGATCGTGCGCGAACTCAAGATCGCCAACGAGAGCGAGGACGACGCCTGCGTGGTGATCCTTGCGGACTACGACAAGGAAGAGATGGACGACGTGCTGCGGCTCCGGCTCGGCGACACCGCCACGACCCGGATCGTCACCCGCAGCGGCGACGTATCATCGATCACCAACCTTGACATGGTGTCCCTGGAGCAGGCCGGCTCCGTGATCATCCTGGCCGGCTGCGACGACACTGACAACGCCGAGCGCAAAGCGGCAAGCGACGCGAAGGCGATCCAGACCGTGCTGGCGACGACGGGTGGTGATGCGGCCGAGGACAAGGGCAGCGTCATCGTCGAAATCTTCAATCCAACCCATCGCGAGATCGTGCGTTCGAGTTTCCCCGATCACGTGATCACGGTCGACACGCGCGACATCCTGGCCAAGCTGCTGGTGCAGACCTCGCGCTCGGTGGGCCTGTCGGTGGTCTACAACGAAATCCTGTCTTTCGACGGTTGCGAACTGTATTTCTACGAGGCCGATTGGGATGGGCGCCCGTTCGGCGAAATCGGCTACTGCTTCCCGGATGGCGTGCCCATGGGTATTCGTCGTGCCGACGGCGGCATCCTCCTGAAGCCCGAGGCCGACCAGCCGATGACCCCGGGCGACGAAGTGCTGATCCTGGCGGACGACGATTCCACGATTGACTTCCAGGGCAGCCCGGTTGCCACGCCCGTTGACCTGCCGTTGCCCGCCCGGCGTCTCGAGCAGCGTGTCGAGCGCGAACTGATGATCGGCTGGAGCTTCAAGTCCGCCGCTATCATCCGCGAGTTTGCCGACTACATCATCGACGGCAGCGAAGTCAGCGTGTTGCTCAAGCACCCCACCGCCGAGCAGCGCGCCGAGATCGAGGCGCTCGATGACGAGCTCGATTCGATAACGGTGAGCCTGCTGGTCAAGGATTGCCTGAACATCGAAGAGCTGATGTCGGTGCGGCCCTTCGAGTACGACAACATCGTCATCCTCGCGGGTTCGGGCGCCGAGGACGAGACGATCGACGCCGGCCGAATCGATTCCGAGAACATCGTCGCGCTGCTGCTGCTACGGCGGATCTTCAGCCAGTACCCGGAAGAAAGCCGCAACACCAAGCTCATTACCGAGATTCTCGACTCGCAGAACGACGCGCTCGTCGCGAAAGCCGGCGTGCAGGACGTCATCATATCGAACCGGCTGGTCAGTATGATCATGGCGCAGCTCGCCGAGAGCCGCGACATCGAAAAGGTCTACGACGATATCTTCCAGGAGGATGGCTCGGAGATTTACCTGAAGCCGGTCAGCCTCTATTTCGAGACACTGCCGGCCGATGCGTCGTTCGCCGATCTGATGGCGATCGCGCAGAAGCGGGACGAGATCTGCATCGGTGTGAAGCTGAAAGCCCTCGAAGACAGCAAGATCGACAACAACGGCATCACGCTGATCCCCGAGAAGAACGCCCGTTTCCAGCTCGGGCCCGACGACAGCCTGGTGGTGCTCGCCGAAGACGAATTGTGACGCACGTCGCGCAATGCGGATTAGGTTAAACAGGGAGTGAGAGCTGCCTCACTTCTGCGGTACGCCGATTCACATATGCTCTCTCGTCAAGCAATCGCCTGGAGACGACGATGAGAGTCGACGAACTGACGCCTGAGTCGCTGCAACAATCAGTCGCTGAGAAGGTCGACCGATCGCAGTTCATCAGACGCACCTATATGCATCTGCTGGGCGCGATTCTTGCTTTTGCCGGCCTGGAATTCTGGTTCTTCAGCACGCCCTACGCCGAGGCCCTCGCCGTGTTCATGCTGGAGAAGTCCTGGCTGGCTGTGCTCGGCGCGTTCATCGTCGTTTCCTGGATCGCGAGCCACGTTGCGCACCGCGTCGAGTCGAAGGGCGCACAGTACCTGGCGCTTGCGGGATTCGTCGTCGCCGAGGCGATCATCTTCGTGCCGATGTTCTTCATCGCGCTGGTCGTTGCACCCGAGATCATCGAGACTGCCGTGGCAGTGACCCTGGCTGCGTTCGCTGCGCTGACCGGGGTCGCGATGCTGAGCGGCCGCGACTTCAGTTTCCTCCGTAGCTTCCTGATGTGGGGCGGCGTGATTGCGCTCGGCTCCATCGTCATGGGACTGCTGATCGGGTTCCACCTGGGTACCTGGTTCTCGATGGCGATGATCGGGTTCGCCGGCGCGTCGATACTCTACGATACCTCGAAGATCCTCCGGACCTACCCGGAAGATCGGTACATCGCCGCGGCCCTCGAGCTGTTTGCCTCGGTCGCGCTGATGCTCTGGTACGTGCTGCGCCTGTTCCTGTCGCGCCGCTAGGGAGTCGCGCCTGCCAGGAGGACAGCACAACTCATGTTGTGCGGACCGGACAAGAAGGGCCCCAGGAATGGGGCCCTTCGCATTTGTACATGATCAAGGGGTTTAGTTCGTTTCCCGCGGCGGCAGGCCCGAATGCTGCGTCAGCATCTTGCCGCGGCGCACTCGCTTCTCGTGGGCCTGTTTCGTGTTCTTGCGTCGGGCTGACCCTTTCGGCTTGTAGCCCTTCGGCTGCTCTGCGGGCACGAGCTTGTCGGGGCCGGAACCGATCAGGTGCCCGAGCTTCATCTCTTTCAGCGCTTCGCGGATCATTGGCCAGTTATCCGGGTCGTGGTAGCGCAGCAGCGCCTTGTGCAGGCGGCGTTTGACGCGGCCCTTCACGATTTCGACCTGCTCGCTGTCGTAGGTCACCTTGCGCAGCGGGTTCTTCGACGAGTGGTACATGGCCGTCGCGGTCGCCATCGGTGACGGGTAAAAGGCCTGCACCTGGTCCGCCCGGAAGTTGTACTTCTTCAGCCACAGCGCGAGATTGACCATGTCGAGGTCGGTCGTGCCCGGGTGCGCGGCGATGAAATAGGGGATCAGGTACTGCTCCTTGCCGGCCTCCTTGCTGTACTTCTCGAACAGTTCCCGGAAGCGGTCGTAGGTGTCGATGCCGGGCTTCATCATCTTGTCGAGCGGCCCTCGCTCGGTGTGCTCCGGCGCGATTTTCAGGTAGCCGCCGACGTGATGCGTGACCAGTTCCTTCACGTACTCCGGGTCCTCGACCGCGAGATCGTAGCGCAGGCCCGAGGCGATCAGCACTTTCTTGATGCCCGGCAGCGCGCGCGCCTTGCGATACAGCTGCGTCAGCGACGAGTGATCCGTGTTGAGATTGCTGCAGATACCCGGGAACACGCAGCTCGGCCTGCGGCAGGCCGCTTCGATGGCCTTGCTATTGCAGGCCAGGCGGTACATGTTCGCCGTCGGGCCGCCGAGGTCCGAGATGACGCCCGTGAAGCCCGGCACCGTGTCGCGGATGGTTTCGACTTCGCGCAGTATGGACTCCTCCGATCGGCTCTGGATGATGCGGCCCTCGTGCTCGGTGATCGAGCAGAAGGTACAGCCAC
>JAAUYE010130188.1_pt1 | contig 10659 bp, 11 predicted proteins | sample 7278081 | NCBI WGS metagenome assembly JAAUYE01 (sample SAMN14350131, study PRJNA611818) | marine sediment metagenome | isolation source: surface marine sediment (0.6m) | place: French Polynesia: Moorea | collected 2018-08
CTTGGTCCCATAATCCGTGTAACCGTTGTGCGCGTTGTACACGCCCTGGCCGGTCAGGTAACGGAAGAACTCGAAGAACAGCTCCTTGCCCTGGTAGGAGTGGCTGACGTTGCCACCCGGCATGGGCATGGAATCTAGGATCTGGTGAAAGCGCGCTTTCGCTCCGTTCGTGTCACCCTGATCGAACAGCTGGAGGCCCATCGCGATATAGCCACCGTTACTGCACTTGGTCCGGCCGAAGCCTTCGCAATTATTGTTGTTGTTATGGTTGATCATGAGACCGACGCGCACGCCCTCGAGCGGATCGAACACCTTGCGCATGGCGCCGCGAATCACGTCGAAGAACGTGTACGGGCCGGTCGGGCTCATATAGCCCTCGGCGATCAGCGTGTCGCACTCGTTGCCGTTGCAGGCGGTCGACCCGAGGTTAGGCCGGTAGTCAATCGAGAACATGACCATCGGCTCACTGTTGGCCGGCAATCCGGCGCCCGGGTTCATGTAGACATCGGTGTCGTCGGCCTGCGCCGAGCCGATCGTGAAGACCAGCGCCGCAAGAAACGTCGTCAGTGAGAACTTTGTCATCCTGGTATCCATACCTGAGTACCTATTCAAGAAATCCGTTTACTGCTTGGGAACGAGGACCAGCACGCCTTCAGTGACCTGCTGGCGTCCGAGACCCTCGTCAACCCGGTCGTACGTCGTCGTCACACGGAACGACGCACTCGTGAATTTGTCGATGCTCGACTCGACAGCGCGCGGCGGTGGCTGGAACTCCGCTCCGACGCGCTCGACCTTGGCCGACAGGTTGTAGGCTGCCACCTCGCTCGTCAGCTCGGGGTCGCTAATCGGCAGGTCGGTCCGGTCGCAGCCCTGCTGTCCGGTCGTACAGGCCGTGTAGCCGGTCTTGCCGACAACCGGTGTCGCCGCCGGGTTGGCGACGATGACGTCGGCAAGCGCCTGCGCCGCCTGGATAGCGGCAATGCGCGATTCCTCGTTCTGCGCCATGTGCAGCCCGAGATTGCTCGAGCGCATCGACGAGACCGTGAACAGCGTGATAGCAACGAGGAACATCAACGCGATGACGAGTATCGCGCCCTGTTGCTGGTGTCGGCTGGCAATGTTCCGTTTGCTCATGTCAAAAACCCATCATGCTCAAGCTGCGAATGTTCTGGATCGAAACCGTCGTCGAGAAAACGCGGCGGTGAAACGAGTCGCCGGGCTCGTAGTCCGGCGCGTTGCTGATCGAGTAGGTCTTGGTGTTCGTGTAACGCGTATCGATGTCGGTCGTCCGTGCGAGCAGGAAGATACGGGCCGAGACAACGCTCTGGATATCGGCGAGCGCCGGGTTCGTCACGAACAGATTGGGATGGCCGTCCTCGCTGGTATCGATGCCGTACTCGATCTGCAGGTCCTCGATGCCGGTTGCCAGGCATTCCGTCATCATCGTGGGACCGGCGCCGCGCAGAACCTTGCGGCACAGCGTCGGGATGCCGTCGCCCGGCGTGTTGGCGAACTGCCGGACGTAGTAAATGCTGGGGCGGAATTCCCAGTCGGCCATGGGTGCCGAAATCGGGATAGTCGGCGCGGCCGGAAACGGTGCGCGGTACAGCAAACCAACAGTGCCATTGGAACGCAGGTAGACACTACCGGCGTTCAGCGGCACCGCCTCGGCGCCGGCGACACGCTTGATGGAAACGATATCCGTGCCTTCCTGCAGCTCGGCGCCATCGAAACACGAGTGCTGGCCAACCGCATCGGCGTTGGTCGCGTTATCAATCGCCATCAGCGAGTGGGATTCGCCGGTTCCGGCCTCCACGGCGCGGTACATCCAGTTCAGCTCCCCAGCCGGACCGCAGTCGGTGACGATGGCGAGGTTCGCATCGGGCGTCACGTTGGCCGGCACGTGCAGGTCGCCCCACAGACCGGCCATGCTGATGTCGAAGGCGATTTCACCGAGCGCGAAGCGAGCGTCGTCCTGCATGCGCGAGACGTTTTCGTCCTGGTTGAAGCTGTAGCTGTTGTTCGTGAACACCGAAACCACGGCGATCGCCAGCGTCATCGACAGCGCCAGGGCCACCATCAGCTCGACGACGGAGAATCCGATCTGCTTGTGTTGTGTATTCCTGTTCATTCGTCGTTCGCTCAGAAGTTCGGGTCGATGTACGTGGGCACCTGGATGATGCGGCGGAACTCGAGGTTGGCCCCGTAGTTGCCGCTGCCCGCACCACAAGCATTGTTGGAAGCGTTGGTAATCGATGCCGTTCCGCGCCAGACGATCGTGACCCGGTAGATTCCGGCACCACCGACAGCCGGGCCATCGACACACAGGGTCGGCAGTACCAGCCCGCCCGTTCCTGTGGCGCCATTGGTTTCCATGTTGCCGTCGATAGCTTGCTCCCAGAACCAGAGGTCGTGGGTCGCCTTCTGCACGGCGTTGCATTCGGCGGCGGCATGGCAATTGGGCACGGGCTCGCCACCGCGACTGCCGTTGCCGAGCTCGCCCGCCGTACGGTAGACGTTGATTGCGTCGCCGTTCATGCGCATGTCTTCGAGCAGACCGTGGACGATCTGCGTGGCCGTCGTCCTCTGCAGCCCCTCGAAGTTGGCCTGTTTGGATACGGTCTGCAGTCCCGCAACGGCCAGCAAGCCAATACTGAAGACCACGAGCGCAACGAGCAGCTCGAGCAGGGAGAATCCTCTATGTCGCGTCATGTGCGTCATCAGCTGCAACTCGGCGCCGAACCATCGGCCTGGTAATAGGAAAGCCGGGGGCGTCCTGACAGATCGACGATCAGGACCTTGGCATGATCGCTGCCGCGGCTGTCGCAGACCGTGAACTGCCCGGAATTGCCGGCCGCCGAAACGGTCATCACTCGCCCGTTCGGCCGGTACATCAGGAACTGGCCGAACTCGGCCGACTGAATATCGAGACCCTGGGCGCCATCCGAGGACGCGACGATGGTCTCGTCATTGTCGACGGCCTGGTCCGAGTCGCGGTCGCTGAAAACGATCCAGCCCTGGTCCCACGAAACGGCTTCGCAGCTCACGCCATTGGAACTGGCGCAGACCGTCGTCCGAAAGTTGGTGGTTACTGCGGTGCTCCGGGCGATATGCATCGAGGAGACGAAGTCATTGATCGTGCTCGTCTGGCGCGCATTCGACGTAAATGCAGTCAGCGCCGGCACCGCCATCGCAAGCAATAGCCCCGTCAACGCTACCGCGACCATCATTTCGATCAGCGTGAATCCGCGTTCAAAAGTCCGCGGCGTGTGTGCCCCAAGTCGCGGGTTCTTCATGTGATCCATTTCACAATCCAACACTTCGTACAGTTCACAAAGTGTGCCCAATAAGGGGGGCTTTGGGATGTGAATACGTCGCAAATTCAATACTTTCCAGCCGAAATTCCGACGAGCGGTCGTGTTGGATGAACGAGCGGTCGTTTCGGGGACGTTACGGATTTTCGCAATTCAACATAAGCGGAAATGTCCAGATTTGTGACCTGAGTCGACAGCTTTGCCGAGCGCGGTCCGCATACTGCGGTGCACGGAGAGATTTTGTTTAACGCAGTTAACGCGTGATTGGTGGCCGAACGATGTTTGTTCCGAAGTTTATTTACGAGAAAGCACCCTTTTTCTGGATCATCCTGGGTGTCCTGCTGATCGTGACGGGTACGTATTACGGCAAGGCCGGCGATCCCATGTTCTTCCTGGCCGGTATCGGCGGCGGAGCGATTGCGTGCATCTGGGGACTCGTGGTCTTCAGCAAGCGCCTGTCGCAGGGATCACGCCAACCGTGCGCCACGTATGACGAGTACCTCGACCAGACCTGCGAGCTCAACCTGGAGACGATTGAGCGTATGGAAGCGGGCAAGACCCAGGACTGACGCTGCGCGCAGACCCCCGGGCACCTATTCCTCGGGCTCTTCCAATTCCCTCATGATTGCCTGGGCCAGCGCCTCGGTGCCCTCGCCGGTGGCGGCGCTCACTTCGAACACCGGTCCCTGCCAGTCGAGCTGATCGAGCAACCGCTCTTTGGCAGCCGCACGATCGTCCTCGTCCAGCAGGTCGATCTTGTTAATGACGAGCCAGCGCGGCTTGGTGACCAAGTCGTCTGAAAAACTCTCGAGCTCTTTCGCAATCGCCCGGACGACATCCGCGGGCTCCGTGCCGTCGATGGGTGCAATATCCACGAGATGCAGCAAGAGGCCGGTACGCTGAAGATGGCGCAGGAACTGGATGCCGAGCCCCGCCCCTTCTGAAGCACCCTCGATCAGCCCGGGAATGTCCGCCATCACGAAGCTCTGCAGGCGCCCGACGCGGACGACGCCCAGGTTGGGATGCAGGGTCGTGAACGGGTAGTCGGCAATTCGTGGTCGCGCCTGCGACATCGCTGAAATCAGCGTCGACTTGCCCGCGTTGGGCATGCCGAGCAGGCCGACGTCGGCAAGCACCTTGAGTTCCAGCGCCAGGTGGCGCCCCTCGCCATGGGTACCCTGGGTCGTCTGCCGGGGCGCCCGGTTGGTACTGCTCTTGAAACGTGTGTTGCCGAGGCCGCCGCGACCGCCTTCGGCGACCATCTGCCGCTGGCCAGGCTCGGTCAGGTCGCAAATGACTTCTCCGGTGTCGACATCGCTGACGACCGTGCCGCAGGGAATCTTGACCTCGAGGTCCTCGCCGGACTTGCCGGTCTTGTTACGGCCCGCGCCGGGCTGGCCGCTCTCGGCACGGAATTTCCGCGCGACGCGAAAGTCGGCTAGCGTATTCATCGCCGGGTCGGCGACCAGGTAGACGCTGCCGCCGTGCCCGCCGTCGCCACCGTCCGGGCCGCCTTTTTCGACGTACTTCTCACGACGAAAGCTCAGGCAACCGTGGCCACCGTTGCCTGCCTGCACCCGGATTGTCGCTTCGTCGACGAATTTCACTGCGTTAGCCTATAAAAAACCCCGCTCAAGGCGGGGCTTCTTGTTCTGTAGGAGCCCGCCCCAGCGGGCGACCATTAGCTCGTGACAACACTCACGAACTGGCGGTTCTTCGGGCCCTTGCGCTCGAACTTGACGTGGCCGTCCTTTTTCGCGAACAGCGTGTGGTCGCGGCCGATGCCGACGTTGGTGCCCGCGTGGAAACGCGTGCCGCGCTGGCGCACGATGATGTTGCCAGCCAGCACTTCCTGGCCGCCGTAGATCTTCACGCCAAGTCGTTTGGATTCTGAATCGCGGCCGTTCTTACTGCTGCCGCCTGCCTTTTTATGTGCCATGGTCGATTACCTTGAGGTTAGTCTGATGACTTCTTGGCGGCCTTTTTCTTGGCTGCCTTCTTGGTGGTCGTTTTCTTGGCCGGAGCTTTCTTAGCTGCCGCTTTCTTCGCGACTTTCTTGGCGGCCTTCTTCTTGGCCGGCTTTTTGGCCGCGGTCTTTTTAGCCGCCTTCTTCTTGGCGACCTTCTTCTCGGCCGGCTTGTCAGCCGCTGTTTCCTTGGCCGGTGCCGCCTTCTGGGCGCCGGACGCCTTGATGTCCGTGATCTCCACCTCGGTGAAGAACTGGCGGTGCGAGCCCTGGCGCAGGTAGTTCTGACGGCGCTTGAACTTGACGACAGGAACCTTGCGGCTCTTGCCCTGGCGCACGACCTTGGCGCTGACCGAGCTGCCGGCCACGGTCGGGCTGCCTACCTTGACGTCCGAACCTTCACCGACGAGCAGGACCTCGTCAAATTTGACCGTCGCGCCCTCGTCGCCGTCGATCTTCTCGACTCGCAGGACGTCGCCTTTAGCCGCGCGGTACTGCTTGCCGCCGGTGCGAAAAACCGCATACATCGTAGTGCTCTCCGTATAGTGACTCGCGTCGATCACGCAACTCACTGAGAATTAAGTGATTTTCTGTAGCTGCCGGGACGTCGCACAGGCGCGTTTCTTGCGGCTGCCACAAGGGAGCACGGATTCTATAGATAACCCCGCTCCGGGTCAACGTTGGAGCCGCTCCATTTTAGCCTTGAATTCAAGGGCTTGCGACCGGGCTCGGACGGCCTTGAGCGTGGTTCGCGCAGTCGCCAAGTACAGGGGATTCAGGCATCATGAGGTACTCATGCACGCGGTCGATAAATCCCCGATCTTGCCGTCGTTCGACGACGTCCTGGAACTGGCCCGGGACGACATGGAGTCCGTCGACGACCTGATCAAGTCCAGCCTCGAAAGCGACGTCGCGCTCGTCTCGCAGGTGTCGCAATACATCGTCATGAGCGGCGGCAAGCGGCTGCGCCCGCTGCTTGTGCTACTCGCGGCCCGGGCGCTGGGCTACGAGGGTAAACAGCATGTTCGCTCGGCAGCCATCATCGAGTTCATCCACACGGCGACGCTGCTGCACGACGACGTCGTCGATGGTTCCGACCGCCGCCGCGGCCGCGACACCGCCAATACCGTTTTCGGCAACCAGGCCAGCGTGCTGGTCGGTGACTTCCTGTATTCGCGCGCCTTCCAGATGATGGTGGATATCGACAGCATGCGCGTGATGCAGATTCTCGCTGACGCCACCAACACGATTGCCGCGGGCGAGGTCATGCAGCTCATGAACGTGCACGACCCGGACACAACCGAGGAAGCTTATCGCCAGGTCATCTATCGCAAGACCGCCCGCCTGTTCGAAGCCGGGGCCCAGATTGCCGCCGTGCTCGCGGGCCGCGATCCCGCGGATGAAGCCGCGATGGTCACTTACGGCAAGAACCTGGGCGCGGCCTTCCAGCTCATCGACGATGCGCTGGACTACAACGCCAGCGCCGACGAGCTCGGTAAGAATATCGGCGACGACCTGGCCGAGGGCAAACCGACCTTGCCCCTGATCTACGCGATGGAAAAAGGTAGCGAGGCCGACAGGAACCTGATCCGCCAGGCGATCATTGAAGGCGGCCTGGAGCAGCTCGATGAAATCACCCGGATCATCGAGAAGACCGGCGCGCTGCAATACACGGCCGACCGTGCCCGCGAAGCCGCCGACACGGCCATTGCGGCGCTCACCCAGATTCCGGATTCAGACTACAAGAAGGCGTTGATCGCGGTTGCCGATTTCGCCGTGCGACGACGTTCCTGAAATCCAGGTAAATCCATGACCGAAACTGCAGCGCCTGCGTCGAGCGCCCATCTTGTCGCCCGGGTCATCGACGACGGGCGCGCAAGCCCGCGCCAGTTCCTGGTGATCACGCTGTGCGTCCTGTTCAACATGGTCGACGGTTTCGACATTACGGCGATGGCCATCGTCGCGTCGGGGGTCGCCGCCGACCTGGGCCTGTCCGCCGACCGGCTCGGGCTCATCTTCAGCTTTGCACTCGCCGGCATGATGGCGGGCGCCATGGGGCTGGCGCCGCTGTCCGACATCATCGGCCGGCGCAAGCTGATCATCGCGAGCCTGTTGCTGATCGGCGTGTCGATTTTGCTGACCGCAAATGCATCGACACTCACCGAGTTCATCACCCTGCGCTTCATCAGCGGCCTGGGCGGCGGCGCGCTGCTTGCCTCGCAGGCGACGCTGGCAGCCGAGTACAGCCCCGAAAAATACCGCGCGCTGGCGGTAACGGTCGTCACTGCGGGCTACCCGGCAGGCGCGATGATGACCTCGGTCATTGGCGGCTTCGTCATGCCCGATTTCGGCTGGCGCGGGATGTTCTGGTTCGGCGGCATCGCCACGCTGGCGATGGCCGTCGTTGCGCTAACCTTGCTTCCCGAATCGCTCAAGTACCTGTTCGAGCGCAGGCCGGGCAATGCGCTCGGGCGCGCCAACAAGATCCTGGCCGGCCTCGGCAAACCGCCCATCGACGCACTGCCCGACATCGAAACGCCCGATGCTGTTGCAAAGCGAAATGTGCTCGGCAACATGAAGATGCTGTTGTCGGAACAGCACTGGAGATCCACGCTGATCCTCTGGGCAACCTTCTTCATGAGTTTCAGCACGCTGTACTTCCTGATGAGCTGGATCCCGCGCCTCATGGAACAATCGGGGTTTTCCGCCGAGGCCGGCCGCGAAGCGTTCTTCCTGTTCAACCTGAGCGCCATCATTGGCGTTTTCGCACTCGGATTCCTGGCCACGCGCTGGAAGCTGTCGAACCTGGTATCGAGTTTCCTGCTCCTGTCGGCGGTTTCGATGGTGGCGTTTGCCGCCGCTCCCAAGAACCTCGAGTTGTTGCTCGCGATTACCTTCGTCATGGGCTTCCTGCAGCAGGGTGGTTTCATGGGGCTCTACGCCGTTGCCGCCAAGCTCTACCCGACGAGCATCCGCGGCACCGGGATCGGCTGGGCGATCGGCCTCGGTCGTTTCGGCGCCGTCGTCGGTCCGGCTGCCGCGGGATACCTGATCGCCGCCGGGCTCGACATGTCCATGAACTACTATGTATTCGCCGTGCCGATGACCATTGCCGGTATCCTCGCGTGGCGCACGCACATTCGATAGCTCATGGTTGAACCACTGCCCTCTTCGACTGTTGTTGTCGTTCGCGATTCCGAACGCGAACCCGAGATGCTGCTGGTCCGCCGTCGAGCCGGCGACGCGTTTGGCGAGAGCTACACGTTCCCGGGCGGTGTGCTGGATCCGGATGAGGCCGATGCCAGGCCGATGTGCTCAGGGCTGGCGCCGGAGGATGCGGACGCCGTGCTGGGCGTCGAGTCGGGCGCGCTGGATTACTACAGCGCCGTGGTGCGCGAGTTATTCGAGGAAACCGGCGTACTGCTCGGCAGCAACACCGCGGTGAGCGACGACATACGGACTCGGCTGCACGACGGTCGCCTCGCGTGGAAAGACCTGCTTAATGAACTGGACCTGTCGATCCCTTGCAATGAGCTGCAGTATTTCGCGCACTGGATCACGCCGTCGGCGTTGCCCAAGCGCTGGTCGACCCGGTTCTTCCTGGCGCCGATGCCCGAGGGCCAGGATGTCCTCCCCGACGGCAGCGAGATCACCGACTATTGCTGGGCGACGGCCGCCGAGGCGATCGCGTCGGCAAAGTCCGGCGAACGCAAGATCCCGTTCCCGACGCAGCGAACCATCGAGGATCTGGCCGGCCAGGACTCGGTATCGGCGCTCCTGGATTGGGCCCGACAACGGCAGGCTGCGGGGATCCCGACGATCCAGCCCGAAATCGGCACCGACGACGGTAAACGGCGGATTTTCATGCCCGAAATCGGGGATTGACCGGGTAGCCGGAGCCAGAAACAGCGTGTATGATTGCGCGCCTGTTCGGGGTGTAGCTCAGCCTGGTAGAGCACTGTCTTCGGGAGGCAGGGGCCGGAGGTTCAAATCCTCTCACCCCGACCAGTTCCAGAGGGGTTCCCGTCCAATTCATTCTTGCCGACTTCGCGGCCTAGTTTTCCAGCTTGGCGTTCTCATTAGCGACGTGCGCGCGGACGACGTCCTGCAGCCTCTCCATCTCCCAGTGGGCCTGGATACCATGGAAGAACGGGCTGAACTGCAACCAACCCAGGTCGCTGTAGCCCTTATCTACGGCAATGCCGATGTTCTCGAAGGCGCTTTCAACATTGCCGGATATGGCTTCGATCTCGGCCAGGCGGATGTAAAGAAACGGCGTACCCCATCCACGGTCTCGCGCATCGATCGCGAGCTCGCGTGAACGCGCAAGCAGTTCCTGGGCCTCGTCCTCCCTACCTGTGTATTGGTAGGCAAGAGCCAGGTACTTGAGGAAGAACATGTCATCGTAACCGATGCTTGTGAGCCCCTCTTCGCCGCCGGCAGACCACAGAAAAATATCTGCCGCTTCCTGGTAGCGGCCCTGGAACAACAGCGAACGGCCGTACCACTGTGTGCGCAAGCGATCCGTCATGCCAAGCCTGTCGCCGATCGATGCATCAATGTTCTGGAACAGGTCTTCGGCGAAAGACGCATACCTGGCGTGATCATTCGTAGAAATGAAGAATCTGTCAGCCGTCCAACCTCGGCTAAAGTCATCGATGCCGGAACCCAGGTACTCTTCAAGAAGTTGCAGACCCTCGTCGACCCTGCCCAGTTGTGCATAGGTCAAAACCAAGCCGGTCACTGTCCCCATCTCGGACGGCGAGTCCTCAAGCACCTCGAGGCCATACCCCAGGGCCTCCGCGAGTCGACCGTAATTCGCCAGCCACATCGTCATGCGGTTTCGGGCCGGCGCGTATCCGGGATCGATCTTGAGCGCCTTCTCCGTGAACGCGATTCCCCGGTCGACCTGTCCCATGAGCATGTACAGGGCACCCAGGTTTGCATTGAGTGTGACGTTCATCGGGTCCAGCGACTGAGCCGCGACATAGGAGGCCGACGCACCATCGAGTCGTCCCTGGTAAATCTGACTCAACCCGTAATGCAGGTGCGCATTAAACAGGTTGGGATTCAGTGCGATGGCCTGCTCGTACAGGCGATTCGATGTGTCGTAATCGCGTTCCAGTGCATACATGAACGCCTCTACGGCAATGATGTCGGCCGAGTCGGGAACGAGTTCAAGAGCCCTTTCAATATGTGGGCTCGCCAGCGACACCGCCTCGCTGATGGGCATGTTGTCCATGAACGGCATCATCAGGTAGCTGTGTGCGATCTCTTTATGAGCGGCGGCGAAATACGGCGCAAGCTCTACCGCTTCCTTGTAACTCCGTATCGCTCGCTCCGCCCCATCGACAGTTTCTTCCTGCGAGAAAGCCAGGC
>JAAUYE010152122.1_pt1 | contig 10653 bp, 7 predicted proteins | sample 7278081 | NCBI WGS metagenome assembly JAAUYE01 (sample SAMN14350131, study PRJNA611818) | marine sediment metagenome | isolation source: surface marine sediment (0.6m) | place: French Polynesia: Moorea | collected 2018-08
CTGCGCTCCATGGCCCACAGGTTGGCGACAGTACGCAGGATAGGAATCAAAGTGGTATGCGAAACCAGCACGATACCGCGCTCGTAACCAAACCCAAACAGTTCCTTTTCGTATTTCAGCGCTTCTATGTAAGCCGGTTCTATCGGCATGAACATCAACACGAAACTGGGGCTGCGGATGCCGATCAGGTTCGTGTAATCCTTGCTGGCCAGATCGTCGATGTGCCGTTTTACCGATTTCACGTGTTCGTTGAGCGCGCGTTCGAGTTGCTCGTCGGTTTCGGCGCCCACCGCGCGATCGTAGGCCGCCAGCGATACCTTGCTGTCGATGATGATGTGCTTGTTGTCGGGCAGCTTGATCAGGAAGTCGGTCTGCTTGCGCCGACCCTCGGCATCCTGCATCGAGGTCTGCTTCTCGTAGTGATCGTGTTCGATCAGGCCGCTGATCTGCAAGGTTTTCTCGAGCTGGGTTTCACCCCAGCTGCCTCTTTTCTGCGAATCGCCCTTGAGCGCCTCGGTCAGGTTCTGCGCGTCGCTGCCCATTTTAAGACCGACCTCGAGCACCTTCTTGATCTCGCTCTCGAGCGCGGCATTGCCCTTGAGAGACTCGCTGTGCACGTCGTTGATGCGTTTCTGGAAACCCTCGACCTGCTCGCGAAACGGCTTCAGTAAGGCCTCGATCGAGAGCTTGTTGGTCTTGTCGAAGGAGCGGGTCTTGTCCTCCAGAATCCGGTTGGCGAGGTTTTCGAACTCGAGCTTGAGCTGCTTGCGGTTGGCCTCGAAATGCTCGATTTTCTGCTCCACCAGTGCGCGCTCCCTGGTCAGGTCCATTTGCAGCCCCTGGGCGCGTTTCTCGGATTCATGCACGGCATCGCGCAGCTCGATTTCGGCCCGGCGCGCGACCTCGAGATTCAGTTTTAATTCGCGATTGGCAACCTGGTACTGGCGCAGGCTGTAAAGCAGCCCGATCAGCAGCAGGCCCACGAGGCCTGCGACAATCAGGATTAAGTCAGCGTTTTCGATCGCATCCATAGCGTCTGGTTTGGCGGTTTAACCGTGGCAGTCTAACCGAGTTAGTGGCTCATCGCGAGAGCTTGTTTAAGCCGGGTCCGGCGCAGAATCAACCGGGTCGATACCCGCGTTGCGCGAGCCGGAAACCCGCCCATTTGTGGTGCCGGGCTAACTCCTGGCCGCAGCGCGGCGCGCCTATCCCGCCGGATTGAGCGGCATCAATTCCGCTGTCGCCGCCCCTTGTTTGCGATGACTTTGCTCGAGCTGCTGGCACAGCCGCAGGAGCTCGGCGCCCTGCCAGGCTTCGCGTGACCTGGCGTACAGGCTGGTATTCAGGATTTCGACCTCGCGCCTGAACTCGGGACCGAACTCGGCGCCGAGCTGGTGCAGGTTGTGAATCGCGCGCGGCGCCAGCAGCGCCCGGCCCCAGTCCAGCAGAGCCTGCCGCGCGGCTCCGGCATCGGCCGCCGCGCAGGCCTGCTGCAACTCCCGGCGCGCCTCGCGCAGTGACGGGTGCTCGTCGGGACGCGCCACGAGCGGCGCCCGGCGGCGCGCGGCGAACCACCAGTAAAGCGCGCTCGCGCCCCAACCGCAGGCCAGCAACAGGCTCAACCAGAGCCAGAATGGATTAGCCTCGACCACCGGCGGCGCGGCAGCGGGCGTAAGCCCGGGATCTGCCTCCGCCTCGTCCGGCGGCGGCGTTATCGCTGCGACGGCAGCAGGTCCGACCAGCAGTTCGCGCTCGGGAATGGTCGCAATCTCCACCTGGCCGGTTTCCAGGTTCCACCACGGCAGGTTTATCTCGGGCACGCGGTAACTGCCCTCGGCGCCCGGAATCAGCGCAACCTTCTGCTCACGCTTGCCGCGTATGCCGTCGCTACTGCGGCTGTTTTCGAGGCCCGGTTGATCCGGATACTGCTTGATACCATCGATCGGCAGTAGCGACAGCTCCGGCAGCTGCGCGGCGGTCAGCCCGTCGGCAACCAGGGTCAGGCTGCGCGTGATCGGCTCGCCGGCGACGAGTCCCGTCAGGTCACCCTGCCAGTTTTCCCGCAGCTCGAGTTTCTTCGCCGGCAGCCAGTAAGGTTGCCGGAAGTCCGGCGGTATCGGCTCGACCTCGACGGTTACCGGCGGCGAGCGCAGGCGGCGAATCTCACCCCCGGTGCGGAAGGGATCGAAGCTGGATTGCGACGGCAGCCGTACCTCGGCCATCACCGGCGCCACGCGGAGACTCCCGCTTTGCTGCGGGAACAGCGCGAAGCGCTGCTCCAGCACCAGGTAAGACCGGTCGGCAATGCGGGTCTGGTATTGCCGCACGTCGCCAAGGGGCTCGACCACCGCATCGAGGTTTTCGACCTCGATATCGCCGAACTTGTAATTCGAGATATTGACCGCGCTCAGCAGGCGCAGGGTAACGATGACCTGGCTCTGCACGTAGGCCTCGGACGGGTCAGCAAGCATTTCCAGCACCAGCTTGTCCTGCGGCACCGAGGCCAGGCTCGACGGTTTGACCGTAACCTGAAACGGCTCGCTACGCTCCTGGTCGAAGCGAATCGCCGGGATCATGTACTCCCCGATCTGCTTCGGCATCAGCTGCAGGGTATAGCGGACGCTGCGCTGGTACTCGCCGTTGATGATGCTGATACTGCTGCTGCGACTATTGTTGAGAATCAGGAAGTGCTGCTGCAGGCTGGAAAAATCCGGCTCGGTATCCGGGCTCTGGTCCAGCGAAAACACCAGTTGAAAGGATTCATTCACCTGCACCGGGTTACGATCGATGCTGACCTCTACTTCAGCCAGCGCGCGCGGCGCCGAGGCGCTGGCCAGCAGCAGCATCAGCCACAACCATACCGAAAGTTTTCGCTTCACCATGACTGGCTCTCCGCATCGACACCACCGCGCTTGCGATACTGGTAGAGAAACTTGCGCCGCAGCAGGCCACCCGGGTCATCCGGAATCTTGCGCAGCCACTGCTCAGCGGCCTGCTCCGACATTTGCTGATCGAGCCGGGTAAGCTGTTTGGCATCGCCCTGCGTCGGCCCATTCGTATCGGGCTGCCGCTCCGCCTGCTGCGCTTCGGAGCGTTCGTCCGCGTCCGCCTGCGTCTCCCGGGGCTCGTCTTCGGCCGCGTCCTGCGGCTTCGAATCCTGCGCTGCGTCCTGCCCCGGCTGCTGTTGTGCCTGCTGCGGGTTACCCGGCGGCTGTTCTCCCTGCTGGCTGCCGGCCTGCGACGGGTCCCCCTGGCGCTCGCCCTGCCCGGATTCCTGCTGTTGCTCGCCCTGCTGTTGCTCGCCCTGCTGGTTCTGCTGCTGTTGCTGTTGCTGTTGCTGTTCGAGAAACTTCTCGATCTGCTGCTTGTTATAAAGCGCATCCTGGTGCCCGGGGTCCTCGCGCAACAGCGTTTCGTAAGCCTGTAACGCTTCGTCGAGACGTCCGAGCCGGGCCAGCGCGTTGCCGCGATTATAGAGCGCGTCGGCGCCCTCGAGCTGCTGCCAGGTGTCGAGCGCGGCGCCGTAATCACCCGCCCGGTAGCGCGACGAGGCCTGCCACTCCGGCTTATCGAACAGTTCGGCGGCGGCCTCGTGTTCGCCCTGCTCGAACATTCCGCTGGCGCGCTGATCCGGATTTTGCCACAACGACTGCCAGTCGAGCGCACTCGCGTCCGGCGGCATGACCACGAGCCAGAACGGTAGCAGCCAGATCATGCCGCGCCGAAAAGCCAACGCCGCAAACGGCAACAGGAGCAGCAGCAAACCGGGGCCGAGCTCACGCCACAAATCGGCGGCACCGTCGGCCAGCCGGGCCTCGCGCTCGTCGACGTCCGACTCCAGCAGGTAAGCCAGCGTATTGATGTCGATATCGTCGGTGCTAATGGTGGCGTAAACCCCGCCGCCGAGTTGCGCGACGCGACGCAGATTATCTTCCTGCAGGCGCGCGATCACGATTGCGCTGTCGCGATCCTTGAGGAAGCCGCCGTTTTTCAGCGGCACCGGGCCGCCGTCCAGCGTGCCGATCGCAAGCACCGAGAGTCGATGGCCGGGCTTTCCGGCCTGCAAGGCCTCGACCCGTTCCAGTTCGCGCGCGCTGAGCCCGTCGCTGATCAGCAGCACGTCGCCACGGGTCACGCCGCTATTTTCGAACAGCTCGAAGGCGAGGCTGACGGCACGATCGGCACGCGTGCCCTGCGCCGGCATCATTTCACTCTCGAGCACCGGCAATAACGCCATAATGGTATCCACGTCGGTGGTCAGCGGCGTCACGGTAAAGGCGTCAGCGGCATAAACCAGCAGCGCCGTCTGCCCTTCCAGCCTCAGGTTGAGTATGTCGGTAATCTTGTGCCGTGCGCGGGTCAGCCGGCTGGGTTTGATATCGGCGGCATTCATCGAGCGCGACAGGTCGAGTGCGATGACCAACGCGGTTTCCTTGTGAAACAGCTGCTGCGGCAATTTCTCCCAGGTGGGTCCGGCCAGCGCGACGATCGCCAGTGCCGCGACCGCAGCGAAAATCCAGCGCATCGCGCTACGCCGTTGCTGATCGACACCGCTGAGCACGAACGGCAGCAAGCGCTCATCGATAACCGTGCGCCAGCTAGCGCTGTCGTAGCGTGTCCTGAATAACAGCCACAGTATCAGTGACAGGGGTATCAGCGACAGCAGCCAGCCCGGTCGCAGAAAGTGAAACTGTTCGATCACGTCCGACCCCATAGCCGCGGCGCCACCAGCATTCCGGCCAGCGCCAATGCTGCCGCCAGCGGCCACGCGAACAAGGCATCGACCGGGCGCAGGTTTTGCTGATCGCGCGCGATTGGCTCGAGCGTGTCGAGTTGGGCATAAATCTGCTCCAGCTCGGCGCTGTCGCGCGCGCGAAAATAACCGCCACCGGTGACCTGCGCAATCTCGCGCAGCGTCTTTTCGTCGAGCTGCGCCGACGGGTTGACGCGACGCAGTCCAAACCAGGTGGTCTCGATCTGCTCATCGGCGCCGATACCGATGGTGTAAATCTTGAGCTCGCGGCTGGCGGCCAGCTGCGCCGCCTTGAGAGGCGTAACCTCGCCCGCGGTGTTGGCGCCATCGGTCATCAGTATTAGCACGCGCGAGTTATCCGACTCGAGATCGAGGCGTTTGATGGCCAGCCCGATCGCGTCCCCGATCGCGGTGCGCTCGCCGGCCAGCCCGATCGCCGATTCGCGCAGCAGGCGGTTGACGGTCTTGCTGTCGAAGGTCAACGGGCTCTGCAGATAAGCCTGGGTTCCGAACAGGATCAGCCCCAGTCGATCGCCGCGGCGACGTTCGATGAAATTGCTGGCCACCCGCTTGGTGGCCGTCAGGCGGTCGACCTGCTCGCCCTCGATCAGGAAATCCGCGGTACGCATGCTGTCGGACAGGTCCACCGCCAGCATCAGGTCGCGCCCGCTGACCGGTATCGCAACCGATTCACCGAGCCACTGCGGCCGGCTCGCCGCCAGTACCAGCAGCAGCCAGGCCAGCAGGCTCAACAACTGGCGCCAGCGCCGCGGCCTGATGCTGGCCTGCGGCGCCGGCCCGAGCCGAAAATCGTCCAGCGCCGGCACGCGCAGCGCAGCCTGCTGCTGCACGCTTTGCGTCGGCAGGGCGTAATAAACCAACGCCGGCAAGGGGATCAGCAACAGCGCCAGCGGCCACTCAAGCTGAAACATGGTTGCGTCCCCGTGGCAGATTTCGAATCCATTTTTCGCAAGCCCGCAACAGGCCGTCGACATCGCCGTCGAGCTGCGCCCGGTAGCGGTCGCGCGTCAGCAGCCGCAGCTGGTCGTCGCTGAAACCGTGCCGCGGCACGAGCTGCTCGAGCTCCGCAAGCCAGTCCTCGCCGGTGCTGGCGGCGTGCCGTTCGCGTCCACGGTAGCTGATCAGCACGCGGCGCAACAGGCGCGCGACCTGGCTGACGGTGGCCTGGGCGCTCTGCCCGTCGGTATGCGCCTCGCGGATCAGCTCGAACTCGCGCAGCGACAGGCGCGACAGCGGCTTGTGGCGGTATCGACGGCGCAGCCATGGCAGCGCCAGCGCAAGCATAACCAGCAGCAGCGCCAGCAGCCACCAGCCAGGAGCCGGCGGCCACCACAGGCTGACATCGGGTAGATGGATATCGCGCAATTCGAGCTCGTTCATCGGCTCTGCAACCCGAGACCGGTTTTCAGCTCGGTCAGCATGTCGTCGTCGGTGGCGATATCGATCAGGAACAGACCGAGTTCGCGGCACAGCCGCTCCAGCGCCTGCAGATGATCGTCGTAGCGTTCCCGGTAGCGAGCACGCACCCGCTCGCTCGAAGTGTCGATATCGAGATGGTCGACGCCGTCGGTAAGGCGGTAATAGCCGCCATCGGGCAGCCTGCGCTCGAACGGGTCATAGGTATGAATCATGACGACGTCGTTGTGCCGCGCCAGCTCGACCAGCTGCGCGCGACAATCCGCGTCGACAAAACGGAAATCGCTGAACAGGATGACCAGGCTGCCCGGGCGCGTCACCTGGCGCAGGCGCATCAGCGCCCTGAGACCGGTTTTCGGATCGCGCTCGACGCTGTCGTCTCGCTCCCAGGCGGGGTGGGCGACCAGCTGCTGTATGAAATTGAGTACCTTGTGCTTGCCGCGCGCCGGGCGCGACTCGATATGCTGCTGCTCGGAAAACACCAGGTAGCCGAGGCGGTCGCCGTGCTGCACGCTGCTCCATGCCAGCAGCGCGGAGAGTTTCGCCGCCAGCACCGATTTGAAGCAGGTCCGGGTGCCGAAAAACATCGAACGCGACAGGTCCAGCCATAACAGCACCGGGCGCTCGCGCTCCTCGCGGTAAATCTTGGTATGGGTTTCGCCGCTGCGTGCGGTTACCCGCCAGTCGATGGCCCGAATATCGTCGCCCGGCTGGTAGGGGCGCGATTCGTGGTACTCCATGCCGCGACCGCGCAGGGCCGACAGGTGCCCGCCCGCCATCTGCGCCTTGACCGAGTTCGACAGCAACGGCAGGCCGAGCGCGTCGCGATTCAGTCCGATCAGGGTGGACTGTTTGACGCGGACGATATCGTCGCCTGTTTCCATGACCTGTCCCGCTTAAGGCACGGCGACCCGTGCCAGGATTTCATCGATGCAGCTATCGGCAGTCCTGCCCTCGGCCTCGGCCTCGAAACTCAGGATGATGCGATGACGCAGCACGTCGGGCGCAATCAGCTGGATATCTTCCGGCACCACGAAATCACGATTAGCGAGCCAGGCGTAGGCGCGCGCGCAGCGGTCCAGCGCCATGGTGGCGCGCGGGCTGGCGCCGTGCTGAATCCAGCCGCCGAGTTCCTCGCCGTAGCGGCTCGCGCTGCGCGTGGCGAGCACGATTTCGATAATGTAATCCTCGAGGCTTTCGTCGAGGTGAATCTCGAGCACCGCGTCGCGCGCGTCGAGCAGGCTTTGCTGGCTGATCACCGCGCCCGGCGGCGCGCTGCTATCGAAACTGGAACGGGCCTCGTCGCGGGTTAGCGCAAGAATCGACTTTTCATCCGTGCCAGACGGGTAGTCGACGCGTACGTGCATCAGAAATCGATCGAGCTGCGCCTCCGGCAGCGGGTAGGTGCCTTCCTGTTCGAGCGGATTTTGCGTCGCCATGACGAGAAAAATTTTTGGCAGCGGGTAAGTCTCGGTGCCAACGGTTATCTGGCGTTCGGCCATGGCCTCGAGCAGCGCCGACTGAACCTTGGCCGGGGCGCGATTGATTTCATCCGCGAGGATCAGGTTATGGAACAGCGGACCGCGCTGAAACTTGAAACTGCCGTCCTGCGGGCGGTAAATCTCGGTGCCGGTCAGATCGGCGGGCAGCAGGTCAGGGGTGAACTGCACGCGATGGAAATCACCCTCGATACCCTCGCCCAGTACCTTGATCGCGCGCGTCTTGGCGAGCCCGGGGGCGCCTTCGACGAGCAAATGGCCGTCCGCGAGAATCGCGATCAACAAGCGATCGATCAGCCCCTGCTGACCGATAATCTTGGAGCTTACCGCCTGCTTTAAATTCAATATTTCCTGTTGCGACAAGAATTAACCTCTCAGCCGGGTAATAATTTTAATGAAGCGCGCATCCAGCGCAGGTTAGAGTCTGAATCCGGGGCAAAGTTTACCCGATTCGAGGGTAATTAAGGAAGCAGGTGGCCGGTTTTGATCCAGATGACGGTTTCTTCTTCGACATAAGGGTAGTGTTCGCTGTTATGGGGGTAGCGAATCCAGCTGCCGGCCGGGTACTCGCCGTACTCGTCGAACAGGGTGCCGGACAATACGAACACTTCTTCACCACCGAAGTGCTGATGCTGATCGTAACGCGCACCGGCGGGCCACTTGTAGAGGGCGACCATTTCGGTTTCGTAGTAGTAGAGCGGCATCACCCTGACGTCGTGTTCGCCCGGCAGCCAGGCGGTCGAGTTGGTATCGATGCGCAGGCTGATATCGTCGAGAGGATCGAACTGGTCGAGCATGACCAGCAGCTCGCAACCCTGCTCGCTGAAGGGAGCGTGCGACGAACCGGGCGGGTTGCGAATATAGGTCCCGGCCGGATAGTCGCCTTTTTCATCCGAAAACACGCCGTCGAGAACGAAAATCTCTTCGCCTTTCGGGTGCGGATGCGACGAAAAACGTGAATTCGCATCGTAACGCACGACGCTGGTGGTATGCCCATGCTCGGCGGCTTCGCGCGCCAGCGGCTTGCGCCATACCCCCGCCATCGGGCTCGCCTCCCACTCCATCTCGGCGGTGTTGACTATTACCGTCTTGTCGAACTGCATATTCAGCATGACGCGAAATTTACAAATTCTGCCGCGTCGGTGCAACCGACAGTTTCACATAAATCAAAAAAGCACAGACCCGGAAATACCGATCCTCTTCCAAATCATTTCTCCACATAACACTGATATCCTGTACCTCGCCTACAAGTTGTCTTCAGCGGCACCAGCCTCGAAGTTTTTTGTTCCCTGGCCGTCGCAGGCCGGTTTGCGCTCCAGGCGCAACCCGCACTCCTACTTCCATGTACTCGAGCGCCGCAGTTTCTTTACCACCAAGAATATTTTTTGTTCCCTGGCCGTCGCGAGCGCCGCGAGTGCAAGGCACTTTTTGCAGCGAAGGCGCGAGCGTACCTAAAGTACGTGAGCGTCTCGCTGCAAAAAGTAACGCCGCAATCGCGGCGCGCAGCAGGCCAGGGGACAAAAAAAAGCAGCCCTGGGGCTGCTTCAAGTTCGGATCCATAAACCACAGGACCCTGGTGCGTCTGCTCGTGCCGATGAAACCTAAAAGCACCGAGCCGAACAACCATACCGTAAACGGTAAGGGCACCGGAGAAAGACCTGATTGTGAAACAACGCCGCCCGTTGGGAATCACCCAAACGAGTTAAATTTGCCCAAATTCTGGCATTTAGAGGAAAAACTGTGAACCAGTTCCGGTCAGTCCGGACGCCGGCTCGCGACGCCGGCGGGCCCGAACGCGCCAGCAGGGAACAGCGTGGCGCAAACAATCATGGATCCCGCGACCGCAAAGGCCGCGGGATAAGAGTGGGGAGACTTAAATGGCCTGCGCCAGCGCGTCGAGGGTTTCCTTGGCGTCGCCGAACAGCATACGCGTGTTTTCCTTGACGAACAGCGGGTTGTCGACCCCGGCATAGCCGGCGGCCATGCCGCGCTTCAGCACTACCGTGGTCTTGCCTTTCCAGACCTCCAGCACCGGCATGCCGGCGATCGGGCTGTCGGCATCCTCCTGCGCCAGCGGGTTCACCGTATCGTTGGCGCCGACCACGATGGAGACATCGATGTCGGGAAAGTCATCGTTGATCTCGTCCATTTCGAACACGATGTCGTAGGGCACCTTGGCTTCCGCCAACAGCACGTTCATGTGTCCCGGCATGCGTCCCGCCACCGGGTGGATGCCGAAACGGACGTTGATGCCCTTGTTGATCAGGGTTTTGGTAATTTCGGCGATCGCGTGCTGCGCCTGCGCGGTCGCCATGCCGTAGCCCGGCACCACCATGATTTGCTTGGCGCTGTTGAGCAGTTCCGCCATCGCCGGGATATCGATGGTTTGCACTTCGCCCTCGATACTGGCGCCGGCGGAAGAGCCGCCAGAGGTGCCGAAACCGCCGGCGATTACGCTGATGAAATGTCGGTTCATCGCCCGGCACATGATGTAACTCAGGATTGCGCCACTGCTGCCGACCAGCGCGCCGGTGACGATCAGCAAATCGTTGGACAGCATGAAGCCGGTCGCTGCCGCGGCCCAGCCGGAGTAGCTGTTCAGCATCGAAATCACGACCGGCATGTCGGCACCGCCGATCGCGGCCACCATGTGTACGCCGAACAGCAGCGCGATCACGGTCATCGCCATCAGCAGTATCACGGCCTGGTCGTGATCGGCCGTCCCGACGAACTCGACCGCGATCACGACCACGGCAATGAACATCGCCAGGTTGAGCCAGTGGCGCGCCGGCAGCAGCATCGGCGCGCCGCCGAGCATGCCGCTGAGCTTGCCGTAGGCGACCACGGAACCGGTAAAGGTCAGCGCGCCGATCGCGATGCCGAGATAAATCTCGATTTCGTGGATCGTCTTTTCGACCCCGGTGTAGGCGATGGTCGTGTCCATGAAATTGGCGAAACCGATCA
>JAAUYE010071251.1_pt1 | contig 10650 bp, 2 predicted proteins | sample 7278081 | NCBI WGS metagenome assembly JAAUYE01 (sample SAMN14350131, study PRJNA611818) | marine sediment metagenome | isolation source: surface marine sediment (0.6m) | place: French Polynesia: Moorea | collected 2018-08
GTACAAGCGTGCCCATCCTCAGAAGGCACACGCCTTCCAAGTGGTACCGGACCATGATCCCGGAACCAGAGGCGGCGTCCGACAAGACGGTGAACGAGGCTAGCAAAGTCAGAATTCTTACACCCATCGTGCTCAAGCCCGGTTCGCAGACCTGGGTTGAAGTCACCACAGCGATCTCTGGAACCGTGTTGATGGAGCCGAATGGCCGTCTATATCGGAACCATACTTGCCTCGCCAGCAATGGCGTGGCAGAAGTCGAAGCCGACAAGCCCTTCAAGGTACTCGTCGCAAACTTCGGCGACTACCCGAAACAACTTGCCCAGGGACAAGTTGTCGCAACCGCATATGCTAACCCGACCAACTTGGTCGAGTCCACCATCTCGCACGCAGAGCTCCTGGGGCTCTGCGACGACAAAGAGGCAATGCGTTACCGTAAACATAACGCAAACGCACGAGATGAGTCGGTAATCAACGACTACCTCCGAGACTTGCGTAGCAGTCACATGGGTGAAGACGAGAAGCCCGTCACCGCAGACGACATTGACTTGTCCGGCGTGCCCAAGTCGTACCACAAAAGAATTCGGACCATGCTGCGAAAGCATGAGTCCATGTGGTCTGGCCAACTTGGCGAGATCACAGTGACAGAGCACCACATCGACCTCAAACCCGGTGCGAGGCCGTATAAGGCTCAACCCAGACGAGCTGGGTTGAAGGAGCGCGAACTCACGGAATTCGAAGTTAAAAAGCAGCTCGAGGCCAACGTGGTCGAGCCGAGCATGTCCGAGTGGGCCGCCCCTGTCTTGTTCGTGCCAAAGAAGGACGGCAAGCTTCGCTTCTGTATCGATTACAGAAAGCTAAACGAGGTCACGGTTAAGGACTCTTACCCGATTCCAAGAATGGATGATTGTCTTGACTCCTTGGGGGAGGCCACGATCTTTACGGGCCTGGATGCGTATTCCGGCTACTGGCAGATGAACGTTGCCAAGAAGGACCGTCACAAGACTGCCTTCACTTGCCACGCAGGAACGTTCCAATGCGTGAGAATGCCGTTCGGTCTGACCAACGCGCCCGCGACCTTTCAGCGCGGACTCGACATGGTCTTAAGCAAGTTCAAATGGAAAACTTGCTTGGTGTACCTCGATGACGTGATTATCTACTCGAAATCCGTCGAAGACCACATCCAACATGTGGACGAGGTTCTCACAGCCTTGCGAGAAGCAGGTATCACTTTGAAAATCTCCAAGTGTACCTTCTTCAGTGACAAGATTGAGTATCTTGGTCACGTTATTAAGCCCGGTCGACTCGAGGTTGACCAGGCCAACACAAAGTCGTTGCGCGATGCACGACCCCCAACTTCGAAGACGCAACTCAGATCCTTCCTAGGACTGGTTAATGTTTATCGAAGGTTCATTGAAGACTTCGCAAAGGTCGCGGGACCTTTGAATGAACTTCTCAAAAAAGGGGCGCCCGATAAGTTCGAGCTAAACGAAGCCCAACTTGAAGCGTTCCGGAAACTGATCGACGCGGTCGTTTCGCCCAAAGTCCTAGCACTGCCCGTGCCTGGACTCCCGTATAGCATTGACTCGGATGCATGCGATTACGGAGTCGGGTGTGCTCTATTCCAAACGCACCCCGGTGGCGAGCGGAAGCCTATCGGGTTCTGGTCTCGCACGCTTAACGACGCTGAACGGAACTACGGCGTCCCCGAACGTGAGTGCCTTGCGGTCATGTTTGCCCTCAAGACACTGAGACCTTACATCTTGTATGAGAGGTTCGTCCTCCATACAGACCAAGAGTCGCTTTCCTGGTTGATGAACATCGAAGACCCCTCTGGTAGGTTGCTTCGATGGCGACTCCGCCTGGCCGAATTTGACTTCGAAGTCAAATACAAGTTGGGTAAGCTCAACACGCAAGCAGACGCGATGTCTCGCTTGTTCACGGATAGTGAGGCCGCGCACGAAGACATGGAGGACATTCCATGCTTCCTCGCGGAAGAGTCACCTGAAGGCGCGGAAAATGAGCCATGTGTTCTCAACAACGTGGCCGATACCGGTCACGATGACGAAGTCGGGCCGGACGATTACGACCTCAGTGACATATCCGCGGACCAGGTCTTCGCGACCCTTCCGCCCCCGCAGGAGAATGATCCGGCATTCACGCCGATCACTCACGAGGAGTTGGTGACTTGCCAACTTTCAGATTCTTTCTGCCAAGAGACTAGGCGAAAGATGAACACAGGAGAAGTCCGTGCATTCGGCTTCAACGATGACGGCCTCCTGTGCCGCCAAGTCAGTCACGATCAGATAATCGTGCCTCACGTGCTTAAAGCTCGAGTGCTGCACATTCATCACCACTCCAGGTTGGCCGGCCATCCTGGAGGGAGACGCTTGTATTACAACTTGCGACGCCACATGTACTGGCCTTCGATGGCCGTAGATTGTTACGCAGTTGTACGCAAATGCAGCACCTGCGCTAAGAACCGCATTAAGTTGCGACAAAGAAGCAACCCTCTACGGTTGTTCCCCCCGGCCGGACCCTTGGAGTCCGTCGCGATCGATATCTTCGGCCCCCTGCTGAAGACAGCAAGAGGTAACCAATACCTCTTGATGATTACGGACCGGTACTCGAAACTAACGAAGTCGGTACCAATGAAGACGATGTCCGCAGAAGCAGTCGCGATTACGTTCACGAACGAGTGGGCGTTAACGTACGGCCCACCTGCTGACATCCTCGCAGACAACGGAGGATGCTTCACCTCTAAGTTCTTCACGTCCGTTTGTCAAACTCTGAACGTGCGTAATAAGTTCACAACAACTTATCACCCTCAAACCAACGGTCAGGTCGAGCGGTACAACCGGACCCTCAAGGCAATGCTCAAAAGCTACCTTGATGACCATCCCCACGATTGGGACCTGTACGCGAGGACGCTTACCTACGCGTACAACTGCCAGCCGCACACGTCGACGTCGCTGGCTCCGTTCGAGCTGATCTTATCACGCCCGCCGCCACCGCTGTCAGTTCCGCAGGCACCGACCACGCCGGAACAACCAGTGCTGTTCCGCGACCGTTGGCGTCTTAATCTCCGAAAAGTTCTGAAAACCTCCGGAGCAGTCATGCGAGCCACGGCGGCCCGCATGAAGCGAAACTACGACGAACGGCTACGCCGTCATCGTGACGTGATCAAGCCCGGGGACTTCGTGTTCCTCCGGACGGAGCGGCGAGACGATAACGAGACTCGCCACAAGCTGGCAGCAATCGCCGAAGGCCCGTACCGCGTTGAAAGCGTACGCGGCAACACCGTGGTAATCGTTTACCCGGATGATAAGGTTGAGCGGGTGAGCATGGACCGCGTCACCCTCGCGCCAAAGTCATTGGCCCCTGAGCAAATTGCAAAGTTGCTCGGACCAATCACGGACGAGGAAATTGTCCCGTCCGAGTATCCGATCCCGCAAGAGGTGAACCTGCGCGATGTGCTGACACCACCAAATGATGCACCTCGCAACACGAATGCCACTGCAAGTGCCAGGGAAACGCGGCCTGAGGGCCCTTCTCCTGATCAGGACAACTCAAGGTATCCTGATCATAATGACCCGACCGACCTTTCGGTCCCAAGCCCCGAAACTGAGGACGCCCCAGAGTCTCCGCAACCGAGCATTCTAGACCCGGAAGCAGATGTTAACGGCGCAGGCGGCCACCCATCGAACCGCCTACCCGGCCCACACGACTCCGGTAATATTCCAGAGACGCCCTTGACCACAGCGCGGCTGGACTCGCAGTCCGCCCCGCATGCCGACCTGGCAATTACGCCGGGCTCTGCGGAAAGCAGCCCAGCTTCGGTGCCTCTCTCAGCTGACAACACGGCCTCGACGCCTACGCTTAATGAACGCATCAGTCCACTGGCTCCAAGTCCAGTCGACAACATCCACAACACCGGCCGCAGACCAGCGCTGCAACTGCCAAGTACGGTCCAACAATACCGTGTGAACACAGCGAGCACAGCCGGAGTGCCCGCTGCGAATGACTCTGAGTCCCGGGACCGAGCCTTCAACACCCACGAGAAACTTCAGGGCGCCACCCGCGGACCGGAAGAAAAACCGACCCAACGAAGGGTTCGGTTCGCGCCAACGACTACTGTGCACCCTGTGCGCAGCCAACAACAATCGCAATGCCAACCTCCGCCACGCAGGCGTGAGCTCCATAACTCCGCAATGGCTGCAGAGTCCGCTCGCAGATCAAAACGCACTCGAACGCCTTCCGCGAAGTTGAGAGACAGCACGAATTCCGGCCCAACCCATCAACCCGCCCACCCACGAGGGGAGGGTGGGGCAAGTTCCTTGCGTGTCGCACGAAACGGCAAAGCAGACGAAACGCGCAGTAGCTCGGACGAACCCGCGGTTCTCGAGCAAGAATATACAATCGAGAAGATTGTCGGCCACGGAGCCAACGATGACCCGGGCCACCCCACAGCAAGCGAAAACGAGACGATGCTTAAAGTCCGTTGGGCAGGCTACGGAGCCGCGGACGACACGTTCGAACCAATACACCACGTGCCCAGAAACGCCGTGGTGTCGTACTTCCGACGCAAGCAACTCCCGTTACCTAACGACCTGAGCAGGGCTCAGGCCGGTTAACTCGTAAATAAGGCTACACGCCATTAGTTTACTCCACGAAGTCCAGTCGACTTCGTCTGATCAAGCTACCAGCCGCTCACCGGCAGTAAGAAGCACCCGACCCAGACCGGGGACAGAACTACGTCGCGACTCGCCGTCCGACGTTTAGAGGTTAGATTTGCCGCGAGTGTACATGACCATCTCGCGCATGTTGGCCAGTTGCGTCACGTCATAGCCGACTTCGCGCAGAAAGTCGCGCACGGCTTCCTCCCTCAGGGCGTCAGTTAGCACACCCGCTCCGACCTCTGGAACAGGGGCCGGTTGCCCCTGGCCTTCAACACGAGGAACAGGCCCCGGCTGGAGAGCGGTGTCCACAGTCGACACGCCAAAATAGGCACCAGCATACGCGTCGGTGCTTCCATGACGGCCACGATAGAAGAACCGCCCGGGCGCGTTCTTGATGTGCTCAATACCAAAGTACTCCACCGTGGGCACTACTTCGTCCACGACATCCGCGTGCTCGGGACGGATGTATCGGCGGCCATCCCAACCCTCCACCTCGACCTCCCAATTAAAACCGCGCGGATGCCCCGCGGGCATCTGCACCCTGCCCTGCGTACGCAAAGCAGTATAACCGGCGTGGTCGAGAACCTGCCCACGCCACGGGTCGAAGTAAATGAAGTCAGCACACTGTGCTTGACTAGCCTTCCCGTGATCAAAACGCAGCCGCTGGGCAGGCGCGTGAAGACGGAAGTCCGTGTTAGAAATAAGGCACAACAGGCCTTCCAACTCCTCGACGTTGCGATCGTTGCCGAGGACCCACGTAAGGTCAAGCGACCTGATCAGCGTGATCAAGGCCGGCGGCGCGTACCACAACATTAGCGAGTCATAGACTTCGCTAAGAATGAACGCGGCAGCCCTGGCGGCGTACTCCGTGTATGCCACCACCCACCAACCACTGTGTTGATTGCGCAGGCGACTCATGCAGTGAGCCACCACAGTAGGGAGCTCAATGAGAGCCCCTTCCGGAAGCTGAATAGACTTCCAGAAGTTAGTAGGCTGAGCAAACGCCTTGCGGCCCTCCCGGTTGAAGACCGTCGCCTGCGGCGTGAAGTACGGGATAAGCAGATCGTACTCCGTGGAAAGCGCTTTCTCCTCGGCCACTTGCTCGAGAAGAAACGAACACTTCTTGCTCTCGTAGCGAAACTTGAGCGACAGCAAAGGCCGCGAGAACAGCAACGCCCGGCCATCCGCGTACTCGCCATCCTGCCAGTTAGTGATTAACGCAGCGTCGAGACCCTGGAGAGACTCCACGTAGTCCATCTCCCCGCGCGTACGGTAGACGAAGAGGTCACTGACGTCTTCCTCCATAAGGTCGCGGGTCAGCAAGCGTCGCAAACCCTTCAACGCCAACGACGTGAAGTCTTGGCGCAGCACGTGCATCGGTGCACCGCTGTCCTTGTTGAGGTCGCGGTCGCAAACGCAAAACACGCGACGCCACCACCACTTGCGGAGCGCCCCCCTTGGCAACCCGCCGGGGAGCCGACCACGCGCATTCAAATACGGGCTGAGCAAGTCCACACCATTAGCCCCGGGACCACTACCGATAGCGGCATCGTCGTCGCGTTGGCACAGAACGGACACGACGTCCTTCTCGAACCATGGCGCATTACGCATGGCGTACTTGGTCTGCGAGTCGTCCGCATACACGTCAATCTCGTCGTACGTGCAGGGCGGCACACAGTGTCGCGCACCGATGACCACGCGCTGGGTGCGCTGTGGATCTCCGTCGCCGGTACCGGCCGCGGGTATGTCCGCCATCTTGTGGTCTTCAGAGGGGAGCGTCGAGTCCTCACCCTGCGCAAGTTCGCCCCCTTCGAGCTCGGACCCGTCGTTGGGATGCGAGTTAAAGCGAGTAGACAAAGAAGCTCGCCCGGGTGAACTTCTTATAGGCGACCTTCTCACAGGCGACACATCGCCAGGCGTAGCCGGTGAATTCGAACCAATGGCCTTCGCGGCCGATTGGAACGATTGCTCCACGACCATTTCGGTCGCGGTCCTCGGAGCCACTCCGGATACGTCCGGCGACCTTGAGAGGTTATGGCCAATCGGCGTGAACGCGTCGCTCGCGCCCGCCGATGGACCATGGACCACGTCAAACGTAGACGTGATCGGTTCCTTGTGCGCCACACCGACGCCCCGCGTGGCGTTGATGGTTTCGATTTGCTCGTCGTCAGTATCGCCATAGTCGACAGATACGTCATCAGAGACGCCGTCTCCACGGGGATCCGGACCCGCCATGGCCTTGTTTCGGTTGTGTTCGGAAGTTGACGCCAGGATGCAATCTCGGCGTTGTGGTGAGCGAGAGGTCTCGCGTGAATTCTCAGTCATCGCGAGTATGGGTGGCTAAAAAGAGCGCGAGTCAAGCCGACTTGCGACTCCCCAAAAGGCCTCACCACGGGATCTGAACCCGCGCCAAGTCGAAATTTTTGACACGGACTCTTCTCTCGAGGGGGGGGTGGTGTAGTGCAATTTTCCCCTGGGCCTTGCACTATTCTAAGTGGCCAGCAGCGCGCTTAGTACCCCACTCCTAATTAGTGTGGGTGCCCCAGAGTGCACCCCCCCATGCCCCTTTTCTCGTATTTCCCTTTCCTTTTCCTTTTACTTTCCCTTCCCTTATTAGTGTGGGTAGCGGGCTCTGCGGCCGCCACGGCGGCGCGCAACCCCTACTTATACCCTCGGCGCACCCGCCTCCCTCGGTTAGTAAAAGGTAGCTTGGGGCTCCCGTCTTCGACTTGTGTGAGGTTGCGTTCCCGACACAACGTCGGCCCCATCCACCCACGGTCAAGAGACCTGGAGTCAACAGCCCGGCGTCTCGGCACCTCCTAGCAACTGGTCCCGCTTCGCCGCTGCTAGTCCCAACCAGACGTCTTACAAACGCTACTGGTTCGGCCGAAGTCAACCCTCACCAACTTCAAGCCTCCCCCGCGCGCGCCTACGCGCCCATCCGCTCTACCACCGCCTACAGCTCGACCTCCGTGTCTGGGTTGTTGTTCTTTCTCGTTGCTCTCCCGCGCCGGCTTAGTGCCACGCGAGTGACGAACTAACACGTGCCAACCAGCAGTTGCACGTCACCTGGTCTCCTCACCTAGAACTCGCAAGCCCGACTTCTAGAAAACAACAACAACTACAAGTTTATTGACAACCGTCGGACAAGATGACCGACGACAAGAAAGAAAAAAATACAACTGGACCAGGCCCCAGCAGGGCCTCGTCTAGCCGGCCACCGTCAAGGTCAGGCTCTCGTGCCGACTTCGGTGGCGGATCAATCTATGACCGCATGAACGCAGGTCTATCGGCCCACCCTTCGTCAAGGGAAAGGATGGAGCCACAAGAGCCACCGCAAGTGAACCCGGCTACGCAGCCTGGGAGCACCGCAAGTGCGACGGGCGCCGGCCCGTCGCAGCGCCAACTAGTCCGATCGAAGTCGACGACCGGTATCGGCGCCAGTTCCGCCGTCCAACCTCGGCGGCTGGAACAACCGAAACCTACAACCGGTGGGGGAAGCAAGACCCACCGAGTTAACCTGGACGACCTAGAGGCCGTCCACAACATATGCGAAGGGCAAAACGAGCCCCTTCGCAACGAGATCCGCGACTTGCAGACGCAGATCGCCGCCCTTGACCCGTCCGACGATGTGACACGTCAAATCCAACAGCTGAAGTTGGATAACCTGGAGTTTCAACAACGCCAGGAGATGCACATGCAAAAGCTGATGGCCTGCATGCCATCAGCCGAAACAATCGCGAACCTTGCTCGCGATGTGGGGACTGTCCGTCAAGACCACAATAGTCTGATGGAACAGTCCTCGCGGGTCAACCCGCGCGCCGTGGAAAACACGTTCGACCCCGAGGTCGAGCGTGCCAGTCCGGTCGACCCCCAAAAAGATCGAATCCGCGAACTAGAAGAGCAACTTGCCCAGTATCGCCAACAGGGTGACGCTCGCTCGCTCCGCGCCGCTGACAACGACCCCCCAGACCGGCGCCGTCAGCAGTCGCCTGCGTCCGACTACTCGTCGGACGATGATCCCGCTTACTATCAAGCCGCCTACCGTGGGGACTCCGAAGACCCCACGAGTCGTATTCGCTTTTACGACAGGCCCAAAGGCCCGGCGTACTTGAACCTTAGGGCCGAACGCCCGTCAGACCCAACGTTTGACAGACTCATGAACTACAGGTTCTATCGTCTCCAGAAGCGTAGAGCATCGCGTGACGCTGACGCAATGATCGACGGTCAACGCCGGTTGAAGGCGTTGCAGAGATCCCTGGACTCCGTGCCAAGGTTTGACGGAAAAGACCCTATTTTGGTCTTCGCCTTCTTGACCCGCTTCACCGAGGAAGCGGATCTAAATGGATTGACAGAAGCACAAGCCCTCTTGGCTTTGCCTCGCTTCCTTAAGGAGGACGCCGCGTTGGCGTTCCAGACTGCGCAATCGAGTGGCCAGTCTGGCGGAGTTAACTCGTGGTCAGAGGCCGTGCACTTCCTCTTGACCACTTACGCCACGCCAAGTGCGATGCGTGAAGCTGTCATCCGCGTCCAGGAGATGAAGCAGAAGGTAGCGGAGGACGAGCTGGCCTACAACGCCAGGCTCAGTCAAGCCATTTACCGTTGCGGCAACGTCTTCAGCGAGGCGCAGAAGACGACATACTTCGTGAACGGTCTGCTCCCTGACATCAGGTCACGAGTAGCGAGATATCGCGAAGGTATACCGAGACACGCTGTCCGGTATAACAAGATCGTGCAGTATGCGCGAGATGAGGGCGAGACCGTTCGCGCCCAGCAAACGACCGTTCGTACAGTGCCTAAACGCCAGGCCTTGTCGAACCCCTCGCAAGCCCATCTTCTTTATGAAAATGGGGAACCAACCGCGACCGATAATCGTGGCGCAGAAGGCGTGTTCCTCGCAGAAGCAGGCAACCCTTCGCCAACGAGCACCGTGCCCGTTAGCGATAACACGAGTGACCTTCCGTCTACGCAAGACCTGGAAGGTGGCAACGGCGAAGAGCTATACATGGTGCGTCCCCCGCGTGTGCCGTTCAGCGACCGTCACACGGACAAGGCACGCCCCGGATGGAAAGCAAAGAACCCGCTTGTTTGCTTCTCCTGCTTCGTCAAAGACAACCACATCGCGCCCGACTGTACGGCCGACCCGCTCGACTTCGCTTTAGTCGTGCACAACTATGAGGCACTGACGCCTCAGGAACGTATGCTCGCCCCCAACGGACTGGGCACTTACACGCTCGCCAAACGATGCCTGGCCGCTAGCCAAGCAACCCCTGCCAACCCGACTGGTTCGAAAAACTAGAAGGGGGGCTTAGGACTTCAATAAAGCGAATCTTGAAACGTCCAGTGGACTTTGTTACTCGCAAGCCTGAGCCCCCCTCTGAGCCAGTCGACCGCTGGAATTGCCCTGGTCGCTCTCGCGCAGGCAACCAGGGTACCGGGATCCTCTCCCGACCCTTCAGGCCTCACGTGGACCGAAGGAGCCCGCACTCCGTGTTCGTCATGACACGGCAAAATTACCGCGTTAATGCGTACATCGGCGTTAACGAGTGCTCGATGACGTGTCTCGCATCCGTACTCGATACCGGCGCTGGGTCGAGTTTCATTAAGAAAGAGATACTCCCAGCCGCTCTCCTCGAGCGAGTGAAGGGCATCCCCAACCCGACCGATATCCGCGACGCGAGTAATAGACGCGTGTCTATCCTTGGAAAGATTCGACTTCGAGTCCGGCTAGGCAGCCGCTCGGACTGGGTACACTTCAACGTAGTGCAAAACCTCGGCACCGAAGTCATCCTCGGGTGCGACTTCATGGATAAGCACGTCGATGCGATCCGCCCGAGGAAGCGCAAGGTGACACTTGATGATGGTACAAGCGTGCCCATCCTCAGAAGGCACACGCCTTCCAAGTGGTACCGGACCATGATCCCGGAACCAGAGGCGGCGTCCGACAAGACGGTGAACGAGGCTAGCAAAGTCA
>JAAUYE010069761.1_pt1 | contig 10645 bp, 8 predicted proteins | sample 7278081 | NCBI WGS metagenome assembly JAAUYE01 (sample SAMN14350131, study PRJNA611818) | marine sediment metagenome | isolation source: surface marine sediment (0.6m) | place: French Polynesia: Moorea | collected 2018-08
CTTTTATCGCTCGCGGGGCTGGCAGGACTGCGGCCTGTGCGACAATGGGGAAGTGCTGTTCCGGCTCTACGCCCCCGGAGCGGCAGACCCGTCCCTATAGCGTGTAAATGCGGCCGGGCAACCAGGTCGCGATCTGCGGCCACCAGGCCAGCAACGCCAGCATCAGCAACTGGATCGCGATGAACGGCATGACGCCGCGATACATGGCCGAGGTGGGTACGCTGCCGGGCGTCACGCCGCGCAGGTAGAACAGCGAGAATCCGAACGGCGGCGTCAGGAACGAGGTCTGCAGGTTGACGGCGATCATCACGCCCAGCCAGACCGGGTTGATGCCCATGGCCAGCAGCACCGGGCCCACGATCGGCACCACCACGTAAGTGATCTCGATGAAATCGAGCACGAAGCCGAGCAGGAACATGGCCAGCATGACCACCAGCAGCGCGGTGGTGGTGCCGCCGGGCAGCCCGGTCAGCAGCGACTGCACCTGCTCGTCGCCGCCGAAGCCCCGGAACACGAGGCTGAACAGCGAAGCGCCCAGCAGGATCATGAACACCATGGCGCTGACCTTGGCCGACTGGAAGACGGTGGATTTCAGCGTACCCAGGTTGAGCTGGCCGCGCAGCAGCGCCAGCAACATGGCCCCGGCAGCGCCGACCGCCGCGGCCTCGGTGGGCGTGGCGATGCCCTTGAGGATGGAGCCCAGCACGGCGACGATCAGCAGGACCGGACCCGCCATGAGGCCCAGCAGCCGGGCCAGCGAGACGTCCGCACGGTCCACCGCCGGCGCCGCCGGCATGCTCGCCGGCCGGATCATGGCGAGCAGGAACAGGTAGATCATGTAGAGCAGCACCAGCACCAGCCCCGGGACCAGCGCGCCGGCGAACAGCTCGCCCACCGAGACGGTTTCGGGGCTGAACACGCCGAGGCTGAGCTGGGCCTGCTGGTAGGCGTTGGACAATACGTCGGCCAGCAGGATCAGCACGATCGAGGGCGGGATGATCTGGCCCAGCGTACCGGCCGCGCAGATCGCCCCGGTCGCGACCGACGGCTGGTAGCGATGCCTGAGCATGGTCGGCAGGGACAGCAGTCCCATGGTGACAACGGTGGCCCCGACGATGCCCGTGCTGGCCGCCATCAGCGCCCCGACCACCATCACCGAGATACCCAGGCCGCCCGGCACCCGGCGCATGATCTGGGCCAGTGCCTGCAGCAACTGGTCGGCCAGTTTCGAACGCTCCAGCATCACGCCCATGAACACGAACACCGGCACCGCGATCAGGGTTTCGTTGGTCATGATGCCGAACACCCGGTTGGGGAAGGCTTCGAGAAACACCGGGTCGAAAGTGCCGGTGAGCACGCCCAGCCCGGCGAAGATCAGCGCCACGCCGGCCAGCGTGAAGGCGACCGGGAAGCCGGCCATCAACGCCACGCCCACGGCGGCGAACAGGCCCAGCGCCATGAGGCCGCTCATTGCCTGTCCACCGGGTGTTTCGCTGTCAATTCAAGCTCCTGGGAGGGTGAGAGAAGGCTCGCGACCGGCGCATGATAGCACCGCGAGAAACGCCATTGATGCCGGGTGGCCGTACTTTTTATGCACAATTCGCCGCTCGCCGAACCAAATCATAAACTTAATCGTGGTCTTGCGAAACTGACTTTCGGAAGAATGCATATCTATTTGATATTTATATATTTATGGCATTTCTGTCATTTTTTCGGCCAGGTGCCCCGATTTCGGCCCCCGGATGCGGCGCCCAGACCCGGCAATCTTGTTCACAGAGTTATCCACAGGCTGTGAATCCGGCTACGTGCACCGCCCGGCAAAGGTTTACAATAGCCGCCTTTCCGGCACGCTATGCCGCACGGACGGTACGCCAGCATTGAAAGAACACATTGAAGAACTCCTGCTCCAGTCGTTGCTGCACCTGAAGCGTGACGGGGTTTTGCCCGCCGATTGCGAGGCCGAGCCCCGGCTCGAGCGCACCCGCTCGGCGGAGCACGGCGAGTTCGCATCCAATCTCGCGATGGTGCTGGCCAAGCAGGCCGGCAAGCCGCCCCGCGATCTCGCCCAGGACATCATCGACCGGCTGCCCCAGTCACGGCAACTCGAGCGCACCGAGATCGCCGGGCCGGGGTTCATCAATTTCTTCATGAACCAGTGCGCGCTGAGCGGCACGGTCAAGGAAGCCCTGCGCAAGCGGCGCCGCTACGGCCACAAGCCCGTGAACCCGGAACGGCGCGTGACCGTGGAGTTCGTGTCCGCCAATCCCACCGGGCCCCTGCACGTTGGGCACGGCCGCGGCGCCGCCTACGGTGCGAGCCTGGCCAGCATCCTGCAGGCCGCCGGCTACTCGGTGCAACGCGAGTACTACGTCAACGACAACGGCCGCCAGATGGACATCCTGGCGCTGAGCGTGTGGCTGCGCTACCTCGAACTCTGCGGCGAACAGGTCCGGTTTCCGAACAACGGCTACCGGGGCGAGTACATCTACGAAATCGCCCGCATCGTGCGCAGCGAGGAAGGCGACAAGTGGCGCTTCACCGGGCTCGAGGTGCTGGACGGCCTGGAGCCCGACGGCCCGGGTGGCCAGGGCGAGTCCCACATCGACGCCCTGATCGGCCGCGCCGCCGACCTGATGGGCCACGCCGGCTACCTGGCCTTCTTCGACGCCGCGCTGCAGAACATCCTGGACGACATCCGCGAGGACCTGTCCGATTTCGGCGTGGAATTCGATCACTGGTTCTCGGAGAAGCAACTCGAGGAGAGCGGCGCGATCCAGCACGCCATCGACCGGCTGGAAGAGAACGGCCACCTGTACGTGAAGGACGGGGCGACCTGGTTCCGCGCGTCCGAGCTGGGCGACGAGAAGGACCGGGTCATCGTGCGCGAGAACGGGCGCACCACCTACTTCGCATCCGACATCGCGTATTTCCTGAACAAGCTCGAGCGCGGATTCCGCCGCGCGGTGTACGTGCTCGGCGCCGACCACCACGGCTACATCGCCCGCATGAAGGCGGCGGCGCGAGGGCTGGGCGAGGACCCGGATCGCCTGGAAATCCTCCTCGTGCAATTCGCGGTGCTGTTCCGCGACGGCGAGAAGGTGCAGATGTCGACGCGTTCCGGCCAGTTCATCACGCTGCGGGAGCTGCGCGAGGAAGTCACCAGCGACGCGGCGCGCTTCTTCTACGTGATGCGCTCGCACGACCAGCACCTGGACTTCGACCTCGACCTGGCCAAGTCGCGGACCAATGAGAATCCCGTGTACTACATCCAGTACGCCCACGCCCGGATCTGCAGCGTGTTCCGCAACCTGGAGCAGATGGACCTGACCCACAATGCGGCGATCGGCGAAGCGGCGCTGGACCTGCTCACCGAGCAGCGCGAGCTGAACCTGATGCGCACCTTAAGCCGCTTTCCCGAGGTGATCGAATCGGCGGCCCGGCAGCGCGCACCCCACTCCCTGGCCCATTTCCTGGATTCCCTGGCCACCGACTTCCACGCCTACTACAACGCCCACCAGTTCCTGGTGGACGACGAGAACCTGCGCAATGCCAGGCTGAACCTCGTCGAGGCGACCCGCCGCGTGCTCAGCGACGGCCTGGGCCTGCTGGGAATCTCGTCGCCGGAGGAGATGTGAAGTGGCCGCCCAGCGCCGCAAGAAAAAAACCGGGCGCCGCGGCGCCAGCCGTCCCGGATCGTCGGGTGCGCCGGTATTCGCCTGGTTTGCCGCGGGCCTGCTGATCGGATTCGGAATTTCCGCCTTCCTGTTCCTCGGCGGACATTGGCCAGGACGACCCGACAGCCCGCCGGCCACGGCATCCACCCAGACACCGGCCAGCGAGCCCGCCCTGATCGGCGAACCGGGGGGCACGGCGGAAGGTCGCGAATCGCGCTTCGATTTCTTCACCGTGCTGCCGGAAATGGAGGTCATAGTGCCGGACCAGGAATTGCGGTCGCGGGGCCGTGACGACGGCGACATGCCGCTGGAGGACGGGCCGGACGCCTACATCCTCCAGGTGGGGTCGTTCCGCAGCGCGGCGGACGCCGAGCAGATGAAAGCCAGCCTGGCCCTGCGCGGCATCCAGGCCAGCATCCAGGAAGTCACCGTCAACGACGCCACCTGGCACCGGGTCCGGGTGGGTCCGATCCAGGGCGCGCGGCGCACCGACGAGATGCGCCGGGTCCTGCAGGACCACGATTTCAACCCACTGGTGCTGAAAGACAGCTCCTAGCCCCGCGACCTGGCGTACAGGTCGGGCCCCGGGTCCGGCCGATCCACGGTCCGCGCCGCCCGGCTGCGTCGCCAGTTATCGAATGCCTTCCACAACGCCCCGCCCTGCCAGGCGCCGCTGGCGCCGGGGCTGTAGCCGCTGGCATCGAGCCGCTGGATGGCCTCGCGCAACGCCCGGTCCTCCAGGCCCGCGGCGAATTCCATTACGCTGCCATGCGCTGACCGCGGGCCGTGCAGGCGCACCCATTGCCGCAACGCGTCGCGAGCGGTGACGGCATCGTCGTTTGAACAGGCCCTGCGGATCGCTTTCAACAGCGCGGCTTCTTCTTCGGGAATGTCACCGCCGTTTTCCTTTTGCCGGGCCGGGCCCGGTGTCTTGCGGATGTACATGATCAGCGTTGCCAGCCACGCCACGCCCAGCACGGCGGAAACCAGGCGCCAATAGCCGGCGTCGGCCCGCTCAACAGGCTCGGTAACACCTTGCGCCGATTCGCCGGGCTGTGGTTGCGCCGGGGTCACTGCGGCCGTGGGCACCAGGTCGGGCGGCGCGACCTGCACGCGGTGCTCCGGCAATATCGCGGTCCTCTGCTGATCGGCCACCGTGTCCCACCAGTCGAGCCGGATTTCCGGCAGCACCAGCTCCCCGGCCTGCTCCGGCACCACGGCATACCGGAACTCCTTGTGCCCCAGCACCCACTGCCCGTCGTCGCGGCTGATGCCCTGCGGCTGGTCCGGGTAGATACGCGCGTCCTCCATGGCCGGCCACGGTGGTTCCTCGATCATGTTCTCTTCCAACCCCACCGCGTCCAGGATGACGGTGCGCGTCACGGGTTCACCCACGCGCAGGGCGTCGGCATCGGACAACTGCTGGGACATGGTGATGCGCCGGGCCGGCAGCCAGTGATCGCCCGTGTAGCCCATGGGCCTGGGCTGCACCTCCAGCGTCAGCGGGTCGCTTTCCACCCGCACGCGGCGGCCCCGCAGCGAAGGCTGCCACAGGCGATCGCTGGGTCGCTCGATCAGGCGGCCGGTCAGTTGCAGCGGCGGAATGACCAGCTCGCCGGACCGTTCCGGGAAGATCGCGTAGCGGCGTTCCAGCACGCGGTAGCGATTGCCGTTTCTCTCGGCCTGGAACGGGATCTCGTCGAGCAGGCGCACCGAGGCAGGCTGCGGCGCCGGCGGGTTGATGGCCGCTTCCGTCAGGTTCTGCTGATAGAAGATCCGCACCGTCAGCGACAACTGCGCGTGCACGTAGTAGGGGCCGTCTTCCGGATCCAGGGCCAGCTCGATGAACACCGGCGGCGCTTCGCCGGGAGCGAGCTCCGGCGCCGGCGTCACGCGCACCGCGATCGGTTCGGTGCGGGCACCCGGGAACTGCAGGGCCGGGATGGTCAATTGCCCGCTGCGCTTCGGCTCCAGCGTGATCAGCACGCGCACGACGGCCGACTGCTGGCCGTTGACGATCGATATCTGGGTCTCGGAGCGCTGGTCGAGAACTTCGAAATCGTTGTCCAGGACGCCAAGATCGGCATCCAGGCTCTGCTGCGGATCGCCGGTCTGCAGCATCAGCGTCAGGGTCTCGCCCTCCACCAGTACAGTGCGGCCGACACTGGCGGTGACTTCCGCCGCCCACGCCGTCGCCAGGTTGCCGGCCAGCAACGCGATGGCCAGTAACGGCAAGACCAGTGGCCGAGCCTTGCGCGAAAGCATCACCATGTCTTCTCCTCGTCCGCCGGTGCGCCCCGGCGCATGTGCTGGTTGCGGAACTTGCGCCGTAACAGGCCGCCGGGATCGTCCGGTATGCGGCGCAGCCATTGCTCCATGGCCTGCGCGTCCTCCTCCGACCAGGCTTGTTCCATCTCCTGCTCGGATTGCTGCTGCGACTGCTCGCCTTCCTGCTCCTGCTGTTGCTCGGATTCGCCTTCCTGCTGCTCCTGTTCCTCGCCGGATTCGCCCTGGTCCTGCTGTTGCTGCTCCTGGGATTCGCCTTCCCCTTCCTGCTGCTGTTGTTGCTGCTCCTGCTGCTCCTGCTGTTCTTTCAATTCCTCGACCAGGGCCCGGTTGAACAATGCGTCTTCCATTTCCGGATTCAGCTCGAGCGCTGCATCGTAGGCGGCGATCGCATTGTCGAAATCCCCGGCCCGCGCAAAGGCGTTACCGCGGTTGTAGTGGGTATCCGCAGTCGGGCGCTGCGCCCACGCCTGCTCGGCACGTTGATATTCGCCCGCGCGGTACCAGGCCTCGCCGGTGATCTCGGGATTCTCCGCGAGGCCCGCGGCAGCCTCCGCATCCTTTGCCTGCAGGGCTTCCTGCGCCTGTTGGTCACGGCGTTGCCACAGGTCGTCCCACAGGCCGGCATTCGCGGTTTCGCTCAGTAAGAGCCCGGGCAGCACACAGATCGGCAGCAAGAACAGCAGCCCGCGCCGGAAACCTACGGCCACTGCCGGCAGCAGGAGCAACACCAGCCAGGGGCCGGTATCCCTCCAGCGCTCGCCCAGTGCATCGTCGCGCAGTGAAAACGCGCTGCCCTCCGATTCGAGCCAGGGCGAATCCGCGTTCACGCCGGTGTCCAGCATGCTGTAACGCCCGGCGCCGGCTTCGGCCACCGCGGACAATGACGCGGTCTCGAGTCTCGCGATCACGACGCTGCCGTCGGCCGCGCTGACGAAACCGGAACCGCTGGGGATCGGGGCGCCATCGCGGGTCCCGACCGCCAGCACCGAGGTGCGGATGCCACGTTCGGCCAGGTCCGCGGCGGTGTCCGCGTCACCCGCATCCGCACTGTCGCTGACCAGCAGGATCTCACCGGTGCCGATCCCGGCGCGGTCGAGCAATTCGGCGGCCAGCTCCAGGGCGCGGTCCGCGCGGCTGCCCGCCACGGGAATGATGTCCGGCTGCAGGGCCGGCAGCATGTTGGCGATGGTGTTCATGTCGCTGGTCAGCGGCGACACCACGTAAGCGTCTCCCGCGTATGCCACCAGGCCCATCTGGCCCTCGCGGGTCTCCTCGAGCATGTCCGACAGGCGGAACCGGGCACGGGTCAGTCGGTTCGGCTTCAGGTCCTCGGCCAGCATCGAGGCCGACAGGTCCAGCACCAGAATCCGTGCATCGCGCGCCGAGAACGCGGTATCCGGCAACCGCTCCCAACTGGGTCCGGCCAACGCGATGGCTGCAATGGTGATGATCAGGCCGGCCAGCCATGCGCCGATCCGGCCGGGCCGCTCACCCTGTCCGCCGACGCTGAGCCAGTGCAGGAGGTGCGGGTCGCAGACCCTGCCCCAGTCACCCGAGGGCCGGCGAAAATGCCGCCAGGCCAGCGGCAGCAGCACGGCCAGGGGCAGCGCCAGCAACCACAGTGGCCTGATGAAATGCAGGCTGGCCGTTTCCATCACGTCACCGGCTCGCTGCGCAGGAACATGGGGCGCACGCTGAATGCGGCGGCCAGCATGGCCAGCAGGAAGGCCGCGCCCAGCGGCCAGTGAAACAGCTCGTCGACCGGCCGAATGGCTTCCTCGTCGCTCTCCACGGGCTCCAGTTCATCGAGCATGCGATAGATCTCGGCCAGGCCCTCCGCGTCACGGGCGCGGAAATAAGTGCCGCCGGTGCGCTCCGCGATCGTCCGCAGCGTATCTTCGTCGAGGTCCGCCGACGGGTTGACCACCCGGGAGCCGAAAAAGTCCTGCACCATCATCTCGTCGGCCCCGACCCCCACCGTGTAAATGGTGAGGCCCTCGCGCGCGGCGAACTCCGCGGCCTGCAGGGGCTGGACCTCGCCGGCCGTGTTGGCGCCATCGGTCAACAGCACGAGCACCCGCTCGGAGGCGGCGTCCTGGCGCAGGCGCTTGACCGCCAGCCCGATGGCGTCGCCGATGGCCGTTTCCCGCCCGGCCAGGCCGATCTCCGACTCGTCCAGCAGGGTCGCGGTGGTTTCGGTGTCGAAGGTCAGCGGGGTCTGCAGGTAGTCCCGGCTGCCGAACAGGATCAGGCCCACTCGGTCACCGCGGCGGCGCTGGATGAACTCGCCCGCCACGTGCTTGACCACCACCAGCCGGTTGACCGCGCGGTTCTGCCAGACCATGTCCTGCGTGTCCATGCTCCCGGAAATGTCAACCGCCAGCAGCAGGTCGCGGCCCGTGATGGGCAGCGTGTCGATCTCCCCCACCCATTGCGGCCTCGCCGCGGCGCCGACCAGGAGGGTCCAGGCCAGGGCCGCGACCAGGGCCAGCAGCGGCCGCTTCATCCAGCCCGCGCGGCCACCCACGACCTCCCGGTACCAGGGCACTTTCAGCGCCCGCATGCCGCGCGAGGGTGAGGCGGGCAACAGCCAGCGCAGCACCAGCGGCAACGGCAGCAGCGCCAGCAGCCAGGGCCAGCCGATGGTGAAACCGGTCGTGAGCGCCGCCTCAGCCATGGTGCCTGATCCAGTGCCTGGCCAGCCCGGCCAGGGTTTCGGGCTCGAAGGCCGTAACCGGGCGGTACGGGCCTTCGGCCAGCGCCTGCAGCTGCGTCGCCCGCTCGTCCGAAACAATGTTCCGCTGCAGGAACGCCACCCATTCGGCGCCCTGCATGCCCGCGCAGTTTGCGTCCGGGAATGCCTCGATGGTGACGATCTTGAAAATCCCGTTGATGGCGGACAGGAAGGCCTGCGGGGCGCTGGCGGGATCGATGACTGTCTCGATGGCGTCCACGTACCCGGCCAACCGGCGGCGGCGCTGGCGCAGCCGGTAGCCTTCGAGCACCCTGCGCGCCAGCAGGAACAGGCCGAACGCCAGCATCGCGGCCAGCATCCACCAGCCCGGCGCGGGCGGCCACCAGGGCTCCACCGGCGCGGAATGGATATCCCGCAACTGGGCGAGAAGGTCTGCGCCCTGCGGGTTCATGCGGCCCGGCCCACCAGGATGCGCAGATCGCGTCCCAGCACTTCCACGGGATCGTCGGTGGTGTGCATGACCACCCACCCGCACTGGTGGCGCTGGAACATGCGTTGCGGCTCGCTGGAATGCTTCCGCACCATGCCCTGGAAGCGGCTGCGGGACTGTTCCAGCGTGGTGTCCAGCAAGCTGCTCTGGCGCCCGTCGCTGATCGGGAACCGACCGGCGGGCAAGGACAATTCCGCGGGGTCCAGCACCTGGCAGCCGATCACGTCGTTGTGCTGCCGCAGCCTGGACAGGTGCCTGTTGCAGGTCTCGTCGAGGCTGAAGAAATCGCTGATGACGATGACCAGGCTGCCGGGGCGCACGGCGTGCCTGACCCTTTGCAGGGCCATGGACAGCGGCTCCTCGCCGCTGCGCCGGCGTTCCGGGTCCAGCCAGTCCACCAGGCCCTGGATGACACGCATGGCGCCGCGCCGGCCGCCGGCCGGGCGGATCTCGCGGTTTTCGCCGGGCGCCGAGAGGAATGCGCCGATCCTGTCACCCCGCCGCACGGCGGTCCACGCCACGGCTGCGGCCAACTGCCCGGCCGCCACCGACTTGAGCCGGCGGCGCGTGCCGAAGAACAGGGCGGGCCCGGCGTCGAGCACGATCAGCACCGGGCGCTCGCGCTCCTCCTGGAAGATCTTGGTATGGGGCTTGCCGGTGCGCGCGGTCACGCGCCAATCCATGTTGCGGATATCGTCACCCGGCTGGTAATTGCGCGACTCCACGAAATCGACGCCGCGACCGCGAAAACGCGACCGGTAAGCGCCCGCCAGCGCGGAGGCGGCCGGCCGGTGCATGGGCAGGCACAACGCGTTGCACCGGGGGCGAAGCGCGATTAACTCCGATGCACCCAGGTGAATGCCATCACCGGAATGCGCCGGGGTCATGGCACCGGGACCAGGTCCAGCAGGCGGTCGGTCAGTTCGTCCACGCTGACGCCGTCCGCCTCCGCCTCGTAGGACAGCAGGACGCGGTGGCGCAGCACGTCGTGGATGGTGGCGTGGACGTCGTCCGGGGAAACGTAGTCCCGGCCGTGCAGCCAGGCGCGGGCCCGGGCACAGCGGTCCAGGCCGATGGTGGCGCGGGGGCTGGCCCCGTAACTGACCAGCTGCGCCAGCTCCTCGTCCCACTTGCCCGGCTCACGGGTCGCCAGCACCAGCTGCACGATGTATTCCTCCAGCGCCGGGGCCAGGTGCAGGTTCAGCACCTGGGCCTGGGCCTCGAACACCTGCGCCTGGGTCACCAGGGTCGGGGCCATCGGCACCTCGGCGAGTTCGTCGCGCGCCTGCTGGCGGGCCAGGTTGAGGATGTCCTGCTCGGCCTGCGCGTCCGGGTAATCGATGGTGACATGCATCAGGAACCGGTCCAGCTGCGCCTCGGGCAGCGGGTAGGTGCCTTCCTGCTCGATCGGGTTCTGGGTGGCCATGACCAGGAACAGCCGCGGCAGGGCATAGGTGATCCTGCCCACCGTCACCTGGTGCTCGCCCATGGCCTCGA
>JAAUYE010038922.1_pt1 | contig 10637 bp, 4 predicted proteins | sample 7278081 | NCBI WGS metagenome assembly JAAUYE01 (sample SAMN14350131, study PRJNA611818) | marine sediment metagenome | isolation source: surface marine sediment (0.6m) | place: French Polynesia: Moorea | collected 2018-08
AGCACTTGAGTCTGCCGGCCTTTTTCAAACTCCCCGAGATCGACTCCATCCGAAACCGGGAAATCCATCGTCATCGTCGGCCAGCCCCACTCGTCTACAGGATCGTGATCCAGGTTTACCTTTTTCTGATCCGCTTTGATTTCGTTGACCTTGCCATTTACCCAGACAACCCGTTCGTCTTCGATCGAGGCAATGCGTATGCCGCCGCTGTCCAGCTTTTCGACCTGGAAGCGAATGGCCTCGCCCTGCTTGATATGCGCGATCGGCACCTCCTCGGCAACGGCAAAATCCATCGTCATCGTCGGCCAGCCCCACTCGTCGACCGGTTTGTGATTAATCGTCATCAGGTTCCTGTCCGCCGCGACAGCGGCAACTTCGCCTTCGACCCAGACCATGTCGGCGTCTTTACCGCTGGTCTCGATGTCGATCACCTGGATGCCGCCGGAATCGAGCTTTTTTACCAGCATGCGAACCGGCGAGCCGCGCTCGAGACCATCGAGCGGAACCGATTCCTCGACGTTGAAATCCATGACCATTTCCGGCCAGCCCCACTCGTCGACGGGCTGATGCTGCACGGTCAGCATGCTGTGGCCCGCCATTATCGCGGTGACCTGTCCGTCAACCCAGACCTGGTCCAAATCCGCACTCTGATTCCTGGCGGTTTCCATCGGGCTCATGCGTTCGAATTCGGCGGTCAGGCTGGATTCGGAATCGATCAGGAACTGGGCCGAGGTAACCACCATGTCCCCGGCCTGCAAACCCTCGAGTATTTCGACCGCGGAATCGCTTTCGATACCGGTCCTGACCATCACCGATTTGTACTGGCCATCACCCAGAGACAGCACCACCCGGTCCATTCGTCCACTACGAATCAACGCCTCGCGCGGAATGAAAACGGTTTGCTGATCCGATGCCGCATGGACCTGCAACTGCGCGTACATGTTGGGCTTGAGCAGATAGTCCGGATTATCGAAGCGCACCCGAACCCGCAGCGTCCGGGTATTGGCGTCAAGCACCGGGTAGATGTAGTCCACCTTGCCGCTCCAGCTTTGACCCGGCAACGCACTCACAGTCATATCGACGTCCTGCCCCGGCTTGATCCAGCCGCTTTGCTGTTCGAATACCTCGGCGATAACCCAGACCGTATCCAGCTGCCCGATTGACAGCACGTCGGTCGCCGGCTTGACGAACATGCCTTCGCGTACGTTTAGCGCATTCAGGAACCCGGTGTGTTCCGCGAAATAGTCGATTCGCTGGCGGATATTTTGCGTTTGTTTCAGACGACGGATTTGCTGCGCCTCGACGCCGAGCAGGCGGAGCCGTTTCTCGGATGCGTCGATAAGCAGCTGGTTTCTGCTCTTGAGCGCGGTTAAGTATTCTTCCTGTGCATTGACCAATTCGGGGCTGTAGATCTCGAACAGTTTCTGGCCCTTTTTCACTCTTTCGCCTTCCGCCTTGACCAGCAGACGTTCAACCCAGCCCTCGACCCGGGTATGCACGTGGTAGATTTTTTCTTCATCGAAACCGATATAGCCGACGGTATCGATGTCGCGGTTGAGCGTGCCCAGTTTCGCCTCGCTGGTACGAACACCGAGATTATTCTCGACGGTCGGATTAATTTTAACAACGCCCGCTTCCGAGCTGGCCTCGTCGGCATAAACCGGCACCAGGTCCATGCCCATGGGAGATTTGCCGGGTTCGTCGCGTCGGTAGTTGGCATCCATCGGCGCTACCCAGTAGAGAATCTCCCGTTCTGAAGACTCCGACCCTGAATTGTCACCAGCGTCAATCAGGCCGCTTGCTGCCACCATCTCGTTGATTTGGGGTTGCGCGACATAGCCTATGGCGATGCCCAGCGTAATCAGGATAAATCCAGTCAGTAATCGGTTCACTTTGTGCCTCTAATTTAAATCAGTAGTTAATCTTGAGAATTTTTTACGCATCCGCCGATGCTTGCAGGAAATACAGCAAACGCGCCCTTGATTTCAGGCTGTCGACCTGTATGCGTTTCTGTTCCAGTTGAGTATTGAGCGCTTCCATGTAGGCCTGCATGACATCGGCAAAACTACCGCCACCCGACTGGTAAGTTTGCAAAGCAGCCTGAGATCTTTGCTCTGCCTGGGGTAGCAAGGTTTCTCGATATAAGGCATTACGTTGTTCCAGTAATTCGAGATTGGTCTTCAGTCGTAAAACTTCCGAGCGCAGTTTTCGAAGCAAAGCGTCTCGCTGGAGCTGGCTGGACTGTATTTCATATTGCTGCGCCTGTTGATGTTTTTGCTGCCTGTTCTCGGCGAACAGCGGCAGGTCCAAGGTGACCATTGCAGAGAAAAAATCGGCCCGATCCGTGCCGTCGGGCGCATCGTCTCGATAGGCGTAGCTGACGTTTAACGCCCAGCCCGGTTTTTCGCTCTCGCGTGCCAGTTCGAGATCCTTGCGACTGACATCGATCTGATTATTGATTTCCTGAACCCTGGGATGTTGTGCAATCGTCTGATTGAGCTGCTCGGCTTCTAGTTGTTTCACCAGGTTTGTTCCGAGTGGCGGGACGCCGGCGTCTAACGGCAGTCGGCTGTTTTCTTCCCCAATCCATTCAGATAATTGATAACGCTCACCGCTTATGTTTTGCTCGATTTGAGTGAGCCGGTCATCCAGCTTGCTTAACCTCTGCTGGACGGTAATAAAATCGAACTGATTGGTTCTACCAACCGAGAACTGGGATTGAACAAAATCCGATAACTGGCTGACCAGTTGTCGATTCTGCTCAACGGTATCGCGAGCCTGCTCCCAGTAAAGCGTTTCAAGATACGAGAGCCGGACCCGGGTCAAAAGTTGCCGCTTACGCTCTTCGATCTGGTGCTGAAACTGCCGCGATTGACTGACCGCCTTGTCCCGTTTGATCTCGCGGCTGTCCCCTGATGGAAACTGCTGGATGTAGCTCACCTTGAACTGGGTCATCGGCTCCTGGTCGAAATCAAAAGTGTCCGTAGGCAGGTTGAGCAGACCGATCTGCAATTTGGGATCCATGAGTTCGCCCGCGGCGATACTTTTTTCCATCATGGATTGCGTCCTGGCATCGAGACCCAGAATTCCGGGCTCGCCCTGCAGAGCAATATTTTCTGCTTCTTGCAGCGTCAGACTTTCAGCAGCGATGACGTTCGTCGTGAAAAATACGAACATCAGGAAGGCGCCACCTAAACGCAGACAGTTAAAATTTATTGTCGATAGAAATTTCATTGAGATATCTCTCAGGTACAAAACACAAAAGCCGAACCCGGGCGCGAACCAGGCGTACTGGCGAACGTTTGGGGTAATGAATTTGACCGCTAACCGGATCGCCGATTACGGGTTTATTGGGAGGAGACTAGCCCTTTGGGGGGCGGTATAACCCCGAGGGGTGTATAAACAGGTGTGTGTTTCGGGCCTGGTCTGCGGCGAATCCGGGCCCACTAAAATAAACGCCAGCGTCGTGCAGCGTCAGGATGATCGGCGCCTGGCTGGAGCAGTGCCGGGAGGCGCTGCAATTTTCCGCGCAGATTTCCATCGCGCACTGAGTGTAATCCAGGCTCTCGTATTGAAAGGCCCGAGAATCAGTTTCCGGGCCCTGGCAATGACTTGACTGGCTTTCTGCCATCGCAGGCTGCATCGCCAGGCTGCTCATAGGCGATAAGACCATCAGTAGCGCCAGCAATGCCGAGATCAGTTTTAAGTGTTGTCGATCCATGTATGGAGCTTTCTGGAACCTAATCCCTTAATTTTCAAGCGGGAAAATATGTGTATGACCAAACGATAGTCTACCAGTTCGAAAGCAGTAGGCAAAAATTTCCTGGAAAAGTTCAAACCGCGGAGTCGACATTTTCTTCACTGGTGCATCAGAATCAGGTAATTTTAGCAAGGTTGTTCGGCATGCGGCTTCGATTGTATTCAAATTGACACATGTGTTGTAATCGAGTTAGCCAGGTTTTCAAATTAATAATTTAAATCAATAGCTTAAACCAGTCGTTCGTTTCCGCCCCTGAACCTTGACTGGAAATCGGAAAATATACCGGTTAACGGGCACTTAAAACTCCGGCCCGAGAATCTGAAAGTGGCCATTCTCGGCAGTTCATGCCCGATTTTTCAGCATCTGTATTCTATTTTTGAGAGCGAATTCTAAAAAGGGGGGCGCGAACTCAACCGTGCTGCTCACGTGAACGAGTCATTCCTGAGGATCGGCTCCAACCCACTCCCGGTCTCGTCTCGGGATACAGCAGGAATTTACGCGGAAGGAATTATTTCACGCCGGCGCGGCGAACCCGAGCCGCTTGTCGACCAGGTTGTCGAGCGATTCCCCCGCCAGGTAGTGCGCCCAGTTTTGCAGGAACTGTTGCGCGATAGCGCTCTTGTATTCGACGTAATCGCCCGACATGTGCGGCGAAACGATGCAGTTCGGCGCGGTCCAGAACGGGCTGTCCGCGGGCAGCGGTTCCTCGACGAAAACGTCGAGCGCGGCGCCGGCGATGGCGCCGTCGGCGAGCGCCGCGAGCAGGTCGGCCTCGACCACAAGCGGACCGCGGCCGATATTGATGAAACGCGCATGCGGCGGCATCGCGTTGAATTCGCCGGCGCCGAAAAGATTACGCGTTTGCTCGGTCAGCGGCGTGATCAGTACAACGTAATCGGCCAGCGCGAGCCGCGCGTGCAGGTCATCGATGGCATGCACCTTGCCGAAATCGGGATCGGCATCGCGCGCGCGGCGGCCGATGCCCTCGACCTGCATACCCGCAGCTGCAAGCAGGCGCGCGACCGCGCGACCGATAGAACCCACGCCCACCACGAGCACGCGTTTGCCGGTAACCATCTCGGACATGCGGTAATTCCATTCGCGTTTGGCCTGCAGCGCCAGCGTCTCCGGTAAGCGCTTGGCGAAAGCGATGATCACGCCGAGCACCCACTCGGCCATGGGCAGATCGAAGACGCCGCGCGCATTGGTCAGCAAAACGTCGCTTTCGACCAGTTCCGGGAACATCGCCGCGTCGACGCCGGCGCCGCCCCAGTGAATCCAGCGCAGCGAGTCGGCGCTGTCCCAGGCGGCGCGCAGGCTGTCGGCGCGAAAATTCCAGCCCAGCATGGCCTCGGCGCCCGGCAGCGCGGCGCGCATTTCATCGGCATCGCTGGCGAATCGAATTTGCGCCTGGTCGGCGATCGACGCCAGCCCCGGCACGTCGTCGACCGAAGTGGCGCCCTGCACCAATAGAACTGGTTTCATTACTTTTCTCCCGCGGCTATTCCGGTCGAGTTTCCGGATTCGATCGAATTCTATTCGCTTTTGAGTCAAAATAAAAAACGGCCGTGTTGTAATACCAGGGTTCGCCGCCAAACCCGATCCATCTTCGAGTGCCTGGCCATGAGCAAAAAAGATATCGACGTCGAAACCTTCGATCCGCGCCTGGCCGCGGTTTACCGCCACCGCGACGACAAGCTGCGCCACTACGACGAATGGGCCGAATCCTACGATGCCGACCTGGTCGACGATCTCGATTACGTCGCCCACCGCGAGGCCGGCGACATATTCGCGGAACTGGTCGGCGACAGGTCCAGCCGCGTGCTCGACGTCGCCTGCGGCACCGGCCTCGTCGGCGAGTATCTCACCGGCCTCGGCTACGACCGCATCGACGGCGCCGACTTCTCGGGCGAAATGCTGAGCCGCGCGGCCGCGCGCGAGGTTTACCGCGACCTGTGGCAGCACGACTTTACCCAACCGAAAAGACTCGACCCGGCCTACGACGCGCTGATCTGCGTTGGCCTGTTTTCGTTTGCGCTGCCAGAAATCAGGCATTTACACCACGTCGTCGAGTGCGTCGCCGCGGGCGGCAGCTGCGTGATCACGGTCAATGGCGCCGCCTGGCGCCAGCTCGAGCTCGAACCCGAGGTTCGCGCCGCCGCCGACAGGCACGGCTTCGTCATCGAACGGATTATCGAAGCCGGTTACATCCGCGAACAGGACATCGATGCGCGCGTGCTGGTGATCCGGCGCCCGCTCTGACAGCCCGCCGCCGGGCTGTTATCCTACGCCTGTCATTTTCCTCGGAGCCAGGCGCATGGGCCAGAATCGCGACCTCGTATTACAGCAGTGCAACCCGGCGATGGAGCTCGGCTTTTCGCTGGCCGAGTTCCGCTCGCGGCTGGACGCAATCCGCGCGCGCATGGCGCAGGACAAGATCGACCTGCTGTGGCTGATGGCGCCGGAGAGCCTTTACTACGTCAGCGGCTATACCTGCGAATGGTACCAGGCGCAAAGCCCGAAGCAGTGGCCGGCGACCAGCGGCATCGCGGTGCACGTCGATCACGACAGGTTCATCATGTTCGACACGCCGAGCGAACAGGTCATGTGCCGCTTCGTTACCTGCGCCGACGATTTACGCACTTTCCCGATCGACAGCCGCCGCGACGGCATCGCCTTCATCATGCAGGAACTGAAAGCCGAGGGCTGGCTCGACGGTACCGTCGGGCTGGAACTGCACAGTTACCGCCCCAACCCGGCGATCAGCGCGCGTTTCCGCGCCGCGTTCGAAGACAGCGGCTGCAAGGTAACCGACGGCAGCGACATCCTGCGCGAAGTGCGCTGGATCAAGTCGCCGCAGGAAATCGCCTACCTCGAGCACGCCGCGCGGATTACCGACATCGGGCTCGAGGCGGCGAAAAACGCGATCCGGCCGGGCGTGACCGAACTCGACGTCTACGGCGAAATTATCCACGCGATGGCGAAGGCCGGCGGCGAAAATCCGGGGATTACGCTGCCGGTGCTGTCGGGGCCGAAAGCGAACACCGGGCACGCGCTGGCGAGCCGCAAGGTCATCATGGCCGGCGAGCAGGTCAACGTCGACGTCTGCGGCGTTTACTGGCGCTACCACGCCAACGCGGCGCGCTCGTTTTACGTCGGCGAGCCGCCGCCCGACGTGCTCGACTACCACGACAAATCGTCCGGCGTCTTCGACGTGATCGCGAAGATCCTGAAACCGGGCCTCAGCGTCGCCGACCTGGTGACGACCACGCGGGATTACTACGACGAAGTCGGCATCTGGTCGGACGCCGGCTGGGTCGGCGGCTACGAACTCGGCATCGGCTTCCCGCCCGACTGGGTCGGCAACTTCGTTTACGAAATGTCGCACACCGATACCGAGCATGTGTTCTCGCCGCGCACCTGCGTCAATTTCGAAAGCCAGTTCTTCAGCCCGCGCATGTCGGGCATTACCTATTACATCGACACGCTGCTGTTCAAGGAAGACGTCGCCGAAATGCCGATCCAGGCGCCGCGCCGGCTGGTGGTGATCGACTAGGGTATAAAAGGTAAAAGGTCGACTTGTCGAACTGCCCGTTTGGTCTCGCTACGAAACCTTAAAAGCTCAGGGACACGTGCATTTTAATTCGTTGCCAAACACTGGCGGCCCAGCGTTTACCGCGGCTCATGACAACTTTTGCATTGTCAACGAGGCTGTGCAGGCGGTTAGCCAAATGCGCCGGCTTACCGAATCCCCCCCAGTTACGTCCAATATCGGAGTTCACTTCCCGATGCCCCATACGCAGCGTCTCATTCGGGTCATGCGCTCCCCCCGCAACCTGATCCGGATTATGAAGGGCGTGCTGGAAGCGCATAAAATTCGCAACCTTCGACGCCGCCGCCGCCTCGGAGAATCCATTAGACTTCTGTGCCGGAGACGCGCTGGCAAAAGCATTGCTGACAAAATCCACTAAATAGGGATCCCCGATCGCAGGCCGATTCGATGATTCGCTATTTTGCAATCGACTGATCAGCAGGGCTGATGTGCGCTCACGCGATTCCCGTTGTACACGCGCCGCATCCGGGTGGCGACCGGAGCCGGTCTCCTCTCTTCGCCTGATATATTGATTTCGATTACTGATCCAGGTCGCAACCGGCATGAGATTTATCGCATTTTGCTGCATGCCCAACTGACGCCGATACTCCGTGGGGCGGTTGGTCCCGTTTACGAATAACAAGTCTATTCTCGGTGTAATACGCTCCGGTACCTCTTCTTCGCCGCCGCTGCCATCTTGTTTATTGGTTTCCTGAGCGACTTCCGGACTCATACTTCCAAGCACCCACCAACGACCCCCGCGAACCTGGGCAACCAGCCTTGTAAAGCCATAACGGACACGTATGGGGGCCAGCACCGGATTGATCAGCGCTTCGCCGATACGATTCCCCGGCAGCCGATTGACCACTGCCACCGCCCGCTGCATGCCGAGGCGGGAACGCTCCTGCGGATCCTGCGGCAGTCCCGCCTGGGCGACGAAGCGGCCGAGGCGGCGCGCCTGGCGTACGATCCACGCAACCACGCGATCGAGCGCGCGGTCGATCGGCTGGCGCACGCGGTCGATCACGCGCGTGACCGCGTCGGACACGCGGCCGAGACCGGCGATGCGCGCGAGAAAACTGATTACCAGCGTCAGCAGCCCGGCCATGGTTTGCTCGACGCGCGCCGCCGCGGCGCCGATGCGGCCGGCGGCGATCGCGGCGATCGAGTTGACGAAGGACATCGCGACCTGGGCGATGGTGCGCATGCGCTCGACGAAAAACATGATCGTGTTGTAGGTCGCGATGATCGCCTGGATGAAGGCGCCGGCCGGCGACAGCATCGACACCAGCCGCGTGATCGCGGCCTGCACGATGCGCGACTGCACGAAGGACATGATTTGTTCGATCACCATGTCGCGCAGGTTCTGCATGCCTTCGACAATCTTTCGCCAGGCCGCGGCGGGACCCTCGGTAACCAGCGTGCGCACGAGCTCGAAACCCGATTCCATCGCGCTGACCGCGGTTTCACCGACCACGCGCACGAGCTTGACCCGGATGTTTTGCCAGGTCAGGCCGAGCACGCTGAGCACGAACTTGAGGATTTCGCGCAGGGTAAACGCCTGCGGGATGTAAACCCCGGCGCCGCTCATCGCGCCGGTGATCCAGTTGATCAGCGAGGTGCGCAAATGGGTCAGGAAATTGGCCGCGAAGTTGTTAAGCCCCTGGCGCCCGGCGGCGACGAGGTTGCCGACGAAACCCATCGGGTTCTGGATGATCGAACGGAACGCGCCGCGCGCGCGGCGGATGAACGGCATCACGCCGGGGGCGACCACTTCGAAGATGATTTGCAGCAGCTGCATGACCTGGCCGCCGGCCCAGCTGAAGAAACGCCCCGCGACCCCGGTAAAAAAGCCGATGACGCGCGCCACCGCCCGCGGCACGACGACCAGATCGACGATTTCGAGCGAGCGGAAGGTGTTCATGAACTGCGTCGGGATCTGGCGCACGAATCCCATCAACCCGGCAAGCGCGCCCTGGAACCAGGCCCAGGCGCGCGGGATCGCGTTGGCGCGGCGGATATTGTTCCAGACCTCTTCCTGGCCGATCAGGCGCATGAAACCGCCGATCAGCGTTTCCGCGGTGCGCGGCACCGCATCGCCGGTGATCGGGTCGAAACCGAGCACCGCGGTCAGCAGATCGTACCCGCGGGTGCGCGACACCAGCGCCGCCAGCGGGCGTAGAATAGCCTCCTTGATGAAATCGATGATGCCGCGGTAAAGGCTGCGGCCGAAGCTGATCAGGCGCCGTATCGGGGTGGTGACGATACTCTTGGCGCGGTTCCAGACATCGCCCAGGTTGAACACATCGGTCCAGCTCAGCGAATCGAGGAAGCGATCGATCGCGCGCCGGATCGCGGCGCCGGTGATCGCCAGCGTGCGGAACTGACGCTCGACCCAGTTACCGACGCGATCGAAGATGCCGTGGTTGTCGAGCGCTCGCGTGATCAGGCCGCCGCCGGGCAGGAATTCGACGATCGCGCGCAGGATGTTGGCCGCGCTGCGGTCGACCCGGCTCATGTTGATCGGGTTGACGCCGATGATGATCGTGAACATGCGAAACCCGGGAATGTGCTGCGCGCGGTCGGCGAAGTAGTCGAGCGCGTCGCTGATGCCGAGACGCTGTACCTTACCCTGGCTGCGCTGCGTGACCCGCGGGCTTTCCTTGCGCTGCACCGCGCCGCCCTGCTGGATCGTGTGGGTCAGCTCGTGCGCGATCAGTTCCTTACCCTGGTCGGTTTCGGGCTGGAACTGACCCTGGCCGAAAAAGACGTGGTTGTCGACCGCGAACGCCTTCGCCCTGACCTGCCGGTTGAGCCTCGCGGCGTTATCGTCGGTATGGATACGCACGCGGCTGAAGTCGGCCCTGAAGCGCGGCTCCATGAAACGCCGCACCGATAGCGGCAGCGGTTGCCCGCCACTTTTCGCACTCCTGATATCGGCGCTGACGCTCGCGCGCAGGTCGGGCATGCCCTCGGCCTTGCGGTTTATTTTCGCCTGATCCGGCGCAGCCCGGCGCGGCAGCGGTTGCGGCAGCGCCTTGCGCTGGATCTTTTCGTCACCGGCCGCTACCTTCCGCTGCACGGCGACGTCTTCTTCGGCATCGGCCTGGCGCTGGACGGTTTCTTCTTCCTCTTCCTCGGCCTGGCGCTGAACGGTCTCTTCTTCCTCTTCCTCCGCCTGGCGCTGGACGGTTTCTTCTTCCTCTTCCTCCGCCTGGCGCTGGACGGTTTCTTCTTCCTCTTCCTCCGCCTGGCGCTGGACGGTTTCTTCTTCCTCTTCCTCGG
>JAAUYE010062637.1_pt1 | contig 10634 bp, 11 predicted proteins | sample 7278081 | NCBI WGS metagenome assembly JAAUYE01 (sample SAMN14350131, study PRJNA611818) | marine sediment metagenome | isolation source: surface marine sediment (0.6m) | place: French Polynesia: Moorea | collected 2018-08
ACTCCCGACGACCGTCGCGCCTATCTGGAAAGCATGTCGCCTGATGAACGAGCGGCTATGCGAGAGAAGTGGCGTTCGGAACGCCGGGCGATGAGCGAGGAGCAGCGCGCCGCGCTCCGAGCGGAGCGCCACGCGCAATGGCAGTCGATGTCGGATGAAGAGAAAGCTGCGGCCCGCGCCGAACGCGAGGCGCACCGAGCTCAGCGACGTGCCGAATGGGAGTCGATGTCGGATGAAGAGAAAGCTGCCGCGCGCGCCCAACGCGAGGAGCATCGAGCCCAGCGACGTGCCGAATGGGAGTCTATGTCTGATGAGGAGCGGGCCGTCGCCCGAGCGCAGCGCGAACGGCACAGGGCCGAACGGCGCGCCCGGTGGGAATCGATGTCTGACGAAGAAAGAGCCGCCGCGCGACAGAGAATGGGCAGTCGGAAACACGGCGGCAAAGCAAAGCCCGGCCGAACTGAGGCCGGCGATGCCGCGACGACGGAGTAAGCTCATGACGAAATGAGTTCCGGCTCGAACCTGTCTCGCTCCGCCGCATGCAGCTTCAGATCCAGCAGGATTTTCGCCCCGATCAGCACGGCCAGCATGCCCACGGGGCTGCCCAGCCACTGAATCAGCGCCGCGCCGATAATGATCGTTACGTGCAGGACTACGATGCGCCCGTAGGGCCGCTGCATCAGCTCACGGGGACTGGTCCGCCGGTACTCGCCCGCCGCTATGAAGTTGGCGAGAAACGAGTACAGGTGGCTGAGTGCAATGCCGGCGATAGCGATCCAGATCGGGGATTGCCAGGCCTCCCCCGACGGATTACCGACAAAATATTGCCATGCGTCTGCCGTGCCTGACGAGCTGCCAAAGATGGCGGTGACCGCCGCCAGGTGCCCGAAACAGAAGATCCCGTAGTGAACAACGAAAAATGGCGTCAGGAACCACTTCATCTCACCGCGGCACACGATCATCCGCATAACGTTGATAAGGCCGATTACAACGTTTTCGACCCAGTACAGCATCAGGATGTCGAAGACCCGCCAGTCGAACAGCAGGACGCCAATCAGCGGTACGAGATTGGCGAGAACGAGGACTACTGACGACGGGCGAAGCAACACGAAGCCAGTATGCCATGCGCGCAACAGCACGCCCCCGGGCAGGCCGGCAGATTACGCGACATCGGCGGCATTATTTCCCGCGGCCGCGTTCAGGGCCCTGGCAGCAAGGCGTCCGCCTCGATCTCGACGAGCATGTCCGGATCGATCAGCCGTGACACTTCCACCATCGACGTCGCCGGCGATATGGCGCCAAAGGCCTCGCGATGCGCCTTCGCTATTCCTTCCCACTGCGTGATGTCGGTCACAAACATGCGGGTGCGAACGACGTGCTCGACTCCCGCGCCGGCCTCGGCAAGCGCATCGCCGATAATCTCGATACAGCGGCGCGCCTGCGCGTACGGGTCGCCAACGCCAACAACCTGCCCGTCCGGGCCGACCGGCGCAGTCCCGGACACCATGACGTGCTGGCCGACGCGAACGGCCCGGCAATACCCGGCGACCGATTCCCACGGAGCACCCGAGTAAATGTTCTTCCTGGCGGCTATTTGCCTCTCCTTTTTCTTACAAATGACATGAAAAAACTGTATTAAACTATTGAATAACAGACTCTAATTCAGCCCTCCTATCCGGCGGCAATCGCAGCAGCCAAAGTGAAGAAACGACCAGGTAGATCGCGACGAGGGTCCATGCTGGCACGCTGTTTTCGAATCCGGCAATGCCCGCCGGCAGGAGCAGAAAAAGCAGCGGCACGCCGACGAGCAAACGCAGCAGTTCGAAACGACGGGCATACGCACGTCCGTCATTCAGCAGACCAATCGTGTACAGCTGAACCCAGAGCAGCACGCACGGGATCAGGACGGCCACAGCCCCCTGTTGCAGGTATAGCTCGGCGATGACGAGTGCGCCTATGATGCCGACAACGAACTGCGCCATCACATAGTGTTTCAGCGCGCGCGGCGTTTTCGGATCGTATTTTTGGAATTGCGCCAGGTCTGCGCGTCTTTTCGGATAGCGGGCTTCGACGTCGGGTGGACGCCAGCCGGTGCGGCGGAACCACACGGCGATCTTGTCGAGCCACCGTCGCGTTTTGCGCGCGTCGAACAACAGGTAGTCGTAGACCTGGAGGTTTGCCCAGAACGGGTTCAGGTTGGCCAGTGGTTTTCGCACGCCGAAAACAACGGGATCCTCCTCCGATTCATCCTCAAAGGTGCCGAAGAAGCGATCCCAGAGAATGAAGATACCGCCATAGTTTTTGTCGATGTAACGCTCGTTCTGCGCGTGGTGGACACGATGATTGGACGGCGTTACGAGGATTCTGTCGAGCGGGCCGAGGCGTCGAATCAGCTGGGTATGAACCCAGAACTGGTAGATCAGGTTCGCGGCATTGACGGTAATCAGGACCTCCAGCGGGAAGCCGATGACGAACAGCGGCAGGTAGAAGATCCAGCCGAACAGGAAACCGGTGCTCGTCTGCCGCAGCGCGGTCGACAGATTATAGTCCTCGCTCTGGTGATGCACCGCGTGAGCGGCCCAGAGCACCGATATTTCATGGCTGAATCGATGGAACCAGTAATAACAGAAATCCCAGGCGACGGCGGCGACCACCCACAGCAGCAGGCCGCGCGGCGACAGGTCGAACCACGATAGCGGCATGTCGACAAGGGAAAAATTCTGCAGCACGAAGCCCCAGGCGAGCAGCGGCAGGAATTTCGTGAAGTAGCCGATCGTAGTGCTGAGTATCCCCGCACTCAAGCTGTTGATGGCGTCATTACTTCGATAGAAATGACTGCCCTTGCGCCAGTCCACGAGCAATTCGATGATCAGGGCGAGCAGGAAGAACGGGACGGCGATCGCGATAAGGTCCATGTGTCAAGTTTACGGTAAGCTGCGCCACGAGAGTAAGCGGAAGCCGACATGATCGATGCGAAGGAACTAAAGCTCCTGAATGACGCCCTGGCCCGGCTGGCCGAGGGCTACACCGACCTGCCCGTATTCCAGCCCGAATTCGATGCCACCAGGGTGGCCGAGGTGCTCCGGGAGGCCGCTACCCGCATGCACGACAACTACCCTTATTACCACCCGCAGTATGCCGGCCAGATGCTGAAGCCGCCGCACCCGGTCGCACGCATTGCGTATGCGATGTCCTTGTGGGTAAATCCGAACAACCACGCGCTGGACGGCGGACGCGCCAGCTCCGCGATGGAGAAGGAGTGCGTCGTCGAGCTGGGCCGGATGTTCGGTTGGGACGAACCCCTCGGGCACCTGACGGGCGGCGGCACGATGGCCAATCTCGAGGCACTGTGGGTTGCAGGCCGCTTGCACCCGGGGCGGAAAATCGTGGCATCGACACAGGCGCACTATACGCACAGCCGGATCACGGACGTCCTCGGCCTGCCTTTCACCGCGGTGCCGGTGACAGACGATGGTCGCATGGATCTCGGCGCCCTCGAAGGCCTGCTAAAGAAGGGTGACGTGGGAACCGTCGTGGCGACGATGGGCAACACGGGCCTCGGCGCGGTTGACCCGCTTCAGGAGATCGTCGAACTGCAGCGAGAGTACGACTTCAGGATTCATGCCGACGCCGCCTACGGTGGTTATTTCGTGCTCGCAGACGAGCTGCGCGACGAAACACGTGCGGCTTTTGACCGACTGAAGGCAGTCGATTCCATCGTAATCGATCCGCACAAGCACGGCCTGCAGCCGTACGGCTGCGGCTCCGTGCTCTTCAGGGATCCGTCGGTCGGACAGCTGTACAAGCACGGCTCCCCGTACACGTATTTCAGTTCGGCCGAGCTGCATCTCGGCGAGATCAGCCTGGAGTGCTCTCGCCCGGGTGCTTCTGCCGTTGCGTTATGGGCCACGCAGCAGCTGCTGCCGCCCGTACCGGATGGCGAATTCGCGGCGATGCTGGATGACTGCCTGCTCGCGGCCAGGCAGTTCTGGTCCCGGCTGCAGGACAGCCCGGATTTCGTACCGCTGATGCAGCCGGAACTCGACATCGTGGTTTACGCCGTGAACGCGCCGAACAGCAGCAGCGCGAGTGAACGAGCGCACCGGGTTTTCGCGGCCGCCGCGCAACATGACCTGCACCTCGCACTCATCGAGCTACCGGCAAGACTGGTCGAGGAACACGCGCCCGAGATCCGGGCGGATGCCGAAACAACGACCTGCCTCAGATCGGTGTTGATGAAGCCGGAGCACCTCGGCTGGATCGACACGATCGTGGGGCTGCTCGAGAAAAGCGCGCAAGCAGCCGATAATGGCCCGGCGTAACGAAATGGACTCCAGACGGCACGGCTGGTCACCACGCGAAGTGAGGTTTCCGGAGACCCGATGCTGAGAAAAGCGCATCTGCTGGCGGGTGTAGCCGGGCTCATTGTCTTCGTGCTGCAGGGCCAGTACATGGACCTTTTTCATCAGCATCTCGCGGCCATGCCGGATGGCCCACGAATGCTGTATCGCTCCAGTCATATTTATCTTCTGCTGGTATCCGTGCTCAACGTCGTCCTCGGCGTTTACCTCCGCGAAGGCAGCCCTTTGGTACACCGCTGGATTCAGATCACGATATCGAGCGTTGTCCTACTGTCTCCGATCGGGCTGCTCGCCGGGTTCTTCCTCGAGCCCGGGATGGACGAACTGCTCCGGCCTTACACCCGTCCGGTACTCTACGGGCTATTCGGCAGCGGCGTTTTGTTATCCGTCCTGGCGATCGCCGGCTGGCGGAGGCTTTGAATCGCGCGCTAGCCGTTCTGCAGCTGCAGCACGGCTCGCATGAGGACGATTCCGAGGTAAAAACAGGCAAACCCGCCGACCAGCGTGCTCACCAGGTACGAGAACGAGTAGAACAACTCGTTCTTCTGGATCATCGTATTGAGTTCCAGGACCAGCGACGACAGCGTCGTGAAGCTGCCGCAAAAACCGACCGCGAATAGCAGCCGGTACTGATCGGGGATGATGCCTGCATCGTTAAACCAGTCGGTATGCGCGATCAATTGCGCGAGCAAGCCCATGACGAAACACCCGATCAGGTTTGCGCTCAGCGTGCCCCATGGAAACTCGACGTCTCGCTGCAGGAAGACGTTCAGCGCGAACCTGGCAATAGCGCCCAGCGCACCGCCGAGCGCGACGAACAGGTACGAGTAAAGAACGATATGCATCAGCGGCGTGCGCTCAGAGCCTCCAGGGTGTCACGGTATTCCTGCTCCATGCGCCGTATCAGCTCGGAGGCGGGAAGGACCTCATCGATCGTGCCGACGCCCTGCCCTGCGCTCCATATATCCTTCCACGCCTTTGCCTCCGTGTCGGTGCCGCGACTGAAATCCATGTTCTTCTTGTCCCCCTCGGGCAAGTCGTCCGGATCCATGCCGGCGTTGGCCACGCTGCCTTTAAGATAGCTTCCGTGTACGCCGCTGAAGAGCGACGTATAGACGATGTCTGCGGCATTGCTATCCACGATCATCTGCTTGTAAGGCGAGACGGCACGGGCCTCCTCCGTCGCGATGAAGCGCGTGCCGCTGTACGCAAGATCGGCTCCCATCGCCAGTGCCGCGACGATATCGCTGCCTTTCGTGATGCAGCCGGACAGGATGACTGCACCGTCGAATTCGCGCCGGATCTCCTTGACGAGCGCGAACGGGCTTAATGAACCGGCATGGCCGCCGGCGCCGGCGCAAACCGCAATGATGCCATCGACGCCCTGCTCGATCGCCTTGCGCGCATGCCGCAGGCTTATGACGTCGTGGAAAACCAGGCCGCCGTAGCTGTGCACGGCACTCACGACATCTTCGGGTGGCCGCAAGCTCGTGATAATGATGGGTACTTCGTGCTTGATACAGGTCTCGACGTCGTCGAACAGCCGCGGGTTGCTGGCATGAACAATCTGGTTCACGGCATAAGGCGCGACGGTCTCGTCCGGATGCTCCTCGCGGTACTGATCGAGTTCGTCCTTTATCTGCTTGAGCCAGTCGTCGAGGACCGGCTGGGGTCGGGCATTCAGTGCCGGAAACGAGCCGACAATGCCGGCTTTACACTGTGCGATAACCAGTTCGGGACCGGAGACAATGAACATCGGTGCACCGATCAACGGGATGCGCAGCTTGTCCTCAAGCGTTCTGGGTAAGGCCATTTAATGCTCCAACGAAATATACAGGCCGCGCGTCAGTCGGCGATGTACGTGCGGATGAAAAATGTGTCCGGCGCGATTTGCTTTTCTTCAGGGTACCTGCTGGTCAATCGCGAGGAAAACCGACCGATTATCGGCGGGGCGAACAATCAGGCTACCGAACCAGTCGCCCGACGCGGCCGCAGGACTCCCGCTCAGCGATACGCGCGCAAGCAACTCGAACTCGTCGAAGCCCGATAACGCGCGGCCGGCCACCATCGACTGCGCGTCACCCAGGGAGATGACGGTGGGCAGGTCAGACAGTCGGACGCGATCCACCGCGATCGGCGGCGACGGCTGCGCCGGATCACGCGCGATAATGAATACGTTGGCATCCTGCGATATTGCGGACAGCGCGCTGTCGGACAGTGCAACCCGGGCTGTCACTACCATGTCCGCTGCCGGCTCCGGAACCTCCGATGGCGATGCCGGCGCCGGTGCCGATTCTGGATTCTCGGCCGCTGCGGCCGGCGCCGATTCCGGCGCTATTCCGCGCCATTCGGCCACCCGGGTTTCGAGTATGGAGCGAATCTCAGGCGGCGGGTTGAGTCCGAGGAGAATCTCCCAGCGCGATGCGGCGAGTTCGGTGTCGCCACGATTCGCGGAAGCGACGCCGGAATAAAATAACGCGGCGGGATTGTTCGGCTCCAGCGCCAACGCGCTTTCGATCAGGGCCGCCGGCCGGCCCTCGATGGGCGTTCCGTCGCGCGACAGCATGGCCAGCGACAGATCGACCAGGGTCTGTGCATTGCGGCCGTCTTCGAGCTCCATCACGCGCTCCCAGGACGTTACCGCATCTGCAAACAGCTGCAGCGTCATCTGCGAGCGTGCCAGCATTTTCCAGCCGTTGAGGTCATCGGGATTTTCGGCGAGCCGCTGTTCGAGCGCCGCCATCACGGCGTCCATATCGGCCAGTTCGCCGGACTGAGATGCCGCTGAACGCACGTTCGGACTGCCGACATAGTGATAAAGCCCGACCGAGAAAGCGACGGTGAATACGACTACCATCGCCAGCATCGGCGTGACGCGGCGTGATTCGCGGTAGAAGGGCCAGGCGCCGAATCCGAGTGCCAGGAGACACAATACCGATACGATGACCCAGAACGTCACTTGGCGGCTTCCTCGCCGGCCGTATCATCGTCCATGGGCATCGACATTCGGTGCCGCAGTACGCGGAACATGGCAACGCCTCCGAACAGGACCAGCAGAAACGGCGCAAGCCACAGAACGAGCGTCTTGCCGGTCGTCCGGGGACGATACAGCGCGAATTCGCCGTAGCGCGTGACGAGAAAATCAACGATCTCGGGATCGGTCTTGCCTTCCGAGATCAGCCGCCGTATCTCGCGCCGTAAATCGGACGCCAGAAACACGTTGGAATCCTTAATGCTCTGGTTCTGGCACTTCAGGCAGCGCACTTCGGATATCAGTTTCTCGTAACGGGCCTGCAGTTCCGGGTCGTCAAATGCTTTTCCGGTGTCAATCGCTGCCACCGGCGATACGGCCAGTACGAAGATTACGAGTGTCAGGAACCGTTTCACCGAGTAATCCCTTCGCCGTTGATAAGTGGCAGAAAGTCACCTTCCCAGGATGCGCGGTCCAGGGGGCCCAGGTGCTTGTGCAGCACGACACCGTCGGCGCTCACCAGGAAGGTCTCGGGGGCGCCGTAGACGCCCCAGTCGATGCCAACCCGGCCGTCACCATCGAAACCGGAGGCAACGTAAGGATCGCCGAGCTGCTGTATCCAGCGCAGCGCCTCCGGACGCGTATCACGCCAGTTGATCCCGTAAATAGGAACCGTGTCGTTCGCCTCCAGCTCCATCAGGAAGGAGTGCTCGGCACGGCATCCGACGCACCATGTCGCCCAGACATTCACCAGCGCAAGTTGACCACTGAGGTCTTCCGACCCGACCGTCTGCTCCGGGTCCTTGAGCGTCGGCAACTCGAATTCGGGCGCCGGCTTGCCGATGAATGGCGACGGCAGTGCCCTGGGGTCGCCGCGCTTCAGGCCGACGACGAGGAACAGGATCAGGCCGATGACGGCAACCAGGGGAAGCAGGTAACGCGACATCAGGCAGACTCCACCGCCGCAGCGCCGACTCTGCTCTGTTCCTTCGCTTTCAGGCGATAGCGACGGTCGCTGACGGCAATCAGTCCGCCGAGGGCCATGATGAAAGCGCCAAACCAGATGAAGCGAATCATCGGCTTGTACTGCACGCGCACGCTCCAGGCGCCATTACCGAGCTGGTCACCGAGCGCGACAAACAGATCCCTGTTCCAGGTGGCATAAATGCCGGCTTCAGTCATCCAGTTCTTCTGCACCAGGTACTGTCGTTTTTGCGGCCTGACGGTTGCCATATACTCGCCCTCGCGGCGTATGTCGACAACGGCCTCGATCGCCGAGTAATTTGGTCCCTCGACATCCCGCAGTTCACGCATCTCGAACTCGAAGTCCCCTACCTGGATCGTTTCGCCGGGAGTCAGCGCGCGGTCGGATTCGATGTTGAATGCCGACACCGCGGTCACGCCAAGCACGAACAGCCCCATACCCAGGTGCGCCACGGACATTCCGAGTGCCGAGCGCGTAATACCTGCGCTGCCTTTTTTGCGACGCAGCGAGCGCACGGGCTGGATCAGAGATGAGAGTATGATCCAGACGGCCGCGCCAAATCCCACCGCAAGCATCAGGCTCGTCCGCCCGTAGAACATCAGGGGTAATACGACGCCGAGCAGTACTGCCGCAATGGCCGGGATTCGCAGTATCGCGGCCCAGGAACCTGCGTCCTGCGTCCGCCAGGCTGTGTGCATGCCGAGGCCCAGCAACAGCACCAGTGGAATCATCGGCACTAGAAACGCCACCTCGAACCACGGCGGGCCAATCGATATCTTTCCGCCGTCGAGCAGCTCGATGATCAAGGGTGCAAGCGTCCCCATCAGGACCAGCGTCGCGGCGACAACCAGCAACACATTGTTCAGCAGCAGGAAGGTCTCTCGCGACAACAGACCGAATCCGACATCCGAGTCCAGCGACGGCGCACGCCAGGCATACAGTGCCAGCGCCGTGACAATGACAACGCCGAGGAATGCGAGGATAAAAAAGCCGCGTGTCGGATCGGTTGCGAAAGCGTGAACCGACACGATGATGCCGGAGCGCACCAGGAAGGTGCCGAGCAAGCTCAGGGAAAACGCCGTGATGGCCAACAGCAGCGTCCAGCTCTTGAACAGCCCGCGTTTCTCGGTGACGGCAAGCGAATGAATCAGTGCCGTACCGATCAGCCACGGCATGAAAGATGCGTTCTCGACGGGGTCCCAGAACCACCAGCCGCCCCAGCCCAGCTCATAGTAAGCCCACCAGCTACCCAGCATGATGCCAAGCGTCAGGAACAGCCAGGCCATCGTTGTCCAGGGACGCGTCCACTTGGCCCATTTCTGATCGAGATTGCCGCTCAGCATTGCCGCGATTGCGAACGCAAACGCGACGGAAAAACCGACGTAGCCGATGTACAGCAGCGGCGGGTGAATCGCGAGGCCCGGATCCTGCAGCAGCGGATTCAGATCCGCGCCGTCGGCGGCCGGTGGTGACAGGCGATCGAAGGGATTGGATGTCAGCAGGGCGAACAGGAGGAAGCCGACGGACAGCAGCCCCAGCACACCGAGAACCCGCGCCGAGAACTCCCGGGGCAGCTCAGAGCTATACCGCGAAACCGCGAAGGTCCAGGCGCACAGAATCAGGATCCACATCAGCAGCGACCCTTCGTGCGCAGACCACACCGCCGAGATCTTGTACATCGTCGGCAACGAGAGCTGCGAGTGATTCGCAACGTAGAGCACCGAGAAATCGTCGCTCAGGAATGACCACGTCAAACAGCCAAATGCGACGGCCACGAACAGGAACTGGCCGAGCGCCGCCGTGTTACCGACCTGCATCATTGCCGCGTCGTTGCGGTGGGCGCCGACCAGTGGCAGCACTCCCTGGCAGATTGCAAGGGATAGCGCCAGGACCAGCGCGAACTGACCGATCTCTGGAATCATTGCGTAACACACCCCGCTGCGCCGACCGGGCGCGCCTGCGTCTTGTCGTCGACATGTTTCGCGATCGATTCCGCGACCTCCGGCGCCATGTAGTTTTCGTCGTGCTTGGCGAGGATCTTGTCCGCGACGAAAACGCCTTCCTCCCCGAGCCGGCCGTGAGCAACAACGCCCTGACCCTCGCGGAAAAGGTCCGGCAATACGCCCGCATAGCTCACCGGCAGTTCGCAGTTGGTGTCGGTGACCCGGAACTTGAGATCCATGGAGCCTTCCTGTCGTTCGATACTGCCGTCGACAACCAGCCCGCCTATTCGGAAGTTTCGCTGCTTTGGATGATTGCCTGCGATGACGTCGGAGATGTCCACGAAGAACATCATGTTGTCCTGAAACGCCCGCAA
>JAAUYE010039942.1_pt1 | contig 10632 bp, 8 predicted proteins | sample 7278081 | NCBI WGS metagenome assembly JAAUYE01 (sample SAMN14350131, study PRJNA611818) | marine sediment metagenome | isolation source: surface marine sediment (0.6m) | place: French Polynesia: Moorea | collected 2018-08
ATTCGATCCTGATGTGCCGGTTCAGGTGCAGGAAGAGGTCAAGACCGACACGTTTCTTAACTTGCAGTATCGCGTGGTTGACGGCCGTTTGTTACGACTTGCCGCGAGCGAGCAAATACTCGATGGTTGTGCGCACCAGGGTAACCGTTTTCCGTCAGACTATGAACCCGGGGAGGTTATCGATCCGATGGCCCGCTGGCTCAAGGACCGCGGTATGAAAGGCATTTTCGCTTTTGACGTCGCCGTCGTGGAAACACCCGATGGTCCGCGCTTCCCGGCCATCGAATGCAATCCCCGGTTCAACGGCGCATCCTATCCGACGGTCATCGCCCAGAAACTGGACATACCCGAATGGACAGCCCGTACCTTCGAAACCAGGCACCGCAGGCTAGCAGACATTGACCTGCGCGACATCGAGTACGACAGCCGCGCAGGCGAAGGTGTTGTCATCGTCAACTGGGGCACCTTGCTCGAAGGCAAGCTGGTCACGCTGCTGGCCGGTTCGCCCGGTGACCAGGCAGACCTGGTGGAAGAGCTGGGACGGCGTCTTTGACAGGCAATTTCAATGCGGATGTGTGAGAATGCGCCTGTCGCGGACATCAACCAGCATATCCAATGAGCGAGACAGGTACCTATTCACTGATGGTGCACGGAGGCGCCGGCGCACTCGATAACGTCAAGGACAACAAGACCGCCCTCCGTTACCTCGAAAGTATTCGCACCGTACTGGAACACGGCCGCCAGGTTATGGAACTGGGCGGTTCGGCACTGCAGGCAGTCGAGGCCTGCGCCAGTTTGCTCGAGGACGATCCCGTGTTCAATGCCGGTTGCGGTTCGGTCCTGAATGAATACGGCAAGGTTGAAATGGATGCCGCGATCATGGACGGGCGCGACCTGTCCGCGGGTGCGGTTGCCGCGGTCGATAACATCGCCAATCCGGTCCAGCTGGCGCGCCTGGTGATGACTGAAAGCGAACACGTGATGCTGATCGCCGAGGGCGCCATGCGCTTTGCGGATCACTGCGGCATGGAACGCGTGACTGAAGACTACTTTCTCACGCCTGACAGGATCGAACAGCTGCGCCAGGCTCGCTTGCAACACAAGGTCATGCTGGATCACGACGACAGTATCGAGGACAGCGAAGATCAGAAATACGGCACCATCGGAGCGATCGCGCGCGACCAGAGCGGTAATCTGGCAGCGGCAACGTCCACCGGCGGTATCGTCAACAAGCGGATGGGCAGAGTCGGCGATTCGCCCCTGGTCGGCGCGGGCGTCTACGCCGATAATGAAACCTGCGCGGTCTCGGCCACCGGTTTCGGTGAAGACTTCATGCGCACGGTGATTTCCAAAACCATTTCCGATTTCATGTTGATGAAAGGCATGGACGCAGAGCGGGCCACACGGGCCGGCATCGAATACCTGCGGCGCAAGGTCGGTGGGCGGGGCGGTGTGATCGTGATCGATAGCGACGGCAACTGTTCGAGCGGTTTTACAACCAAGAAGATGATCCACGGCTGGATTGAGAAAAGCGGGGAGGCAAACTGCAGTTTCTGAGTGCAGGCGTATAACTGCGCGAATATAATAGACCGCATTCATCATTATCGATCATCCATGAATGCGACAGACACAGATCTACCGGAGCTGATCAGGGCTTTGATGCGGCCCGACCGTTACAGTCATCCGGTCAGCGACATTCAACTCATCGAAACCCATATCTCGTGGATCATCCTGACCGGCGAAATCGCCTACAAAATCAAAAAGCCGATCGATCTCGGTTTTCTGGATTTTTCGACGCTCGATAAGAGACGGTTTTGCTGCGAGGAAGAACTGCGGCTGAACCGCCGCCTGGCGGCACCCATCTATCTCGATGTCGTTCCCATCACCGGTGAACCTGCACAGCCGGAGCCGGGCGGCTCCGGCCGGGCAATCGAATACGCCGTGAAAATGGTGCAGTTCCCGCAACCCGCGCAGCTGGATCACATGCTTGCCAACGGTGAACTCGAAAGCGGCCATATCGACGCGCTGGCCCGGCTGGTTGCGAAGTTTCACCAGAGCACCGATATCGCGACCAAGAGCAGCGCGTTTGGCGATCCCGAACGCGTCTACGGACCCGTGCAGGAGAATTTTCGGCAAATACGGCAGCAGCCGGGTTCCGGGCAGTATGACGCGAAGCTCGCCGATCTCGAACGCTGGAGCAGCACCACCTTCGAACACCTGACGGAGGTGTTCAGGCAGCGCAAGCAAAACGGATTCATTCGCGAGTGTCACGGCGACATGCATCTGCGCAACCTGGTGTGGTTCGAAGGTGAGCCCCTTGCATTCGATTGCCTCGAGTTCAATCCGGCGTTGCGCTGGATCGATACCATGTCCGAGGTAGCGTTCCTGGTTATGGATCTGCAGGACAGGCAACAGCCGAAACTCGCACAGCGATTTCTGAACGGCTATCTGGAACGCTGCGGTGATTATCAGGGCATGCAGGTTTTCCGGTTTTATCTCGCGTACAGGGCGCTGGTGCGTGCCAAGGTCGATGCGATCAGGGCAGGGCAGCCGCATATCAGCGCGGCTGAAAAAGCCGAAGCCGAGCAGGAGCTCAACGCCTATCTCGAACTGGCGCAGTCGTACTCGCGGCGCGAGCGACCCCGATTGATCATCACGCGCGGTTTTTCGGCATCGGGCAAGAGCACCCTGTCGCAGCCTTTGCTCGAGCAGATGGGAGCCGTGCGTATTCGTTCCGACGTCGAACGCAAACGATTGTTCGGAATACCTGCAGATGCCGATGCTTCGGCCGGTATCGACCAGGGCATTTATTCGGCAGAGGCCGGCGTCAGGACCTACGACAGATTGAAATCGCTGGCGGAGATTCTGATCGAAGCCGGTGTTACGGTCATCGTCGATGCGGCATTCCTGCGTTTCGAACAGCGTCAGCCGTTCAGGGAACTCGCCGAGGCCATGCAGGTGCCCTTCGCGATCCTCGAATTCGTCGCCCCGGCCGATACTCTGCGTCGACGCATCAAGGCAAGAGCGGGCGATGTATCCGATGCGGACCTGTCGGTGCTCGAACACCAGCTGGCTGCGGCGGAACCCGTGCACGAGGACGAGCGGGCCTGTTTGATAACCATCGATACCGAACAGCCGTTCGATACGGAGCGCCTTGCCGAACGTTTAATGGAATCGTGAATTTGATTTCACCGCAAAGGCGCAAAGGACGCAAAGGAAAACATTTGATTTTGCAGGAGCGTCTTAAGACGCGAACACCAGGTAGTTCAACGCGAGTAATTCGCGGCTGAAGCCGCTCCTACAAAGCCCCTATATAACTTTGCGTCCTTTGCGTCTTTGCGGTGAAAATTATCAAACGGCAGAACAAGCGAACGACCAACCGGCTATGAATCCACAGACACAGAACACACGGCTGTTATTGTTCGTGCTGGCACTGGCCGTGCTGCTGGCGGTGGTCTATGTCGGGGCGATCAGTGTCAGTTTCGGCAAGCTGGGGCTGACCCGGGAATCGGCCTTCATCCTGCTGTTTCTTTGTTTGCTCGGCAGCGTCATCAATATTCCCTTGTTCACGATCAAGTCCGAAGTGCCGACCCGTCTGCCTGGCACCTATGTCCCGGCCTATTTGCGGGAGTATCTGAAACGTCTGGGTGGCAGAACACTGATCGCGATCAACGTCGGTGGTTGCATCATTCCTGTACTGTTCTCGGCCTACCTGTTTATCACCCAGCCGCTGATGCTGCACGAAGTTCTGACCGGGGTTATGCTGGTAACGCTGGTCAGCTATTTCTGCAGCTTCCCGGTCAAGGGCGTCGGAATCGGTATGCCGATGCTGATTGCACCGGTCGCTGCCGCGATTATCGCAATTATTCTCAACGACGAGCTGAGCGCACCGTTGGCCTATATTAGTGGTACGATGGGTGTATTGACCGGTGCGGATTTGCTGAATTTCCGGCATGTCTCCCGGATGGGTGCCATGGTCGCTTCGATCGGTGGAGCCGGTACCTTTGATGGTATTTTCATGACGGGCATACTGGCAGTGTTGCTGGCGTGATTCGGCCCGGGTCCGGCATCAGGGGGAGACAGAAATGATTGAGAAGCGAAAACTGGGTAACAAGGGCCCCGAAGTCGGGTGCCTGGGCTATGGTGCCATGGTGCTGGAAGGATATTACGGCAGCGTCGACGAGAAACAGGCGATCGCGACCATACAGCATGCGCTCGATCTCGGTATGGACTTCATCGATACCGCGGATGCCTATGGCGAAGGCAACAATGAACGCCTGATCGCCGGGGCGATCAAGGGCCGCCGGGACGATGCGTTCATCGGTACCAAGTTTGGAATCGTTTACGATGAAAACGAGCCCGGCAGTGAACTGCAGACGGGTTGGGGATTTTCCCTGAAGATCAACGGCGCACCCGATTATGTACGGAAATCCCTGCAGCGCAGTCGCGAGCGCCTCGGTGTTGATGTCATCGATTTGTGGTACGCACATTATCCGGATCCGTCGATTCCGATCGAGGAGACCGTCGGTGCGATGGCCGAATGCGTGCAGGCCGGCGATGTGCGCTACCTGGGCCTGTGCAATGTGACGGCCGACGAAGTCAGGCGTGCCAATGAAATCCACCCGATCGCCGCGGTCCAGTATGAGTATTCGCTGTGGCGACGTGAGGTCGAAACGACGCTGCTGCCGACGCTGCGCGAACTCGGCATTGCTCTGGTGCCATGGTCACCGCTGGGGGGCGGCTTTCTGACCGGTGAAGTCCGGCAGCTTGCCGAGGACGATTTTCGTCACAACAACCCGCGCTATGCCGGTGATAACCTGAATATCAACAGGGACCGTTTTGCTCCGCTGATGGAGTTGGCGAAGGCATTCAGGATAACGCCTGCACAACTCGCGCTGGCATGGTTGCTGCACCAGGGCGAAGACATCGTGCCTATACCGGGTACCCGCAAGGCTGAGCGGCTCGATGAGAACGCGGTATCGGCGAACGTGCAGCTCGATGCCGAAACACTGGACCAGATCGACAGGATCGCGCCGGCAGGACTGGCCGAGGGCGCGACCCTGGTATAGGCGAAATACGGTGCAGGAAACCATTACCTTGCAGACGCATCAGCGCGAGATCCTGATCGATATCACGCCGCTGGTCGACAACCTGGTGCAGGAAAGCGGCGTTGCGGACGGGCTCGTGAATGTCTACGCGCAAGGTGCGACCGCGGCCATCATGATCCAGGAAAACTGGGACGAAAGTGTACAGCAGGATGTCGTGAACCTGTTGCGCAAGCTGGTCCCCAAGGGCGTGTGGCTGCACGATGCTCAGGACGGAAACGGCGACTCACACCTGAAATCCGGTTTGGTCGGTCCTTCGGAAACCATCCCGATCGTCGATGGGCGTCTCGCATTGTCGACCTGGCAGAATGTCTTCTTCTGCGAATTCGATGGGCCTCGAAGCGACCGGCGCGTGTTGTGCACCATCATTGCCGATGAGTGACGGGCCGTCCCAGAATAATATCATCAGGTATTTTGTGCGTGAGTCGCTGGGCTGTGGCTGTCCGGACGAAGTGTTCGAGGTCGTGCGTGTCAGGTCGCGGTCGGACATACTGGGTGTGGCGTCCACCGTTTATGAAATCGGCGGGCGACTGTTCGTCGCTGTTGTTGCACCCGGCGACTGGCACGAGATAGCTCCAATGCTCGCCGGGCTCGTCGACGCCGGGAAACACTACCGGGACCGGCACGGCTTTAACCGATTTCGTCTCGTGATCGCGTCTGCCAATGAGGAGGCAGCGTTGGAACTGCCAGCGTTGTTCGACCGCCTGCAAAACATCGATGATAAAACGCATCTGCACGTGATCAGGCCGGAATTACTACCGCATCATGTCAAAGCCTGACTTGATCGGCAAAGCCAGGTCGGCAGCTGCAATCGTCAGCGGCTGGCTGGTCTACCGGGATTACGAGCTGGTATCCTGGCTGTTTCTGCGGTCGCTCGGCATCATCTACCTGATCGCGTTTGCGTCCTTGCTGGTGCAGATCAAGGGCCTGGTCGGCGAACAGGGCATCATACCGGCCGGTATTCTGCTCGATTATGTCTCCAGCGAGGCCGGTGATAAACGCTATTTCGCATTGCCGACCCTGTTCTGGATCGCTCACAACAACCTGGCGCTGCTTGCAGTCTGTCTGTATGGCTGCGTCGTCTCGCTGCAGATCATCCTGAACCGCTGGCTGCAGCCGGCGCTGATCATCGCCTGTGTCCTCTATCTGTCGCTGTTCAACGTATGCCAGCCGTTTCTGCATTTTCAGTGGGACGGTCTTCTGCTGGAAGCCGGTTTCCTCGCGATATTTCTGGGTGCGCGCTCGAGTATCATCATCTGGCTGTTCCGCTTGCTGCTGTTCAAGCTGCGTTTCATGTCGGGTTTGTCCAAGCTGACCAGCGGTGATCCGCAATGGTCTTCATTGAGCGCATTGAATACCTATTTCGAAGTGCAGCCGCTGCCGAATCCCTTATCCTGGTACGTGCATCAGTTGCCCGAGATCGTGCTGCGCGCTGGTACGGCGGCCACCCTTGTCATCGAAATCCTGGTGCCTTTCATGATGTTCATGCCGCGCCGCTGGCGCTTTGCAGCCGCCTGGATCACGATATTCTGGCAGCTGTTGATCATACTCACGAGCAATCATAACTGGATCAACCTGCTGACGATTGCACTGTGCCTGTTCCTGTTCGACGACAGGGCGGTGCGCAGTGTCCTGCCGATCACGCTGAAACCGGTGCAGATGGCGGTCGAGGTAAAGAACGGCCTGATGATCAGGCTGCGCACGTTATTGCTTGCCATGATGGCATTGTTCATCCTGGTTGTCAGTTCCGCCCAGCTCTGGATCTTGTCGACGCGAACGGATGTGGGCGGCCTTCTCGGTGATGTGCTCGTGTACATGGATGCTTACCGCGTGGTCAATATGTATCACGTGTTTCCGACCATGACGACAGAACGAATCGAGCTTGAAATTTCCGGTTCGATCGACGGGAGGGTGTGGCGGACCTACCATTTCAAGCACAAGCCGGGTGACCTGGATGAACGGCCCGGGCTAGTGATGCCGCACCAGCCGCGCCTGGACTGGCAGATGTGGTTCGTCACCCTGCACCGAAAACATCTGCCGTGGTTCGAAGAGTTTTTATACGCACTGCTGGATAACTCACCGGATGTGAAAAGCCTGCTCGCGAACGACCCGTTCCCGGACCAAGCGCCACGATACATTCGCGTCGATGCCTATCGGTACACCTTCACCACACCGGAAGAACGCGAGCAGACCGGCAACTGGTGGAACAGGCAAGCGCAGGGCCCGTTCCTGCCGCTGCCCGGCGTGATGCGCACCGACTGATGCGTGAACGTGAACACCGATTGAGATTTATAGTCCGCGAAGGAGCTTAATCGAGGTCAGACTGGTATTTTATTATCTCGCAGAGGCGCAGAAATCATGGAAGCTTTCCAGGTCTTGATCTCAGCGTGCTCCGCGTCGCTGTGGTTAAAACAATGGAGTTGGTCAGAAGAAATAGCAGTCTGACCCCGATTGTTTTTACCGCTGTTCGATTTTGACCGTCAGCTTTTTGCTGACCACCGGCTGTGCCAGCCAGGCGAGGGCGTAGAGCATGATGGCGCTCAGCATCACGCCGCTGAAGCCGATTTCGATCGCGAGCAGGATGGCCAGTATCGCGCTCAGCACCGATGCGCAGCCGTTGATGCCCCAGGCCCAGGGCATCAGTTGCGGGTTGTTGTGGCGCGCGACGGACAGACCCAGCGGGAATGGCATGCCCATTACGGAAGCCAGTGGCGCTGCCAGCAATATTGCCGTGGCGATTCGCAAGGGCTCCGACAGGGCCATGATCTGCTGCGTCAGCATCGGAAGCATGAAGATATAGGTCAGGGTAATTGCAGCAATCGTTCCGATAGATAGGCTCAATAGCGAAGGGATTTTCTTCAAGCTGCCCGAAGCAAGCCTGGTCTGAACAAACAGGCTGCCGAGACCGGAGAAGATCAGGAATGCGCACAGGGTGACAGCGACGGCATACAGCGGCTGGCTGAGTATCAGGGTGAATTTCTGGATGAAGGCCAGTTCGATGAACAGATACGCCAGCCCGAGGCAGACGAAATAGACCACGATGTTCCTGCGCCCGGATATTGCCGCAGGTCTGTCGCGGCGGATGAATGCGAGCGGCAGCAGTATCAGGACGATCGCGGCGATCAGGGCCTGAACCAGGGTGAACAACAGCGTGGGGTAGCCGACATCGATCATGGCGATGCCGCCGCGGCCCGAAATGGTGAGCAGTTCGGGCAGGCTGGACCACCTGAAAGTGTTGTTGAAATACGGACTGTCATCGCTGATCGTATCGATGCCGAACTTGTAGTTGCGGACAAAGTCTTCGGCGGATGCCGACAGCAGCGCCGTCGCGGCCATGAAAAACACGGGCTGCTGCAGCAGCTGGTGGCGGTTGACTTCATGCGCTTCTATTCCGGGCACCCAGGCAATATCGAATGACCGCGTCGTGCTGAATGCCCGTATGCGCTGGATATCGGTTTCCGACAGATCGGCGTTCTTTATGATCAGGGTCGCGGTGTTCCAGCTGCGTATCCACGCCATGCGATTGCCGGGCTGCTCGACACCCGACCTGCGCAGGGCCTCGATGGCAGTTGCAAACAGGCGCAGATTGCTGCGTGGCGGATTGCTGGTCCATAAACTGATCGCCAGCAGGCCGTCGGGTTCGAGCAGGGCGATGTATTGCTGAAGTGCTTCGACCGTGAAATTGTACGAGGCGGACAGCGCGTGGACGCCCGCCGCACCGCCGCTCGAGCCACCCGGAACACCGGTCAGGACGATGTCGTATCTGTCGCGCGTTGATGCGGCATAACCTCGGGGTGAGATGCTGTGGAAGCTGACGCGGTCCTTCAGCTGTTTCCACCCGAAGTAGTCCGCGAAGTCGTCGGTGATCAAACGGGTCAACTGGGTGTCGGACTCGACCGCATCAATCGTGCCAGCGTCGTGCAGCCACGCCTGCAGTAATTCGTTGCCCGTCGACGAGCCCAGCACCAGGACTTTCTGCGGCGAATCGTGGATGTGATACGGCAGCGCCGAGGTCATATAGTCCTGGTACGCGAGCGATGCCTCGCCGCCGTACCGATCGATCGTGGTCATTTCGTCGCCGTCCCTGAACACGGCCAGCTGGTCCGGTGTGCCTGCAGGGCTCAGCAGACTCAGGCCGGGCGCGTTGCGCAACGGTATATTCCTGCTTTCGATCACGTCGATCTGCGATATCGAACTGGAATGGCGCTGAAGGTGCGTGGTTCCGTCGATCAGCAATACCTGTTCCAGTCCCTTGTATTCGGACAGGCGTAATTCGATCCACTCGTCGGGTGTGAACAACACGATGACAACGAGCAGTGCCAGCAGGGAGCTGGTGATCAAGCGGCCAAGGCAACTCAGTTTGCGCACGGCGAGCAGCCCGGCCGCCAGGCCCAGCACGCCCAGTATTCTCAGGACGTCGGCCGGGGCGTAGAACTGCAGCAGCAGCAGGATAGCGACGGCGCCGATGCCTGCACCGATCAGGTCGACCCCGTAGATCTGAGCGATGCGTTCGTGGTAACGCGCCATCGTCAATGCAATGGCATTCGCAACGAAGAAAAACGGCAGTGTCAGCAGCAGGTAACTCATGAACAAACGTTGCCACTGGCTGGTATCCCACAGGATCTCCAGCGTATTGAAAGGCATGTTCTGTACGGCGATAAAACAGAGGACAGTCGACAGGCCGAACAGCAGCGCGTTGATTACGAGAACACCGCCGTAGCGTCGCAGCAGACCGCGCTGGAATACCGTGATCATGCTGCCGCTGGCACCGTAGCCCAGGAGCGCAATGCTGATGACCATGAACGCAAAGTGGTGCCAGTGAATGATCGAAAACAGCCTGACCAGCAGCACTTCATAGGCCAGTGCGGTCGCGGATAACACGAATATGGTGGCTAGGGGTGGCGAGGTGTCGGTCGAGCTCATTGGCCCGAATCTTACATCAAGATTTTATTCGGGGAACAGACACATCAGTGACCGCCGGTAAACGGGACGAAAATGACCGGTATGATCTGTCGCGTGGTGACGTGGCCGTTCTGGTCTTTCTTGACCAGGGTCAGCTGTTGGGTCTGAAAACGCGTGCCGACCGGGATCACCATGGTCCCGCCGTTTTTCAGCTGCTTGATCAGCGGCGGCGGGATGTGGCTGATCGCGGCCGTGACGATGATGCCGTCAAAGGGTGCATGCTCGGGCCAGCCGTCATAGCCATCTGCAATCCGCGTGGTGACATTGTCGTAACCCAGCTCTTCCAGTACCCCGGTTGCCCTGTTCGCGAGCGGCCCGATGATCTCGATGCTGAAAACCTCGTCCACGAGTTTTGATAGCACGGCTGCCTGGTAGCCTGAGCCGGTGCCGATTTCGAGCATCTTGTGATCCGGGCGCGGTTGCAACAGGTCGGTCATCAGGGCGACGATGTAAGGCTGGGATATGGTCTGGCCGTAACCGATCGGCAATGGTCTGTTTTCGTAGGCGTTGGGGCGCTCGTGCGTCGGTACGAACCGGTGTCTGGGCACCGTAGCCATGGCCTGCA
>JAAUYE010074431.1_pt1 | contig 10628 bp, 7 predicted proteins | sample 7278081 | NCBI WGS metagenome assembly JAAUYE01 (sample SAMN14350131, study PRJNA611818) | marine sediment metagenome | isolation source: surface marine sediment (0.6m) | place: French Polynesia: Moorea | collected 2018-08
CCGTTACCGTAACTCTTGCGGTAGATTTCATCCCACAGGCCGCGCAGATAGACTGCCTGGGCTTCCTGGTCCTCGGCGAAAGTGCGCGCGTTGAACGCGTCGCTGCCAAACTCCATGAACACCACCGGCAGATCCAGCTTTTCCTTGACGTCACGCCACAGCGACACGTTGTTTTCTGGATCCTCGAAGCTGATGCCGCGATAGGCGTTGATGCCGATCAGGTCCCAGTCGGAGCCATACTCGGCAATCAGGTCGATATACTGAATATCGCCGTTGACGATGGTATACAGGCGGTCCGGGTCGACCTCCCGCGACGCCTGGATCACTTCGTCGAACAGGCTGTAGAGAAACTTGGCTTTCTCGCGATTGCGTTCACCGACCGGCAGGTCTTCGATTTCGAAACTCGACCAGGACAGCCCGTAGTTACTCTCGTTACCCAGCGCGATCATCAATACGCCGCGCGTGTCCTTGTACATCTCGACAAATTCGAGTACCTCGTTTTTGAGGATTTCGCGCACTTCGGGGTCGGCGTAGTTGGTGTTCGCGATATATTCACCATTTGCCGCGGTATAACCGTAGCGGCCCATCAGCGGGTTGACCACGGTCATGATGCCGTAGGTATCGTAGATGTACTCTACCCATCGCGGCGGAACCCGCACGAAGGAACGGGTCGCGGTCACCCCGGCCGCGGCCATCAGGCCGAATTCATGGTCGATCAGACCCTTGACGAATTCGTCCGACTGGCCGTACAAATCGTACGAATAGTTCGCGCCTATCGGCTTGTAGTCCCAGACGAAACCCTTGATATAAAAGTCTTCGCCGTTGACCTTGAGTTTCCAGCCCTTTTCATCCTTTTGGGTGGTTACGATATCGGCAGCGGCCTGCGCCGGGCCGGTAAACGCGAATAGCGTCAACCAGGCAGCAACTACAAGGCCAGCGTTTAATTTTGCAGTAGCGATATATCTGGATTTCGCCATAACTCCACCCCTCGTTATAAATTCAAAACGGCCGAACGCGATAATCACAAAGCAGCGGGAGCAAATCCAGGCACGATCGATTTCGATCGCACAGGCAACACGGGCGTTGCAGGGTCTTGTTCACGTATATCCACTTCGGAATTATTGTTGTCATAGCCTGCTGGCTTTTACCAATGCCAGTCTTTGGTTTGTAAATTTGTAATTTGGCTACTCTTGCTATATAGCAGTCTGCCCAATCGCGCTGTGGATGTCAATAATATCCCACTGACTTTTGCGCCTGACATTAACCAAGTTACACCTGTAAACATATCTGAGTATTCGTAAATCAAAAAACCATAGCTCTATAGCATCATCTTATGCCAGCGAAACCCGCAGGGTCTGCAGCGCGTTGGCGGCCACCGTCACGCGCGCGTGCTGCACCCCGATGTGCAGGCTGAAATCGATCGGCTCCCCGGTCGTATTGAGGATCTGCACACTGAGCAGCCCGGCGTCATCGATCGACGCGCTGGCGTGAATCGCATCGGCATCGAGTGCACCGTGCATAGTCTCGGCGTAGACCGCGCGATCGCCGGGGCGAATGCTGCGGCTGAATTGCGCCAGAATGTAATAAATCGGGGTGTAATAGACCTGGCCGGTTGCGGTATCGATCATGATCGGCGCGCCGCAATAATTGCCGACGTGGTTCGGCCCCCCGCGCCGGTCGAGTACGACATTCCAGTCGATCCAGCCCTCGACCCAGTGGTTCAGGCTGACGATGATATTGCGCGCGTAACGGTGTACCGGCGTGTACATCGGGTGATCGTCAGCGTTGACCCCGGCCCAGGTGACGCTGTAGGCCCAGTCGGATGCATTGTCGTGCCACCAGAAATCGTCGTTATCGAACCAGCCCGACTCCTTGAAACCCGCGGGATCCCTGACCCCTGGGGGCGCGTCGTTGCCGAGGTCGTCGATCGTGCCCTCGGTGTGGATGATCGAAAACTCCGGATATTTCCGGTGCACACGCTCGAATACATCCTCGTAAACCCTGAACGTGCTTTCATACCAGTGCACCGCGGCACCTCTGACGTAGCGCGCCGCGTCCGCATCGCTGTAGATCGTGTCGGCCCAGTGCTCGAGATCCGGGCGGCTGTGATCGAGCATGTAGAGTTCGACGTCGCCGAAACCACCCTGCTCCAGCCTGGGGCCAAGATGCTGCTTGATGAAATCGCGCTGTGATTCGGCGCTGAAATGCATGCTTTCCCACTGGCCGCTGTTGCCGAGCGGTTCGTTGACCGGGGTTAGTCCCCAGATATCAACCCCGGCATCGCGATAGGCATCCAGGTAACGCACGAGGTAATCCGCAAAAGTGGCCGCATGTTCCGCTTTCAACGCCCCGCCGGTACCGTGGTAAGCGTTGGCCTCGGTGCCGGGCTGGTACCAGTCATCGATATCCTTCATCCACGGCGGTGCCGTCCAGGCCGACGCAATAATGCATAAATCGTTGCTTGCCTGATCCTGTTTGATCGCAAGCGCTTCGCGGATCATCGGCAGCAAGTCGTAATCCTCATCGCGGATTCCCGGGTAGCGCGCCCTGGCGAAGCCATCTTCGTCCGGCCGGATACTGAAATGCTCGAGATTTACATCGTCTGCGACATCGGCGTAGGAATAGCGGCCCTCGACCGAAAAATCGGTGGCGCCGATCGGCGTACGCGCAAGGCTGAAGTTGGCTCCGTCCTCACCGTAAATTCGCTGCATGACCTCGGCCCGCCGTTCGGGCTCCAGATGCGCGAGCACAAAAGCTGCGGCCTCGGTAAACGACGAGCCGATACCCTGCAGGCTTTGCCGGACCTGGCCCGGATCAACCCGAATGGCGACATCCGCCACGCAAGGCCCCCGCTCAAAAAACACGTTGGGTTTGAGCGCCAGGCGATCACCGGCCGCAGAAGTCAACCAGACTTCCGTGCTGGAGGTCAGTTCGTAATCGGTCTCCGGGATATCGGCCATCGTGTCTGCACCCAACATTGCACCCCCTGTCGACAACGCCACCAGGTTACGCCGGCACGGCTTCGAGAGCAGGAGCGCCACGGCGCTGCTCGAGTTCATCACGAATTTCGTGCGCTCGCTGCTCCGTGATCGGGAAAGACGCGACCGCCCACATGGCCAGTAACGAGGTCAGGATCGGCACCACGACGTCGAGCAGGCGCATCAGAAATATGGTGTTCTCGGTCTGGTTACCCTCGAGGGCGACGTCGAAACCGGTAGCGTTGAGCAGGAAACCGCCGCCGGCGAGCGCCAGCGCCATGCCGAGCTTGACCACCCACCAGAAGATCGAACCGAACATACCCTCGCGCCGCTCGCGGCTGTGTAGTTCATCGTAATCGCAAACGTCGGCGATCATCGACCCCATCAGGGTAAACAGGCCGCCGAGCCCGAATGCCATGAACGGCGCCGGTACCAGCAGCAGCCACGGAATCTCCGGGTTGTAGCAAAACCACTTCATCGCGTAACCGACGATGGAAATACCGATGGCGATAAAAAACGCGTTGCGCTTGCCGAAGCGGGACGACATCCAGGTCACGATACCGATGACGATAAAGGTCGACACCGCGCCGACGGTGCCGGACCAGCCGGCGTACTCGGCACCTTGCACGGTCTCGCCGCCGAACACGTAGTAAATAATGACGTAGAACTGGAACGACGAAATCAGCATGAAACCGTTGAACACGAGGAAGGTTGCCGCGCACAGCTTCAGGAACGGACCGACCTTGAGCGTCATGATGAAGCCGTTGGCGAAATCGACCAGGTTGCGCTTGACCGCGTCCCAGCCGCTGGATCTACCGGCCGCGCGCGCGGCGATTTCCTCCGCGGTCGGTTCCGGGTGGCTGAAACGCTCGCGCAGGAAAATCGCCGGCAGGATGCCGATGCCGATCGCGAGCGCGCCGATGCCGACAGCGAGCCACGAGGCGCCGTCGACCATGTCGTCGAACATTTCCGCCTGCATGATCAGCAGGAACCACGGCGCGACGACGTATGCCAGCTGACCCATGAAATTCTGCACTCCCATCAGGCGGGTACGCTCGTGGTAGTCGGGGGTCAGCTCGTAACCGAGCGCGACCCAGGGCGTAGCGAATATGGTATAGCCGAGGTAAAAAAGCAGCGAGCCGAGCAGAAAATACCAGAAGTAAAAATTTTCCGATTTGCCCGGCGGCAACTGCCACAGCAGCATGAAGATCACCCCGGCCAGTATCGCGCCGACAAATATATAGGGACGACGACGCCCCCAGCGCGAACGTGTATTGTCTGAAATGTAGCCCATCAGCGGGTCGGTGAGCGCGTCGGTCAGGCGCGGCAAGGCACCGAGCAAGCCGACCAGCGCCGGGTTCATGCCGAGACCGAGGTTCAACACGATCACCATGCCGCCGATCGCCGCCGCCAGCAGGTTGTTGACGAAGGCGCCGAAACCATAAACGACCTTGTGGGTCAGCGAGATACGGTCTTCCGGTTTGGTCTCGAAGTGCGTGACGGCCGCCACCTGCGAATCCAGCGACCTCGACATCGACACGCCCGAATCATCGCTGGTGTCGCTGCTGCTCATAATAAACGCCTCGTGGATTTATTACGGCTTACAAACTGTGCTGAAACTTCCCGGCGCCGGCAATCAGCAACCCGGCCCGAGACTCGATGACCAGCGCTTTGATGCCGGTCCGCCGCTTATCGGTCACGGCTTGCCAACCAAGCAGTTATGGCTCGATACTTACGAAAACGTCATCGATGTAAACAATGCCTTCCGCGGCGCCCATGTCGAACAACACCCGGCTGTTGGCGTTGCCAAAGCCCACCGCGGTGAAGTTATAGGTGTAGGAGCGCCATTGATCGAGCAGCAGAGTGTTCCGCGCGTCCGCCGTAAACGGCGCTTCGTTCAGGCCGAGGCCGGCCAGCATGGTCCGCGAGACAGTGGTCGAATCTGTCCTGGCCCTGAAGGTCAGCTTGTAGTTTAAACCGGGCGTTATCGTGATAACCTGGCTCAAGTTAACAGAGAACGGGGCGCCCGCCGCAAGTACGTTGACGTTATAGACGCTGTCATTGCCGGTTTCTTCAACGATAACGCCATCACCAACAGCCCCGCCACGATTTTCCCACGGAGCAGGAAGAGCACCAGGACCGGTTTCGAACGAACCATTGGTCACGTGTTCGTTGGCGGTGTCAGCGACGGGTGTGACACTGACGTCATCGATATCTACCCTACCGATTTCGGCGCCCATATCGAACAATACGCGGCCGCCGTCTCCACTGACGTTGCCGGGCGCAACCAGATCGAATGAAAAGCCCTGCCACTCGGTAGTAAGCGCCACCGTACGCGTATCGCTTCCAAACGCGCCCCCATCCTCACCAATGCCTGCGAGCATGCTGCGTGGTACATCTGCTTTAGCCCTGAAATTTAGGGTATAGGCGTCACCATCGATCAATGCGGGAGCGGTTAATACCTGACTCAAATTCCAACTAAAGGGAGCACCCGCCGCGGTGACGTTGGTTGTATAGTAGTCGTTGACACCCTCAGGCGCGGGGGCAGCTGTAATAAAACCGGCATTGATCCACGGTATGAAACTAGCACCTTCGAAGGAACCGTTGGTAAGCAGGTTGGCGGTAGCGGGAGGTGGACCGGGAGGAACAGGGTTCAACACACAGTTCGGTCCCGGGCAATTCGCGAAGCGCGGATCAACGATCTCGTCCGGGCCGTCACCATCGGAGCAGGCAAACAGGAATACGGAACACATCGCCAGCGCGGGTAAACGAAGCGACCGTGCAAGTTTCTCGAAATACATTGAGAATCCTCCAGAATTGGTTTAACTAATGGTCTTACGACTCTGGTTAGTTGATACTTATTTTAGTCTTTTAGCCTGCCGATGACCCTGAAGCCGCGGCGATACAATCTTAAACGCACCGTTGTAACGCTATTGTTATTGCTTTATGCTATATAGCACTTTAAACGTGACGACTTGTTCCTGTCAAGCCCTATCTTGAGACCGTCGCGAGCTATCAGGGCGTCTTTTGTTCAGGTAAGCGCAGCTGAAAATTGATTTTTATCAAGGAAAGCTATGTAGCAGACATTTACTCTGTTGCTGCTATAGCGACAGAGAATAAGTCGATGCTTACAATCGATCCACCGGGCGCACGGATTGATCAGATCGAGTAAGCTCCAGATCGCAGAAAAACTAATATCCGGGAAGCAGGCTTTGGGCACCAAGACACCGAAATACCTGTTGGTTGAAGACCATATCAGGAAGCAGATCAGTCAGCGCAAGCTGACCAGTAAGCTTCCGGGTGAACGTATCCTCGCCAGGGAGCTGGGCTACTCCTACATGACCGTGCGCAAGGCCATCGAAAACCTGGTCGACGAGGGTCTGCTCTACAAGATCCCGACCAAGGGCACCTACGTCGCAAGCGAGAAACAGCAAAAACCGAAAACCAGGACCATCGGCTATTTTCTCGACAACCGCATTGCCGGCGGTCTGTCGAGCCCCTACTACGGGCTGATATTTAACGCAATGGCAAAGGCAACCGCGGCGCACGGTTACTCGCTGGTCTACTTCACCAATTCCGACCAAACCGATCTGTACAAGCTCCTGATGAAGCTCGACGGCGTAATCGCCAGCAGCTTCCTGCGCGTCGAGAGCCTGATCCAGGAAATCAAGGCGGTGATCCCGGTGGTGACGATCGACAACAGCGCGGCCGATAAAAGCATACCCTCGGTTATCATCGACAACTTCTCCGCCGAGGTCGAATCCGTCGATTACCTGTGCTCGCTCGGCCATGAACGCATCGGCTTCATGACCGGGCTGGAAGATTCTGACGTCGGCAAGAATCGATACGAGGGTTACAAGAGCGGGTTACACAAGCACGGTATCGTCGCCGACGAAACCCTGGTGTTTCGCGGCAATTACACCTTTGGCTCCGGCGTCAGCGGAGTAGAATATTTCCTGTCACTGGAGCAACGACCCACCGCGATTATTTGTGCCAACGATTCGATGGCCCTGGGCGCGGTCAGCAGCCTGCAAAAGGCGGGATTGAAGGTACCTGACGATATCAGCGTCATCGGCTTCGACGACATTCATCTGGCAAGCCAGATCTCGCCGACGCTGACGACGATAACGGTTCCGGTCGACGAAATCGCCGGGCGCGCGTTCGATATGCTCGAGTGCCTGATCGATGGCAGAAGCCTGGACAACAGGCACGTCGCGCTCGATGCGCATCTCGTTGCCCGGGAATCCAGCGCCAGGGCCAAGAAGGAAACAGCCGCCGCCTAGATCTATGCGGCTATGCCGCTAGATCATCGTGCGTTTTCACCCGGATGATGCGGCCACAGGTGAGCGTATAGCTCCTGCATCACCAGCTTGGGTTTGCGATCCACGGTAAATATTCCCCAGTGTTTCTCGGGCTCCATCGGATCAGGTGATCCTTTCCAGGGCTCGTCGAAAGCCTCGAAGATAAAAGTCAGCACCTGGTGCTCGTTGCTCCAATCGATGATCTGGCTGTAGTAGTGAGCCTGGAATTCCTGCGACGCGTTCCAGGGCTCGATGCCGCGCCCGTTCGAATTGGTGGTCCAGCCGGCCTCGGTAATAACGACCGGTTTATCCGGGTAGTGTTCGGCAACGCTGCGATAGTTTTGCATGGTGTATTCGATCGCGCCCTCGATCGTGTGGTACTCCCACACCGGGTAGGTATGCAGCGAGATAAAATCGAGCTCGGCCGCCAACGGTTCGAGCTTTTCGGTCCAGGGCACGTAATTCTCGCAAAAGGTGACCGGCTGCCTAAGCGTCTGCTTGATGCGACGCACGTATCCGACCAGGCTTTCCACCGGCACCATGTGATCGGTCCATTCGACCGTGGCCTCGTTGCCCACCGATACCGCGAACACGATATCCGGGTAGCGCTTCGCGAGTGCGATCATTTGATCGATTTCATCGCTGTTGGCCTGCCGGTTCGCGACCAGCTGTTTCTCGGTAAAACTGGCGCCCCAGGGGCAGTTGGGGTTACTTTCCTCGGCGCGCATGTCCACACCCAGCATGACCTTGAAGTCGAATCCCTCGTTGCTGATCGCTTCCAGCACCAGCTCCGCGTGCCGGCTGCAGTCGTAGACTCGCAGGTACTGCCAGTTGTGATCCAGGATCCGCAGATCCTCGCAAACCTGGTCGTAACTCGGATAGGTCTGATCTATCGGCGACTGATCCTCGCGATAGCCGGAATAACAGATCGCGTTGCCGAATTCGATATCCAGTCGATTGTCTTGCATGAATCCACCCTCAAGCATATTTCAGGTTTCCGTCCTTGTCCCACAGGCCCCAGTAAGCGCCGACATCACCCTCCGCGCCCACCTTCCAGGCCTCGTCGAACGACGAGAAGTAAAAAATCTCGATGCCTTCTTCGTCGGCCCACTGGTAGGTATTGATAAAATATTCGAGCGCATTATCGAGGGAAGGCACCGCGCCGCCGAACGGGGTGCCCGTCGACGGCCAGCCGGTTTCACTGATGATCACCGGCTTGCCGTTCGCAACGCGCTGCGCCCGGCGATACATTTCCTTCATATAGACCAGCGAGTATTCGAGCGCGCAGCTCTCCCAGTACGGATAACAATTGACCAGTAATACATCGACCGCCTCGGCGACCGCGGGATGATTTTCGAACAGGAAATAGGCATCGACGAAACTGACCGGCACGTCGGGCACCGCCTCCTTGGCGCGGCGAATGTACTCGAGCAGCTGCTGCTCGGTCAGATCCTCGCGCAGCAGGTTTTCGTTGCCGACGACAAAAATGTCGGCATGCCCCGCCTGCGCCACCGCGATGCCGTTGGCGAGCCCGACTTCGTTTTCCTCGAGGTCCTCGCCGAGATCGACGCCCACCATCGTCTTGAGCCCCATTTCGTGCGCGATACGCGGGGTTTCCTGGTTACCTTCGAGGCAGGAAAAGCTACGGACCCAATGCGTGTAGGGCTGGATGATCGACAGCCGATCGCGGATCTGCTGCTCGCTGATATGTATTCCCGGCGACTGGCCGTCGAGATAGGGGCTGAACGATATCCCGTGAATCTTGCGCTTTAATATCCTGTGCAACAGCGCGACCTTGTCATCACGCGACAGTTGCGAGAAATCGACGCCGCGTATCGGCGACACCTGCAATTCGGCGGCCCGCTCGTAGACGTTGGCACTGGAACGGGACTGGACTTCGAATGAATCGTTTTCTTGTTTTGACACGGCTAAACCTCCGTCTCTGGTTATGTGGGTAATCAGCGGGCCTCGTGGCTGACCACGCCCACGTTATCATATACCGGATCGAGCGCGACCACGGCGCCGGTAAACGCCGGGTAGGCCGTATCGATGACATAGGTCGGAATACGGCGCAGGTAGTCGGTCAGGCGGCCGTGCCGCTCGAAGCGCTCGCGGAAACTCGATCCGGCGAAAAAATCGATGACTCGCGGCACGATGCCGCCACCGATGTATATGCCGCCGCGCGCGCCCATGGTCAACGCCAGATTACCGGCAACGGTACCGAGGATCCCGCAGAAAATTTCCAGCGCCTCGACCGCGAAAGCATCCTCGCCCTCGAGGGCCAGGCTCGACACTTCGCCCGGGCGCAGCCTGATCGCTTCACCGCGCTCGATCTGGCAAATCATCGCGTAAATCAGAGCCAGCCCGGAACCACACACCAGTAACTCGGCGGAGACGTGTTCATGTTTTTCGCGCAGGCGCTCGATAATCTGCTGCTCGCGGGCGTTGACCGGACCGTAGGAAACGTGGCCGCCCTCGCCCTCGAGCGGAATCCAGTGCCTGCCCGCGTGCACCGCGCCCGAGACGCCGAGCCCGGTTCCGGGACCGATCACCGCCATCGGGAATCCGGCCATGGCTTCGCCGGCTCCGATCTGGCGGTATTCCGACTCGTTGAAAACCGGCAGCGCCAGCGCCAGCGCGGTGTAATCGTTCAACACCTTGAGGTGGCGCAGCCCGAGCGCGGCGCGGGTATCGCGCACGCTGAAACTCCAGGTGTGATTGGTCATGTTCAACTGGTCGCCGGTTACCGGAGACGCCACCGAGATCGATGCCTGCCAGGGTTTGCCGAGACCGGCGAGTTCGAGGTAGGCATTGATCGCATCGACGATGGTCGCATAGTCGGACACGTCGAGGTTGCGCGGCTGCAGCGGTGTTTTGTCGCCGTCCGCCACCAGCGCGAAGCGCGCATTGGTGCCGCCGATATCGGCGACCAGGCTATACTGTCCAGCCCCCATGCTAAATCGCCTCCGTGAAAAAGCCGCGCATCTTACTCATTCGCTCACCCGATGTAAAAGCCGCCCGCGTTTCAGGCATCCCGCGCGATCGACGCCACCTGTGACGGCGACATGCGTAACGGGGAAACGGTGCTCTGCAGATCGACACCGCGTTTGAGCGCAACACCGACCGCGAGCACGTCGACGATTGCGAGATGCGCCATGCGCGATTTGATCGGCGCATACAAATCCTCGTCCTCGAGCAAATTCATCGGCAGACAAATCGTCGCCCGCCGCGCCAGCGGCGAGTCAGCCGCCGTGATCGCAACTACACGGGCGCCGGCGGCGAGCCCCAGTTCGGCGCTCTCGACGATGTCCTGGGTGGTGCCGCTTTGCGAAATCGCGACGATGACGCA
>JAAUYE010066495.1_pt1 | contig 10626 bp, 7 predicted proteins | sample 7278081 | NCBI WGS metagenome assembly JAAUYE01 (sample SAMN14350131, study PRJNA611818) | marine sediment metagenome | isolation source: surface marine sediment (0.6m) | place: French Polynesia: Moorea | collected 2018-08
ACCTTTTTACGTTTGGCGGAGAGGGGTGAGCCACGACCGTTATGCCGGTGGCATAACGCAGCGTGGTGAACGACCGCCGAAGGCGGGCCGGACGGTCACCGACCTCGGAGTCAACGAAAAAGCCCGCACGTGCGGGCTTTTGATGTTGGCGGAGAGGGAGGGATTCGAACCCTCGTAGGGGTATTAGCCCTAACACGATTTCGAATCGTGCGCTTTCAACCACTCAGCCACCTCTCCAAATCTTGTGCCCCGGCAGACTACCTGCGTCGAAACCATCCATGGCGAGGGCCTCCAGCTCGGCCATCCACGGCCTCGCGTGCGCCCCTCGAAACGCCACGTTAAGTGGCCTTTCGCCACCTGCGGTGACCGGGGCCTACCCCCTCAGCCACCTACTCTCGCTCCAGCCCTGATCGCTGCTGCAAGTCTGGGACGGTGCCGAATCTTACATCAAGACCTGATTTCCAGGGTATCGCTTTCGCGCTCGCAGTTGATCCTGGTGTCGAACTCGACCTCGCAGTTCTGCGGAAAACTCTGGGCGACGATCCACACCTGGCTGATATCGTCGCCGAGATCGGTCAGGGCCTGCAGCGCCTTGCAGGTCCGCTCCTGATCGAAGAACGCAAACGGCTCATCGAGAAACGCGAACTGCTTGCCCTTCACGGTCCGACTCAACAGCTTCTTCGACAGGGACAGCCGCAGTGCGAGCATGATCTGCCGTTGGGTGCCGCTCGAAACCTCGTCGAGATCCATGAAGTCGCGCTTTTCGCTGCTGAACACCCGCACCTTCAGGCCATCGTCGATCTGCAGGTGCTCGTAACGGCCATCGGTGAACAGCGGCAACATGCGACCGACGAGGTCCTTTACGTCGCGATTGAACTGGGTCGACAGGTGCCCGATCGCCCCGTTCAGCAGCTCCAGGCCCCGGTGTCGATCGGCGATCCGCTCCGCCACCTCCTCGCGCTTGTCGGTCAGTCCGTTGAGCACGTCGGAGAGATTCAGCGCCTCCTGCAGACGCGCATGCTCGTCGGCGATTTCCTCGTCCAGCTCGGCCAGTTGGCTACCCAGACGCTCACCAACCGACCCCAGCCATGCCGTCTCGCGTTCGCTGTACTCGCGGACCCTGCCCACTGCTATGTCGCCCTGCTCCAGCATCGAACGCAAAGACTGGTACTCACCAAAGTCCGGACGCACCGGCAATCCCTCTTCGATCGGCGGTGCGTCGATATCATCATCAGCCAGGTCGGGATCCACGGAGACCGGTTCGACCGGCCGCTCCTCGATCTCGATCTCACGTGCCCGGCCGAGCGCATCGACCAGATGAAACGATTCCTCGCGCAGCCCGGCCATGCTCCGGTTCAGGCCGCCGATGCGTATCCACAGCAGCAGGAACAACACGCCCAGCGCCGCGGCCGCATAGCCGATCCAGTTGACCTTGCCGTCGTCCCACTGCTGGATGTTCGCGGCTAGCAGCTCCCGGGCCTGCCCGGCCTGCGGCAGTTCGGCGCCGTATGTGAGCAGCGCCCACAGTGCACCGGCCGCCAGGGCGAGAAGCAGGACGATGAAGCGCAGAAAGCGGCTGCGCCCCCTGGCGCCCTGCACACGACCGAGTTCAGCAGCGTTGCGCGTACATGTCTCCACACCCTCATCGATCTGCCCGGCCAGGCCGGCAACCTGTTCGACCTGAGCCTGCATCTGGTGCCGTTCGTCTTCCAAACGCGGCAGGCGACCGTCCTGGATCCCCAGCGCCTGTACGTCCTGATCGACGGCATCCCACTCGGCCTGCAGTTCACCGAGCAGCTCTTCACGCTCGCCGATCTCGTCGTGCAGGCTCTGCGCGACCTGCTCCAGGGGCGCCATACCGGCCATGATCTTCACCGCCTGGCTGTGCGGATGCGGGGTCGTGATCTCGCGCTGCGCCAGGTAAAAAGACTCGACGAACTCTTCGTACTCGAAACCGAGGATGCCGAACAGGGCCTCGGAGACCCCATCGACACCCCGTGCCAAGGGCTCATCGGGAGAGTCGGCCAACGCCAGCTTGGCGCTGTGGTTGCCGTCACGGTCGAGAAAGCGCGACAGCACATAGGACCGATCCTCGACCGAGAAATCGATCGTGACGGTGCAGTTGTTCTCGCCCCAGCGGATGACCTTCTGCAGGTACTCGGGAGGGATCGAGAAGGTCCTGCCGAACAAGGCAAAGCACATCGTCTCACCGACACTGCTCTTGCCGGACTCGTTCTGCCCGCTGATCGCGATAAGACCGCGCTCTGCCAGGTCGATCGACAGCTCGGCGTACTTGAGGACGTTCTGGGCGCGGATGCGATTGATGATCATGACCGGCCCTCTTCCTCCAGCGCGATCAGGCGCTCGAGCACCATGGCCATTGCGTGGCGATATTTTGCCTCGTCGAATGACTCACCGGAGTTCAGGCGACGCTCAAATTCGGCCTCGCAGTAGGCCACGAACTCTTCAGAAGGCTTGTTGATGCCGAGGCTGGAATCGGTCACGGGCATGGAGGTCTCCGTAAGGCCGCTGTCGGACGGAAAGCGAAGTATACGGACTTGGCGCGATTTCTCTAGCCATGAAGCGCCTGAACAGGCTTCCGCAGGGCACCGGCCGTAGCGCACCTCGGGCGCCACCGGCATAGGCCTACAGGGTACGGAAGTACACGGTCTGAGCGGGGACGTCGACCTCGCGGACCTGCAGTTGCAGCGTCTGCCCCAGCTCGTGGCCCGGTGACAGCCGGATCCGCGTCTCGAGCGCCAGCTCCGGCACGATAACCACTGCCTTGCGCTCCTCCAGCGCAACTACCACGGCCTCGCCCTGCCAGGCGCCGCGACGGTTGAGATGGACGAGCTTCCAGTGCAGGTTCGACAGGCGCTCGGCACGGCGTACGATCGCGCCGGCCGCCCCCAACGCAGCGGTGCGTTCGAGGACCTCGTCGGCATTCAGCGACCCACGCCCGAGGACGTGTGCGCGCAGTTGCTGGTGGACGACCAGATCACTGTAGCGGCGCAGCGGGCTGGTGGCGCGCGCATAGACATCCAGGCCCAGGCCGAAATGCGGCTCCGGCTCCAGCGTGACCCGGCTGGGCTTGAACAGGCGCCGGTAGGCATACATCTCCGCCATGCCGCTCGGCTGCCGGACCTCATCGGGCGTCGGCTGCATCACGTAGGGGATCGGAACCGCATTCGCATCGGCAAAGCGTGCCGCGGCCTCACCCGCCATCAGCATGGCATCGGTCACCATGTCGCGGCTGGCCAGTTTCGCCAGTGGGCGAATCACGATTTCATCGTCGACGACCCGCACCGAGACCTCCGGCAGATCGATACGCGCCGCGCCCCGGGCGAGGCGCCGCCGCCGATAGGCATCGGTTATGCGCCGGATCTCGGCAAACGGCGACTCGTGCATGCGTGCATCGATCTCGTCATAGGTCGCGCGGCGGGCTGCGATCAACGATGGCACGACCTCGATATCCACGACCGCTTCACCGTCGAAGGTAAAACCGAACGACAGCGCAGGCGATTGTTCCGCCAGGCCGAGCCCGAGACGGTGTGTGATGCCGTCCGGCAGCATCGTGTGGATGCGTTCCGGCAGATACAGATTGGCGCTGCGCTCACGCGCGGCCAGATCGGTGTGCGCTCCAGGGCGGACCAGTGCCGCGACATCGGCGACGTGCACCCACAGCTGGTCACCGTCGATACTGATCGCGTCATCCGGATCCTGGTTGCCGACATCGTCGATCGCCCAGGCCTCGAGGTGCGTCAGATCGCGACGCGGCTCGTCGGGCAGATCTGGCACGCCGATCTCAACGGCGTCGAGACGCGCACCGGCGCGTGCCGGCCACGGGTTGTGCTCGGCCGTCCAGTACCCGCAGCGCACCAGGAAGCGGTGGGCGGCCTCCGGCGTCTCCGCCACGTCCAGGCTCGCCAGGATGCGGCTGTGCTCGACCGCACCGAGGGCGACCCGTTCCACCTCGGCCAGGCGCTTGCGGTCGTCGGGCTCGAGCTGCGCTGCCTCGACACGCTCCAGGAAGTCATTCCAGTCCTGTTCGGCACGTTGCCGGGCATCACGCGCGGCCTTCTCATCCCGGACCTGCTGCTCGCTGCGACGCCGGATCTGCGCCGGATCACCCTCGAAATACAGCCCATCCTGCAGGATCTGCCACGTCCCCCAGGCCGTCGCCGGCGCGAACTCGCCGTACAGGAACTCCGCCAGGTCGGCCAGCGCCACCTGTTCGCCCTCGAGCAGTTCCCAGGCCTCGTCGATCGCCGGCTCGCCCGGCTGCAGCGCCGCCAGGCTGCTCAGCGGACCCGGATGCAGCAGCATCACGTCCTTGTCGCGCACCCGCTTGGACTTGCCACCGGCCAGTTGGATCTCGATCTTGTCGCCAACACTGCTGACGATCGCGGGGTGGATCTTGTACAGCACGAGGCTGCCAGGACGCATGGAGGCTGCCGACACGGAATATCCCTGAGTAATGCCGATTTTTCGAAGCGGTACAGGGTTTATGATACCGGCTTTGACCGCCCAGCGGCCGAACCGCCATCACTGCAACGAGAGCGACACGCCCCATGAACAGCTGGCAGGACATCGTGACCCCCGACATCCCCCTCTCCACGGCGTTTCCCGATTGCGCCATATGCGACCTGTCGCATTACGGCCTGCTGCGTATCCGTGGTGCCGACATCCGCACCTTCCTGCAGGGCCAGCTGACCAACGACATCAACCAGGTGACGCCCGAACTGGCCCAACTGAGCAGCTACTGCAGCCCGAAGGGCCGGATGCTCGGCAGTTTCTGGATCTTCCAGCGTGGCGACGATCTTTACCTGCAGCTGCCGCAGGCACTGCTGCCGGCGCTTCACAAGCGTCTGCAGATGTTCGTGCTGCGCTCCGACGTACAGCTGGAGGACGTCAGTGGGCAGCTGGTGCGATTCGGCCTGTGCGGCGACTGTGCGGCCGGACTGCTGCCGTTCGCACCGGCGGAGCAGAAGGCGACATCGACCCGAGACGATGTCACCATCATCCGTATGCCCGGCGAGACACCGCGTTTCGAGATCATCGGGCCACCGCAGGTACTGGCGCCGATGTGGACCGGGATCAGTCAGTCGGCACAGCAGGTGAATGCGGATTTCTGGGCCCTGGCGGATATCCGCGCCGGCGTGCCCAATGTCCTGGAAGAGACCGTCGAGGCCTTTGTGCCGCAGATGGCGAACCTGCAGCTGGTCGGCGGCGTCAGCTTCACCAAGGGCTGCTACACGGGCCAGGAGGTGGTCGCGCGCATGCAGTACCTGGGCAAGCTCAAGCGCCGCATGTACCGCGCGCATGTCGATATCGCCGACCGTCCGGTGCCCGGTACCGAACTGTTTTCCCACAGCAGCGAGTCTGGCCAGGGCGCCGGACGAATCGTCGATGCGGCCCCCGCCCCCGCGGGCGGCTACGAGGTACTCGCTGTGATCCAGATCAGCAGTGCCGAGGCCGATGATCTGCACGTCGACGGACCGGACGGCCCCCGCCTCGAGCTGCTCGATCTGCCCTACGCATTCGCGGCCGAAGAGGACTGACCTTCCCTCAAGTTTCGGCGCCAGAGTCCGCAGTATTCGGTATCACCGACTACCTGCGGGTACCCCCATGCTGAATGCCGTCCAGGGCGCCGATCTGGCCGACGAAATCCGTGGTGAAATCACCAATAACCAGATCCAGTTGCCGACGCTGCCGGAGGTCGCGCTGAAGGTGCGCGACGCGGTCGAGAGCGAGACCGCCGATGCCGAGATCATCGCCCGTATGGTCGCCAACGATGCCGCACTGTCGGCTCGTCTGCTACAGGTCGCCAACAGCCCGCTGTACCGCGGTCGCGTCGAGATCAATTCGATCCAGCAGGCGGTCACCCGGCTCGGACTGAAGATGGTGCGCAGCCTGGTCGTCAGCCTGGCGATGAAGCAGATCTTTCAGGCCAGCTCCGACGCCCTCGATCGGCAATTCCGCAGCGTCTGGGACAACAGCCTGCAGATCGCCGCGATCAGCCGGGTACTCGCCGACAACGTCCCCGAGCTGGAGAACGAACAGGCGATGCTTGGCGGACTGATCCACAATATCGGGGCACTGCCGATCCTGACCAAGGTCGACGAGAAGTGCGGTATCAAGGCCGATGCCGCGATGATCGACAGGCTGATCGAGGAACTGTCTCCGGAGATCGGCGCACACATCCTGCAACACTGGAACTTCACCGAGTCGCTGGCCAATATCCCGACCGCCTGTCACGACCTCGCCTATGATCCCGGCCCTTTCCCGACCTACGCCGACATCGTCCTGGTCGCCCGGCTCAAGGACAGCGCCGCACAACGGGGGGGCGACAGCGACTGGTCTCACGTACCGGCTTTCCACAAGATCGGCGTCGAGCCCGAGGTGGTCGTCATCGACATGGAAGGGGGCGCACCGGAGATCGCCGAAGTCCGCACCATGCTCGATGGCTGACGGCGGAACAGGGGACGCTTTCGTCGGTACCGCACGCCTGCGATAATCGTGGCCACCGCCAACTATTCGGGAAAGCCTTGTCGCCCGCTGCAGACAGCGACGACCCTCGACCACTGATCGTCCATGTCCTGTACCGTCTGCAGGTCGGGGGACTCGAGAACGGTGTCGTCAACCTGGTCAACCAGTTGCCTGCCGGGCGATTCCGGCATGCGATCGTCTGCCTGTCCGAGGCGACCGAGTTCCGCGCCCGCATACAGCGTGACGACGTCACCGTGTACGAGATGCACAAGCGCCCCGGCCAGGACTTTGCGACCTGGTGGCGCCTGTTCCGCCTGTTCCGCACGATCCGTCCCAGCGTGGTGCATACCCGCAACATCGGCTGTCTCGAGGCGCAGATCCCCGCGTGGCTTGCGCGCGTGCCCTGCCGCGTACACGGTGAACACGGCTGGGACGTCAACGACCCCGACGGCAGCAATCGCAAGTATCAATGGCTGCGCCGGCTGCATGCCCCGCTGGTACAGCGCTTCATCGCCCTGTCGCGTGAACTCGAGCGTTATCTGCTTGACACGGTCGGCATCGCAGCGGCCAAGGTCACGCGTATCTACAACGGCGTCGATACCGGCCGCTTTCACCGTGCCGACAGCGATGCCCTGCCGGCCGCTTTCCACGATCACGACAGCGTCGTGTTTGGTACGGTCGGTCGGCTGCACGGGGTCAAGGATCAGGTCAATCTGTGCCAGGCCTTTGTCCAGCTATGTGCAGCACATCCCGACCTCAGGTCGCGGATGCGCCTGGTGCTGGTCGGCGACGGCCCGTTGCGGCAGGACTGTCAGGACGTCCTCGAACGCGCCGGCCTCGGTGGGCAGGCCTGGCTGGCCGGCAGCCGGGATGACGTACCGCAGATCATGCAGGGACTCGACGTCTTCGTCCTGCCGTCCCAGGCCGAGGGCATCTCGAACACCATCCTCGAAGCGATGGCCTGCGCGCTGCCGGTGATCGCGACACGCGTCGGTGGCAACCCGGAACTGGTCGACGAGGGCCATACCGGCAGCCTGGTACCCGCGCGCGACCCGCAGGCCCTGGCCGCGGCCATGGCCACCTATGCGGCCGATGCGCAGCTGCGTGATGCGCAAGGCACCGCGGGTCATCAGCGCATCAACGAGTCGTTCAGCATGCAACGCATGCTGTCGTCCTACCTGGCCGTCTACGAGCAACTGATGGAGGCGCGCGGCATCGCGCACTGACCGCCCATGTGTGGAATCGCCGGCATCTTTGCGACCCGTGACGACGAGACACCGTCGGCCGATCTGCTTACACGCATGACCGACGCCATCACCCACCGCGGACCCGACGAATCCGGGCTGCACCTCGAACCCGGGGTCGGCCTCGGTCATCGCCGACTGTCGATCATCGACATCGCCAGCGGCCAGCAGCCACTGTTCAACGACGACCAGAGCGTCGCCATCGTGTTCAACGGCGAGATTTATAATTTCGTCGAGCTGCGCGCAGAGCTCGAGGGCGAAGGCCACCGCTTCCATACGCACTCTGATACCGAGGTGATACTGCACGCCTGGAAGGCCTGGGGCAGCGACTGTGTGCAACGCCTGCGTGGCATGTTCGCGTTTGCAATCTGGGACCAGCGCCGTCGCCACCTTTTCCTGGCGCGCGACCGGCTCGGCATCAAACCGCTGTACTACGCCCTGCTGCCCAACGGCCACTTCGTGTTCGGTTCCGAGCTCAAGGCCATGCTGCCGCATCCGGCACTGCCGCGCGAGCGCGATCCGCGCGCAATCGAGGATTACTTCGCCTACGGCTATATTCCGGAGCCGCGCAGTATCTTCGAAAGCGTGAAAAAGCTGCCGCCCGGGCACACCCTGCTGATCGAGAAGGGGCAGCGCTCGCTACCGCGCACCGTGCAGTACTGGGATATCCCGTTCACCGACAATGGCGTCCAATCACAGGCAGATGCCGAAGAGACACTGATCGAGCGCCTGCGCGAGGCGGTCGATATCCGCCTGGTCGCCGAGGTGCCACTCGGCGCCTTCCTGTCCGGGGGCGTCGACTCCAGCGCCATCGTCGCACTGATGTCCGGTCTGATTGATCAGCCGGTCAAGACCTGCGCGATTGGTTTCGATGTGGCCGCGTACGACGAATCGGGCTATGCGCAGAAGGTCGCCGACCGCTATGCCACCGACCACCGCCTGGACACCGTCAGCGGCGATGACTTCGACCTGGTCGACCGGCTGGGCTGGCTGTACGACGAGCCGTTTGCCGACAGCTCGGCTATGCCCACCTACCGGGTATGCGAGGCCGCCCGTCGACGCGTGACCGTCGCACTGTCGGGCGACGGCGGCGACGAGAACCTGGCCGGCTATCGCCGTTACCGCATGCACATGGCCGAGGAGCAGTTGCGCAACCGCCTGCCGCTGGGCCTGCGCCGCGCGGTATTCGGCCCACTGGGACGGCTCTACCCAAAGGCCGACTGGGCACCTCGCTTCGTGCGCGCGAAGACGACCTTCGAATCACTGGCACGCACCAGCGTCGATGCCTGGTTCCACAGCGTCTCACGCATGACCGATCGACAGCGGCAGATGTTGTTCAGCGACAAGCTGAGACGGCAGCTGGACGGCTACAACGCGGCGCAGGTACTGCACCAGCATGCGCAGCAGGCGCCGACGGATCATCCGTTGTCGCTGGTGCAGTATCTCGACCTGAAGACCTTCCTGGTCGGCATCCTGCACAAGGTCGACCGTGCCAGCATGGCGCACTCACTCGAGGTCCGGGTGCCCTTGCTCGATCACCAGCTGGTCGAGTGGATGTCCGGCCTCAAACCGGAGTGGAAACTGGCCGGCGGCGACGGCAAGCACCTGTTCAAGCGGGCCCTCAAGCCCTATCTCCCGGACGACATCATGTATCGGCCGAAGCAGGGTTTCTCGATCCCGCTGGCCGAATGGTTCCGTGGTCCATTGCGCGACAAGTATCAGACCGAGGTGCTGGGCAGCGCGCTGGCCGACAGTGAGCTGTTCAACCGCCGCTATCTGCAGCAGCTCCTGGACCATCACGTCGCCGGCCGACGCGACAACAGCGTGATCCTGTGGGAGCTGCTGATGTTCGCGCTGAGCGACCGACACCTGAACGCGTGATGCCCGGACGGGGATGCCGCGTATCGGCACCCCGCCCTGTATCTCGGTCAGTCTGACAATGCCGCGTGTGCCGCCGCCAGGCGTGCCACCGGGACCCGAGGTGGCGAGCAGGAGACATAGTTCAGGCCGGCCTGGTGGCAGAAGGCGATCGACGACGGATGACCACCGTGTTCGCCACAGATGCCCACCGACAGATCCGACTTGGTCTGCCGTCCCCACTGCACGGCGATCTCCATCAGCTTGCCGACACCCTTGGTGTCCAGTACCTCAAAGGGATTGTCATGCAGGATGTTGCTCTGGTTGTACATCGGCAGGAACTTGTTCTCGGCATCTTCGCGCGAGAAAGAGAACGCGGCCTGGGTGAGGTCATTGGTACCGAATGAGAAGAAGTCGGCCTCTTCGGCGAGTTTGCCGGCGCGCATGCAGGCGCGCACCACCTCGATCATGGTACCGAAGCGGCAGCTCAGCGTCTGGCCGGTCTCCGCCTCGATCTCGGCACGGATATCCTCGACATAGCCTTTGATCCAGCGCAGTTCGGCCGCGGTACACACCTGCGGAACCATCATCTGCGGATGCACCTCCAGGCCCTTGGACCGACACTCGGCCTCGGCCTCGAGGATCGCGCGGATCTGCATCCGGTAGATCTCGGGAAAGGTGATACCCAGACGCACCCCGCGATGACCCAGCATCGGGTTGACCTCGGTGAGACCGCGCACCTTGCGCAGCATCTGCTCTTTCTTGACGATCGCCGCCTCGACCATCTCGGCACTGACGATCTGTCTGACCTCGGTCTGCTGCATCTCCGCCAGGGCCCCCTCCAGCAGCGACAGCGAATTGCCCAGTACCTCCATGCCCTCGACCGTGTCGCGCAGGTGCTTCAGACGCTCGATGTCACTGAGCAACTGGCGCTCGGTGGGCAGGAATTCGTGAATCGGCGGGTCCAGCAGGCGGATCGTCACCGGACGTGGCGCCATGGTCTCGAACAGGCCGCGGAAATCGGCACGCTGCATCG
>JAAUYE010163642.1_pt1 | contig 10623 bp, 11 predicted proteins | sample 7278081 | NCBI WGS metagenome assembly JAAUYE01 (sample SAMN14350131, study PRJNA611818) | marine sediment metagenome | isolation source: surface marine sediment (0.6m) | place: French Polynesia: Moorea | collected 2018-08
CGGCGTCGCGATCTGGACCTTCATCCTCGTCCTCGCGCTCTCGCTGAGCGAGCAGATCGAGTACTGGGCGATCCCGTACGTGTTCGTGACCGGGGCGATCCTGCACCTCGTGTACGAGACGGCTCGGATCCTGGCGGACCCCTTCGACGGCACCCCGAACGACGTGCCGCTGGCGACCATCGTCCGCAACATCGAGATCAACCTGCTCGACCTGATCGGCGTGAAGGACCTGCCCCCGCCCACGGACCCCGTGGAAGGCCGCTTCCTGATGTGAGGACCTCCGACCGCCGAAGGCGAGCGAAGCCCGCTCCGCTCGCCGGTCACCAGCTGCCAGATCGCCGTGCCGGCGGCGACGAGGGCCAGGCCGCCATGAGCAGCAGCGCCAGCGGCGTCCCGGCAAGCGTCATGCGACACCTCCTGCCATCGGCCGCCGCCGCCCTGCTCCTGTTGGGGGGCGTAGCGACGGCGCGGGCCGAGCCGGGGCCGGAGCTCGGCTGGCTGGATCGGCCCCAGCTCACGGGCGACTGGGGCGGAGCGCGCCGACGCCTGGCCGCGCGCGGTGTGCTCCCCGGCGCGCGCTACACGACGGGCTTCTGGTCGAACGTGCGGGGAGGCGTCCAGACGGGCACCCGCTACGAGGGCTTCGCGGAGTGGTGGCTGAAGGCCGACCTCGAGGATCTCGTGGGCTGGCGGGGCGGCAGCTTCGACATCAACTGGTACTCGTACCACGGCGAGCTCCCGAGCGAGGACCTGGTGGGGACCTTTCCCACGCAGACCGTGAGCGGCTGGGAGACGTCGACGGCCGTGCGCTTCTACGAGATCCTGCTGCGCCAGACCTGGGCCGACGGGCGCTTCGTCCTCAAGGCGGGGCAGCTCTCCGCGGACACCGACTTCTTCGTCTCCGACAACGCGGCCGACCTCCTGAACGGCACCTTCGGCTTCCTCGGCCTCGGCCGCACCCGCGAGATCGCGCCCTTCTATCCGCTCGCCGCACCCGGGGCCTACCTGCGCGCGCGAACCGGAGACGGCCGCTGGGAGGCGCACGTCGGCGTCTACACGGCCGATCCCGGCGAGGACGAGGAGAGCAACTTCGGCTTCGACTGGTCCTTCGACAACGGCGCCTTCCTGCTCGGCGAGATCGGTTACCGCCGCTCGTTCTTCGGCCGACCCGGCCGCTACGCGATCGGTGTCGCCGGCACGACCGCCGACCTGGAGGACTTCCGGTCCGGAGGGACCGAGACCGGCACCTACGGCCTCTACGCCCTGCTCGACCAGCTCCTGGTCGAGCAGACGCCCGAACGGCCGGGCCTGGGCCTCTTCGTGCGCAGCTATGGCGCCCCCCAGAGCGATCGGTCGCCGGGGAGCTGGTACGTGGACTTCGGGCTGAAGCTGACGCGGCCCTTCCCGGGGCGCGACGAGGACGTCTTCAGCCTGGGCTTCTCCGTGCTGGGCCTCTCCGACGACTTCGTCGATTCTCGGCGCGCGCGCGGCCAGACGACGTCGAGGCGCCAGAGCCTCCTCGAGGTCACCTACCGGCTCCAGGTGACCGGCTGGCTCACCCTCCAGCCGGACCTCCAGTTCTTCTTCGACCCGGTCTTCAGCCGGCGCGACGCCACGGTGATCGGGCTCCGCGCGGTGATCGACCTCTAGCGCTAGCCTCCGACGGGAAAACCCGAGGGGGAGGAGAGACGAGACCGATGGAGACTGCGACGGCGCTGACCTGGCTCGGCATCGCGCTGTGCGTGCTGCAGTCGGGCTCCTTCTCCGGCCTCAACCTCTCGCTCTTCGGCATCAGCGCGCTCCAGCTCGAGTCGCAGGCCGCCGCCGGCGACGCGGACGCCGCGCGTCTGCTGGAGCTGCGCCGCGACTCGAACTTCCTGCTCTCGACCGTGCTGTGGGGGAACGTCGGCACCAACGTCCTGCTCGCCCTGCTGAGCGACTCGGTGCTGGCCGGCGCGCTCGGCTTCTTCTTCTCGACCTTCGTGATCACGCTCGGCGGCGAGATCGCGCCCCAGGCCTACTTCTCGCGGAACGCGCTGCGCATGGCGACGCTCATGCGCCCCTTCCTGCGCTTCTGGCAGTTCGTCCTGTTCCCCATCGCCAAGCCCACCGCGCTCATGCTCGACGCCTGGGTGGGGAGCGAGAGCATCGACTTCCTGCGGGAGGACGAGGTGCGCGAGCTGATGAAGCGCTACGTCGCCCATCCGACCACGGAGATCAGCCGCGTCGAGGGGATCGGCGCGCTCAACTTCATGGCCCTCGACGACCTGTCCGTCTCCGAAGAGGGCGGGATGCTCGACCCGAAGAGCGTCGTGGAGCTTCCGGTGGAGAACGGCAAGCCGCTCTTCCCCGCCTACGAGGCGTCGCGTTCGGACCCCTTCCTCCGGCAGATCGAGGCCTCCGGCAGGAAGTGGGTGGTGCTGACCTCGCCGCGGGGCGAGCCGCTGCTCGTGATCGACGCCGACGCGTTCCTTCGCGAGGTGATGCTCGGCTCGGGGCCCTTGGAGCCGGAGAGCTTCTGCCACCGGCCCATCGTCGTGCGCGATCCGACCATGAAGCTCGACAAGGTGCTGCCGCGGCTGCGCATCGAGCGGCGCTACGTGGGCGACGACGTCATCGACGAGGACCTGATCCTGGTGTGGGGGCCCGCCCCGCGGATCATCACGGGCGCCGACATCCTGGGTCGGCTGCTGCGGGGGATCGCCCGGCCCTTCCCCTGATCACCTGGGGTACGACAGTCCGGCTTCCAGCGCCCCGGCGTCGCTCGGCTCAGCCGTGATAGAAGACCTCGCGGACGACCTTCCCGTCCCGCCAGGTCTGCACGGCCACCTGCTTCTGCACGGTGCGCTCGCCGCCCTTGGGCGTCAGGTCGAAGCTCCACTCCACGGCGGCCCGGTCGCCGTCGACGAGCACCGCGCCCACCTCGGCGCCGTGGAACTCGACGCCGTTCACGAAGGCCTCCTCGTAGGCGCGGTTCGCGGCCTTTCCCACGCGCTCGTCGGCCCCGTTCTCGCTCATCACCACGTCCTCGTCGTACCAGCGGTCGAAGGTGCCGAGGATGTCGCCCTTCAGGATGCCGTCGATCACGGCCTGCACGTCTTCGCGGATGCTCACGATGCTCCTCCCACGTTCTCCCGCCCGTGCGGGGTGTCGAGATCCAGCTCCGGCCCGACCGGCACCACGCCCGTCGGGTTGATCGTGTCGTGGCTCTCGTAGTAGTGCCGCTTGATGTGGGTCATGTTCACCGTCTCCGCGACGCCCGGAACCTGGTAGAGGTCGCGCAGGTAGCCCTGGAGGTTAGGCATGTCGGCGATGCGCCGGAGGTTGCACTTGAAGTGCCCCACGTACACGGCGTCGAAGCGCACCAGGGTGGTGAAGAGCCGCCAGTCGGCCTCGGTGAGCCGATTGCCCACGAGATGGCGCTGCCGCCCCAGGCGCTCCTCGAGCTGGTCGAGGGCGCCGAAGAGCTGGCCGAAGGCCTCTTCGTAGGCCTCCTGGGTGGTGGCGAAGCCGCAGCGATAGACGCCGTTGTTGACGTTGGGGTAGACGAAGGCGTTCGTCTCGTCGATCTCCGCCCGCAGCTCCTCGGGGTAGAAGTCGTGCTCCGGGTGCGCGGCCACCGCGTCGAACTCGGAATTGAACATGCGGATGATCTCCGACGACTCGTTGCTCACGATGGTGCCGTGCTCGCGGTCCCAGAGAACGGGCACCGTGACGCGCCCGGTGTACCTGGGGTCGGCCTTCGTGTAGACCTCGTGCAGCTTCTTCGCGCCGTTCACGGTGTCGGGGATGCAGCCCTCGCTGCTGCCGAACTCCCAGCCGTTGGCGCCCATGTACGGGTCGACGACCGACAGCGAGATCGCGTCCTCGAGCCCGAGCAGCTTGCGGAAGATCAGCGTGCGGTGCGCCCAGGGGCAGGCGAGCGACACGTAGAGGTGGTAGCGGCCGGCCTCCGGCGCGAAGCGGGTGGAGCCGTCGGCCCGCACCCAGTCGCGGAAGGAGCTCTCCCTGCGCTCGAAGCGCCCGCCGGTCGACGCGGTGTCGTACCACTCGTCGCTCCAGACCCCGTCGATCAGTCGTCCCATCTGTTCCTCCTCGGCCCGTCGTGCACGGGCCACCTCGTTCAGGCCAGGTCGAAGAGCAGGAAGTCGCCCTGCCCCGAGAGCGTGAGGTCCGGCTCGCCTTCGATGGCGAGGCCGTCGCCGGCCTGCATCTCCGTGCCGTTCACCACGAGGCCGCCGGTCACGGCCTGCACCCAGGCCCCGCGGCCCGGGGCCAGCTCGTGCCGCAGGGGGTCGCCCGCGGCGGCTCGGCCCGCGAGCACGGTCGCGTCCTGGTGGATCGACAGGCCGCCTGCGCGGCCCCTGGAGGTGGCCACGGGGCGCAGCCCGGAGGCTGCGCCTTCCTGCACCGGGAAGAGGGCCCGGCCCTCCTCGTGGCCCGGCTCGAGACCGCTCGCCGCGGGCCGGATCCAGACCTGCAGGAAGCGCAGGTCTTCGCGGTCGGAGGCGTTCCACTCGGAGTGCACCACGCCGCGTCCGGCGCTCATGCGCTGCACGTCTCCAGCCTCCAGCACCGTGGTCGCCCCGGAGCTGTCGCGGTGCTCCAGCGCGCCCGAGAGCACCACGGTGAGGATCTCCATGTCGCGGTGGGGGTGCGGGCCGAACCCGGCACCTGGAGCGACCCGGTCGTCGTTCAGGACCCGCAGGGTCCGGAAGCCCAGGCGGCCCGGGTCGAACCAGCCGGCGAAAGAGAAGCTGTGGCGGCTCTCGAGCCACCCCGTGCGGGTCGTTCCGCGGTCGGCTGCCTTGTAGAGCTCCAGCATGCGACGCCTCCTTCCTGGCGGCAGGAGAAGGATTGCGCAGCCGAACGGGGTTGATAATGGTGCAACTGAGACGAATACTGTTTCTTTTTGGGAAACAATAGACCTGGTCGGTGGGAGCGATCATGTCGAGACGAGGGCGCCATGGATCGGCTGGCTGAGCTCGAGGCCTTCGCGGCCGTGGCCGACGCCGGCGGGTTCACCGCAGCGGCCCAGGCCCTCGGGCGCACCACCTCCGGCGTGAGCAAGCAGGTCCGGGCGCTGGAGGAGCGGCTCGGGGTGCGGCTGCTGAACCGCACCACCCGCCGCGTCTCGCTCACCGAGGTAGGCACCGCGTTCCTCGAGCGCGTGCAGGGTGTCCTGCAGGACCTGGAGAGCGCCGAGCTGGCGGTCGGCCAGCTCCAGGAGGAGCCGCGCGGCGTGCTGCGGGTCGGCGCCCCCATGGACTTCGGCCGCATCGGCCTCGCCCGCAGCCTCTCGGACCTCGCCGCCCGACATCCCGCGCTGCGGCTCGAGGTGGAGCTCGCCGACCGCTTCGTCGACGTGGTGGAGGAGGGCTTCGACGTGGTCGTGCGCATCGCCAACCTGCCCGACTCGAGCCTCGTCGCGCGGCGCATGGGGCCCTGCCGGCGCCTGCTCTGCGCCGCGCCGTCCTACCTGGAGGCCCATGGCCGGCTGGCCCGGCCCGGCGACCTCTCCCGGCACGCCGTGGTGGCCTACGCCTACGAGCAGACGCGCCGCTGGACCTTTCGCACGGCCGACGGCGAGACCGGCGTGGCCGTGGAGCCGGCCCACCGCGCGAACAACGGCGAGATGATCCGCTCCATGCTGGTCGCGGGGCTCGGTGTGGCGCTGCTGCCGACCTTCCTGGTGGGCGACGACCTGCGCGCCGGTCGCCTCGAGGCCCTCTTCCCGGAGTCGCTCGACGCGGACACCACGATCTGGGCGGTGACGCCGCACCGCAAGCTCCTCGCCGCGAAGGTGCGCCTCGCGCTCGACCACCTCGTGTCCGGCTGCGGCGAGCACCCGGCCTGGGACGAGGGCCTACCGGCGGCGGGCGGCTGAGCCGATGCCGCGAGGCAGAGCCCGCACGCGAGAGCTCAGCCCAGGCCGGTCCGGCCGGGCGCCGTCGAGACGAAGCGCACCCTTCCCCCACCCCCGCCCAAGCGATACCAGCCGGGGGACGGCTGCGCCCGCCCCGGCGGGGGTCGCGCCCGGCTCAGGCGAGCTGCCGAGCGACGGCCACCGTGCGCTCCACCAGCTCGTCGAGTCCCAGCTCGTCGTGTCCCGCGAGGCCCAGCCCGACCCGGCCCGCCCAGGGCCGCGTCCAGCCCTCGGGAATCGGGGCGCCGGTGAGGCCGAAGAGGCCGCCCACGGTGGCCCCGTTGCAGTCCGTGTCCCAGCCGGCCGCCACGGCCTCGCCGACGGCGGCCCCGAAGTCGCCTCGGGACGAGCAGAGCGCCCACACGACGAGCGCCAGGTTGTTGAGCGTATGGATGGGCGAGAGTCCCTCGTAGTGCTCGTGCAGCTGCGTCACGGCGTCGCTCTTGCCCGCGAGAGCACGCCCCAGCCGTACGGCCTCCGCGGCGCCGCTGTCGGGCGGAAGCTCCGCCAGGGCGGCGTCGATCGCCTCGTCGAGGCAGCCCGTCGCCGGAATCGCGGCCCCGAGAGCCGCCACGAAGGCCGCACCGTTTACGCCCTCGCCGCGGTGCGAGAGCCGGGCGTCCCGCCGCGCCAGGTCGGCGGCCAGGGCGGGACGTCCGGGGCAGACCCACCCGTAGAGATCGGCGCGGATCTGCGCGCCGATCCAGTCGCTGTACGCGTTGTCCGAGCACTCCGCGAGGTCGAAGCCCGCCTCGCCCCCGTACGGGAAGTGCTCCGCGCTGCGCGCCAGCAGCGTGCGGTAGGCGGCGCGCTCGGCCGTCCAGGTGGCGCCGGCCGGGAGCAGCCGCAGCCAGGAACGCGCCACGTCGGCTGTCTCCAGCGCTGCGCCCTTCTCCTCGAGCAGGAGCAGGGCCAGCACGGTGTAGTTGATGTCGTCGTCGGGCTCGGCGCGCACGAGGTGCCCGCGGCAGCAGGCGCGACCGAAGCGATCGACGAGCGTACCCTCGACCAGGGGCACGTAGTCGCGCAGCGGGAGCGCGCCCGCTTCCCTCAGGTAGTCCTCGAGCGCCGCCCTGCCCTGCGCGGCCGAGAGCACCTCGACCGGCTTGCCGAGCTGGCAGCCCGACACGCGGCCCTGCCACGCGGCGCGGATGCGGGCCGGATCGACGGGAAGGGCCTCCACGTCCCGCCTGCTACGAGGTCACGGCGGCGCCCTGCCACGGCCGGTCGGGCGCCTCCACGCCGTAGAGCTCCGCGGCGTTGCCGAAGAGCACCCGGTCGCGGGACTCCTTCGGCAGGCCCCCGAAGGCGGCGTCGATCTTCTCGCGCACCTGCTCGCCGTAGAGGCAGATCGGGTGCGGGTAGTCGGTCTCGAAGAGCACCCGGTCGCTGCCGATCTCGTCGAGGAAGTGGTTGGTGGAGAACTCCTCGAAGAAGGTGCAGGACCAGACCTGCTCGCGGAGATACTCGCTCGGGCGTTTCGTGAACTCCGGCTTCTCGGTGCGCACGTTGGCGTACTCGAAGCCGTGGTCGAGAGCCTCCTTCACGAAGGGCAGCCAGCCGATCCCGCTCTCCACCGACACGACGCGCAGCTTCGGGTTGCGCGGCAGGATCCCCGACATCAGCACGTCCATGAGCTGGATGCCGTTGGCGAGCAGGATCGACATCGACCCCGACACCGTGGTGGGCGCGATCCCGTGGGCGGCGAAGCGCTCCGGGTTCATGATCTGGTCCTGGAAGTCGCCGCTGCCGATGTGCAGGCTGATGGGGAGGTCGACGTCCTGGGCGGCGTCCCAGACGGGCTTCCAGTGGGGATCGCCCAGGAAGGGCATGCCGAAGTCCTGCGGTGCGCTCGTGAAGAGGATGGCCCTGTGCCCGAGGTCTCGGCAGCGGCGGATCTCGGCGGCCGCGGCGTCCACGTCCCAGAAGGGCGTCGCCATCACCGGGATGAAGCGCCGCGGGTCGGGCGCGATCCACTCGATCAGCCAGTCGTTGTAGGCCCGCACGCAGGCGAGCATGAGCTCCGGGTCGCCGAGACCGAGGAAGGTCTCGCTGCCGAAGCCGCCGATGTTCGGATAGAGGGCCATGGCCCAGGCGCCGATCTCGTCCATGTACTCCAGGCGGGCCTTGGCGTCGTAGGAGGCGGGCGGGCACTCGTCCAGGTTCCGCGGGATCGACGGGAAGGGCTCGTGCCAGCCGGCCACCGCCGTGGCGCCCACCGGAATCGCGCGCTCGGCCTTGCCGAAGCGCCAGATGTCGACGCCCTCGTCGGTGCGCACCATGTGGGGCGCCGCCTCCTGGAACTTCGCGGGCAGCCGGGCCGTCCACACGTCTCCGGGCTCGGTGATGTGGGTGTCGGCGTCGATGAACCAGTCCTGGATCTTCATCAGCATCTCTCCTTGGCGGCGGGGCGGAAGCGCGGCATCGCGAGGTCGCCGCTCATGTCCTCCCAGACGAGCTCGACCGGCATGCCGATCTCGACGTCTTCGGGCTTCACGTTCACGAGGTTCGAGATCATGCGCAGCCCGCCCGACCCCTCGAGCGCGATCACGGCGACCACGAAGGGGAGCTCCTGGTTCGCGGCGATGGGGCGGTGAACGATCGTGTAGGTGTAGACCTCCCCCCGGCCGGACACCTCCTGCCAGTCGGACGCGAAGGACCGGCACTCGGGGCACACGGGCGCCGGGGGGTGCCGGGTGTGCTGGCAGTCGGCGCAGCGCTGCACCACGAGCCGGTGCTCGGAGGCGGCCTCCCACCAGGGCAGCGTGATCGTGTCGGCCAGGGGCGGAGGCATGCCGTCGGGAAAGAAGCGGTCGCTCATCTCCGTCCCCTCAGCGCCGCCCGAGCAGGATGGCGCTCGAGGCCACGCAGGCGCCGCTCGTGACCAGGCAGACCTCGGCGCCGTCGACCGGGCTGGTGGACTCGCCGCGCAGGGAGCGCACGCCCTCGACCACGTGGTTGAGCCCGTGGATGTAGCCCTCCGAGAGGCTGCCGCCGTGGGTGTTGGTGGGCAGGCTCCCGTCCTTCCACCCGAGCGCGCCGCTCTCGATGAAGGGCCCGCCCTCGCCGCGCTCGCAGAAGCCGAAGTCCTCGAGCTGCATGAGCACGCAGCCGGTGAAGTGGTCGTAGATCTGGGCCACGTCGACGTCGCCGGGGCCCAGGCCCGCCTTGCCCCAGAGCCGGCCCGCCATCTCTTCGCAGCCGCCGGTGGCGTAGAGCTCGTCGGGGATGTTCGCGTTGGTGAAGGGGCCGAAGGCGTAGCCCTTCGGGGCCCCCTGCTCGCTCGCCAGGATCTGCACCGGAGGCTTGGCGAGGTCGCGTGCGCGCTCCTCGGTGGTGACGACCACCGCGCACGCGCCGTCGCTCTCGAGACAGCAGTCGAAGAGCCGGTGCGGGTCGGCGATCATCGGTGAGCTCTGGTGGTCCTCCAGCGTCATCGGGCGGCCGCCCATCACGGCTCGGGGGTTGCGGCTGGCGTGCTCGCGGAAGGTCACGGCGAGCCGGCCGAGCTGCTCGCTCGTGGTGCCGTAGAGGTGCATGTGGCGGCGGGTCGGCAGCGCGTAGGCGGCGGCCGCCATGAGCAGGCCGAAGGGCATGGCGAAGCCCATGGAGGCCAGCATCAGCGAGGGGGCCTGCTGCACCGTCGGGGGCTTGGGGTCCGGGGGGGCCGAGAGGTCCTGGCCCGCGGCGCCGAAGCGGACGAACTGGCCCTGGCAGAGGGAGCGGTAGACCACCACCACCTCGGCCTGCCCGGTCTCCACGGCCATCGCGGCGTTGCCGATGGCGGCGCAGCCGCCGCCTCCCCCGGGCATCCACACCATGTTGGCGTAGCGCAGGGCGGGGAGGCCGAGCTCGGCCGCGAGGAAGACGGCCTCGTTGCGGTCCTCGGCGAAGGAGGCGAGGCCGTCGACGTCGTCCATCGCGAGGCCGGCGTCCTCGACGGCGCGCCCGATCGCCTGGCAGGCGAGCGCGTGCTCCGTCACGTCGCCGATCCTGCCCCAGCGGGTGTACTTCGACTCGCCGACGCCGACGAGATGCGCTCTGCGTCCGCTCATCACCGGGTCAGGCGTTGGCCTTCCAGTCGGCGACCAGCGTCTCCATGGTGACGTCGGCCACCACGTGGAGGTCCTCGTCGAGGATCTCGTAGAGGCGGCCGTCGCTGGCGTGGTTGCCGAAGAAGACGAGGCCGCCTTCGGCGCCGCCCCGCTCGAGGTGGGGCAGGGCGTCGCCCACGGTGAGGGCGTAGTCGCCGGCCTGGCGCACCTTCTCGGGGCCGCGGCTGCCGTCGGGCTGGAGGTCCCAGAGGTGCTGCTCGCCGTCGAGCACCAGCACCGTGGTCGTCGCCACGTGCCTGTGGATCGGGCAGTGGCCGCCGTCGCCCGCCCAGCGCACCACCATGTCGAGGGTGCCGGCGTCGAGGTCGTAGCCGAGGATCGTGTAGTCGTGGCGCACCTTGTACGAGAGACCGGGCTCTCCCTTCACCTCGCGCCACTTGTGCCGGGACGGATCGAAGCCTGTCCGAGCCATGTCGTCCTCCTTGCCGGGCCTGCTAGCCCCTCTCGAGCCCCTTCATCGAGCCCTCCGCGCGCCAGCCCTCGAGGATCTCGACGAACTCCATGGGTCCGCCGAAGTAGAAGCCGCTCACGCGGCTCTTCTTGTCCGAGCTTCCCTCGGCGTTGTAGTAGCCGGGCGTGCAG
>JAAUYE010046366.1_pt1 | contig 10611 bp, 11 predicted proteins | sample 7278081 | NCBI WGS metagenome assembly JAAUYE01 (sample SAMN14350131, study PRJNA611818) | marine sediment metagenome | isolation source: surface marine sediment (0.6m) | place: French Polynesia: Moorea | collected 2018-08
CCGAACAGCTTCTCCGCGCGCTCGATGGCGCGGTCGAGGTCTTCGACGACGATTCCCAGCTGGAGCTTGTCGGTTTCCATGATCGCCTCCAGATCAATCTATTACGCTGGCGAAATTTACCTCAGAGAGATAGGTTCTCCAAGCGCCGGTGCAGCGCTCCGGCGAGCGGCTCCCGGAACCACAGCCAGAGGACCCCGCGCGCATGGTCGACAAGGAGCTCGATGGGCTGTCCGAGCGCTGGGCGGAGCGGCTGCCGGGAGAGGACGTCTCGACGGTCGAGCCGGTCGCGCGCCTCGGCGGTGTCGCACGGTTGGTCGAGCGATTCCATCGCAGGACCCTCCAGCCCTTCGACCTCGAGCTCTCCGACTACCAGGTCCTGGCGGCCCTGTGGTCGGCGGACGAGGGGACGGAGATGTCCCCCACGCAGCTGGCGCGGCTGCTGAAGCAGACGCCCGCGGGCATGACCAAGACGCTCGATCGGCTGGAGAAGCGCAAGAGCATCCGGCGCGTGCACAGCGCGGTCGACCGGAGATCGTTCACCATTCGCCTCACGGCCGGCGGTCGGCGACTCGCCGAGCGCGCCTGTCGGGCGGAGCTCGAGGCGCAGAAGGAGCTCTTCGCCGGGTTCGACGAGCGGGAGCTCGCTCGCTTCGACGGGTTCCTGCGGCGCCTCGTGGGGGCCCTGCTGCGTGGGTGAGTCGGTGTGGGCGCACGGTGCTGCGAAGCCGGGACGCGCGCTCTGGATGCGCGCCGTGAACCGCCTCTGCCGGGCGCCCGGAGCCCCGCAGGCCACGCTCGACGAGAGGAAGCTGCGGGAGCGGGCGATCACGGGGAGACGAAGGCGGCGCTCCACCGCATGGCCGGCCTCCTGCACGTCGAGTACGGGGATCGCGGCATTCGCGCGTACAACCTGGAGCCGGGTCTCGTGCGCAGCGAATCGCTCATCGCCTCGCTGGGAGAGAACACCGAGCTCGAGAGGATGGGCATCAAGAGTGCGCCGGTCGAGGTCCCCGCAGCCGTGATCCGCTGGCTCTGCACGTCGGACGACGCCGTCGCGATGAGCGGCGAGAACATTCACGCCCAGCCGTTCTGCAAGCGAAACCAGCTGCTCCCGGGCTGGCCGTAGGCGCCTCGGTCCCGGCAGGCATGTCACGGACGAGGCGAATCGGGAAGGAGGGCTTCATGAGGATCGACTACTCGGACAAGACGATCGCGGTGACGGGCGCCGGCGGTTCGATCGGGCGGGCGAGCGCCCTCCTGTTCGCGTCACTCGGAGGCTCGGTCGTGGCGAGCGACATCGACGAGAGGAGCCTGCGCAAGACGACGGACGAGATCGAGCGGGCCGGAGGCACTGCCGTCCCCCTGGTCGCCGACGTGACCGATCCGGACCAGGCGGCCGGCATCGTGCGAAACGCTTGCGAACGATTCGGCAGGATCGACGTGCTCTACAACAACGCGGGCGGCTCGTTTCCCACGCCGATGGAGGAGATCGACCGGAAGGAGCACGCCCGCATCCGGGCGCTCAACTTCGACGCCGTGTATCACGCCTCGATGGAGGCGCTGCCCGTGATGGTCGAGAACGGCGGTGGCGTGATCCTGTCCACGACTTCGGGTGCAGGGAGCGGGGCCGTGAGAGGGCTCGCCACCTACGGCGCAGCCAAGGCCGGGGTCAACAGCCTGATGCGGAGCATCGCGGTGGAGTACGGCCGGCGCGGAATCCGGGCCAACGCCATCGCGCCCTCGGCAGCTTCGGGTGGCATGATCGCGTGGCTCGAGACCCTGCCAGGCGGTGTCGAGGGCTATGCAGAGAAGCAGCCCATGGGAAGGCTCGGAACGCCCGAGGACATCGCCTCGGTTGCCGCGTTCCTCGCATCGGAGCACGCCGGCTTCGTCAACGGCGTGGTGATTCCCGTCGATGGAGGGGTCGAGGCGATGCTCGCCGTCCCCGCGTGACGGGAAGAGCGAGGGGGCGCCGATCACGCGCGGCGGAGCCGCTTCTCCTTCCCCAGCTCGAGCCGCCGGCCCGAGGCGGTCACCTCGATCTCCCAGCTCCAGTCGCCGGCCTCCCCCTCGAGCTCGAACGCGGGCTCGCCGTTCGCCGTCTCCGTGCCGGCAGCTGCGCCGGGGCACCTATTGCCGCTTGGGGAAGTAGCCGCGGTCTTCCATCTCCGCGGCGACCTGCATGGCCAGGGCGTTCGTGGTCTGCCTGGGATCGCCCTTGAACTCCGTCTCGAGCACCGCGGAGTAGCGGAGATCCTCGCTCCTCGCGTCGAAGAGGCCCGTCTCGACGAAGAACCTTGCGTTGCTGGGAGCGACCTCGCTCGCCGTTCCCCATGCACCGTACCAGCCTGCGAGGCTCATGAGCGGAGGAACATAACGTCGCGGCGGCTCGGTGGTGGTCACCCGGGTGACGATCACGCCGTCGAGGCCGAATTCCGCGAGCCAGGACTCGACCGTCTCGCGGTCGATGTCCCCGACTTCCGGCACCACATTGATGCTGGCTACCGCGACGACTCCGTATCCCGCGAGCTTGTCCACGAAGGCGTTCTCGTAGTGAGCCCGACCCGCCGGGTTGGCCGCCAGGCCCACGATCATGAGCCGCCCATAGGTCGCTTCCGAGGTCTTCCCTGGAGTCCAGGTGCGGAGCAGCCGCGTCTTGGGGGTCGAAGAGCAGGCCAGCGCGATGAGCGCCGAAAGCACCAGCATGGTTCTCGGGTTCACGGGAAGAGCCAACCACAAGATCCAGCAGCCGGCCACGATCCCGGGCGGGCCCTGAAGGACCCATGCCGGGATAGGGAGGCGATGCGAGGCTGACCGGCCTCGCATTCCGACCGGAGCGCTAGTCGAGCGCCGACCAGCGCCGCCCGGGATACAGCGCGTCGACGGCGGGCTGGTGCAGCCACTCGTCGCGCCAGGCCTTGCGCGCGAGGTAGGGGACGAGCGCGGCGTCGTCGAAGCGCTCCTCGCGAATCCCCTCTACGAGCGCGGCGTTCCCGGCCTGGACGCTCTCCGGCGGGGTGCCGAGGAGCGCCGCCATCTCCTCGCAGGCGATCGCATCGAGCGCCGCGCCGTAGCGCCGCCGGCGGTCCATGCACTTCACGAGCGTCGCCACGTCGCGAGCGCGCTGGGCCGCGAAGGGCTTCTCGATCGCGGGCTCCACGTCCTTCTCGAGCGCGTACCCGGCGGCCTCCGCGAGCACGTCGCGTCCCGCGTCGTGCTCGCCGTTCTCCTCGGGCATCTCGGGCCGCTCGACCTCGATCTCCATGGCGCTCGCGATCATCTCGCAGGTCGCGCGGTCGCTGAGGTACCGGTAGCAGAGGTACCAGGCCAGCGACTCACGGGGGTGGGCATGGGCGCAGATCGCGTGGATCGGGATCATTCCCCGCACGTTCTGGTGCACGGCGTAGTACTGCGCCCCGAAGCGCGAGTACGGGATGCCCGACTCCTGCTCGTAGAGCTCGAAGAGCCCCTGGAGCCCCCCGCATGGGTTGAACATCTCCCGCACGGCGATGTTGCCGAGATCCTCCATCGGGTCGCCCCAGTGGGCGAGCTCCCAGTCGATCACCGAGCTCACCCGGTCGCCCTGGAACATGAAGTTGACCGGCCCGGTGTCACCCTGGACGAGCGAGATCCGCGCGACCTCGGCGGGCGCGTGCCGGCGCAGCCAGCCGAGCGCATAGGTCGTGAGCGGATCGACGTAGCCATCGAGGAAACGCTCGAACTGTCCGGCGATCACGTCGACCGCGTCGAGCGCCGCCCCGCGCGCGGTCTTCGGGCGCGGCCCCATCACGTCGTCGAGGCCGAGCGCATCGGGATCGAGGCGGTGGAGCCGGGTGACGACCCGCACGAAGTCCTCCATGATCGCGCGCTGCTGACGCGGATCGTCGAGACGGTCGATGTCCGAGCGTCCGGGGTCGCGGTCGAAGAGCGTGCAGCGCAGCTCGGGGTTCCAGCCGTGGACCGCGGTGACCGGAACCGCCGTATCGGCGAGGGCCTGGGTGATGCGGGTCTCGCGTTCCAGGCGTCGGGGATCGGGGCCGCCGGCCTCGCGCTGGAGCCGAAGGAAGCCCTCGAGGACGGAGCCGTCGGGACGCGTCACGTCGACGACCCACGCCTCCCGGCGCGCGATGTGGCGATGGAGACGGGTGACCTCCCCGCCGCCCGTCTCGGCCACCCATTCGATCATCCCCTCGGGCAGGTCGTGCTCGAGCCGCGCCATGCCGCGGCGTTCAGCTCGCGCTCGCGGGCAGCGTGACCCAGCCCTTCATGTACTCGGTCCGGATCTTCTGCAGGCCCTCGACCTCGATCACGTACTCCGGCGCGCGCTCGAGGAAGGCCCGTGCCAGGAGGTCGGCCTGGAGCAGTCCGAACCCCTTGCCGATGCAGGCATGCGGACCCGTGCCGAACGAGACGGTGCGCTTGGGGTTGCGGTGGATGTCGAAGCGGTCGGGGTCCTCGAACTCGCGCTCGTCTCGCCCCGCCGAGGCGTAGAGGAGGAGCAGGCCCTGGCCGGGCTCCAGGCGCTGGCCGTGGATCTCGGTGGCCTCGGCCACGGTGCGGCCGAGCATCTGCGTCGCGTTGTCGATGCGTGCCGCTTCCACGAAGGCGCCGACGGCCAGCGACGGGTCGGCCACCACCTCGGCGCGCTGGTCGGGGTGGGTGAAGAGCCGGTAGGCCAGGGCGCCGAACGCCTTCGGGAACTGGGAGGCGCCGCCGACGACGAACATCATCATCTGCATCGCGATGCTGAAGTCGTCACCGACGGGCTCGCCATCGATCTCGAGGTGTCCGAAGCGATCGATCATGCCGTCGCCATCGAAGCCGGCGGCCCGACGGCGCTTGACGTGATCGATCAGGTAGCTGACGACCTCTCCGAGGGCCCCGTTGCCCTCCTTCGTCTGGCCGTCGATGCCGGGGACCCGCTCCTGCGATCGCTCCGTGAGCTCCTTGATGAGCTTGCCGTCCTCGATGGGGAGGCCGCAGATCATCGCGGTCACCTGGGACGCGAGCGGCCACGCGATGTCGTGAACGATGTCGAAGGTCTCCCGCTCCAACGCGCCGTCGACGAGTGCGGTCGCCATCGCTTCGACCTGCGCTCGCTTCTCCGCGAGCGCCTCCTTGCCGAACCACGGCTGGACGGCGCGGTGAACCTGGGTGTGCTGCGGCGGGTCCATCTGGTGCAGCATCGGGGGGACGTTCCGCATCCCGCTCATGACGTGCCACGGCATGGTTCCGTGGATGGCCGTGAAGTGCTGCGTGTCGGAGTGGGCGTCCCACACGTCCTGGAAGCGCGAGAGCGCCCAGGCGTTGCGCTTCTCGATGAAGTAGCAGGGCGCCTCGTCGCGCAGCTGGCGATACAGGTCGAGCGGGTCTTCCAGGGCTTCGGGGGAGTAGGGGTCGTATGCGATCGGCATGGTGTGACCGTCCATCCTACAAGGCTGCAAGGCCGCCGTCAGCAGCGCGATGGCTTCCATGCCATGAAAAAACACCGCTCGGAACCACCGTCCCCGGGATCGATCGTCACCGTCAGCGCCGCCGCGGGAAGCGGCGCCAGGCATGCTCAGAGCAGGGCGGCGCGCAGGCCCCCCATGCCATCGACATCCGATTCGCCCCCCGATCGATCGCCGCCCCAGGATGGAACCCCGGCCGCAATCGGCGCAACAGGAGTCCCGCTAGCCTACAGGCCAGGGCCCGGGGGCTCGGCGACGGCAATCCCTACGGGTTCTCGAAGGCCTGCACCAACACCTACACACTCGTGCTGGCGCGCGTACATCCGAACCTCGCCATCGACGCCTGCGCGCCCGGCTACATCGCCACCGACATGACCTGGGCCCACCCCGCGGCGAGTGGCCGAAGCCCCGAGCAGATGGGCACGAAGACGCCGGTCGAGGGCGCGCGCTGCCCGCTCCACCTGCTCTTCGGCGAGGTCGAAGGCAGCGGGCGCTACTACGGCAGCGACGCCTTGCGCAGCCCGCTCGATCGCTACCGCGCGCCCGGCACTCCTCCATTTGGCGGGTCGTAGGTGTGCCGCGGCCGCCTACTCCCGTGCTTCCCTGCGGCGCAGCATCTCCCGGAGAACGATGACATCCTGACGATCCTGGGGCCGGTCGGCCGCTTCTTTGGAGCGAATGAGGTCGGGGAGATCCGAAGCGAGGATCTCCACGCCGAAGACGTCGAACCGAGTCGCACCGTTCTGGAGATCATCGAACCCACTCGTCCCGGAAGGGCGAAAGGCAATGTCCAGGCGTCCCGCGGCCGTGACGAGATTCCAGAGATCGGCGCGGGCCAGGGTTGCGCCGCTGCAGTCGAAGGGCAGGCCTTCTGGCATGGCCTCGGTGAAGACACGTGCATCGAGCTCTCGGAGTGCGGCAGCGAGCCTCTCGAGATTGGCGGCATCCCGAGCGGGTGTGATGTCGGCATCGGCGGTGAGACGGGGAAAGCCCTGGAGCCGCGCTGCCGCGGCGGGCGGTCAGAAGTCCGACCCGAGCGCCTTCTTGAAGTCCTCGAGCGCGCGCAGCCGTGCCTCGACCCCGGCCCACCGCTTCCCGGGCTCGCGAATGCCCGTCTCCTCGGGGCCGAGCTCCGCCCAGGGCGCAGTCACCCAGTAGAGGGAGGCGCCGAAGTCCTTCCACCAGCGCGCGTACTCGACGCACTCGTCGAAGGTCACCGGAGGCTTGCGGCCGCCGGGCGGCACCTCGAAGCGGGGGTCGGCGAAGTAGATCGCGCCCTCGATGCCGATCGACGCCGGGTCCCGCCCGGCCTCGCGGGCGCTCTCGTGGATGGCCGCGAGGTCCTCGCGGAGCTGGTCCTCGTGGAAGTACGGGTAGAAGGGAAACCAGCCGTCTCCGAGTCGACCCGTCCGGCGCAGCACCCGCTTCGACTGGCCGCCGATCCAGAGCGGGATCGGCCTCTGGACGGGGAGGGGGTTGATCCCCGCCGCCGTCACCGTGTGGAACTCGCCGGCGTAGTCGACCACCTCGCGGGTCCAGAGCAGGCGCAGCAGCTCCATCTGCTCGTCCATGATCTTTCCGCGCTTCGTGAAGTCGACCCCCAGGGCCTCGTACTCCACGTCGTTCCAGCCGGCGGCGATCACGAGCCGGATGCGCCCACCGGTGAGGACGTCGACCGTGGCGGCCTGCTTCGCCAGCAGCGCGGTCTGGCGCTGCGGGCTGATCAGGATGCCGGTGCAGAGCTGCAGCGTCCTCGTCATGGAGGCGAGGTAGCCGAAGAGCGTGAGCGGCTCGAACCAGATCTGGTGACGGTCGTAGAGCGGCTTCTTGCCGAAGTAGGGACGCCAGTCGGGGCGGGCGGCGAGGTCCGCCCCGAGCACGTGGTCTCCGACCGTGACGTACGCGTAGCCGAGTCTCTCGAGGGCGTGGAGGAACTCGCGCAGGGCGACCTCGTCCGCGCCGATCAGGTGCTCGGGCAGGTTCGTTCCCAGCTCCACCATGTGGACTCTCCGCTCCTCGTCATGCCGGCCAGGGTACGTCGTCGCCCGCCAGCGCTTCGAATCGGACGACCCTCGTCGCGAGCTCCTTCGGAGGGGCCTGCGCTCCGACGTAGCGCCCGAGCATGCCCCCCTGATCGTGACCGCAGGTGTCGAGCCAGTTCGGGTAGCGCGGGCCGGGATCCCTGTGGGCGACGACGATCGCCACCGAGCCGTCCGGCTCGTACTTCGCGGTGAACTTGTTCACGCAAGTGCGGAAGAAGCGATAGTCGAGCGACTGCATCCAATAGTTGGAGAGCTGGAGGTTCCAGGTCTCACACTCGGGAATGTCGGTGAAGCGCACGAGCAGCGCCTCGTCGGGCTCGAGCTTCCAGAAGCTCTGGTAGTAGTGGATGTTGGGGTCGCCCCCCGCGGCCTGGCAGCGGGCCTGGTCGTCTTCGGGCAGGGCGTTCAGGTGGGAGCGATAGCGCTCCATCCACTCGATGTTCATGTTGACCGTGCTGGACACGAAGCCCAGCGCCCGCGCGAGCGCGGGCTCGAGCGACTCGGGCTCCAGCGTGTTGTTCGGTCTCTCCGGGTTCAGGCACTCGATCGAGAGATCCGCCACCTGCTCCCGGCTGCGGTCTCCGAAGGTCTGGCGCACCACGAGGAAGCGCGTCTCTGGCGTCGTCGGCAGCCAGTTTCCCGGCTTCGGCTCGGAGCTCACCAGGATCTCGAAGCGACCGTCGTCGTCGAAGGTCATGTTCGTGGAGTCGATCTCTCCGGTGCTCACCATCCGCCCGGCGTCGGCGGAGCTGCCCTTCGAGCCGATGCTGAACCAGGGCACGCTGCCGCGCTTGCCCGTGATCCGGTAGTCGAAGTGGCCGTCCACGACGCAGTTCTGGTAGAAGTTGTCGGGGTTGTCGTTGAGCATCTTCTTCGTCTCGTCGGCGAGCCGGAAGAAGGCCGGGAACTGCGGGTCCCCGTAGTCCACGGCGGACTCCAGACCAGCGCGCAGCAGCTGCGTGAGGTAGCGGTAGCCGAGCGCTCGGTTTCGCGCGTCGCCCGGGGTCTCCGGCCGCTGCACCAGCTCGCCCAGCTGCTTCAGCTGCTCACAGAAGTCGACCCAGGCACTGCCGTCCAGGATCCGTCTCGTCGCCTCGTCGCTGCTCATGGCCTCCCCTCGCTGGCAGAAGCTCGGATCTGCCGGCCTACCGACGCGTGTCGCGCCTGCCGGTGCGTCGCTCGCGCACGAGGTGCCGCACCAGGGGCGGTGCGGCCCTCGTCAGGAAGCGCACGGACTTCGCGAGCCCCAGAATGCGCAGGGCGGTGATCAGGCCCGCGCCCTGCACGATCGGCTGGCCGCAGGTGACGGTGTCCTGACCCGTGAGCCACAGGCCCGGGATCGGCGTGCGAGCATCCAGGTGGCGGACCACCTCCCAGTCCGTGAAGCGCCGGGGCGTCTGGTCGAGCCCGACGGCGCCTCCCTCCACGGCTCCCAGGTAGTGCTCGATCGAGAGGGGTGTCGAGACGTCGACCAGCTCGATACGGCCTTCGAGCTGGGGGTAGAAGCGGAGCAGCACTTTCACCAGACGCTCGCCCCACGAGGCCTTGAGCGCCGCGTACTCCTGGCCCCTACGACGCGTGCGCTGCCCTGCGTAGCGCTCGAACCAGGCGTAGTCCGCCATGCACAGCAACTGACAGGTCGTCGTCGGATCGTCGGTGTGGCCCGCCTTGATGGACGGGAACGTCACCATGATCATCGGGTCCGTCGCGGGATCGTCGGGCGCGTCCATGAAGCCGCGCACGGCCCGGAACATGTCGCCGTCGGCGTCGGTGGGGTGGTACCAGAGGTTCGCGCAGGTCAGGCCGAGCTCCTCGGCGCTGCCCCGCAGCCCGATGTTCGCCATCACGAACCCACAGGACTGGCCGACCGGCAGGCGCCGTGGGATCTCGAGCCGCTTGGTCGTGTCCTCGGAGACGAGCCGGCCGAACGTGCCGTGATAGCCGGCGCTCGAGACCACCCGATCGCACGGGATGAACGTCTCGTCCTCCATCAGAACGCCGCTGACACGGGTGCCGTGCGGATCCACCACGATCTCGCGGACCGCTGCCCGAACGAGCACGCGCCCGCCCGCGGCGTTGATCACGGGGATCATCCCCTTGGCGAGCTCCGTCGAGCCGCCGACGGGATAGGCGCCCCCCTCGATTGCGAGACCCCGCGCCACGCAGGCCCCCATCAGGAACGTCGCGCGGTCCGGGGGCGCGCCGGTGTCCATCCATGGGCCCGCCAGCAGCGCCGCAAGCCGCGGCTCGTCGGTGATCTCCTGCAACACGTCCTGGACCGTACGCCCCGCGTAGCGGCGCCAAGTCTCGCCGAGCACGTAGCGATGCCAGGGCTTCTGCAACCAGCGGGGCAGCGCCTTCGAGAGAACGAAGAACGGGAAGCGCTTGAGCACGCGCTCCGAGACCTCGAGGTAGCGATCGATGTCCGCGCGCAGAGCGGGGAAGCGCTCGTAGAGGTCCGGAAGGTGGGCCTCGTGATGCTTGATCGCAAAGGGCGGATCGTCGCCCAGCGCGATGCGGTCGAAGGTGCCGTCGGGCTCGCCCATGCGTTCGAAGCGGAGCGGCATCTCGTCCCCGCCCGTGGCCAGCCACATCAGGAGCCCGGAGTAGGGCACCAGGTAGTGGAGGCCCGAGTCGAAACGGAGCCCACCCTTGAGCTCGAACATGTGGGAGCCCCCGCCCGCCACGTAGTGCTGCTCGAGCACCAGCACCGTCTGCCCCATGCGCGAGAGCACCGCGGCGCAGGTCAGGCCGCTCATCCCGCTGCCGATCACGATCGTGTCGATCTTCGCCGGGACCTTGGCAGGCTCGTAGCGATCCGCGCAGATCCCGCGGAGGACGTCCTCTCGCGGCGCTTTTCGTGTCACGGTGGGCCCCCCGAGCTGTGGGCCGATGGTACCGTGGACACCCGGTCAGGATCGAGGGTCCCACGCTGCCCCCCCGTCGTGCTGCCCCCCGGTCGTGCAACGAGGCGAGGCCTGCCGAAGCCAGGGCGACCCCGCCTCCACGGAGCTACTCGTCCTCGCAAAAGCGATCGAGCAGCCGGCGGCGTCGGGGTAGGGCGAGGCGGTCCTTCTCCCGACCGGCGGCCTGCTTCGAACGAATGATGTCCGCAACGG
>JAAUYE010130037.1_pt1 | contig 10591 bp, 6 predicted proteins | sample 7278081 | NCBI WGS metagenome assembly JAAUYE01 (sample SAMN14350131, study PRJNA611818) | marine sediment metagenome | isolation source: surface marine sediment (0.6m) | place: French Polynesia: Moorea | collected 2018-08
CGGCGTCCACATGCTCGACGCACGGCTGCAGCTGGTGTTGTCGAGCGAAGCGCTGGACGCGCTCAACAGCGGTGTGCCGCTGACGATCGAATTGCAGATGCAGGTCATCCGGTCGCGGCGCTTCTACCTCGATGCGCTCGATGCCGAACTCGCGTTCCGTTTCGAACTCGAGTACCGGCCGATCAGTCAGCGCTACATCGTGCGCAACCTGAACAGTGGCGACCAGGATTCGTTCGCTACGCTGTATTCGGCACTGAACTACCTCGGCCGCGTGCAGCGCTTGCCGGTCATCGATGAGTCGCTGCTGGTTCCTGACCGCGATTACCGGGTGAGGCTGCGGGCGCTGCTCGCCACGGAGCAGTATTCGGCGCCGCTGCGGCTCCTGTTTTTCTGGCGCGATGAGTGGCAGCTCAAAAGCGAGTGGTACGAATGGACGCTCGAACGCTAAAGCGCGCATTCATCGGCATACTGGCCGCGGCCGGCGTGCTGCTGTCGCTTTCCGCGCTGTTCCTGCTCAGCGTGACGGCGCAGAACTCCGAGCAATTCGACCGTCTTCACAACGTGCTGATCGGCGTCAACATCGCGGGCGCCGTCCTCCTGCTCGTGCTGCTCATCGGCAACCTGATTCGGCTGCTGCGCGACTACCGCGACAACGTGCCCGGCGCGAGGCTCAAGGCCCGCATGGTGGGCATGTTCGTAGGCCTGGCCGCGCTGCCGCTGTTCGTCGTCTTCTACTTCGCGGTGCAGTACATCAATCGCGGTATCGATTCCTGGTTCGACGTCGAGATCGAAGACGGTCTCGGCAGCGCCGTCGAAGTAGTGCAGGCGGTGTTCGATGTGCAGATGCGCGAGAACCTGGCCGCGACGCGGCAGATCGCGGAACGGCTCGCGGCGGTCCCGGAGCGGCGCTTCGTCTTCGAGCTCAGCGTTTTGCGCCGTGAAGTGGGCGCGAGCGAGATGACGCTGTTCGGCAATAACGCGCAGATTCTGGCCACCAGCTCCGACGGCACGACCGCGAGCCTGCCGCGGCCGCCAATCGACGTGATGGAGATGCTGACCGTCGACCGGCCGAACCACGTGAGACTCGACGAAAACGAGAGCGGACTCTACGAAGTCCGTACCGCGGTGCTCTTCAGGGTCCGTGGCCGGAGGGAACCCGTCGGCGTGTTGCAGGGGCACTTCCCGACGACCGAACGCGTCGGCCGGCTGGCGGCGAGCGTGGACGAGGCGCAAACCGGCTACAAGCGGCTGGAATTCCTTCGGGAAGGACTGAAAGTGACATTCACCCTGACGCTGACTGTCGTCCTGATGCTCTCGTTGCTCGCAGCGATCTACGCCGCGCTGATGTTGTCGCGGCGGCTGGTTGCACCGATCCAGGATCTCGTTGCCGGCACGCGTGCGGTCGCCGCGGGCGACTTCGACACTAGGCTGCCATCGCCGTCGCGCGACGAGATCGGCTTCCTCATCAACTCCTTTAATGACATGACCCAGCGCCTGGCCTCGGCCCGCCGCGAGACGCGGCTCAGCCAGGCCCTCGTCGAGGCGGAACGCGCGAACCTCGAGGTCATCCTAGCGCGCCTGTCGACCGGCGTTGTCGCGATCGATCCGGACCTCCGTGTCCGCAACGCGAACCAGGCGTCCGGTGCAATCCTGAACGTCGATCTCGAGAATCGGGCCGGCGAATACCTGCCGGACATCGCGCGCAACGAGCCGCTGCTTGAGCAGTTCGTCGACGTCGCTCGCGTCCATCTCGACGCCGGAGAGACGGACTGGCGCGAGCAGATCGTCCTGCGCGGCGAGGTAGGCCGGCGCGTGCTGACCTGCGCGTGTACGGCATTGCCCGGCGAGGGCGACCAGGCTGCCGGCTACGTGGTCGTGTTCGATGACATCACCGGCTTGCTGCAGGCGCAGCGCGATGCCGCCTGGGGCGAGGTGGCGCGGCGTCTCGCGCACGAGATCAAGAATCCGCTGACGCCCATACAGCTGTCCGCGGAACGCCTGCGCCGCAAGTATCTCGACAAGATGTCGGGCGAGGAAGCGCAGGTGCTCGACCGGGCGACGCACACCATCGTGCAGCAGGTCGAGGCCATGAAAGAGATGGTCAATGCATTTAGCGACTATGCGCGCGCGCCGGACATGGACATCAACCGCTTCGATCTCGACAAGCTGGTCCACGAGGTGGTCGACCTGTACCGGGCGCAGGACAGCGGCGTCAAGGTCGTCGTGACCTCGGACCCGACGATGCCGCTCGTCGAAGCCGACGAAGGCCGGGTAAGACAGATCCTGCACAACCTGCTGCGAAACGCGTTCGAGGCGCTCGAGCAGACCACCGAACCGCGGGTCGACGTGCACGCAAGCGCGGCGGAATTCGGCGGTGTCGAGTTCGCACAGATCAAGGTCGAGGACAACGGGCCCGGTTTCGACACCGGCGACATCAGCCAGGTCTTCGATCCATACGTAACGACCAAGCCCAAGGGAACCGGGCTCGGGCTGGCGGTCGTCAAGAAACTGGTCGAGGAGCACGTAGGAACGATCCTCGCCGAGAACCGGAAGGACGGTGGCGCGCTAATCAACATCCGCCTGCCGATCAACGAGGCGGCCCGCGAGGCGATGATCGCGAAGGGAACGAGCCGAACTGAGAAGAGGAGAGAAAGAGCATGAGCAGTGCCCAGGTGCTCGTGGTCGATGACGAAGCCGATATTCGTGCATTGATCCAGGAAATTCTGTCCGAGGAGGGTTACGGCGTGACCGTAGCGGCCGATGCCGACGAAGCCCGCTCGGCGCGGCGTGACGACAACTTCGACCTGATACTTCTCGATATCTGGATGCCGGATACCGACGGTATAACGCTGTTGCGCGAATGGTCGGACGAAGGCGACCTGAAGTGCCCGGTCGTCATCATGTCGGGTCACGGTACGGTGGATACCGCAGTCGAAGCGACCCGGCTCGGCGCGCACGACTTTGTCGAGAAGCCGTTGTCGCTCGCCAAGCTGTTGCGGACGGTGGAAGGCGCGCTGGATTCCGCCGGCCGGCACGGCGCCGCATCGCGCGGCACGCTGCCCCCGCTGCTTGCTCCGGTCGGCCGCAGCGCGCTGATGCAGGCCTTGCGCGACAAGGTCAAACAGTACGCGCGCCACGACGCCTCGGTGCTCATCAGCGGCGAGCCGGGCACCGGCCGCGGCGCGTTCGCCCGCTACCTGCATGCGCTGAGTGCTCGCGCCGACGGCCCGCTGATCAGCATTACCGCCGCGTCGCTGACGGACGACAATGCGGAAGAGAGCCTGCTCGGCAGCGAGGAGGACGGGGAGGTTCACATGGGCGCTTTCGAGAAGGCGTCCCAGGGCACGCTCATTATCGACGAACTGACCGATCTCGGCGCGGCCGCCCAGCGCATCCTGTTCAGCGTGATCGAGGAAGGCAGTTTCACCCGCAAGGGTGGCAGCGACGCCGTGGCGTTGGACGCTCGGGTCGTTGCGACCGTGCGCGCCGACTACGAAGAACTGGTGCGTGTCGGCGACTTGCGCCGCGACCTCGTCGCCAACCTCGGTGTCCTCACGATGCGCGTGCCGCCGCTCCGCGAGTACTCGGAAGACGTGCCGGAACTCCTCAATTACTACGTCGACAAGCTGGTCGATTCGGAGGGCCTCGGGTTCCGTCGATTCAGCGTGGCGGCGCAAAACCGGCTCAGGAACTACCCATGGCCGGACAACGTGCGGGAACTCAAGAACCTGGTCCGCCGCCTGCTGATGTCGGATGCGGACGACGACATCTCGCTCGAAGACGTCGAAGCCGAGATCTCGGCGTCGGCCCCGGACGACGAGCCCCTCGTCAAGCAGGACCTGCTTGCGCTGCCGCTCCGCGAGGCACGGGAACAGTTCGAGCGCGCCTACCTGCAACAACAGCTCGTCCTCTGCGACGGCAAGGTCGGGCAGCTCGCGAAGCGCGTCGGCATGGAAAGAACGCACCTCTACCGCAAGCTGCGCTCACTGGGCGTGGACTTCAAGTCGGTCGGCGGAGAGGATTGACGGGGTCTTATGGGCCGACGGGGTGATTCCTCTCCCTCATGGTTGACCAGCGACGTCCTGTCGCTGGCCCTTCGGGCGCGCAAGCGCGTCCAAATTCGCTCCTGGCGAATTTGTCGCCTCGCTGCGCTGACATCCATGGATGGATTAACGTCGCGGAGCACAGGGATGTGCGAGAGCGACGATACTTCGGTCGAGGAACACCCCGGCCGGCCCGAATACTGGCCGTAGGAGCGCGCCTCGGCGCGCGATCGCGGTTCAAGAACCGCTCCTACAGCCCGAAGAACATCTCCACAGTCCGCCCGAACCTGGTCGTTCCCGGCAGGCGAGCCGGGGCGTTTTTCGACCGAAGTAAAGCGCAGCCGTGCGCAGCACGGCGAGCCATGAGGGAGAGAAATGCCCCGGTCGCCTGTCGTTTGTTTTGGTCCGCTGTAGGTCGCGCTTCGCGAACTGCCCTAAGGGGATTCTTCGGGAAATGTTCGGCGCGCGACCGGCGGCCGTTCGGCCGGCGTGATGCGGCCGTCGGGATGGAAGGTCAGGCCGGGATTGCCGAAGTCTTCGATGCTCAGGCCGCGGATCATGTTCAGTGCCCGGTTTTCCGGGTCCAGCGACGGGCCGGCGGGACGCAGCTGGCGCGTGGAGATGATCTCGCCCTCGATGAAGCGGCCATCCTCGTCGAGGGTGGCTACAAGTATCGGCGCGATGCCCTTGACGCCGGCGACGCTGATCCCGTAATAGGTGGCGAAGTTGCCCAGGCTGTAGGCGATCAACCGGTCGTTGTAACGCTCCATCGCGCGGACGACGTGCGGCCCGTGCCCGATGACGAGATCGGCGCCAGCATCGATGACCATGCGTGCGAATCGAACCACGTCGCCGCGCGGTTCGCCGTAGTACTCCTCGTCGGCGAACGGGACGCGGGTGACGTCCTGGCCTTCCGCGCCGCCGTGGAAGGAGACGATGACGATGTCGTGCGTGGCCGCGAAGTCGCGCACCGTCTGCTCCGATAGCGCGTAATCGAGCAGCATGTTGGAGTTCTTCGTGACGGCGTAGGCCAGCACGGCGATGCGCAGGCCGTTGACTTCCATGCTCGCAAAATCGCCCTCCCGGCCCGAGTGATGGATGCCGGCGGCGGTGAGCGCCAGCATCGTGGCGGTACGGCCCTCCTCGCCGAAGTCCCGCGCGTGGTTGTTGGCGAGGCTCAGCACGTCGAAGCCGGCTGCGCGGTAGTGATACGCGTAGCGGGCCGGTGAGCGGAACAGGTAGCAGGCTTTCGGGTTGCTGCACTTCTTGCCGGGTTCGCCGCCGTCGACGAGCACGCCTTCCAGGTTGCCGAATGCGATGTCGGCCGAACAGAGCCACGGCGCCACGTCGGCGAGGAAACCGACGCCCTCGTCGTCCGGCAGGTGATTCTCGGGAAAGTCCGTGCCGATCATCATGTCGCCGACCGCGGCGATACTGATCCGTTGCGGGACACGCGGTGCAGGTTCGACGGGCGCCGGCGCTTCGGCGGCGGGCACCGGGTCGGCGGCGGGCGGCTCCGGTTCGGGCGCCACCGGTGCCGTCGTCGAGCAGGCCCCGAGCGAGACCAGCAGCAGGGCCGCGAGACTGTGGCGCAGACTATTCACCGAGCCGTATACGGATGACGTCGATCTTCGCTGCGCGCAGGCGGCTGCGCAGCATGTTCAGTTCCTCGAGGTCGTCCGTCGGGCCGATCCGAACGCGGTGGTAGGTCTTGTCGTCGATCGTAACGCGCTGGATCGTCGACTCGATGCCATGCAGGGCAAGTTCGGCCCGGCGCCGGTCGGCGTCCTCGAAGCGTGTGAACGATCCAGCCTGGAGAATATAGAGACCCGGCTGAACGACCGCGCGTGGCTCGACGTCGGCCGTCACGTCGGGTTCCTGTTCGGGGATGACAACCTCGAAATTCGGCAGCATGTCGTAGAACGTGAAGCGGCTCTCCGGGGTCTCCTCCGACGGCTCGTCAGGCGCCTCCGCGGATGGCTCCGGTTCGGCAGCCGTCTCGCCATTGCGGTCGATGGCGCTCTCGAGGCTCGCTGGCTGACGGGCTGCGGCCGGCGGCGGTGCCGGTTCCCTGTCCCGGACGTAAATCGCGAACGCGACCGAGAGGCCGATCGCGAGGCCGAAGAGCATCCAGACCCAGCCCGGGTACTCCTGTTTCTTCGTTGCGGTGCTCCTGCGCCGCTTGCTGCGCTTCTTCGCCATTACATCGAGTCGGGTGCGGAGACGCCGAGGATGGCGAGACCGTTGGCGATCACCTGGCGGGTCGCCGCGCACAGGCAGAGGCGCGCGTTGCGCAGGTCGTCTTCACCAACAATGAAGACGTGCGCGTTGTAATAGGTATGGAAGTCATTGGCCAGGTCGCGCAAATAATGGACCAGGTGCTGTGGTGCGAGATTGTTCGCGGCCAGGTCGATGACTTCCGGATAGCGGCTGAGGGACGTCATAAGCGCCTTTTCCTGCGGCTCCTGCAGGAGCGCCAGGCTGTCGCGGCCGTCCCCCTCTTCCCATCGGTAGTGTTTCTCCTCCAGCTGGCGGAACACGCTCGCGATACGGGCGTGCGCGTACTGGATGTAGTAGACGGGGTTGTCGTTCGACTGGGATTTCGCAACGTCGAGGTCGAAATCGAGGTGCTGGTCGTTCGAGCGCGAGACGTAGAAGAAGCGTGCCGCGTCGTTGCCGACCTCGGCACGTAGCTGCCGCAGCGTGTCGAATTCGCCGCTGCGCGTCGACATCTGCACCTTCTTGCCGCCACGGTACAGCGCGACGAACTGCACGAGCTCGACGTCGAGGTCTTCGGCCCGGTAGCCCATCGCCGCCAGCCCGGCTTTCACGCGCGTCACGTAGCCGTGATGATCCGCCCCGAGAATGTCGATCAGGCGATCGAAGCCGCGTTCGCGCTTGTCGAAGTGGTAGGCGATATCGGAGGCGAAATAGGTCTTGGCGCCGTTCTCCCGCACGACCACGCGGTCCTTCTCATCGCCGAAATCGGTCGCCCGGAACCAGGTGGCGCCGCCTTTCTCATAGAGCATGCCGCGCTCTTCGAGCACGGCCAGCGCGTCGTCGATCCGGTGGCTTTTTGTCAGGCTCTGCTCGGAGAACCAGCGGTCGAAAGTGACGCCGAATTCGGCCAGGTCGTCTTCGATGTCGTCGCGGATGCTGTCGAGCGCCTGCTGCCGGATACGATCAAAGCCGTCTTCGCCGAGGAGCTCGGTCGCACGGGTGATCAGTGCGCCGATGTGTGCTTCCTTGTCGCCCTCGGGGTCGTCCGCGGGAATGCCGTCGAGGACGGCACTTGCGTCCGCGACTTCGAGGCCGTCCGTGTCGATCGCTTCCGCGATGTCGCGGATGTAGTCGCCGCGGTAGCCCGCCGCGGGGAACGTTATCGTCGTGCCGCGGGCTTCCAGCCAGCGCAGCCAGACGCTGACGCCGAGGATGTCCATTTGCCGGCCGGCGTCGTTGACGTAGTACTCGCGGTGCACCGGGTAGCCGACCGCTTCGAGCAGGTTGCCGACCGTCGCGCCATAGGAAGCATGGCGGCCGTGGCCGACATGCAGCGGGCCGGTCGGGTTCGCGGACACGAACTCGAGCAGGATGCGGGGCGAGGCCACTGGTACGTGCCGACCGTAGTCTTCGGCCCGGTCGAGGATGGTCCGCAGCTCGGCGTGGAACGCCGCGGGGCTCAGTGTGAAGTTGATAAAGCCGGGGCCCGCGATCTCGACTTTCTCCAGTTGGTCCGACTCGCCAATCTGCTCGATGATGGCCGCGGCGAGATCGCGCGGGCTGCGCCGCGCCGGTTTCGCCAGCCGCATCGCGATGTTGGAGGCGAAGTGCCCGTGCGCCGGGTCGCGGGTCCGTTCGATCGTGGTCTCGGCAGCGAGGCCGCCCGCCGCGTCGGCAAGCTCGGGCAGACGGGACAGGGCGTCGTCGAGGAATTTGGCTATCGCGGATTTCATTGGCTGAAACGTGCAGGCCGAAGCGCTGACAGGGCACCGGTTCTTCGAAGAGGCGGCGATTCTACCCGGTTATGTGCGTCCGCGCCCAGTCAGGCGGGCAACTAGAACAGCTCGACCGGGTCCACGTCGATCGACCAGCGGACCTTGCGGGCGGCGGGTTCGGCCTCGAGCATCGGCCGCAGTTCGCGCAGCACCGCGTGCAATAGCCGGCGATCGGTGCTCTGCAGCAGGAGCTGCGCACGGTAACGACCGGCGCGGCGCGCCATCGGCGCGTCGACCGGGCCGAGTACCCGGAGCCCGCCCTTTGCCAGCCGGTTGACGCCGGTTGCGGCGACCTCCAGGAATTCGTGGGCATCGCCGCGTCGCGTGGCGGCGGATCGCAGCAGCGCAAGCCGCGAGAACGGTGGCCAGTTGGCCGCGCGGCGCTCGTCGAGGGCGTCCCGGGCGACGGCCGCGTAACCGCCGTCGATCAGGCGTTGCCAGAACGGATGCGACGGGAACGCGGTCTGGATGATGACCTCGCCGATGCGGCTTTCGCGGCCGGCGCGGCCGGCCACCTGGACGATCGACTGGGCCAGGCGCTCGTCGCTGCGGAAGTCCGTGCCGAACAGGCCCTGGTCGGCGTTGACGATGCCGACGAGCGTCAGCTTTGGGAAGTGGTGTCCCTTGGAGAGCATCTGCGTGCCGACGAGGATGTCGGCTTCGCCGCGCGTCGCGCGTCCGAGCGCCTCGTCCATCGCGCCTTTGCGTTGCGTGCTGTCGCTGTCGATGCGCATCACGCGGCTGCGCGGGTAGCGGCGCACGAGTTCGTCTTCCAGCCGCTGCGTCCCCTCGCCGAGCGGTCGCATGGCCGCGCTGCATTCGCCGCAATGTTCGTCGAGCGGCCGGGCGCTGCCGCAGTGGTGACAGCGCAGGCGGCCCTCCCGCGCATGCACCGTCATCCGCGAATCGCAGCGCGGGCACTCTGCGACATGACCGCAGCCCGAACAAATGAGCGTGGGCGCGAAGCCGCGGCGGTTCAGGTAGATCAGCACCTGTCCCGATTCGGCAAGATGCGCGCTGATCGCCTGCGCGAGCGGTTCGCTCAGGCCCTCGGAGGAAGCGGTGCGACCGAGGTCGACGGTGCGGACCGCGGGCGGCTGCGCCGCGCCGGCTCGCCGTGGCAGGCTGAGATGAGCATAGCTGCCGGTCTCGCAGTGGTGCAGCATTTCCAGGGTTGGGGTTGCGGAGCCGAGCACGACAGGGATGTCGAGGTGCTTGGCGCGGGCGATCGCGAGATCGCGTGCGGAATACCGCAGGCCCTCCTGCTGCTTGAACGAATGGTCGTGCTCCTCGTCCACGATGATGAGGCCGGCATTGGCCAGCGGCGTGAAGACCGCCGATCGCGTCCCGACGACCAGCAGTGCATCGCCGTTGCGCGCCTGTCGCCACGACCGCAGCCGTTCGAGGTCGGTCAGGCCCGAGTGCAGCAAGACCGGCTCGATACCGAGACGTGAGCGCAGGCGGGCAACCAGTTGCGGGGTGAGGCCGATCTCGGGCACCAGCACGAGGACCTGGCGGCCCGCGGATATGGCCTCGGCGATCAGGTGCAGGTAGACCTCGGTCTTGCCGCTGCCCGTCACGCCGTCGAGGATGCTCGCATGGAACCCGGTCGCAGCGCGGATTGTCCCGACCGCTGCCTGCTGGTCTGCGTTAAGCGTCGGTCCTGCCACCGCCTCGCCGCGGGACGGTGGTTCGGGGTCGTCGGCGCGCAGATCGAATTCGGTGACCAGGGCCTTGCCCGCGAGCGCCCGGAAGCTGCGACGCCACGCCGGGATCTGCTCCGCCAGTGATTCGACGTCGACACCGTTACCGCCGGCATCGAGCAGCATCTCCAGCAGCTCGGCTTGTCGCGGCGCCTTTTTCGCCAGCGCCTCCACGTCGAAGCTGTGCGCCGCATCGGTCGCCGCGACATGACGCAGCAGCGGGTTGAGCGGCCGGCCCTGGCGCAACAATGCCGGGATGGCCGCGGCGGCGACCTCGCCGACCGGGTGATGGTAGTAGTCGCTGGTGAAGTTGATGAGCCAGAGGTCGTCATCGCCCAGCAGGGGCGCGTCGTCCGGCGCTTCGAGCACGCGGCGTATCTTGTCGCGCGGCAGGTCACTGCCGCTCGCGTGAGCCACGACGAGACCGACCTGGCGCTGCCGGCCGAACGGCACGCGAACGCGTGCCCCAGGCGGCGGGCAGCTTCCCCCGGCCGGCGGCAGGTAATCGAACAGTCGCGACAGCGGAACGTTGATAGCGACTTTGAGGACCGGCTCGTTGCCCACGAATATCCAGTGAAAACAGTAAATTAGAACCTGGCGCCGGCCTGCTTTCTTGACCTAATGCCCGGCGCGAAAACCCGCTTCCCGCTGTCAACCTGGCGCGTTACCGGGCGTTAATAGTGTAGCGACACGTTAGATCACCTCCTGAGGGAGTCAAGAGGAGTTCGCGATGAACGAGCATTCGCCCGTAGCAGGGAGCAGCGGCCGATGACCGCCTGTGCCGGTATTTTTGCGGTATCGTGCAGCGGCGAGCAACCGAAAGAGGCGATGACGCTGCAGCGCGAACGGC
>JAAUYE010082708.1_pt1 | contig 10590 bp, 9 predicted proteins | sample 7278081 | NCBI WGS metagenome assembly JAAUYE01 (sample SAMN14350131, study PRJNA611818) | marine sediment metagenome | isolation source: surface marine sediment (0.6m) | place: French Polynesia: Moorea | collected 2018-08
CTTTTAGTCTCTCAACTCGGCGGCGAATTTGTCTTGTAATTTTTTGATCGCGGCGGCCATTGCCTGGTCCGCATCTTCGTCAGTAAGGGTGCGCGATGTTTCCTGCAAAATCAAGCCTAAAGCTACGCTTTTTAGCCCTGCTTCTATGCCGGGCCCCTTGTAAATGTCAAAAATCCTGACGCTCGATATCAGTTCCGGCGAGCTCGATGCGACGGCTTCGGTCAGCTCGTCGGCCGACACTTTGTCGTCAACCACGACCGCGATGTCACGGCGAATTGAAGGGTACTTGGAAACCGCCTCGGCCTGCGGGGCGTTCGAGGCAAGCGCCCTCGCCGCGTCCAGTTCAAACAGGAAGACATCGCGCTTCAGTTCGAACGCTTTCGAGTGCTTCGGATGAAGCTTGCCAACCACGCCGAGTTCGACGTCGCCACGCAGAATTACGGCGGCCTGCCCGGGTTGCAGAGCGGGATGCCGGGTCGCCTGGAAACGTACATCCGCTATGTCGCCCGTCAGTTGCAGCAATCCCATGACATCGGACTTTATGTCAAAGAAATCAACAGATTGCGCCTTCGAGCCCCATTGCTCCGGGAGCGCGGACCCCATGCACAGGCCCGCAATTCGAACCACCTCAGTGTGGTCTTCCAGTGCGCCGTGGAACGACTTGCCGAGCTCGAAAAGCCGCACGCGATCCTGCTGTCGTGACGCGTTCGTCGACGCTGCAATCAGCATGCCCGGCCATAGCGAAGAACGCATGACCGACATCTCCGAAGAGATTGGGTTACTCAAAACAAGTTCGGATTTGATGCCTGAAATTCGCTCGTCGGCGGCGGGTTCCACAAAGCTGTACGTGATCACTTCCTGGTAGTCGCGAGCCACCAGGGTTGCACAGGCCAACTCGGTATCGACGCGTGATTCGGTGACGACCTCGAGCGGTGTTTCCGCGATCGCCGTCGCTTCCGGAATTTCGTCGTATCCGTAAATGCGGGCGACTTCCTCAATGAGGTCGACCTCGATCTCGACATCGAATCGATGGCTCGGCGCGACGACCTGCCAACCGTCGTCGACCGTTGTTACCGACAGTCCAAGACGGTCAAAAATTTCAGCGATCCGGTCGTCTGCAATCTCGACACCGAGCAGTCGCGAAACGTGATCGCGACGCACGTGAATCCTGTCCCTGGCCGGCAAGTGTTTCGCCGCCGTTTCGACGACGGTGGGTCCCGCTTGACCGCCGGCGATGTCGATCAGCAGCCGGGTTGCTCTCTCAATCGCCCGAGCCTGCCCTTCCGGATCGACACCACGCTCGAAGCGCAGCGACGCATCGGTGTGCAACCCGTAGGACCGCGCTCGTCCGGCGATGACGTCCTGGGTGAAGAAGGCGGCCTCGAGGAAAATGTCGGTTGTCTGCTCGGTTACTGCGGTGCCGAGACCGCCCATGATGCCGCCGATGCCGATGGCGCCCGAGTCGTCGCTGATAACCAGCGTGTCGCTGTTGGCTTCGATCTCCTTGCCGTCCAGCAAGGCCATTTTTTCGCCCTGCTGGGCCATGCGAGGCCGAATCGGGCCTTTCACCAGGCTCAGGTCATAGGCGTGCAACGGCTGGCCCAGCTCGAGCATGACGAAATTGGTCACGTCGACAGCCGGATGAATCGGCCGCAGCCCGGCTCGACGCAGTTTTTCGGTCATCCAGACCGGCGACTTCGCGGTCAGGTCAATGCCGCGGATAATCCGTCCCGCAAAGCGCGGACACCCCTCGGGAGCGCCCAGCTCCACCGGATGCGTGTCGTCGATTGCCGCCGGCACCGGCTCAAAACTCGAGTCCTGCAGTGCGGCGCCCGTCAGCGCGGACACGTCCCGCGCTATGCCCAGGACACTGAAACAGTCGCCGCGGTTGGGCGTCAGGTCCAGGTCGATGACCGCATCGGGCAAGCCCAGGTAATCGGTCAGCGCATCGCCAGTGCCGGCATCTGCCGGCAGTTCCATGATGCCGTCGGCTTCGTCGCCAAGACCGAGTTCGGTCGCCGAGCAAAGCATGCCGTTCGACTCGACCCCACGGATCTTCGCCTTGCGCAGCTTCATGCCATTGGGCAACGTAACTCCCGGTTTGGCGAACGGTGTCTTCATGCCCGCCGTGACGTTGGGCGCCCCGCAAACGACCGTTACCGGATCTCCACCGCCATCGGTAACCTGGCATACGCTCAGACGATCGGCATCCGGGTGCTTCGCGACCTCGAGCACTTCGCCGACAATCACGTCGTCGAGTCCCTCGCCTTCGTATTCGATGTTGTCGACCTCGTGACCGGCCATGGTCAGCCTTTCGGCCAGCGCCTCGGTCCCGATGTCCGGGTCAACCCATTCACGTAACCACGATTCTGCGATCTTCATGGCGTTACCGGAAATGCCGCAGGAAGCGGAGGTCGTTTTCGAAAAAGGTACGCAGATCGGTTACCCCGTAGCGCAGCATGGCCAGGCGTTCCACGCCCATGCCGAAGGCATACCCGGTAAATTCCTCCGAGTCGACGCCCGCCGCCTCGAGGACGTTGGGGTGCACCATGCCGCAGCCGAGAATCTCCAGCCACTTGTCCTCGCCCCAGAGAATGTCGACCTCGGCCGACGGCTCCGTGAACGGGAAGTAGGACGCACGAAAACGCAAAGTTGCGTCGCGCTCGAAGTAACTTTCCACGAATTGATGCAGCACGGCCTTGAGATTGGCCATGCTGATGCCGCGGTCAATGACCAGCCCTTCCACCTGGTGGAACATCGGCGTGTGGGTCTGATCCGAGTCGCAGCGGTAAACGCGCCCCGGCGCGATGATCCTGATCGGCACGCCTTCCTCGACCATCGACCGGATCTGCACCGGCGAGGTGTGGGTGCGCAGCAGGTTGCCGCCCGGAAAGAAAAACGTGTCGTGCAGCGCCCTGGCCGGGTGATTCTCCGGGAAGTTGAGCGCCGTGAAATTGTGGAAATCGTCCTCGATCTCCGGACCCGAGCGGATGCCAAAACCGGCATTCCGGAAGATGCGATCGATACGCGCCATGGCGCGCGACACGGGGTGGCGTCCGCCGATACCGGCGCCACGACCTGGCAACGTGACATCGACGGCGTCTTCGGCCAGTTGCGCCTCGAGAGCAGCCGTATCCAGGGCTTCCCGTCGCGCATTGAGGCGCGCCTGGAGCTCCTGCTTGGCCTTGTTGATTTCCTGGCCGGCCTTCGGGCGTTCGTCCGCGGGGAGCTCGCTCAACGACTTCAGGCGAGTCGTCAGCTCGCCCTTCTTGCCGAGATAGGTGACCCTGACCGCATCGAGCGCGGCAAGGTCGGCGGCGGCGTCGATCTCCGACGCCGCCGTCTCGATTAGCTCGTTGAGAGGGCGCAAAGCGCTACCCGTTTTGTGCCAGACCGGCCTTTGCCTGCTCGGCGATAGCGCCGAAACCTTCGGGGTCGTGTACCGCGATGTCGGCCAGGACCTTACGGTCGACTTCGATGTTCGCCTTGTGCAGACCGTTGATCAGGCGGCTGTAGGACAACCCGTGCAGGCGCGCGGCTGCGTTGATGCGCGTGATCCACAATGCGCGGAACTGGCGCTTGCGCTGCCGGCGGTCGCGGTAGGCATACTGGCCCGCCTTGATGACGGCCTGTTTGGCGGTCTTGTACAGCTTGCTGCGGGCACCGTAGTAACCCTTCGCCTTGCTGAGAACCTTCTTATGACGTGCTTTGGCGGTAACGCCGCGTTTTACTCGTGCCATTTCTCAATCTCCTCTAGGCGTAAGGGAGCATGCGGCGCACGCCCTTCTGGTCGGCGTCAGCAATCTGCTGGGTCATGCCCAGCTGCCGCTTACGCTTCGACTTCTTCTTGGTGAGGATGTGATTGAGGTGGGACTGCTTGCGCTTGAAGCCGCCCTTACCCGTACGCCGGAAGCGCTTGGCCGCGCCCCGGTTGGTTTTCATCTTCGACATTGTCTTCTCCACTTTATGGCCGTGCTACGTACCGCGTTGCGGCCGCTGCAGGCGGGATTTAACTCCCTGCGGTTGTCGTGTCCCGCAGGGAGCGATTACTAATGCTTCTTCGGCGCCATCACCATGACCATCTGCCGACCTTCCATCTGTGGCATCTGCTCGACGGTGCCGTACTCCTCCAGGTCGCCCCTGACCCTCTTGAGAAGATTGGCGCCGAGTTCCTTGTGCGCCATCTCCCTGCCCCGGAACCGCAGCGTGACCTTGGTCTTGTCCCCGTTCTCGAGGAACTGCACGAGCTTGCGCAGCTTGATCTGGTAGTCACCTTCATCCGTACCGGGACGGAATTTGATCTCTTTAACGTGTACCTGCTTCTGTTTCCGCCTCGACTGCTGGGCCTTCTTGCTCTGCTCGAACTGGTACTTGCCGAAATCCATGATCCGGCATACCGGCGGCTCGGCGTTCGGCGAGACCTCGACGAGGTCCAGGCCTTCGTCCTTGGCCAGCCCGACAGCGTCGCTCAGTGGCATAACTCCGACTTGCTCGCCGCTCGAATTAATGACGCGAACCTCGCTAGCATCGATTTCTTCGTTACGCCGTACGCGCTTGTTAACTGCGATCCTGAAATCCTCCAGTATGAAACAGGTGCCCACACGCGCCTCAGCGCAAGCGGGAACGCGATTTTATAGAGCCGAAAAGCAAGAAACAACCGTGGAAACAGCTGTTTTTCCAAAAAATTCGAGCCGTTTGTTGCGGATCCGCAACGGCGTAACCAAAAGGGGGTCAGAGCTAATGCTCTGACCCCGTGTCCTGGTGGGCGATGGTGGTTTCGAACCACCGACCTCCACGATGTCAACGTGGCGCTCTACCCCTGAGCTAATCGCCCTACTGATGCCCTGTCCAGCCTCGCGGGGCGGCATACGATACTCAAGCGCCGCACCCTGTGCAAGACCCTTAACCCGCCTTCAGATCCGACAGCCCGAGACCCTCCTCTCGAATGTGTCGAATCTCGTCGCGCAGCCGGGCCGCTTCCTCGAATTCCAGGTCCCGCGCGTGGCGCAGCATCTGCTTTTCGAGCTTGGCGGCCCGCCGCATGAGCTGCTCCGGCGTCATCCGGTCGTACCTGGCGCCGTCTTCCGCCACACGGCGTTTGCGCTTTCCGGGCGCCGGGTACGCCGCCTCCATGATGTCGGCGACCTGCTTGACGATCGTGGCCGGCTCGATACCGTGCTCCTCGTTATGCGCGAGTTGCCGCTCGCGGCGCCGGCCCGTCTCGTCCATCGCGCGCTGCATGGAGCCGGTCACATTGTCCGCGTACAGGATGGCCGTGCCGTGAATATTGCGGGCTGCCCTGCCAATGGTCTGGATCAGGGAGCGCTCGGAACGCAGGAAGCCCTCCTTGTCGGCGTCAAGAATGGCGACCAGCGAGACCTCGGGCATGTCCAGGCCCTCCCGCAGCAGGTTTATGCCGACCAGGACGTCGAACGCACCCAGGCGCAGGTCACGAATAATCTCGGTCCGCTCGACGGTCCCGATGTCCGAGTGCAGGTACCGGACCCGGACACCGTGTTCGTCGAGATAATCGGTCAGGTCCTCTGCCATGCGCTTGGTGAGCGTGGTGATCAGCACGCGCTCGTCACGGGCCACTCGCCGGTTGATCTCCGACAACACGTCATCGACCTGCGTCGAGGCCGGCCGGACTTCGACGGCCGGGTCGACGAGACCCGTCGGCCTGACGAGTTGCTCCACGGTGTTGTCGGCGTGATCGAACTCATAATCGCCAGGCGTTGCGGAGACGTAAATCGTCTGCGGGGCCAGCCGCTCAAACTCCTCGAAGCGCAGCGGCCTGTTGTCGAGCGCCGAAGGTAGCCGGAACCCGAACTCGACAAGGGTCTCCTTGCGCGAGCGGTCGCCTTTGTACATCGCCCCCAGTTGCGGCACCGTCACGTGGCTCTCGTCGATGATCAGCAGCGCATTCTGCGGCACATAGTCGAACAGGCAAGGCGGCGGCTCCCCTTCCTGGCGGCCGGACAGGTAGCGCGAGTAATTCTCGATGCCTGCGCAGTACCCGAGCTCCTTGATCATCTCCAAATCAAATAAAGTTCGTTGCTCAAGTCTCTGAGCTTCAAGCAGTTTCTCGTGCTTTCTCAGGTACTCCAGCCGGTCCTTGAGTTCCACCTTGATCTCATCGCAAGCTGCCAGCAGGACCTCGCGAGGGGTTACATAGTGAGTCTTGGGAAAGATCGTCAGGCGCGGTACCCGGGCCGAGACCTCGCCTGTCAGCGGATCGAAGTAGGACAGTGACTCGATCTCGTCGTCGAACAGTTCGATGCGCACGGCGTCGCGTTCCGATTCGGCCGGAAATACGTCTATGACGTCGCCCCGCACGCGGTATGTGCCCTGCGAGAGGTCCAGTTCGTTGCGCTGGTATTGCAACTCGGCGAGGCGTCGCAGGATTGTGCGCTGGTCGATCCGATCGCCGCGGAACAGGTGCAACACCATGCTGAAATAAGCCTCCGGGTCGCCCAAACCATAGATCGACGATACGGTCGCCACGATGATGGCGTCCTGGCGCTCGAGCAGCGCCTTCGTGGCGGACAGGCGCATCTGTTCAATGTGCTGGTTGATCGAGGCGTCTTTCTCTATATACGTGTCGGAACTCGGGACGTACGCCTCCGGCTGGTAGTAGTCGTAATAAGAGACGAAGTACTCGACTGCGTTTTTCGGAAAGAATTCGCGCATCTCACCGTATAACTGCGCGGCCAGGGTCTTGTTCGGCGCGAGGATAATCGCCGGCCGTTGCAGCCGATCGATGACGCTGGCCATCGTAAACGTCTTGCCGGACCCCGTAACGCCCAGCAGGATCTGTCGCGCGAGTCCGTCCTGCAGCCCCTCCACGAGACCCGCGATGGCCTGGTCCTGGTCACCGGCCGGCTGGAAGCTGGCGGTCAGTACCAGCCGGTCCTTGTCCTGCTGGCTAATGATCTTTGGGCTGGGCATCGATTCGCGTACCATGGCTGCGCGGAGGCAAACAGTTGAGTTTATCAGTTTCGAAAAGAATGGCGCGGGTCAAGCCCTCGCCGACTGGGGCCGTCCTGGCACTGGCGACAAAGCTGCGTGCCGAGGGCCGCAACATCATCAGCCTGGGCACCGGAGAGCCCGATTTCGACACGCCGCAGGCCATCAAGGACGCCGGCATCGCCGCTATCGAATCCGGCGCGACCAAGTACACGCCCATCGACGGCACCGCGAAACTCAAGGCGGCCATTGCCCGCAAGCTCAAGCGCGACAACGACCTCGATTACGGCCCTGGCCAGATACTGGTGACGTCGGGGGCCAAACAGGCGCTCTACGATCTCTGTGTCGCGTTGCTTGGACCCGGCGATGAGGCAGTCATTCCCGCGCCGTACTGGGTTTCCTACCCGGACATGGTCAAACTGGCCGATGCCGATCCTGTCTTCATCGAGACGAGCATCGACGACGACTTCAAGGTATCGCCGGAGCGTCTTGCGGCCGCGATAACCGCCAGGACGCGCCTGCTCTTCCTCAACAGTCCCTGCAACCCCACGGGCGCCTGCTACTCAGCGCAGGAGCTGCGCGGCTTCGGCGAGGTTCTCGAGGCGCATCCGGACGTGGTCGTGGTGGCGGACGAGATCTACGAATGTATCCACTGGGCCGATGAGCCGTTCACGAGCTTCGCCGAGGCCTGTCCGGAACTCTACGACCGGACGGTTACGGTCAACGGTGTCTCCAAGGCGTACGCCATGACCGGCTGGCGCATCGGCTATGGGGCAGGACCCGAGGCGCTGATCAAGTCCATGGGGACTGTCCAGAGCCAGAGCACCTCAAACGCATGCAGTATTTCCCAGGCCGCCGCGCTGGCCGCGCTGGACGGCGATCAGTCGGTGGTGACGGCGATGGTCAAGGAATACCGGGAGCGGCACGACTTCGTCGTGGCGGCTTTGAACGCGATTCCCGGCTTCGAGTGCCGCCCGGGCGAAGGGACGTTTTACGCCCTGCCGCGCGTCACGAGCGCCGTCCGGCGCCTGGGTCTCGAGGACGACGTCGCGCTCACAGAGCACCTGTTGAGCTCTGTCGGGGTCGCGGTCGTGCCTGGAGCGGCATTCGGCGCGCCCGGCTACATTCGGCTGTCATTCGCGTGCTCGATGGCGGAGCTCGAAGACGCCATCGGTCGCATAAAACAGGCTGTAAGCGCTTGACTTCGTGAGGGTGCTGGACCAGAATCGCGCCCCGCACCTGAAGGTGACCAATATTCCCCGATAGCTCAGTTGGTAGAGCGGTTGACTGTTAATCAATTGGTCCCTGGTTCGAGTCCGGGTCGGGGAGCCAGACACGAAAAAGCCCCCTCAAAGGGGGCTTTTTCATGCCTGGCTGTTGCAGCTTTAGCTAGTTCGCAACGCCCTTTTCCAACTGCGATCCGGTGTCGCGCATCTTGCGCAAGGCGTCCTGACTACTGGCTTCGGCCGCCTCGATATCGGCCTTTCGACGGCAGACGCGGTGAGACATGCGGGTGCCGGTGATGATCTCGCGTCGGCAGATGATCTCATCATCACCGTCGTTTTGCGCCACTGTCGCCGGTTCCACGTTCGGCGCATCGAGGTCATAGATTTCACCGTTCGACCGCTCCGCTGTCGCGACCGTTTCGGCAGGCGCCGGAGCTGCGGCTGCTTCTGGCGCCGGCGCCTCTGGCCCGGAAGATGCACACGCACCGAGGCAAATGGCTATCGCGGCAGCTGAAATTCGTCCAATCATATTGTCCCCCACACTTCTAGGTGTGCCTTTATAAAACGCGCTAGAGTACACGAATACCTGCGATCGCGGATAGTCGCAATGGTAATGACAGCGCTTATGTCACAATAGTTCCCGGCAGTTTGCACATGTCTCAGGCAAACCCCCGGGAAAAGAGCCCTCCTTCGAGGGCTCTTTCAGGTCGGGGCAAGCTACTTGAGGACGTGGATGTTGCGCTCCTCGCAAATGTCGTGCAGCTGCCGGGGCCAGACGGTGGTGCTGACTTCCCCCAGGTGCGCTTTGCGCAATAACAGCATCTGCACGCGAGACTGACCGATGCCGCCACCGATCGACAGCGGAATCTCGTTGTTGAGAATCATCTGGTGATAAGGCTGCGACAGTTCGTCCTCGCGTTCGGCCAGCTTCATCTGCTCGACCAGCGTCTCCGGCGTTACGCGGACTCCCATCGAGGTCAGCTCATGGCGGCGTCCGGTGACGTGGTTATAGACCAGGATATCGCCATTGAGGCCGTGCATGAGCTTGCCGTCTTTCTCGATGGTGGGGGTTACCCAGTCGTCATAATCAGCGGCGCGCATCTCGTGGGGGTAGCCGTCCTCAAGGACCCAGCCGATGCCGTAGATGAACACGGCTCCGTACTCTTGGATGATCTTCGTCTCTCGCTCCTTGCGCGGCAAATCGGGATACCTGGCGAGAATCTCCTCGGCGTGGATGAAATGCAGTTCCTCTGGCAGCGGCGGGAATCTCGGGTCCTTGAGGGCCGGGTACTTGTCCAGGACCATCTTCTCGGCGCCCGTGATGACCTTCCAGATCTTCTTCACGACTTCGGTCAGGTACTCGAGATTGCGATCTTCTGCCCTGATCACCTGCTCCCAGTCCCACTGGTCGACATAGCTGCTGTGGTCGTGGTCCAGGAAATAGTCCTTGCGGACGGCCCGCATGTCGGTGTTGATGCCTTCGTGGACGTCGCACTCGAACTGTTTCAGGGCCCAGCGTTTCCACTTGGTGGCGGCCTGCACAATCGATGCCCGGATGGGTTCGTCGAGGCCCAGACCACAATCAAACTCGACCGGGGTCCGTGAGCCGTCGCGGTCCAGCATGTCGTTCATGCCGGATGCCGCTTCTACGATCAGCGGGACCTGCACCAGTTGCAGGTTCAGCTCACGTGCGAGGCCCTTCTCGATGTATTCCTTGACGTCGTAGATAGCCCTTTGCGTCTCCATCCGGCCCAGCAGCGAGTCGTAAATCTCGGGCAGGATCTTGGCGACTTCGGCGTAGGTACTGATCCCCGGACCCGCCAGGTCCGATGTTTTGTCCCACATGGTTAAGTCTCCAGTTGAGGCGGGACGGCGTCCCGCAACGGATGGGCCAATTAGAGACTTCGGACCGCGAAATTTCTATCGTGGAAAGTAGCATCAGTAAACCGTCACAACTCCGTCAGGACTCTCGCCAGGCGTTAGCGCAAGCTCTATCCTGAGTCCTGCAATTAAGGAAACCGAACCATGACCCTCGATGCCGCGCTGCAAAACGACATCGTCCTGACCTACCTGCTGATCGTCGCGTCAGCGCTCGGCATCGCCGGCCTGGCGCTGGCGATACTGACCGCTTTGGGCAAGAACGTCGGCCCGATCTGGCGGACCTATCGAGGCTGGCTGGTCATGGTGCCGATTGTCCTCGGCACCGTACTGCTGGGCAGGACGGCGTTCATTGTCGGGGTCGCGCTGCTCGCCATTTTCGGCTTCAAGGAATATGCACGCGCCACGGGTCTCTACGAGGACTGGTGGATGACCGGGCTCGTCTACCTCGGTATCGTCCTGCTCGCGGCGGCGACGCACGTCGAGGACCCGCGACTCGGTCACGACGGCTGGTACGGCC
>JAAUYE010013959.1_pt1 | contig 10581 bp, 4 predicted proteins | sample 7278081 | NCBI WGS metagenome assembly JAAUYE01 (sample SAMN14350131, study PRJNA611818) | marine sediment metagenome | isolation source: surface marine sediment (0.6m) | place: French Polynesia: Moorea | collected 2018-08
CACTGCCACGATTGAGTGGCAGTGCAACAGCGGCGCAAGCCGCGTTACAATTTGAATACCGTGGTGGGCGTAGCTCAGTTGGTAGAGCCCCGGGTTGTGATCCCGGTCGTCGTGGGTTCGAGTCCCATCGTCCACCCCAATTTCAAGACGACCGGGATCTATTGTCTTGTGATCCCGGTCGGTCTCACCGATCAGGCTGGTCAGCGGCGGGAAGTGCTCACACTGGTTGACCAGGGTTCGAGTCCCATCGTCCACCCCATTCAATTTATTCCTCCCCGGATATTGTCAAATTGACCAGTGGTATCGTCACCGTGAGTGATAGATACGTTGCCGCGTGTTCTGTTAGAGTCAAGTAGACCCTAATAATAAGAAATACGGTTGCAACAATAAGAATGATAAAGATCAACCGACTGCTCAATACGTCGACTGTGGTGTCGCTGGTTCCGACGATAACGCTGGCGAGTTTTCTGCTGTTGGCTTCTTCCGCCAACGCCGAGCCAGGATTAGACACCCGGCCTTCCAACCAAACGTGCGTCGCACCGGCGCGCCCGGATACGGGCGAAGTGATGTTGCAGCAGGTGTTTGAAAACCTGTCGTTCCGAGTGCTGATGACGATTGAATATCCGCCGGACGATCCCTCGTACCTGTTCGGCCTCGACAACGCCGGTCGCCTTCACCGTTTCCCGAACGATCCGAACACTACTGAGAAGACCATCGCGCTCAACCTCAGGTCCCTGTTCGATGGCACGTCGGTCTCGGGTCAATCCGGCATGATGGACATGGCTTTCCACCCGGACTTCGCCAACAACGGCGAGCTCTATGTGGCTTACACGGTGCCGAGCGATCCCATCGTCTCCTACGTCGCGCGCTACCGGAGTTTCGACGGCGGTGAGACTTTCTCTTCGAACGGGGAAATCATACTGTCCGAGGAACAGCGTGGTAATCAGCACAACATCGGTTCGTTGTTCTTCGGCCGCGACGGTTACCTGTACATCGGTTTCGGCGATAGCCTGCGGCGTCGCTTTGCAGCGGACACGAGCCGTCGCTACGGCAAATTGTTGCGCATCGACGTCGACTCGGGTTCGCCCTACGCGATTCCGCCGGACAACCCGTTCGTCTCAGGAGGCGGGTTACCTGAGATCTACGCGTACGGCTTTCGGAACCCGTTCCGCATGACGCAGGACAGTGGCGGCACCGGCGAAATCTGGGGCGGCGACGTCGGTAACCACGATTGGGAAGAGGTCAACAAGATTGTCAAGGGTGGCAATTACGGCTGGCCCACTTACGAAGGCACGCACTGCTTCGACGGTCCTTGCCCGGACCCCACGTTAATTCCTCCGGTTCACGATTATTCTCACAGCGAAGGCTGCTCGGTCATCGGCGGATTCGTGTACCGCGGCTCGCAAATTCCCTCGCTGACGGGTAAATACCTGTTTGGCGACTACTGCTCGGGCGTGATTTCGACCATTGATGACTCCGGCCCGAGTGCCGTGGTGAACGCGCTGATCACCTCCGGTATCTCGATTCAGGACTTCACCGAGACGCCCACTGGCGAAATCTACGTCAATGATGCTGCCTCTCGCATCCTGCAATTGATGCCGGACGCCAGCAGTGGCACCAACGATAATTTCCCGCAGAATCTGTCCGAGACGGGCTGTTTCGACGCGGCCGACCCGACGAGGGTGGCCCAGGGCGTTATCCCCTTCGACGTTAATTCCGAATTGTGGTCGGACGGGGCCGGCAAGCGGCGCTGGCTCGCTATTCCTGACGGGACACAGATTACCGTGCAATCCGATGGTGATTGGGACTTCCCGATTGGGACCGTGCTGGTCAAGGAATTCTCGCATAACGGCAGCCCGTTCGAGACTCGTCTGCTCGTGCGGCATGACGATGGAGCATGGGCCGGTTACACCTACGAGTGGAATGCTGCGCTCACTGACGCAACGTTGGTGCCGCCCGAGGGACTGGCGAAGACAATCGACGGTCAGCTGAACTGGTTCTATCCGAGCCAGGCGCAGTGCATGCAGTGTCACTCCGAGGCCGCAGGAAGAGCCCTCGGGCCGGAGACGGCACAGCTTAACGGCGACATGCTGTATCCGTCTGGCATTACATCAAATCAGCTGGAGACGCTCGAGCACATTGGCATGTTCGCCAACAGCCTGGGCGGATTGCCGCAGGACCTGCCGGCGCTTGTCGACGTCAACGATACCTCCGCCACGCTTACCGATCGCTCACGCAGCTATCTGCATTCCAATTGCGCCAACTGCCATCGTCCCAACGGTCCAGGGCAGGGCCCCATGGACTTCCGCTTCCAGACCGAGTTTGGGGACATGGGCGCCTGTAACGTCGATCCGGGTCTTGGCGATCTCGGAGTACCGGGCGCCAAGTTGATTACGCCGGGTAGCGCGGCCAGTTCGGTGATTTCGCTGCGCATGAACACGCGCGGCGCCGATCAGATGCCGCCGCTCGGCACCGAGCTCGTCCACGGCGACGGCACAGCCGCCATCGACGCGTGGATCAATAGCCTGGAGGCTTGTCCTGCCACCGAGGGACCCGGCAGCGGAGCTTATCAGCCTGACGGTAGCGGCCAATTCGTCATGGAGGCCGAACACTTCGACGCGAATACGAGTGCCGGGGGTCGCGACTGGGTGCCCGACTTCACGGCCGGGTATGTCAGCGATAGCGCGATGCAATCCGTGCCGGACACCTTTACCAAGGTCACCAGCAATCTCAACGGCAACAGCCCGCAGCTGGACTACCAGATCGAAGTGCCGTCACAGACGACGTACTTCGTGTGGGTACGCGGTCTGGGACTGAGTGGCTCGCGCGACTCCGTGTGGGTAGGGGTCAACGGCAATGACGCAAGTGCAACCAATGTATCGATCAATCGCGGCAGCTATGGCTGGTCGAGGGCGGGCCAGGTAACGCTGCCCGCAGGTATTCACACGGTCAATGTCTGGATGCGCGAGGATGGCAGCATCCTTGACCGCATCATGCTGAGCCCGTCCTCAACGGCTCCCTCAGGCGACGGTCCGCCCGAAAGCCCCCGTAGCGGTGGGGGCGGGGGTGGTGGCGAACCGCCGACCAACGACCCACCCGTTCTCGCGCCGGTCGGCAACCAGGCCGCGACCGAGGACCAGGCGCTGACATTCGATGTCAGTGCAACAGACGCCGATACGCCGGTTCTCAGCGCAGACCTGAGTCAACTGCCCGGATCGCCGAGCTTCGTCGACAACAACAACGGCACTGGCACTTTCAGCTGGGCGCCGCCGGCGGGTTCCGCGCCCGGACCTTACTCCGTCACGTTTACGGCGACCGACGCGCTCGATAATTCACTGACATCGTCCGAGACCATTTCGATTGACGTCCAGGAGGCGCCGCCGGGCGGTGGCGGAGGCGGGAGCGGCGCGTACCAGCCCGATGGCAGCGGTCAATTCGTCATTGAGGCCGAGAACTACGACGCCACCACGAGTGCGAGCGGCCGCGACTGGTTGCCTGACCTGACGGCCGGGTACGTGGGCAGTAGCGCGATGCAGTCGGTGCCGGACAGCTTTACCAAGATCAACAGTAACCTCAACGCTAACAGCCCGCGCATGGACTATGAGGTGGAAGTCCCGTCGCAGACGACCTTTAACGTGTGGATCCGCGCGCTTGGCCTCAGCGGCTCTCGTGATTCCATCTGGGTCGGCGCCAATGGCAACGATGGTGCGGCCGTCAACGTGACATTGAATCGAGGCAGTTACGGCTGGACGAGCGCAGGACAGCTGACGCTCACCGCCGGCGTGCAGACGGTCAACGTCTGGATGCGCGAGGACGGCAGCATCGTCGATCGCGTGCTGCTGACCCCATTGTCGACCACGCCGACTGGTGACGGGCCGCCCGAAAGCTCACGTGGTGACGGAGGGGGCGAGCCGCCGCCCAATGATCCGCCGGTGCTGAACCCGGTTGGTAATCGTGCGGCGACCGAGGACCAGGCGCTGACGTTCGACGTCAGTGCCACCGATGCCGATACGCCGGTCCTTAGCGCCGACCTGACACAGCTGCCCGGATCGCCGAGCTTCGTCGATAACAATGACAGCACCGGTACGTTCAGCTGGACGCCGCCTGCAGGCTCGGCGCCCGGACCCTATTCGGTAACCTTTACAGCGACCGACTCCGTGGACAATACGCTGACCTCGGCGGAGACGATTTCGATCGACGTCCAGGCGGCTCCGCCCGGAGGCGGGGGCGGCGGTTCGGGCGCCTACCAGCCCGACGACAGCGGTCGGTTTGTCATGGAGGCCGAGCATTTCGATGCCACGACGAGCGCCAGCGGCCGCGACTGGGTGAGCGACTTCACCCCGGGGTACGTCGGCGACAGTGCGATGCAGTCGGTGCCGGACAGCTTCACGAAGATCACCAGCAACCTCAACGCCAACAGTCCCCGCATGGACTACCAGGTGGAGCTCGCAGCTCCGGCAACGCTTAATGTCTGGGTACGTGGCAATGGTCCGAGCGGCTCTCGCGACTCGGTATGGGTCGGTGCGAATGGCAACGACGGTGCGGCTCGGAGCGTCACGCTCACCCGCGGCAGCTACGGCTGGAGCGGCGCCGGGCAGCTAACGCTCGATTCCGGCGTCCAGACGATCAATGTCTGGATGCGCGAGGATGGCAGTATCATTGACCGGGTATTGCTGACACCGCTGGCCGGGGCGCCGAGCGGCGATGGCCCGCCGGAGAGTGCCCGCGGCGACGGTGGCGGTTCGCCGCTGCCGCTGAGCGACGATTTCGCGGACGGCAACGTGGACGACTGGACGATCGTCGATGACTCGCTTCTGAATCCGTCTAACTGGGCCGTCGCCAACCAGGCCTTCGTCCAGTCCGTGCACACGAACAACAACGGCAACGACGTTACGGAAAGCTATCACCGTGGCAGTTACGCATACTGGACGGCGAGTGACGGCCTGACCGACTATCGACTGTCCGTCGACGTGACACCTGACGCCGGCAGTGGCGACGACATCGGCGTGATGTTCCGCTACGCGAACGCCAGCAATTACTACCGGTTCACGTTGAACCTGCTGAACGGCTTCGCGCGGCTCGAGAAGAACGTCAACGGCACCTACATGACGCTGGCGAGTGACCATCGTGGCTACACGCCGGGCGCCCTGCACACGATTGCCGTCGAGGTCGAAGGCCCGCTGATGCAGGTGTTCGTCAATGGCGATCCGCTGTTCGCCGCGAGTGACATCAGCCACGCCTCGGGCGGGATCGCGCTGTTTTCGCGCGATAACTCGACGTTCGACAACGTGTCGCTGACCGACAACGACACGGCGGCTGAAATCGTCATCGCCGCGCCCGAGGCGCACAACGTGTTACCTGGCGCGTCGCTGGATCTGAACGTCGCTGCCGTCGCACGCAACGCACCGGCAACGAATGCGAGCGTACAGTTCCAGTATCACAGTGGCGGCACGCCCACGCTGTGCAGCGCGGCAACCGAATCATCGCCGGGCTACTACACCGCACAGTGCTCCGCCATGCCGGCGGGTAACTACACCGTTGAGGCATTGCTGCTCGACAACGGCGCGGAGGTCGATCGCGATTCCAACGCGGCAGTCGCCGTCGGTTCGCCGGCGTTCCAGAGCCATCGCTACGACGCCATCGGCAACAGCATCACGAGAGGCGACGATGACTTCACGGTCGGCGACAATCTTGGCGTATCGACGCCGCTGGTTCGTTCGAGCGCTGGATGGACAGCCCTTTTGACCGATCTGCTGGTAGGCGCGACCGGTTCACCGAATCTCGTCGGCAACGAAGGGATTTCGGGCGACCGGGTCACGGATGTGTGGAATTCGCGTCTGTTCTCGATTATCGAACGAAACCCCGAATCGGATCGGGCCCTCGTGATGCTCGGCTCGAACGACTCCAATACGTTCAACACGACATCGGTCGCTGATTACACGGCCAACCTGCAGAACATCATCGACGAACTGCTCCTGACTCGCGACACGGTGTACGTGGCGTTGCTGCCGCCGGCGTGGGGACGCAACACCAATCCGTCGACGATCTACCCGGATCCCCTGGCCGCGACCGCGGAGCGCAATCAGAACACGATCGCATTCAACAACGCGATCCAGGGCCTGTTGCCGCAGGCCGGTGTGCAGCTCGGGCCCGACTTCTTCTCGTGTTTCCTGACACCGACCGTCAACCGGTTCAGCCTGTTCGACGATCCATTGCACCCGAACGCTCTTGGCTACCAGTTCATGGCGGCCCTGTGGCGGGATGCGCTCATGGCCGGGCCGGTCGTCGCGCCGATGGACCCGTGTCCGTCGCCGATATTCATACTCGAGGACCTGGACCCATACACGTATGGCCTGCGCCAGACCCTGATGGAAGAGGGCAACCAGTACTACAGGGACGCGGCATTTACGCTGACCAACATTCCGCCAGAACTGGGCGGCGGTGTCTGGGTGCAGACGTCGAATGCCGATAGCGCAAATGCCGATTCGAACTTCATGAGCTTCAGTGTGGGCGCGACGTCATCGACGGTTTACATCGCGTACGACACGACCGGCAGTCCGCCGACGTCGACGACGCATGCATTCACCGCCGACACCTTGTCCGAGGCGCTGACGACGTCGGATGCGGCCGTGGGTTCATTCGGGATCGTGAGCGCGAGTTCGGTTACGGGCACCGTGACGATCGGTGGCACGAAGTCCGCCGGCTCGCCGGGCGCCCAGCAGGCTTACATCGTAATCGTCGTACCCGACTAGTCGCAGTCGTCGGGCGCGTCGAGCAGGGCCAGCTCTTCCTCGGTGGGGCCGCCGGGCCAGGTATCGCCCGCATCGAACACGACACGCCATATGCCGTCGTCGTGAAGTCGCCAGGTGGAGTGAAACGAGCCGTAAGACCTGGTCTCGTTGCCGTCCTCGTCCTTGCCAATTGCTTCGTACACGCCAACGGAGAGCGCGAGACTGCCGTCTTCCAGGACCTCGACGAAACGCGGGCGCCAGCGGATACTCGGTCCGTCCTCGGCCGTGAAGCGACTCCAGCCTGCCGCGATTTCATCGATGCCGCGCCGGGGCCGATTGCTGATGAAGCGGGCGTCAGGATCCAGGAAGGTCTTGAAGGCCTCGATGTCCTTGCTCTCGATGGACTTGCTGAAGCCGATCTCGCGGCAGCGCACCTCATCGGCCGGGTTGGCCGCGGCCGCTGCCGAAACCAGCGCCAGAATGGCAACTCCATATCTTTTCATACCGCATCCCCTTTGCTAATATCCCGCCCCCACCGGCGGGGATACGCCGGTTATCTCATACGGCGGGCCTCTAGCTCAATTAGGCAGAGCAACGGACTCTTAATCCGCAGGTTCGGGGTTCGATTCCCCGGGGGCCCACCACCTTCTCCTTAAGTACATCCCAGAACTGACGGGTTTTCTCAGTAGGCGGCCGTCTTGGTTCGCATACGAGGTAGGCCAAGAGGCGAAATCTGCAACTACTGTCAGCCGATTTTCGCTGTATCCGCAGGCTCGGGGTTCGAAGCCCCGATCACATACGTCGATTATGTATATTCCGGCTTGACCCCGATGCTCAAGATGACGAGTCTGTTATCAGCGGTATCGATTCCGCATGGCACACTATGAGCGGCCTGCCTGGCGGCGGCACCCAAAACAAGAAGAAACGGAACCGGACCTCATGCCCACAACCATGTCCACCCAGGCAGTGCCTCAGCTCCCGAAACTCGGCTGGTGGGCTGATCTCGATGTAGAAAACGATTCTCTGTCTGTCCTTCATGGAACGTCAGTAGAAGTTGGGGAAGGATTCCTCGTCGAGGGCGTATGGGATGGTGATTTCTCTCTTGGCGAGTTTCACAAGAGCGAAGCGTTCTTCGGTAGCGGTATTCGGCTGCAGGATGGTGACGTTTACTTTGTTGCTTCTTCAGCTCCCGTCGACAGGCTTTTCTTTGGCGAGCATGGAGGGCATGTATTTGCGTCGAATAGCCTGCTGATAATGCTCGCTCAGATCGATGCATCCCTGGTTCCCGACCTGGATTATCGTCGTGAGACCAGATTCATGATTGAGGGAATCGACGGCGAGAACGACAAGTTTCCAGTACAGCATGAACACCTCGAGTACCTCAGGCAATTTGCCGGCAAGAATGCGGTTATTTCGAATGGCCGGGCCGACTATCGCAGGAGGGATACGGTTCGGTCCTTCGACAACTATGAACACTATTTCGCCGAGCTGAACAGCGCGATTGCCCGAATCGGCGACAACTACACAGACCCTTCGCGAACGACCAGGATTCGACCATTTGGTACGTTGACCACCGGTTACGATTCGCCGGCAGTCACTTGCGTCACGAAGAAGATAGGCGTGAAGGAGTGCTTCACATATACCGGTTCGTGGTCCGAGCAAAGTACGAATGACCCCGCGCTGGACGCGACGAAAGTTGCAGCGGCGCTCGGGGTAGAGACTATCTCCCTGAACGCTTCGCAAATTAAGTCCTCTGTGGACGAGCAGTTCATGCACGCAGCGAGTTCTCTAGGGGCGCAAACGAACCTGCTACCGCTCGCTGCTTATATCGAAAGTCACTGCGATTCTGCCTTGCTGTTTACCGGCTACTCCGGAGGTAATGTCTGGGGCGCAAAACTTAAGCCATCTGCAATCGGACGGGATCTGAAGAGGCGCGACGTTTCCGGTCTCGACTTGTCGGAGCTCAGACTGAAATCAGGGTTTGTCAATGTTCCGGTGCCCTTCATATTCTCCGCAAACCTGGAGAGCATCTACGCCATCACGCGGTCCGAGGAAATGGCTCCGTGGCGGCTCAATAACGCCTATGATCGCCCGATTCCTCGCAGGATGCTGGAGGAGTCCGGCGTAGACCGAGAGCTGTTCGGCATGACGAAAGCCGCCGTCTTCACCCGACGCAGTCGTCCTGCCACCGAGTCTTTGCGAACGGATTTCGAGACCTACCTGCGGCGGGAACAGGGGATAGGCAATGGCTATGTCTATTTTCGACTGGTCGTCGACCGGGCCACGGCGATGGTACTTACGAGTCTTCTCAAGCTTTACCTGAAGGTGGAGTTTCTTCGGCCCAGACGGCCGCGGGTGCGACGGACCTATGATTACCTGGTCGAAGGAAAGAGCCCACTGGGTTTCCGAGTAAATTTCAGGTCGCTTCTCTACAAATGGTCTGTTGCATCGACAGTAGAGCGCATCAAGGGTGGCGCCCTTTATCCGGACCGTTAGTACAAGGCTCGTTCCAACATTTTTTGACAGCCTCGCACCACCGCTTACCCGATCACCCGTTCCACCAGCCAGTAGGCCGCAACCGCGGTAATCGCTACCGATCCGCCGCGGACCACGACCGGAACGAACCAGGTCTGCTTTCGCAGAAAGTAGAGTATCGGGAACGCGATCAGGACGATGCCCAGCTGACCCAGTTCGACGCCCACGTTGAATAGCACCATGACCTTGACGAGATCGACCATGCGGAACGTGAGGTGTCCCATGACCGTGGCGAAGCCCAGCCCGTGGAACAAACCGAAGATGAAGATCACGGTCCAGCGTGCCGGCAGGAATGGACGCAAGTTGTTCGCCGCCATGACGATAATCGACAGGGCTATGACTATTTCCACTGGCCTGCTTGGCAGCTTGACGATTTCCAGGGCCGCCAGGCTCAGGGAAATCGAATGGGCAACCGTGAAGATCGTGACGATGCCCGCCACGTTAAGCAGCGATTTGCGAAAACTCTCTTCCGCTTCCCATTGACCCGCGCGCCATACCACGACGGCGGTCAACAGCAGCGACAGCAGGAACAGGATGTGATCGTAGCCGATCAGGATGTGCCAGGCGCCTTGCCACAGGAATTCGCGCACCTGCAACAGGCCGGGTACGTCGACCAGGTCGAGTTCCTGGACGGCGTTGTCCGGGCGGAAGATCAGCGCCGTGTACTCCTCGCCGAAGTCCCTGTCGATGACCGCGTTGTGCTCGACGAGCAGCAGACCGCGATGCCGCGGGTTTTTCTCGAAGAACAGGGTCTGCTGGATAGTCAGGCTCTCCGGCAGCGCCCCGGGCCATGCCGATTCCAGGTGCAGCTGGAGGAACAGGCCCTGGGGCAGGGGCATCAACTCGGCATTGCTGAACGCAAGGTCCAACCGCTCGTCGCCCACGCTGACGTGGAAATTGTCCAGCACGTAATCCAGCACCGGTTCGAGCGCGACGGCATCCGGGACCGTCTCGCCGAGTTCCAGTCCGAAGTGCTCGCTGACCTCATTCTGGTGCAGCTCCACGCGCACGCGCAGCGCGTCCTCGTCGATGTTCAGGAATGCGTAGTTCTCGCCGGTGCTGTGGGCGAAGGCGGTCTGCGCGAATACCAGCAAAAGTACCGCGGCGCAGGTCTTCCTGACCTGCTTACATAATGCATTCAATGGCTGGTCTCCCCCTGGCTTGTTCTTATTGGTTACACGCTGAAACGTAACGATGCATGCATTGAAACAGCGTACTAGTTTAGACTACTACACGTAGCTTAACCCCTTATTTTTGAATACATTATGACAACAACATCGACGGGGACTAACCCAGAGTCGAGGACCATGAGACA
>JAAUYE010205915.1_pt1 | contig 10580 bp, 9 predicted proteins | sample 7278081 | NCBI WGS metagenome assembly JAAUYE01 (sample SAMN14350131, study PRJNA611818) | marine sediment metagenome | isolation source: surface marine sediment (0.6m) | place: French Polynesia: Moorea | collected 2018-08
CTTGCGGAAGCGGCCGACGATGCGGTCGAACTCGCCGTTCCTGCGAATCTGCTCCAGTCCGCGGTTGAAATCCCGGATGATTTGCTCGCCGTCGTTGATGTTGCGCGACGCCATCAGGTACAGGCCGTGTGTTTCCAAGGGCGGCTCCATGAATTCGACGTCGCTAATGCAAAAACCTTCCTTTTTGGCCTCGTACCTGAACAGGTCGAAATTCATCACCGCCATGTCGATACGGCCACGGAACAGCTTGCGGATATTTAAATTCGGAAAGGTGGCGACCTGCTTGTCGAGGTAATCGGCCGAGTCGAATTCCTCGCTGTTGGCGAAACCGCGGGAAATTCCGATGCTGTAGGGGGTCAGATCACGCAGGTTTTCGTAGCGGTTGATACCGAGGCCGGGACGGGCGATCAAACCCAGCTCGAGAAAATAAATCGGATCGCTGAAAATGTAGGTCTGTTCCCGCTCGTTATTGTGATAGGCGCCCATCACCACGTCGGCCTCGCCCTGCTCGACCTCCTTGAGCGCGCGCGCCCAGGGAATGAAGTCGACGCTCGAACTATGTCCGCCGGCCCTGAACGCGGCCTTGACGATTGCCGTGGTCAGCCCCTGTTCCGGTAATTCCGAACCATAATGGGGAGCCCATTCGACGGTTAACATCGAAATTTCGCGAGCCTGCAAAGTCGTGCTCGCCAGCGCACCCAGGAGCAGGGCGAGCAGGCCGGATTTCCGAAATAGCATGGTGTTTCCCCTTACATTTCATATACTTTCGCAGGTTTGCCGTCCCGGGCACCCGCAAGCTTTTGACGCAATGTAAACTTCCTGGGGTTTTTATTAGTATTATCAACAGGATGCGGCAATTATAAGAAATCGACTTGAATTAACAACAATAACGCCAACGCCGGCAGTATGACCCAAAATGCAAAATATTTCACATTTTCAGACACGATGAAAGCGGTACCGATTGAACAGCAGATGGCCGTGGACCAGGCCCACATCTGGCACCCCTACAGCGCGATGCAAAGCCCGCTGCCGGTATTTCATGTCGCTTCCGCCGAGGGCGTCGAAATAAACCTGTCCAGCGGCGAGAAACTGATCGACGGGATGTCTTCGTGGTGGTGCGCGATTCACGGCTACAACCATCCCGTACTCAACCGGGCGGCCAGCGGCCAGCTCGAGCGCATGGCGCACGTCATGTTCGGCGGCCTGACCCATGAACCCGCGATTCGCCTGGCCGAGCGGCTGGTAACGATAACGCCGGAACCGCTGCAGTCGGTATTTATTTGCGATTCGGGATCGGTCGCGGTCGAGGTCGCGATGAAAATGGCAATCCAGTACTGGAACGCGCGCGCGCTGCCGGGCAAACAGAAATTCGTCTCGCTGCGCAACGGTTACCACGGCGATACGCTCGGCGCGATGTCGGTATGCGATCCGGTTACCGGCATGCACAGCCTGTTCAACTCGGTGCTGACCCGGCAGTTTTTCGTCGATCGCCCGCGCGCGCGTTTCGGCGAACCCTGCGCGCAGGACGACCTCGACGCGCTGGAGCAGGTGCTGCAACAGTACCAGGCTGAGATCGCGGCGATGATCCTGGAACCGGTGGTGCAGGGCGCCGGCGGCATGTATTTTTACAGCGCCGAATACCTCGCGCGGGCGCGCGAGCTTTGCGACCGCTACCAGGTTTTGCTCATCGCCGATGAAATCGCCACCGGTTTCGGCCGCAGCGGCCGCCTGTTCGCCTGCGAGCACGCCTCGATCAGCCCGGACATCATGTGTATCGGCAAGGCCCTGACCGGGGGTTACCTGAGCCTGGCCGCGGCCCTGGCAAGCCGCGATGTCAGCGACGTGATCGACAGCGGCAATCCCGGGCTATTCATGCACGGCCCGACCTTCATGGCCAATCCGCTGGCCTGCGCGGTCGCCGATGCAAGCATCGGGCTGCTGCTCGAATCCGACTGGCAAAACCGGGTGGGGCAAATTCAACAGCAGCTCGAAACCGGTTTATCCCCCTGCGCCGGCCTGCCGCAGGTGGCCGAGGTGCGCTGTCTCGGCGCGATTGGCGTGGTCGAAATGAAACAGGCCGTGGACATGGCTTCGATTACGCGCCAGTTCGTCGACGCGGGGGTCTGGGTGCGTCCCTTCGGTCGCCTGGTTTACCTGATGCCGGCCTACGTGATCGACGATGCGCGGCTGCAACAACTTTGTGCGGCGGTAGTCGACGTGATTTCGAGGCAGCCCGTATAAGCGCCCGGATTCGGGTTAAGCATTGCGCGTCGCGGACGATACAGTGCATGAGGTCGCGATGAAAAATATCCATACAACCGCTTTGATACCGCTGATTATCCTGCTGTCCGGCTGTGTACAGCCACCGCTGATGGTGGGCAAGGCAGGCCCCGCGGTACCTCCCGAACAGGTCGTGATTTATTTCCCGGACCGGCCGAGTTGCAACTTCGAAACCGTGGCGCACCTGCAGATAAACGGCGGCTACCTGTCGCTCGAATCGATGTTTCGGAAAATGCGCCAGCAGGCGGCCGAGATCGGCGCCGATGGCTTATTTGTGTTGCATGCGCAGCGGATGGAAATTCGTGAGTATCTGGCGAACGCAAAAGCGATCCGCTGCCTGCCCGCCTGAAAAGCCGGCGCAGCCTAGTCTTTTTCTTCTTCTTCGTCTTCTTGTTTTTCGTCCTGTGGAGTGTCCTGGAGAATTTTCTCTTTTTCTTCAGGCGTCAATACGATTGTATCTTCATCTCCCATCGTAACCACCTCGGTACTGAATATTGACAAGTCTAGCTGGCGATCCAGCATCCCCTAAATTGTAGTCCAGTTCAAGCGCTTTTGTGGTTTCCACTGTAAATAAATTGCGCCGGTTGGGCAGCAGGCGACTGGCGCGAAATCGGACGCAAAAACCCGGATGATTTGCTTGCCAAATCAGGCGGATACTTCTAGACTCCATTATTAACAGGGTACTTCTAGATATCCCGGTAAATTGATGAAATATAAGGATTTATTTGAGTGGCGCCATCCTCTGAACTGAGCCCGCGCAGGCGCTTCGGAAAGTTACTGCTGGTACTGCTCGCCGGATTCTTTGCGGTCCCTGGCGCAGGCTTTGCGTCGATCGAGGAGCAACGCCAGTTATTTCACGACGCGACCTTCGCCCTCGAACGCAATCAAATCAAGAAATTCAACCGCCTGCTCGAGCAGCTCGCGGACTACCCCGCGCAACCCTACCTCGAATACGACCACTTTCGCCGTCGCGCCTGGCAGATCAAGCCGGGCGAAGCGGAACGCTTTTTCCGCCGCTACGCCGAGTACCCTTTCGTGTATCACGCTCGCGGCAAGTGGCTGCAGGTGCTGGCGAAGCGCGGCGACTGGCAGAACTATCTCGAATTTTTCGACGATCGCGGCAATACGCGCCTGCAGTGCCTTGCGTTCAGGGCTCGCCTGGAACTTGAACAGACCGAGGGGCTGAGCGAGGAGATTTACAAGATCTGGTTGCGCGGTTACTCGCAGCCGTCCGAATGCGATCCGGCTTTCGCGCATTTTCTCGAACACTACGAACAGGCCGAGCAGGCGATCTGGTTGCGTATCGAAAAGGCCTTCAAGGCGCGCCGTCCTAACCTCGCGCGCTATCTCGGGCGCAAGCTCGGTCGCGCCGACCAGGCCATCGTAGAGACCTGGTATCGCGCCCACCGTCGGCCCGAATCGGCATTGAAAAAACTGGCCGATGCCGCCGACAACGAGTCCAATCGCAAAATCATCGTGCACGCGATCGATCGCCTCGCCCGCAAGGACAGTCTCAAGGCGCTCGAATTCTGGAACCTGATTCGCGACCATTTCGAATTCACCCCCGAGCAAAAAAACCGCAGTCAGCTGCGCATTGCGCTGTCGGCTGCCTACCAGCACGAACCCGAGGCGCGCGCGCTGCTGTTGAACCTCGATCCCGACATCATGAACGACCAGGCATATCTCTGGCTGGCGCGGATCCAGCTGCGGGGACGAGACTGGCCCGGGCTGCTGGAAACGATCCAGCGCATGCCCGGCCATCTGCACCAGGAAAACGAGTGGCAATACTGGCTGTCGCGCTCGATGGAAGCGGAGGGGCACCTGGTCGATTCGATGACGCTGCTCGAGCAGCTTGCCGACAAGAGCAGCTATTACGGATTTCTCGCCGCCGATAAACTCAAGCGCAATTACCGCATCGAGCAGGAAGATGCCGCCAGCGACGAGATCGACGAGGACGCTTTTCTCGCCGCGAACCCGCATATGCTGCGTGCGCGCGAGCTGTATTTCCTCGATCGCCTGGTCGACGCCAAGCGCGAATGGTTCCAGGCGCTGCGTTATCTCGACCAGGACCAGATCAAGCAGGCGGCAACGCTCGCTTCGAAATGGAAATGGCACGACAGCGCCATTCGCACCGTCGCCAAAACCCCGCACCGCAACGATTTCAGCCTGCGCTTTCCGATGCCGTACAAACAGCAGGTGCTGGAGCTGGCCGAAGCCAAGCAGCTCGATCCGTCGCTGATTTACGGGGTCATGCGCCGTGAGAGCCTGTTCGACCCGCTGGCGCGCTCGCACGTCGGCGCGCTGGGCCTGATGCAGCTGATGCCGAGCACCGCGCGGCGGGTAGCGCGCTCGCTGGGAATGAAACGCCCGCGCAATTCGGACATCCTGCGTATCGATAACAATATTCGTTTCGGCACGCACTACCTGCGCACGGTCATGAACCGCTTCGACAACAATGTTGCGCTGGCGGCCGCTGCCTATAACGCGGGACCGCGTAACGTGCAGCGCTGGCTGCCGAGAGACTCGGTGATGTCGGCCGACCTGTGGGTCGAAACCGTGCCGTTCAAGGAAACCCGCAACTACGTGCAGGCGGTGCTCGCTTACTCGACCGTATTCGACCGTTCCCTGGGTAAAAACACCTTGATGTCGAGCCGCATGAATGATATCAGGACCGAGTACTGATTTTTTCAGGCTCGGCAGGATGAAAATCTACGGCGATATCTATTCCGGCAACTGTTACAAGCTCAAGCTGATATGCGCGCTGCTCGGCATCGAGCACGACTGGATTCCGGTCGATATCATGCGCGGCGAAACCCGTGAAGACAGTTTCCTGGCGCTGAACCCGAACGGCCAGATCCCGGTATGCGTCACCGACGATGGCGAGGTTTTATCCGAATCCAACGCGATTCTTTATTACCTCGCCGCGGACAGCGACTTCTGGCCGGATAACCGCCTGCAGCAGGCGCGCGTACTCGAGTGGCAGTTCTTCGAACAATATACCCACGAGCCGACCATCGCGGTGGCGCGTTTCATCAAGCTCTACCAGGGCCTGCCGGCCGAGCGTGAGCAGGAGTACCAGAGCAAGCTCAAGGGCGGTTACCGCGCGCTCGACCTGATGGAGCAGCATTTGTCGCAGCACGCCTTTTTCGTCGGCGAGCGCTGCAGCATCGCCGATATTTCGCTGTTCGCTTACACCCATGTAGCCGGGGAGGGCGGTTTCGAGCTGGCGACCTACGGGGCGATAAACGACTGGCTCGGGCGCATCCGCGCGCTGCCGGGGTTCGTCGCGATGCCGGCGGCGGCCGCGCGTTAGCCGTTGGCGGTGCTCGCGCCTTGGCCGTCGCGATCCGGGCAGGGTGCCAAAACGCAAGTCAATTGTATTCAAAAAACACTATGTTTATACTTCGCCTGCGCTGACTCGCAGGCGCCTAACTTTCACTAATTTACCAGTTTTCATACCGTGACCACTTTCAATCAGCAGCTCGATAAAGTCAGAAACGAACCGGGATTCATCGCCGCGCTCGATCAAAGCGGCGGCAGTACGCCCAAGGCGCTCATGAACTATGGCGTCGACAGCGATGCCTATAGTAACGATGACGAAATGTTCGACATAATTCATGCAATGCGTACCCGTATCATGACCAGCCCCGCGTTTAGCGGCAGCCGGATCATGGGTGCGATCCTGTTCGAAAATACCATGGATCGCGAGGTCGAGGGGCAGTCCACCGCGGACTACCTGTGGCAGGTCAAGCGCGTGGTGCCCTTTCTCAAAGTGGACAAGGGCCTGGCCGACGAGAGCAATGGCGCACAGGTTATGAAACCGATGCCGGGACTCGATGACCTGCTGGCCCGCGCGAAACAGAAAAACGTATTCGGCACCAAGATGCGTTCGGTAATCAAAACCGCCAATGCCGACGGCGTCAACGCCGTGGTCGATCAGCAGTTCGAAATCGGCCGTCGAATCGTCGCCGCCGGGCTGGTGCCGATCATCGAGCCCGAGGTCGACATCAACAGCCCGCAAAAAGCCCAGACCGAGGATTTGCTCAAGCAGGCGCTGATGCGCAACCTCGACCAGCTCGATGCGAGCGAACTCGTCATGTTCAAGCTGACCCTGCCGGAGCAGGATAATTTCTATGCCGACTTCGTCGGCCACCCCAACGTCGTCAGGGTGGTGGCCCTGTCCGGCGGATACTCGCGCGAGGAAGCCAATCAGCGTCTCGCCAGACAGAACGGCATGGTCGCGAGTTTCTCGCGCGCCCTGACCGAGGGTCTGAGCGCCCGGCAAAGCGACGACGAGTTCAACCAGATGCTCGACGCGGCCATCGAAAGCATTTTCCAGGCGTCAAGCACCTGATCATTTCCCCCGGAGCCCTGATATCCATGAAATCACGCTTAAGTCTTCTGCTGGCCGCGGCCATTTTGCTCGGCGGCTGTACCACGTTCAAGCTTACCCCCAGCGGGGAAAAGGTACGGGTGCTCGATCCGGGCGAGGTTTCCACCTGCCGCGAGATGGGCAAGACCAGCGTTACGGTTACCTGGGCGGTCCTCGGTATTCCGCGCGACGAGTCGGTCGTCAGCAAGGAATTGCGTGCGGTCGCGCGTAACCGCGCGGGCGAAATGGGCGGCGACACGATCGTGCCGCTGACCGTGATCGAAGAGGGCAGGCAAACATTCGTCGTTTACAAGTGCGTTAATCCCGGCGGCTAGCCCGAACGTTAGCAGGCGTGCGCTTCCGCATGCAACCGCGGCGCAAGAAATCCTGATGGCATAAAAAAACCCGGTCTTCGAACCGGGATTTTTCTTGAACAGGGGATATCGGACCGGCCGTGATCGCCTCCCTGCGCGCTGCGGCTACTGATTCTGCACCATGACCCGTGTCGCCAGCGCGTGCGAAATTTCCGCGTGCGACTTGTTTGTTTCATCACGCAGGGTGAAGTGAATCAAATCGTCGCACATCGCTTCGAATCGCCGCGCGCCGCGGCTGCCGGCGTGCTGGTTGGACGTGATGCCGTAAATATACTTGCCGCGGGCACGCGCATAACCGCACTCGAACCCGGTCCAGGCCTCGGCTTCGACGCCCTCGAGAATGACGATGACGATATCGGCCCTGTCGAGTTCGGCTTCGTAGCAGGCCTGCAGTTCGCGCGGGCTCAGCGCCTCCGGGTCTATATCGAGATCGACCTGCGGAATCAGCAGTTCCATGTAAGGATTATCCTCGGTAATCTGATCGCGTAACGCCAGGTTCCAGACCCGTGCGGCCTGTGAACTGTTGTAGGCGGCGAGATAGGCGCGGACGCCGTGATGAATGCCCATGTTGACGTTGTGCGTAACCGACCCGGGGTCGAGCTGGGTATCTTTCTGCGCGGCCACGTGCAGCGCGTCCTTGAGCGAAATGTCGCCGCTCATCAACGCGTGCGAGATAATCGCGCCATTGATGTTCGGCAGGTAGCGCAGGCGCGCGATATCGTCGAGCGTGCGCACCGTGCCGCTGGAATATACCGGGATCGATACGTCGTGGCTGAGCTGTTCGGTCAGCGCCAGCGCCTCGGAAAACTCATTCTCGTCGAGATGCTCGGTGCCCTTGTGGATAACGCCGGCGATGCCGGTCATCTGCAGGTCGCGAATCAAATCCTGCGGCGTGAACGCGGTCTGCGTTTTCCAGCCGTCGATCATGACGTAACCGCCGCGCGTGGCGAGGTGCACGATGATACCGCCGGGATGACGGCTCGCGGCTTCGACCACCAGCGGAGAATCGGTAATGGCGACGGTGCCGAGCACGACCCTGGCCGCACCTGCCTCGAACCAGTCGTTGATCTGGGTCAGCGTGCGAATACCGCCGGCAACCTGGATCGGGATATCGGTTTCATTGATCAAATCCTTGATCAGCGCGTCGTTGGTGGCCGCCTTGGAGCGGGCGGCGTCGACGTCGACGATTTGCAGCATTTGCGCGCCGTCGGCAACGAAATCCCTGACCGCCTGGCGCGGGTCGATGTCGTGCAGAATATCGTCGCCCTCGACCGCGGCGCGGGTAATGACCTTGCCGTCCTGTAACTGAATTTCGGGAATGATCAGCATCGGTTTGTACCTGAGCATGTTCGTGAAGGGCGGCCATTGTAACGCCAGATCACGGACGCGCGATATAGACCGAATTGCCTCAAAATGCAGCATTCCTGTCAAAAGGCGACATCGGGCCCGCTCCATTTTCGAGGGGCGGGATTTCTTCCCCGCATGCGTCGGTCGGATCGACCCTGCATAGTGGCCAGCCGCGGGCAGGCGCTGAAATGTAGTACTGAAAACTTTATAATTACATTTTTGCCCGGATTCGGAATTTCGATAAATGTCACAGGTCAGGGTTTTATTCGTCTGCATGGGCAATATCTGCCGCTCACCGACCGCGCACGGCGTGTTCCGGGCGCTCGTCGACGAGCAGGGACTGGGGCGGCAAATCGAGATCGACTCGGCCGGTACTCACGGTTACCACGTCGGCACTACGCCCGATCCGCGCTCGCAGGCAACCGCGCGCGGGCGCGGAATCGACCTTTCCGATTTGCGCGCGCGGCGCTTCGTTTCGCACGATTTCATCGATTTCGATTATCTGCTGGCGATGGACCGCAACAATCTTGCCGACATGCTCGCGCTCGAACCGGAGCGGCACGACGCCAGCGTCGAATTGATGCTGCCTTACTCCAGCCGTTTCGATGAGCGTGACATCCCGGATCCGTATTTCGGCAACGATGGCTTCGAACTGGTATACGACATGATCGATGATGCCGCGCGCGGTTTGCTGCGGCACATTCGTGAGCGCCACGGCATCTAGCAGTCCCGGCAAAAATCAGGATTCAGATACGCGCGAGAAATTCGCGCGCGGTCTCGACGTACTTGTTGCGGGTGAGCAGCAGCTTCCATTTGCTGCCGCCGAGCTGGCGCCATAATACCGCGGCGCGGATGCCGGCCAGCAGCAGGGTTCGGATTTTGGCCGCGTTATCCTCGTTGAGCAAGTGGCTTTGATCGCCCCTGACCATGATGCGCGGCTGCAGCGGGCTGATGTAATCCTGGTATAAAACATCGATCTTGGCGACCTTGTTGGCACGCGACATGCTGTATTCGTTGGCGCGGTCCTCGATCAGCCGCAGTCCGATATACAGTTTCTCCGATAACTCGTCGTTGCGCTTGATCTGCAGCGCTATCTTCATCATCGACAACACGTAATAAGCAATGTTTTTACTCGAAGTCTGCCCCTGGCCGCCGAGGTAGTCGTCGAGCGCGGCAAATCCCTGGCCCAGGTTACCGAGCTGTCCGAAAATATCGACCGTCGACGGCGCATCGAAGGTGAACAGGCTGTTTAGGCTGCCCTCGAAAGCCTGTTGATTGCAGCTGCCGGTTTGCGCCAGTTCCTCGATCAGCACCGCGGCCTGAAAAATGCCGGCCAGCGCCAGCGTCTGGTTCTGTTGCTGGTTCATGCGTCGTAAGCCGTCTCGATGGTGCCGCCGCCGAGGCATACCTCGTCCCGGTACAGCACCAACGCCTGCCCCGGCGTGATTGCGCGCTGCGCCTGCTCGAATTCGACCTCGGCGCAAGCGCCGTCGATGGCGAGCAGGCGGCAGGCGCTATCCTGCTGCCGATAGCGGATCTTGGCGCTGCAGGCGTAGCCTGGCGTCGTTATCGGCGCGCCGATCCAGTGCAGGTCGGTGATGCGGCAGCGCGTATGAAACAGCGCCGCGTGGTCGACCCCCTGGGCAACGATCAGACGATTTCGCTCGAGGTCCTTGTCGATTACGTACCAGGGCTGGTCGCCGCAATCCTCCGCGCCGCCGATGCCGAGCCCCTGACGCTGGCCGATGGTGTAATACATCAGGCCGCCGTGTTCGCCGCGCGTTATTCCTTCGAGGTCGACGATCGGACCGGGCTGCGCGGGCAGGAAGCGCTCGAGGAAATCCCGGAACTTGCGTTCGCCGATGAAGCATATCCCGGTGCTGTCTTTTTTCGAGTACACGTCGAAGCCCTGCGCGCGCGCGATTTCGCGCACCTCGCTTTTATCGAGTTCTCCTACCGGAAACAGCGCGTGCGCTATCTGCTGCTGGTCGAGCGCATACAGAAAATAGGACTGGTCCTTGTTCGGATCGAGACCGCGCAGCAGTTCGTAGCCGTTGGCGCCATGCCGTGAACGGACGTAGTGACCGGTGGCGATGCGCTTGGCGCCGAGCCCGCGCGCATGATCGAGAAACGCCTTGAACTTGATTTCGCGGTTGCACATGATGTCCGGGTTCGGCGTGCGCCCGCTGCGGTACTCGTCGAGAAAA
>JAAUYE010046122.1_pt1 | contig 10575 bp, 7 predicted proteins | sample 7278081 | NCBI WGS metagenome assembly JAAUYE01 (sample SAMN14350131, study PRJNA611818) | marine sediment metagenome | isolation source: surface marine sediment (0.6m) | place: French Polynesia: Moorea | collected 2018-08
ACGCCGGGACGGGGAATTTGGTTGCATTGTTTTGACATAACACAAGAAACGGGCATTTGCCGATTTTATGTAAAAAAGATGCAACCGCTGACAAGTAGACATCGTTAGGTCGCATATACGCGTTTCTTATACGTCCTAATTGAGTTAGAGGGAATGAACCAATGAACATTATTCGGAAGAGATCCAGTCTCGGGCTCGCGGCGGTATTGGCGATCTCGCTCACCGGCTGCGGCGGTTCCGGCTCCAGCTCCGATCCGGTCGGAGACGGCATGGGCACGTTCAACCTGAGTATCAGCGACGGTGGCATCGATGCCGCGAAAGTCTGCATCAAGTTCGACGGCGTCCAGCTCAAAAAGGCCGATGAAGGTGCGCCGATCACGATAGACCTCGACGAGCCGGTGACCGTCAACCTGCTGGACGTGCAGGGAGCCAATTCGCACCCGATCGTCACGAGCGAGCAAGTGCCCGCGGGGAATTACGAGTGGATTCGGCTGCTCGTCGACGCCAGCAGGGGTAACGATGGCGGCTCAGCGGACATGGCCCTGTCGAGCACTGAGTGCGTGGCTGATAACGGCTCTTACCTGGTTACCAAGACCGAACTGCTCTACAGCCTTTTCATCCCGAGCGGTAATCAATCCGGCCTCAAGCTTATCAAGGACATTACAATCCCCGTCAATTCCTCGGGCGACTATACGGCCGAATGGGATCTCGGCAAGTCCTTCATCGCGCCGCCGGGACTCGCACCCGACGCCATCATGAAACCCGTCGTCAAGCTCGTCAGGAATAACGAAGTCGGCACGCTCGTCGGACAGGTCGCGGATGGTCTCGTGAACGCGGAATCCTGCGATGAGGCCAGAGATGACGGGTTCGCACCCAAAGTGTATGTCTTCGACGAGGGCGCCCTGCCAAACGAGATCAATGACCCGGACAACCCGGACGAGAACGACCCGGTGGCAACGGGCCTCGTCGAACTGCAGGAGCAGGACGACGGCTCGATGCAGTACCGCTACTCGATCGGCTTCCTGCTCGCCGGCCGCTACGACCCTGTGTTCACCTGTGACGGGGAAACGTTTGTAACACCGTATCCGGAAGACCAGGAAGGCCTCATTGAGGGTGTGACGACACTCATCGAGGTGGGTCAGACCACGACAGTTAATTTCGAGCTCGAACCGACTGGCGGGTAATCAGTACACTTATCGTCGAGCGATTAGGGATGGAGTCCCGGCAACGGTCACGTTGCCGGCCTTAGTCGCTCGATATTCTTTTTGTAAGTACGACTGAGCTTCAGCTCTTTGTCGCAGTCGAGCGTGAGGAAGTATTCGCCATTCGTGTGAGTGCGCATCGACTTGACGCGACTTCCATTGACGATGGTCGAGCGATGCACGCGCACAAAGCGTGCCGGGTCGAGTACCTGCTCGAGCTTCTTCATCGTGCCGCGCAGAACGTGCGTCTCTCCTGGCGTATGTACGCATAGATAGTCGCCCGCGGCGTCGATCCAGATGATGTCGGAAACGTCTACGCAACTCGTCTTCCTGCCGTCCTTGATGGCGAGTCGCTTTGGGTGCACGCGCGCCTCATCGGCCCGGCCGCTCAAAGCCTGCTCCAGTGTGATTTCCTCACCTGTCAGGTCACAGATAAGTTTTAAGAGACGGGAGCGATGCTCCATAGCCTCGCGGACGTCGAGCTGCTGGCGTGCCCGATCGAGCGCCGCATTCAGGCGCGGTTCGTCGATGGGCTTCAATAAGTAATCGAGAGCATTCGCTTCAAACGCGCGTATCGCATATTCGGCGTAGGCGGTTACGAAGATTACGGCCGGCATGTCGGGGCCGGCCATCAGTCTCAGCACGTCGAAGCCGTCCATCCCGGGCATCTGGATGTCGAGAAACACGATATCCGGCTTGAGTTCGGCAACGTCCTCCAGGGCTTCGCGGCCGTTTCGACTGTGGCCGCATACCTCGATGTCCGCTGCCTCCCGAAGCCTGATCTCCAGCCCGCGACGTGCCAGCTCTTCATCATCGACGATCAGTACGCGTAGCTTACTCATCGGTCTCGAACGGCAGGTTGATCGTGATAACGAGGCCGTGGGGATCGTTCGGCGCGAGCGTCAGCGCCTGCCGTTCTCCGTACAGCTGCTTGAGCCGTTCACGAGTGTTCTTCAGGCCAACACCCGACGACTTGTGTTTGCTGGTTCCGTTGCCCAGCCCTGGACCATCATCGGCAACTGCGATCATCAGCGCTCCGCGGTGCACCTTGGCCGAAATCCTGATCTTTCCACCTTCTTCGCGAGGTGTAACGGCATATTTGACCGCATTTTCGATCAGTGGTTGCAGGATCAGGCTCGGCACCAGCCCGTCGAGCGCGCGCGATTCGATTTCGCGCTGTACTGTCAGGCGCTCACCAAACCGCACTTTCTCGATCTCGAGATATAAGTCCAGAGCCTCGAGTTCCTGACGCAACGTGACTCTCTTCATAGGGTCATTGTCGAGCGAGTAACGCAGGAAATCGCTCAGCCGCGTCACCGACAGGTTCGCCGTCTCGTTGTCGCGATCGAGGATCAGCGTCGAGATGGCATTGAGCGTATTAAACAGGAAGTGCGGATTGAGCTGGTAACGCAGCGCCATGAGTTGCGCCTGGTGCGCTGCCGCCGTCGCCTTGAGCGTCTGCTCGGTCTGGTCCTGCAGTTGCTGGTAGTACTTGATACCGAAGTAAAGGCCGCTCCAGCACAGCAGGATATAGAACGAACCCAGCACACCGTCGAAGTGCGCCATGAAATCCTCGGGTCGCCACCCGTCCTTGTACCAATCCCAGTACAGCTCATTGTGCAGACCGCGCCAAACGCTGGCGACGCCGTAGCTGATCAGTATGATGCCGAACGCGATGTGCCACGGCGACTTCGACCAAAGCCAGCGGTACGCGTAGCGCATCGGGATCGTGAAGATGAAACCCAATACGCCGGCGGCGATATTAACGGCGATGAACGTGTCCGGCTTTTCGTGGGCGAGCGCACCCAGGTAAGCGGCCATGATGTAGCCACCCCAGCCGGCAACGTTCAGGACCCAGAAGAACCGTGCGCGGTTTTTGACAAGCTCGTTCAGCATGCAGCGAACAATAGCAGAACGTGCCGGCGCCTAGGTTTCCGAATGAACGGCGACCAGTTCGCCATCATCCAGCCCTTCGGCACCGCGCACGGCGACGCGGTCCCCTGGCTTGAGCTTGCCTCGCACCGCGACGCGCTGGCCATTGGCATCCGCGACCTCGATATCGACCCGTTCCACCTTGTTGTCCTCGTTGATACGCATTACGTAGGTTCCGTCCTCGCGCAGTATGATCGAGTCGCGCGGCACCGTCATGACGTTGGCAGCCGAGAGGGGCAGCGACACGCTGACGAGCTGGCCCGCGGCGACGAAGTCGGGGGCCGCTTCCGGCAGGTCGATACGCACCTGGAACGTTTGTGAGAGAGCATCGCCCGCCGGCACGGCTTTCCGGATACGTCCTTCGAAGCGCATCTCGCTCATTCGTACCTCGGCGACATCGCCCGTCCGGATTCGTGGCATATAGCGTATCGGTACCGAGGCGCGAACCTCGAGATTGCGCGTGTCGGTCATGGCAGCAAGCACCGTACTACGCTCGACGTCCTCGCCCGCATTGCGGAAACGTTCCGTAACGACGCCGCCAAACGGTGCAGTTGCTTCGCAGCGCTTCAGTTCGGTTTCCGTCTGCCGAATCCGCACGCGCACGATTTGAAGATCGCTGGCCGCAAGATCGCGATTTCCTCGCATGAGGGCAAGCTGTGTTTCCGAGGCGACGAACGACTCACGCGCCTTCTCGAGACGCTCGGTTTCAACGCGCAGGGTCTCATAATTGATCTGCTCACGCTCGGCCTGCGCCAGTTGTTCCTCGCGCCTGAGCTCGAGCATGTCGCAATCGAAGCGCGCCACGGCCTCTCCGGCTTCGATGAAGTCGCCGGGCTCCGCGATCCACTCGATACGACCCGCCAGACCCGAGGTTATCTGGGTGACGTTGCGACTGAAGACCGTGCCGGCGGCGGGAACCAGCGGCGACATGTCCTCGGTGACCACTTCCGTAACCGTGACCAGCGCCGCGTCGTCCTGACCTTTCACGATCGACGGCAAGAGACAGCAACCGGCGGCAAACAGGACCTGCAGGATAATGCGATGATTCATAACCTTCATCAGGAAACCCTCGCTTCAGAAATTAGAGGTTGCGCGACGGAAACAGGCGAGCGGTGCCTGTCCTCGCCGAGGCGCAAGATGCTCGGCAGGAGCAACAGCGTGAACACGGTACTGACGCTCATGCCGCCGACGATCACGGTCGCGAGACCCCGATAGATCTCGCTTCCGACGCCGGGCACGAGCATCAGCGGCAACATGCCGCAAATCGATGTCAACGTGCTCATGAAAATCGGGCGCGCCCGTATGCGAACGGCCTGGGTGACGGCTTCGCGTCGTGACATGCCGTCGCGCTCGGCGGCTCGTGTCTGGTGGACCAACAAGATTGCGTTGTTCACGACCAGGCCGAGCATGATGATGAAACCGATCATCGTCAGAAGCTCGAGAGCCTGGTAAGTAAACAGGTTCAGTATTTGCAGCGAGATGACGCCGCCTACGACAGCCAGCGGCATGACGAGCAGCACGATCATGCTGTCTGTCACCGAACGGAACATCGCGGCCATGATCAGGCCGAGTATCAGCACGGCCAGTACGAAGTTGAGCCCCATCTCCGCGACCGCGCCGGCGAGCCTGTCGGCCGTGCCGCGGTAGAACATCTGGGCGTCCGGCGGCAGTTCGGCCTGGATGATCGGCCCGATATCCGCTCGTAGTTGGCCGAGCGCGTCTTCCATGGTCATGTTGGCTGGCGGCAGGACCTGCAAGGTCACCGTGCGCTGGCCGTTCACGCGCCGCAACTGGGTGGGACCGACCGTGCGTTGTGTTGGCGCCAGTTCACCGAGCACCTGGATACCGGACGACGGCGTCCAGATCGGCAAACCGGCGAGGTCTTCGGGCGTGTCCCAGCCACCGCCCCAGATCAGGACGTCCCGCGCCTTGTTGCCATCGAAATAACGCCCGGCGTACAAGCCGCCCGTAAACGAACGAACCGCGCTGGCGACAACGCTTCGGTCCAGCCCTGCCTGCGCGATGCGCAGGTCGTCGGGGACGAGCTGCAATTCGGGTTTCGACAGGGACACGCCGGGCAGCGCACGCACGGACCAGCCCTCATAGGTATCGTCGATGGCTTCCTGGCCCACGCGCGCCGCATCCATCAGCGGTCCCAGTTCGGGGCCCTGCAGATCAATATTGATGTTACGCCCGCCCGAGATGCCGATATTGAGCAAGGACGCACGTGACACGAAGACCTTGGTGCCCGGAAGGCCATCAAGGATATCGTCACGCAGCGCGTCGATCAGGTCCGGCGCTTCCGCGGGATTGGCCGGATAGATGTAAACGCCGGACGCGTTCGAGCCATAGGAATACAGGTTGTAGCCATGAATGCCGGGGCTTGCCTCGCCGTCCACGTGAGGTTGCAGCCGGTCGACGACCTCAGCCATTAACTCGCTCTCGATCGTACGCAACGGAATACCTTCGGGCATGCTGAAAAACACCTGCACACCGTCGGCGTCCGCCTGTGGCAGGAAATCCATCTTCGGTGCGAGGAGCCAGGCCAGCAGCGGCGGCACCGACAACAGCGCGATGATCCAGGCCGATCGCCGCTGCGGCGTATTCGTGAGCCGTACAACGTGGCTCGTGATCCGGTCCCATACCTGGCTGAGACGGTCGTTGCTGTCGATATCTTTCAGGAAGAAGTTGCTCGCCACGGGCAACACGGTCATCGCGGCAACCATCGATGTCGCCACTGCGATCGACAACGTCAGCGCCAGGTCGGCGAACAGCTGGCCTTCGAGGCCTTCCATGAACAGGATGGGCAGGAAGATCGCGATGCTCGTCACGGTCGAGGCGAACAGCGCACCAGCCACTTGTGCCGGTCCGCGGCGGGTCGCCTCTGCTCGCGACATGCCGGCTTGACGTAGTCGCACGATATTTTCCTGCACGATGATCGCCGCATCGAGCACGAGACCTACGGCGAATGCCAGGCCAGCCAGCGAGACGACGTTGAGGCTTCTCTCCAGCCACGATAGCGCGAGCAAGGCGGCCAGGAGCGAAAATGGAATCGTCAGCGCGATAATCAGCGTGGCACGCCAACCGCGCAGGAAGCACCAGAGGATGCCAAGCGCGAGGAAAACGCCGAGCACGAGATTGCCGTTGACGAGCGCGATCGCGCGCCGGATGTGCACGGATGCATCGAAGCTAAGAACAATCTGCAGGTCGGCCTCGGCAAGTGGACCCGCGTTGAGTTCTTCGAGCGCCAGATTGACGTCGTCGAGAATCGAAACCGTGTTGGCGCCGTACTTGCCCTGCACCTGGATGTAGTAGGCCGGATGGCCGGTGCGATACATGAAGCCGTTGCGCGGATAGAGTTCGGTCGTCACCTCCGCTACGTCGCGCAGGTAGACGGGTTCGCCGCTGCGTCGCGCAACGATGAGGCCGCCCAGTTCCTCGAGGTCGAAGCCGCCGAGGAAGCGCACGGTGTACTGGCGCCGCCCTACGCTCGCGAGACCGCCCGTGCTGTCAGCGGCGCGCGTTACCGTATTCGCGATATCCGAAACCTGGATACCGAGTGCGGCCGCCCGGTACGGATCGAAAGTGATCAGCACCATCGTGTCGCGCTCACTGCGGAGGTTGATGCGCTGCACGCCGTCGATTTGCAGGAGGCGCGGTTCGACCTCGTTGTCAATGACTCGCTGGAATTCCGAAACGTCCCTGCTATCGCTCGAATCGCGGCGATGTACGAGCAAGGTGGCAACAGGAAAGTCCCAGCCGCCGACCTGTATATCGGGTTCGCCGGCGTCGGGTGGCGATTCCTCGACGTTGTTCAAGGCGTTCAGCACGTCGATGACGGCGCGCTGCAGATCCGTGCCGACGTCGAATTCGAGATTGATGTTGCCGTTGCCGGCGCGGATGTTGCTGGAGAGTTCGACAACGCCGGGCACCTGGCGCAGGGCGTCCTCCTGCGGCTCGATAATGTTGGCCTCGATCTCTTGTGGCGCTGCGTTGCGCCACGACGTATTCACGTTGATCTCGGGATATTCGATGTTCGGCAACATCTGGATCGGCAGAGTGACGATGCCGATGATGCCGAACACGATGATCAGCACCGCGGCAGCAAGCAGCGATGCGGGGTTATCTGCAGACAGGCGAATCAGCGACATGGTGTGCCTCCCCAGGGCGAGTGTTTTCTTACGACATGGGGCTTAGATGCGACAGTGTCGCGGATAGTTTGCGGCCGCGGGCGGATTTGCGGCGAAGCGAGGGAATATTGCGACGAACCGAGCTGGGGGAGGAAGATGCGCTGCAGATCCCCTGGCGCCTGCGGCATACCAGGTAAACCTTTTCGGCCCCTGCAGCATCAAATCTGACAAGGGGGTCAACCGTGTTCGGATACAACGTCAAGCTTGCGCTCAATAGTATGCGCCGCAACCCGATCATGACCGGGCTGATGGTTGCGGCAATTGCCGTTGGTATCGGAGTCAGCATGACCACGCTGACCGTGTACTACCTGATGAGCAGCAACCCGATCCCGGACAAAAGCGACGTGTTGTTCGCCGTGACGATGGACAGCTGGAACCCGCTGCGCCCGTTCGACGACGATTACCCCGAGCGCGCGCCGCACCAGGTCACATACCATGATGCCGAGCGCCTGATCGCATTGAGGCAGGGTAAGCGCCAGACGGCGATGTTCGAGTCCAGCCTGATCATTGAGCCGGGCGGCGACGGTGAGCTGCCATTCGAAGCAGGAGCACGCGTCACCTATTCCGACTTTTTCGCCATGTTCGACGTGCCATTCCTCTACGGCACGAATTGGGATAGTGCGGCGGACGCCGCCGCCGAACCTGTAGTGGTGTTGACCCGGGAACTCAACGAGCGCCTGTTTGGCGGCGAAAACAGCGTTGGCAGGCGGCTAACGATGCAGGGAAAACAGTTCCAGGTCGTTGGCGTCATCGACACCTGGGAACCTACGCCGCGGTTTTACGACCCGATCAACGGCGGGTTCCAGGAAATCAACGAGATGTTTGTCCCGTTCAACCTGACGCGGGTCCTCGAGCTTACGTCAGTTGGCAGCGACTGGGGCTGGAAGTCGGAAGACATTACGTCGTTCGAGCAATGGCTGAATTCCGAGTCGGTCTGGGTGCAGTACTTCACGGAACTCGACAGCCCCCGTGACCGCGACGAATACATTGCCCATCTCGACGCGTACGTCGGCGAGCAGAAAAGACTGGGGCGTTTCGAGCGACCAATGAACAACAACCTTTACAACGTTACCGAGTGGATGGAATACCACGAGGTCGTTGCCAATGACTCCAAGGTCCTGGTCGGACTTTCGTTTCTGTTCCTGACCGTTTGCCTGCTCAGCACGATCGCGCTGATGCTGACCAAGTTTGTCGGCAAGGGCGCCGAGACCGGCCTGCGGCGTGCGCTGGGCGCCAGCCGCCGGACCATTTTTGCGCAGCAAATTGTCGAGGTCGGGGTTATCGGCCTTTGCGGCGGGCTGATCGGCCTGTTGCTGGCAGCGGCCGGGCTCCAGGGAATCGACTACCTGTACGACGCGCCGCCGGGTCTCGTGAGTCTCGATTGGGTGATGACGCTTACCGCGATAGGCATAGCAATTCTCAGCAGCGTGTGCGCGGGCGTATACCCGGCCTGGCGAGTGTGCCGGGTTCCACCCGCTGCTCAGCTGAAAACGCAATAGGGGCGGCAGAATGGCATTCGGACCAATCATTTCGGCGATGATGCGTAGCAAGACGGGCCCGTTTCTCGTCGCGCTGCAGATCGCGGTGACCTTGGCGATCGTCATCAATTCCGTGTACATCATTCTGCAGCGGGTCGAGAAGATGAATCGCGATCCGGGCATGGATGTCGACAACGTCATCATCACGTACGTGCGCGGTTTCGGCGCCGACTTCGACGTCGTCGACAGCATCACCAACGATATCGACCTGATCAAGTCGATCCCGGGCGTCCTCGCAGCGACGGTTTCCAATCACGTGCCCCTGAGCGGTTCGGGTTCGGGGACGGGCCTGCGTACCGTGCCGGACGAGACTATCGAGCCAATCGGTACCGCGCGCTATCGCTGGAGCGAAGAGGGGCTGGAGGCGCTGGGTATCGAGTTGTCGCGTGGCCGGAATTTCCTTCCCGAGGAAATCAATTACATCCTGCCGGAGTCGAGTCCGGGAGCGCCGCCTTCCATCCTGATAACACAGGAACTCGCGGATGACCTGTTCGGCGATGAAGATGCGCTTGGCAAGACCGTTTACTGGGGCAGCATGGAGCCATCGACGGTCGTCGGCATCATCGGTCACATGCACGGCTCCTGGGTAAACTGGGACAAGCTCGGAAATGTCGTCATCCAGCCGGGCAAACCCGCGTATACGACGAACAAATACATTGCACGCGTCGCGCCGGGCATGCGTGATGAGTTGATCCCGATCATTGAGCAGGCGCTGGGCGAATCCAATCGGCAGCGCGTCGTCAAGAGCGTGAGATCGCTCGAGGAAATGGCGGCGCGGTCTTACCGGCGCGACCGCGGCATGGCCGTAATCCTGTCCGTCGTCATTTCGCTGCTGGTCGGACTGACGGCGCTCGTAATCGTCGGCATGTCATCGTTCCACGTTACGCAACGCACAAAGCAGATCGGTACACGCCGCGCGCTTGGCGCCACGCGAGGCGACATCATCCGCCAGTTCGTATTCGAGATCTGGCTGATAACAGCGGCGGGCGCCGCGCTTGGCGCCGTACTAACCGTGGCCCTGGCCTACTGGCTGGAGGTGTCGTTCCAGCTGCCGCGGCTCGACTGGCTGTACCTGCCAACAGGCGTAGCGATCCTCTGGATCCTCTCATCCCTGGCCGTCATTGAACCCGCGCGCCGAGCCGCCAACGTGTCACCGGCGGTCGCGACGCGAAGTATCTAGACAGATTTTTCCGCGATGTACTTCATGACGAGCTCCCGAAGAGCCGTCAGCGGCAGCGCGCCGTTCTTCAGAACCACGTCGTGAAAATCGCGAATATCGAAGTTGTCGCCGAGCGCTTCCTCCGATTCGCTGCGAAGACGAAGCAGCTCCATCATGCCGACTTTATAAGCGGTCGCCTGGCCCGGATTGACGATGTAGCGTTCGATTTCTGATATGACGTCGCTCTCGGCGATACCGGTATTCGCGAGCATGTAGTCGATCGCTTCCTCCCGGGTCCAACGCTTTGCATGTATCCCGGTGTCGACGACAAGGCGCACTGCTCGGAACAACTCGGCCTGCAGGCGCCCGAGGTTATCGTAGGGGTCGGTCTGAAAGCCCATTTCCCACGCCAGCTGTTCAGCGTACAGGGCCCAGCCCTCGGAATAGGACGTAAACCCGGTTTCTTTCCTGAACTCGGGGATGCCCTCGAGTTCGGTCTGGATAGCCAACTGAAAGTGGTGTCCGGGCACGCCCTCGTGATACGCAAGCGTGCG
>JAAUYE010133726.1_pt1 | contig 10575 bp, 9 predicted proteins | sample 7278081 | NCBI WGS metagenome assembly JAAUYE01 (sample SAMN14350131, study PRJNA611818) | marine sediment metagenome | isolation source: surface marine sediment (0.6m) | place: French Polynesia: Moorea | collected 2018-08
CGTCGATCAGGTCAGCGCGACGACCGTCGCGGACTCGACGCGGACAGGAGCGCGCTGTCGGGACGGCCGCAGATGTAGCGATCCGCCGCTCGAGCCGCCGAACGCGAATCGACGCACGGAAATCGCCAGGTATCTTCCTCACCTGATCAGGAGGAGAGCCCGAAAATGGTCTACCGCGTGTTGCTACTCATGTTGTCTGTTCTGCTGTTGTCATCAGCGTGCTCAGAGAGTGACGCGCCGGACGATGTCCCGGTGATGGATGAACCCATCGATCCGAAGAAAGACACGGATGCGGACGGTGTGCCCGACCTGGTCGAGATGTTCGCCGGGACCAGCCCCTCGGATCCCGCTGAGGCGCCGAAAGCTCCGCGCACGAAAGGCAATTGTCCGACCGGCTGGTCGAAACGGGAAATGCTGTGCTGGTCCAATCTCTCCTCCTACGCCACGCGTTATTACTACGCGTCCCTGAATTGCCGTGGCATGGTGGACTACTACAAGGCGCCCATCCGCGTCGCGAACTACGAAGACCTGAGCTACCTCTATATTTCGTTCCCCAATCTTGCAGCCTCCTACAATCCGAGATACAGCTGGATCGGCAATATCGTCGCTGATGACAAAGTTCTCTGCGGGAACAAGTCGATCACGAGCTCTACCGACCCGGACCGGTACAATTTCGAAGGACGCTGCAACAAGACCAACAGCAAGAGATTCTGGTGCGTCATGGACCTCGGCGTCTACGATGCGGCCAACTGACGCCCGACCGAGAGTCGCGCCGACCGACAATCTCGATGGCAAGAGAGCGGCACCAGGGTCCGAGCCGGGAGCTGCGGTCTACACCGTGCTCGGTGGAAGCTTGGATCGGATCCCGGAGTAGCCGAGGCAGCAGCCGGTTTCGGAGACAGCGGGCTCCCGGATCGCGATCACGGGCCTCGCCTCGGGCGGGCCCCCCGATCGCGTAGAATCCCTCCATGCCCCCGCCGGCGCCGCGCATCGGTCCCCGCTTCCCCCGCCTGGGGGCGTGGGGATACCGGGCGGCGATCCCGCTCACGCGACGGTTCGCGGCGCACCGGGGCATGTTCCGCCTCGACGACGCCTTCGGGCAGGCCCGGGCCGAGCACGTCCGCGAGAAGATCGGCCGACGCCAGCCCGTGCACCTGCTCGGGGTGGCGACGGGGGGGCACGACTCCGGCGCGTCGCTCGTGGAGGTGGACGAGAGCGGCACGGTGAAGCTGGTGTCGAGCCACGCCGAGGAGCGGCTCGTGGGCACGAAGCGCTACGGCGGCCTGCCGCTCGTGAGCCTGGCCCTGGCGCGAGAAGACCTCGCGGCGCGCCGGCTCGGTGCGGCCGACCTCGACGCCGCGCTGGCGAGCTTCGACTACGCCCACCTCTTCGCTCGCGGCGCCGAGAGCGTGCTGGAGTGCCTGCCGGGGAGCCTCGGGCTCGTGCACCGCCGGGCCTACGGCGAGAGCCTGCCGCAGCTCTGGGGGGCGCTCTCCGCCCCGGATCGCCTCGGCACACCGCTCGGCCTGAAGGGTCGGCTTCCGCTCGTCGGCATGCCGCACCACGGCAACCACGCCGCCTTCTCGTGGGCCGCGTCGCCCTTCGCCAGATCCGGAGAGGCCACGCTGGTGGCGGTGCTCGACGCGCAGGGCGACGACTGCGCGATCAGCGTCTTCCTGGCGCGGGCAGGTCGACTTCGTCGAGTCTTCAGCAACGGAAGCTTCTGGGACAGCCTCGGCCACCTCTTCGGGTTCCTGAGCTCCTGCTACGGCGGCTGGCCCCTCGGCGACGCCGAGGGCCGCTGGATGGCGGCGGCCGCGTACGGCGACCTCGACCGCAGGACGAACCCCTACTACCGCGTGCTCCGACGGATCCTCCACCTCGGAGACAAGGGCGCGCTACACGTGGACCGAAGCCTGGTGAACTGGCACAACCGGCTCGAGCAGAAGCCCTTCGCTCCCGCGATGGCGGAGCTCTTCGGCCCGCCCTTCGATCACGAGGACCTCGCGCGGCCCGACGTCGCGCTCTCCTTCGACATGACGGGACCGAAGGGCGACGACGAGGACCGCGTGCAGAAGGCCGCTGCGACGCAGCTCGTGCTCGAGGACGGGCTGCTCCACGTCCTCGAGCACTGGCTCGACGAGACGAGCAGCAGCCGGCTGGTGCTGACCGGCGGCGTCGCGCTCAACTGCAGCGCGAACCTGCGCGTGATCGAAGCCCTGCGGGAGCGACGAGACCGCGGGCGCGCGAAGAGGCTCCGCTTCTGGCTTCCGCCGGTTCCCGCCGACGACGGCGCGCACATCGGGGCCGCCTTCCAGCTGGCGCTTCGCTGCGGCGCGTCGCCCCCCGGCGCCCTCCCCCACGCCTTCCACTGCGGGGAGGAGCCCAGCGTCGCGGAGATCGAGGCGGCCGCGGCGCGACGGCCCGGCGTGACCCTCGAGCCGCTCGGAGACACGTCATCCGACACGGAGTGCCGGGTGGTCGCGAAGCGGATCGCGGACCTCCTCGCGTCGGGTCGGATCCTCGGGCTCTTCCAGGGACGTGCGGAGATCGGGCGCCGTGCGCTGGGGCACCGGTCCCTCCTGGCGAACCCGTGCGACCCGGAGGTTCCGGCCCGGCTCAACAGGCAGGTGAAGCGGCGCGAGCCCTTCCGGCCCGTCGCCCCCATGTGTACCCGGCGCGAGGCCGCGCGCTGGTTCCTCCTCGACGATGCCGCCTCGGCCGACGATTTCGATGCCTACCGGTGGATGGGCCTGGCCGCTCGAGCCCGGCCCGAGACGCAGGCCAGGCTGCCGGCCGCCGTCCACCGGGACGGAACGGCGCGGGTGCAGATCGTTCCCGAGTGCGAGGTGCTGACCCACGCCATCCTGGCCGCCCTCGGCGAGCGGACCGGCGCCGAGGTCGCGATCAACACCTCGCTCAACCGGGAAGGGCCCATCGCGCAGACGCCCGACGACGCGTTCGACGTCTTCGTTCGGGCCGACGGACTGGACGCCCTGGTCCTGGTGGGTTCCGGAGGCCCGTCCTACCTGGCTCGCCGCCGGATCGGGTGACTCCCGCTTCCGATCGATGATCGGCATCAGTGTCGTGCGCGATCTGCTTCATCCATGCTCCATCCGGCTGGGTTCTGCGGGCCGCAATGGGCGTTGGGGTCGTCTGGGACAGGGTCAGGCAAGCCGACTCAGACCGTCCGCGTCAGGACCCTCATGCGCGACGAGGCAGCCGGCATGCGGCTTGCACATGCACCGCGCCAGGAGGAACGTCGATGCGAAAGCCGTGCTGGATCGTACTGGCTTCATTCCTGCTATCCCTGCTATCGGCATGCGATGGAGGCGGTCTCTCGGGGTACGAGATCGTCGAGCGCACGGTGATCAACCACGGCCCGGGCGCGGTGGTGAAGCCCGAAGCGAGGTGTCCTCCGGGCAAGAAGGTCGTCGGTGGCGGGGGCACCACCAATGTGAGCACCGCCACCGGTGATGGCGGGATCCGGGTGCTCGGGAGCTCCCCGGTCGGCGACGACGCCTGGCGATTCGAGTCGACCCGGACGACGGCGGGCAGTCACGAAGTCACCGCCTACGCGATCTGCGTCGACGCGGCTCCGTAGCCGCGACGGCCTCCGGCGCGCCTCCGCCGGGTGCTGGCGCAGAAGGGGGATGCCGAGCCTGCTTCCTTGAGCCGGACGGCCAGCCTGAAGCCGAGCGCATCCAGCTCGAGAGCTACTCTTGCCAACGGGCACGACTCGTGGAGACGCACATTCTGGAGGCCCCGTGCCGCAGACCGAGCAGCAGAAGATCAGGAATCGCCTGCGGAGCTACGAGCGCAGGCTCCAGCAGGAGAAGAAGAAGTTCGGCGACTACAGCGACGGCGGTGGGAAGCGCTACGAGATCGGCCCGCACTACATGCTGCTCGGCGACACTGAGGGGGCACTCGAGGCGTTCGCGTGGTTCGATCGCGAGTTCGATGACGACGTGGGAAGGCCCGACCATGCTCTCTGCTGGAGCCTTGCCCTCTACCGGGCCGGCAACGAGATCGGAGCTGCGAAGAAGCTCCGACAGACCATGCTCAGCAACCTCTACCTCCTGCCCCACCTGCTCGGGAGCCCCATCGAGGAGCTGGACATCTGGCACGGATCGAGCGACGCCGAGCCCGACTTCGTGGAGCACATCTACGAGCCCTACCTCGCGCTCTGGACGGCCGAAGAGAAGGCATGGGCCGCCGGGCTCTACGAGAGCACGGAGTTCCGGTCGGCCCGCGACCGCTACATCGAGATCGGCAAGCTGCTGGACGGCTTGCGACCCGGACCCGAGCGAAGCCGACTCGTCAAAGAGATGCACGAGCTGGAGCGCGGGTAGCCAGGCGATCGACTCGTCGCTGCCGTCCTCGGCAACGACCGCTTCCAGGCTCGCCGCCGGATCGGGTGACACCCGCTTCCGATCATTCGACGCGGCGCCGAGCCGGGCAGATCGACCCAGGAGGCGCTACTTGCAGCGCTTGAACGGGGCCTCCTCGGTCTGTTCGCCGAGGCGCCCCAGGCCCCGGAAGCCGTCGGACTCGAGATCCAGCGGGAAGAGCAGGATCTGGTAGAGGCCGAAGGTATCCGTGTGCTTCTCCTTGAACCGATCGTCGAAGTAGGCGGGCGAGGCGACGACGTGGAGATCCACGAGACCCACCTCCGCGTCGAGCCGCCAGAACCCCAGGGCCGTCACGCTGCCGTCGGCCGACAGGATGACCGTTCCGTCCTTGGCGATGCGGAAGGTCTCGGCCTTCGGATCGCTACAGGTGGAGTCACCGACGACCCAGCGGCCCACGACGTAGCTCTCCGTCAGCTCGGCCGCGCCTGCCGAAAGTGCCCACACGAGCGCGAGAAGCTGGACGAGCAGGACGTGAAGAAGCCGGACACTCATTCTCGGAGATCCTCCTGATTCGCAGTCGAGCCATGCCGCCCCAACGGACAGGCCGGCCCGAGGATGCTACCCCAGCAATTGCGCGGCGGGCACGGTCTGATAGCGTGTCGCCGACCGCCAGGAGGGCAGCATGAGGCGCAGCAATCCGTCGACGACGCGGCGTTCCGTCCGGCTCCTCGCCCTGCTCGTCGGCCTGATCGTGGCCGGCGGCTCGGGCACGGCGCTCGCCGGCAGCGGCGGGGCCTTCGCAGGGGGCCTGATCGCGGGACACGTGCTCACGAACATGTCGAACCGTCAGGAGCGACAGACGCGGGCCATGGAGCAGCAGGCGGCCGCCTCCCAGCGCCGCGCCCCGGCCCCGGCCCCGGCCCCGGCACGTAGCTCGTCCAAGCGCACGGTCGAACAGCGGCTGGCCGAGCTCGACAAGCTCGCAGCCGGCGGATACATCACCAAGGACGAGTACCGCCGCCGCCGCCAGGCCATCCTCGACGACGTCTAGATCCCGCGGCGGGCCAGCCCGCTCCTTCTCGGGGGCTCTCTGCCCCGACTCGGGGCTCTTCGCCCGGGCGGGTCGCTGGGCTTCGGGCCAACAGAGCGGCCGCGGTCCTGCGGCCTCGCTACGCCCCCCGAGGGGCCCCGGATGATCGGTCTGGCGGCAACTGGCGGCGAGTGAGGGAGTCGAGCCCGCAGACTGGACGTTTGACCGCTGCTTCCGAAGCAGGTCCGTTTCCGCCCTGCCGACTCTGTCGTTTCTTCGTCTGTCCTGCGCTGAGTGGTTGCGTGCGAGCGGCGACGCGGCCCTCGAGCGGCTCGCCAAGCTGCCGGCCCGCCCTTGCGCGGGCTAGGCTCCGGCATCCCGGCCCCACGCCCGCAGGTCATGTCTCGGCTTCGCGTCACCATCTTCTTCTGCTGCGTCGCGTTCCTCGGCGGCTGCACCAGCCTCCAGCCCGCGCTGAAGCCCACCAACCTCCCGCTGAGGGATTCCTCCCCGGCGGGCCCGAGGGCGCGGGACGGCGGCGACCTCTTCCTCTTCCTCTCCTTCTCCGGCGGCGGAACCCGCGCCGCGGCGCTCGCCTACGGGGTGCTCGAGGAGCTGCGCGACACGGTCATTCCCTCGGCCGATTCCGAGACGCGTCTGCTGGGCGAGGTCGACGCCATCAGCTCCGTGTCCGGCGGGAGCTTCACCGCGGCCTACTACGGCCTCTACGGCGAGCGGATCTTCGAGGACTACCTGGAGGACTTCCTGCGCCGCGATGTGCAGAGGAGCTTGATCCTCCGCGTGCTGAACCCCGTGAACTGGTTCCGCTCGGTGACCACCGGGATCACCCGGACCGAGGCCGCCATCGAGTACTACGACCAGCACATCTTCCACGGCGCGACCTTCGCCGACCTGCAGGGCCGCGACGGCCCCCTCATCGAGATCAACGCCACCGACCTGGGCACGTCCGATCGCTTCGCATTCACGCCTCCGACCTTCCAGCTGATCTGCACCGATCTCTCCCGGGTCAGGATCTCGGAGGCCGTGACGGCCTCGTCCGCCTTCCCCGTCGCCTTCGCGCCGCTCGTGCTGAAGAACCACGCCGACCGCTGCGAGCGGGAGAAGCCCGCCTGGCTGGAGGAGCCGCCGGCCGACGCCCCATATCTCAGCCGCAAGCGGATCATCGTCCGGAACATGGGCTCCTATCTCGATGCGGAAACGAGGCCCTACATCCACCTGATCGACGGAGGGATCGCGGACAACCTGGGGCTCCACGCGGTGATCGATCGCCTGGTGATGCACGATGCCGCGGGCGGCTGGCACCATCTCGTTCGGAAGCCCGCGCCGAAGGCCCTCGCCATCATCGCCGTGAACGCGGAGACCCCCCCGGCCAGGAGCTTCGAGCAGAGTCCCAAGAAGCCCACCATGGGCGAGGTCGTCACCGCCCTGGCAGACGCCCACGTCGTCCAGATGAACCTGGAGACCCGCGCCCTGATGCAGGAGAACCTCGGCCAGCTCTCCACGGCGCTCTCCGGCGAAGCCGTCCGGGCCTACTACATCGAGGTCGGCTTCGAGGGCCTGGAGTCTGCCGAGGATCGCGCCTACTTCAACGCCATCGGCACCTCCCTGTCGCTGCCCGACGGGGAGGTCGATCGCCTGCGCGAGGTGGGCCGGAAGCTGCTCCGGGAGTCGCCCCGCTTCCAGGAGCTGCTGGAGGACCTGCGCTGAGGCACCGCAAGGCGATTCCCGCTGCGCTCTCGACCCTGTTCCTTCTTGCCGGCTGCGGGCCCGTCGCGGCCGGGGAAGACCCGGACGACGATGCGCCTCCGGACTGGGCACGCGAGGTGCCGCGCCGGCGGATCCCGATCCCCTACGACCTCGGCGAGACGCTCAGCTGGATCGGGAACAACCTGTTCGGCCCCTCCTCCAGGTACGCCGAGCTCACGGACTTCATCCCCCAGTCGACGGAGCTCAACGAGATCAGGCCGATGGCGACCCTCGCCTTCTACGGCGACATCATGCAGATGAAGGACAAGCGACTCGAGTTCGGAGACGACCTGAAGGCCTTCTTCGCGGACGCCGACTGGGTCGTGGGCAACTTCGAGGGCACCATCACCTCGACCGAAGGCGTCCCCTTGGCCTCGGTGCACCGTGAGGAGATCCTGGAGGATCTCGCGCAACTGGCCCCGGCCGAGCGGACGGTGCTCACCAACGCCAACAACCACACCTGCGACTTCGGCTGGGCGGAGTTCGAGCGGAGCTACGCGCTCCAGCGACAGCACGGCTTCCGGGTGGTGGGGCGCAAGGACGAGCCCTCCATCCGGCTGGGCGACCACGTCAACCTGGCGAACGTCACCCGATGGTCGAACCAGCGCTGCACACACCTGGCGGAGCTCGCCGACGTGGACGCGGGCTTCGATCCCGAGGCCGCGCTCAACGTCCTGTCTCCACACTGGGGCTACGAGATGCAGCTCTATCCCGACCCCGAGCAGATCGCGCTGGGCAGGAAGCTCCTGGAGAAGTGGGACCTGATCGTCGGGCACCACACGCACTCACCCCAGGTGATCACCGCCTACGACGTGGACGGTACGAGGAAGCTGCTCGCCTACTCGCTGGGCGACTTCTCCACCTACCTGGGCATCGACAAGTACCGGCACGGGATCGTGCTGAAGGTCGAGGTGGGCCCCGACCCGGCCAAGACCGGGGGCCCGTGGCGGGTCGGCAGGGTCGAGTGGCGCTGCTCGATCATCGACCAGATCGACGACGAGACGACGCTGCTGCGCCTCGCCGACCGCTGCGCGCTCTTTCCGCCGCTGGGCTCGTAGGGGCGACCCTGCCAGGCTTCGTCAGACCGGGCCCGATTCGATCGGCTCGTCGGAAGCTGGCGCGAAGACGGAGAGCGGCTCCGACTTGCCCTTGACCTCGAGCTCGCCGCTGGGCGAGAAGGCCACGGCCTCGCCGGCGCTGCGCCGGGTGGTCTCGGAGACCAGGATCGGCGCGTGGACCCGCTTGGTCAGCCCCTCGATGCGCGACGCGACGTTCACCGTGTCTCCGATCGCCGTGTACTCCCGCCGGCGCGGCGAGCCCACGTTTCCGAGGATCACCCCTCCCGTGTGGATCCCGACGCCCATGCGCAGCGGCGAAGCGCCGCGAGCCGCCCGCTCTTCGTTGAGCTTCATCAGTGCTTTGTGCATGGCCACGGCACAGCGGACGGCCTGCTCGGCGTGGTTGCCCCCGTCGCCGTCTTGCCCTGGCTTGGAGCCGAACCAGGCCATGATCCCGTCGCCGATGAACTTGTCCAGCACCCCGCCGCTCTCGAAGATCGCGTCGACCATGCGCTCGTGGTAGTCGACGAGCAGCCTCACCACGTCGTGTTCGTCCAGCTTCTCACTCAGTGCCGTGAACCCCCGCAGGTCGCTGAAGAGGACGGTCACCTCCTCGCGACTCCCGCTCTCCTGCACCGGACCCTCGATCGCCGCGACCACCTCCGGTGAGAAGTACCGCGAGAGATGCTCGAGTCGCCCATGCTCGGCGACGACGCTTCGCACGAGATCGAAGGCTCGCCTCCGCGAATAGCCGCAGAGCCACGTCGTCAGCCCGATCAGGACCAGGCTCGAGGCGAGGAGCGCGATGTCCGCCTCCGCCAGCACCAGGAGCCAGGTCTCGAGGGCGGCAGCGATGATCCCCCCCACGATGTTCTGGGCCCGCCCGAGACTGAGCGAGCTGAGAAACAGCAGGCCGACGAAGATTCCGGCAGTGAAGCCCGCGGTCGCCACGGGCTGCTCGACGGAGGAGAGAGCCTGCCATTGGAGCAGGAACACCATCGGCATGTCGAGGAAGGGGATGGCGAGACTCGCCAGACGGGCGAACCTCGCCGAGCGCTTCCCCACGAGCCAGGCGATGACGGCGAGCGAAGCGTACGCGCTGAGCAGCGGCACGCTCGCCGTCCACCGAGCAGAATCCAGCGCGAACCCGAGCACCAGCGCGATCGCGAGGAAGGCCCCTGCCGCCAGGAACCGCACGAGGCCGATCTGCTGCGCCCCCTGCGTGCGCGCATTCGCGAGCTCGGCGGCAAAGGCATCCTGCTCGTACTGGTGCTGCGCCTGGGACGTGGCCATCGAGCGGAGTCTATGCCCCCGCGCGGATGGCCGCCGTCCCCCGGCCCGTCAGTGCCCCACGGGCCCCAGGTCCCCCGATCGTGGCCTCCTCAGGCGCTTCCCCCGTCTTCGCTCTCGCCTGGCCCTGAGCCCGTCCGAACACCCGTCCCCTGCCCATCCCGCATGATCGGGGAAAACCCGGATTCGGACGCGGCTGCACCCGGGCGTATGATGCGGCGAGGGGCGCGTCGCGGAGCCGGATGGCGCCGAAGGAGGAGCCATGGCCGAGAAGGCCCCGGGGAAGATCACGGTCTTCGCGGTCGCGTGCCTCGCGACCCTGGGCTTCTACGCGACCTTCTTCCTGCGGAACGCGGGAGCCGTGACGGAGCAGATCGAGCGGATCGCCGAGGCGGGCGCGCTCCCGATCGTGCTGAGCGCGGCGAGCCTCGCCGTGATCACGCTGCTCTCGGGCTTCTGGGCCGTTCTGAACCGGCCCGCGACCACGCTCGCGGCCTTCACCATGGGTCTCGGCGCACCGGCCGTGATCGTCGCCGCGGGCGTGGACCCGGGCTCCCCGGATGCGGGAGGCGGGGCCTCCGCGGCGCGCCCGGAGCTGGTGCAGGCCGGCTTCGTTCCCGCGGTGCTGCCCGACTGGTTGAGCGACTCGCTGGCGCTGGCCTTCGCGCCCGTGGGCGTCGTGCGGCGCTACGAACGCCGGGAGGTAGAGGGCGATCTCGCCGCCGCGGAGGCCGAGCGACGCGACGCGGTGGCGGCGCTCGCGCGCGTGGAGGGCGAGCGCGAGGCCCTTTCGAAGCGGATGGCCAAGCTCCAGGACTCCGTCGGCGGCGCCCAGAGCGAGGTCGCCGCCCTGCGCAAGCAGCTGGAGGAAGGGCAGCGCGGCGCCGCCGCGGAGGCCGAGCGGCTGAATGCGCTCGTTCGCAGGAGCCAGGCGGCGGAGCGGAAGGCCAGATCCGAGGCGGCGGACCTGGCGAAGAGGCTCGCCGGACTCGACAGGCGGATCGGAGACCTCGGGAAGAAGAACTCGTCGCTCGACCGGCAGCTCGACCGCTGCGACGCGGCGCGCAGCCGGGCCGAG
>JAAUYE010107541.1_pt1 | contig 10566 bp, 1 predicted proteins | sample 7278081 | NCBI WGS metagenome assembly JAAUYE01 (sample SAMN14350131, study PRJNA611818) | marine sediment metagenome | isolation source: surface marine sediment (0.6m) | place: French Polynesia: Moorea | collected 2018-08
TCAGCTACGAGGGCGTGCTCTTCTGGGGCTTCAACGCGGACTGGGACGCGGTTCCCGACCTGCACGACTTCGTCGAGTCGATCCCGCTCGGGTTCGAGACCCTCGTCAAGGCAGCCCCCGCGGCCTGAAGCCGTCTGGCAGCTCGGCCCGCAAGCGCGCGGACGGGCGGACGAATGCGCCGAAGCGCGCAGGGTTCGCCCCGGCCCGGTCCCGACACCGCCCCCAGGTGCCGCCGTAACATTCCGGAAAAACGACGAAATCCGGCCTTGGCCTGGGGGTCTTCGTGGGGGATACTGGCGGCCCCAAAGCTCCCCCAGGAGGTTCAGAGTGACCACGCAGCTTCTGATCTACGAGAAGGCCGTGCCCGTGAACTCCCAGCGTCACGGCGACTGGTCGGTGAAGATCGGGGCGGACTTCGGCTTCGCGCGGCAGGTGAACGCGGTGCCGCTCATGGCCGCCGAGTTCCCGGCCGCAGCCGCCGAGTACCCGGTCGTGTTCATGGGTACCGACAGCGTGATGCCGGCCATCCTGCTCGGTGCCCGCGAGAAGGAGAACCTCTACGTCAAGGAGGACGGCAGCTGGGACGGGCGCTACGTGCCCGCCTTCGTGCGCCGCTACCCCTTCGTCTTCGCGCGCAGCGACGACGGACGCACCTTCACCCTGTGCATCGACGAGGACTTCGCGGGCTGCAACCAGGAGGGTCGCGGCGAGCGGCTCTTCGACGCCGATGGAGAGCGCACGGGCTACCTCGGGAGCGTCCTCGAGTTCCTCCAGGCCTACCAGGCCCAGTTCCTGCGCACCGAGGCCTTCTGCAAGCGGCTCAAGGAGCTCGAGCTGCTGGAGCCGATGCGGGCGCAGTTCGCGCTCCAGTCGGGCGAGACGCTGGGTCTGACGGGCTTCAGCTCGATCAACCGCGACAAGCTGAAGGCACTGCCGGCCAACACGCTGGCAGACCTCGCCAAGACGGACGAGCTGGAGCTGGCCTACCTGGCCCTCCAATCGCTGCGCAACATCCAGGCGATGGCACAGCGCCTCTCGCCGCAGACGAAGCTCGAGGGCGTCCCGGCCAGCGAGCCCGAGCCCTCGGCACCCGAGTCCGAGTCGGACAAGGGCAACGGGAGCCACAAGGACGACGCCTGACGTCACGCGGGCCCGGTTCGGCGCTAGTTCAGCAGGCTCCGCCACCACGGACGGCGGTCGTCGTCGTCCTCGTCGTCGTCCCAGGCGTTGGGATCCCGCAGGTCGAAGAAGCGGCTCAGGTAGGAGCGCAGCACCGAGGGCTCCAGCTCCTCTTCGGGGATCGAAGGCTCGGTCAGCGAGCCCACCTGGCTGCCCGCCAGCACCACGGAGTCGTCCGGGATCACCGCGCCCGGATCCACCACCACGTTCGCGCCGATCCGCACCCGCTCGCCGATCTCCGCACCTCGGCCGATCACGGCGTCGTCGCCCACCACGCTGTCGGCGCCGATCGTGGCCCGGGCGCCCACGCGCGCGCGCTCGCCGATCGACACGTTCGCGCCCAGCTCCGCGTACTGCGACACCCGCGCGCCCGCGCCGAGCTGGGCGCCGCCCGGCAGCTCGACCGCTGCCGGCGCCGGCGGCTGGAGACCCGGCAGGCCGCGCGTGCCCGCCTCGAGCGTGCGCCCCAGGCCCGCCTGCGTCCCGTCCTCGTGCGGCAGGCCCAGCACGTGGCCGAGCTCGTGCACCAGCACCGAGAGCAGGTCCATGGCCCCGAAGGCCGTGCTCATCTCGTAGGCCACCAGCGAGCCGTCGGGCAGGAAGCCCGCGTACTCCTCGTCGAGCCCCGGCGTGGCGTCCACGAACCAGCCGTGGCCTGCGGCGTCGGCGTCCACCGAGACCACGTTGCCCGTGGCCTGCGCCAGCCTGGTGTACGCCAGGTCGTCCACCACGAAGACCGTCTGCGCGAGCAGCTCCGCCTGCTCGGCGCCCACGATCTCGCCCCAGATCGCCACGGCCTCGGCCGCCACCGGCGCCAGCGTCTCCGCCGTCACCACGCTCGGCGGCGCGCCGCCCATCACGGCCGGGCTCGCCGCCCGCAGCTCCGACTCCGGCAGCAGCGCCTTGTGCAGGATCTCGAGGTCCTGGCCGTCCACGACACCGTCCCCGTTCAGGTCGCTGCCGATGCCGCTGTCCACGCCCGAGGCCATGTCGGCTTCCAGCAGGCGGTGGTCGGCGCTCGTCACCGCGCCGTCGCCGTCGAGGTCCACCGCGTAGTGGCTCACCAGCAGCGAGTCGAGGAAGCCGGCCACCCAGGGGCGCAGCGGACGGTCGTCGAGGTCCGGGTTGCCGCCGGTCGGGTCCTCGAAGGCGAAGCGGTCCGCCTCGAAGACCTCGTCGAAGCTCGTCAGCAGCGCCAGCAGGCCCAGCGGCCCCTCGCCCTGGTCGGGCTCACCCGGCTCGTCGAGGTCGTCCACGCCCGGGCCTCCCTCGAGCACGTCGAGGCCGGAGCCGCCGTCGATCGAGTCGTTGTCCTCGCCGCCCAGCAGCACGTCGTTGCCCGAGCCGCCGTCGATCCAGTCGTCGCCCTCCTCGCCGGCCACGAGGTCGTCGCCGCCGCCGGCCAGGATCACGTCGGCGCCCGAGCCGCCCAGGATCAGGTCCCGACCCGGACGCCCGTCGTCGTCGTCACCGTCGTCGTCGTCACCGAAGGGGAAGTCGTCGTCCCCGCTGGCGTCTCCGAAGAGCAGATCGTCGTCCGCGCCGCCGTCGATCAGGTCCTCGTCGTCGCCGCCCGCGATCACGTCGGCGCCGCCGCCGCCGATCAGGATGTCGTCGCCGGAGAGGCCGGCCAGCTCGTCGAGGCCTTCCAGGCCCTCGATCGTGTTCGCGCGGCGGTTGCCGCCGAGCTCGTCGTCGAAGGCGCTGCCCACCAGGTCCTCGAGGGCCGACTTGCTCGGCAGCTCGAGGCGGAGGTCGCGCACGCCGTCCTTCACGTCGCCGATCGACTGGGTCGACGTCTTCGCCAGCGACACCCGCACCTTGCTCCCGAAGTCCGAGAAGTCGAGCCGGTCGTGCAGGTCGTTGGCCCGGCCGAGGGCGTCCTGGTCGCCCGCCTCGAAGATCCGGTCCTTGCCGAGGCCCACGCCCGAGAAGGCATAGGTGTCGTTGCCGAACTGCCCGTGGAGGTCGTCGTCGTGGGCGCCGCCCACCAGGACGTCGTCGCCCCCGATGCCGTCCTCGAGACGATCGAAGCCGGCCGGGTCGCCCTCGAAGCGGAAGAGCCGGACGTTGTCGCCGAAGAGCTGGTCGCGACCCGCCCCGCCGAAGAGCGAGTCCGGCCCGTTGCCGCCCACCAGCAGGTCCTCGTCCTCGCCGCCCCGGATCTCGTCCGACCCGCTCCCGCCGAAGGGATCGGAAGCCACCTGGACCAGCTGGCCCTGGAAGAAGAGCGCCGTGCCCTCGTCGCCGAGGGCCACGTCCTCGTCGTAGTCCCCGCCGATCACCACCGCGTCCTTGTCGGGACCGCCCACGATCTGGAGCCCCGCGATCGAGGGCCGGTTCTTCCCGGAGACGCCGAAGGTATTGTCGGCGTCGATGCGCAGCGAGAAGTCGCCGCTCACGTTGCGGAAGACGACGTAGTTGCCCGCGCCGAGCGACGGGTCGAGGGCCTGCTCCGCGCTCTGCGCCGTGGCCTCCACGAAGCGGCCGGCGAAGGTCTGCCCGCTGGGATCGTTCAGGTAGTAGGTGGTGGCGCCGTCGCTGATGCGGCGGATCCGCGGCTCCGAAGACGAACCCTCGTCGTCATCATCGTCGTCGTCGTCGTCGTCGCTCGGGAAGTCGGCGTCGAGGTAGACATACACGTCGTAGGTCTCGAAGTGCTCGTCGAGACCGGTGATGTCGACGCCCAACGTGCTGCTCCTTCCAGCAGAGACCGAGCCCTCGAAGAGGTCCTCGTTCTCGGTGCTGGGGTCGATCTGGCCCTGGGAGTCCTCGCTCGTCGAGGCCGCCCAGGGCGTGCCGAGGTTGCGGCCCCAGCGCACCTGGACGCCGACCGCGTCGCTGCCGTCCGAGAGCACCAGCCCGTCCACCGTGTCGGGCGGCCGCCAGCCCTCGTCGTCGTCATCGTCGTCGGCGTGGGAGCCGCCGTTCGCGTTCACGAGGTCGTTCCAGCCTGCCACCTGCACCGCGCCCGCGATGCCCTCCACCGACGCGGCGCTGCCGCCGAAGCTCAGGCTCAGCGCCTCGATATCGCCGTTGTCGAAGACGCCGGCCACGCCCGTGTCGATGGTGTCGTCGCCGAAGCCGCCGAGCACCACGTCCTCGCCGTTCCCGGTGGCGATCGTGTCGTTGCCGGCAGCGACCGTCGGGTCGCCCTCGGGGTCGAGGCTCTCGATGCGGAGGACCTCGCCCGCCACCAGCGTCACCCGGGCGTTGTCTCCGGCCACCACGTCGGCGTCCTGCGCCCCGTACACGGGGTTGCCGAAGGTCTCGATCGTGTCGTCGCCGCCGCCGCCCAGCACCAGGTCGCCGCCGCCGCCGGTCACGATCCAGTCGGCGCCCGCGAAGCCGGGGTCGCTGGTCTCCACCCGGTCGATCGCCGGGTGCTGGCCCACCACCTGGAGGCCGTTCAGCGCCGGCAGGTTCGACCAGAGGGAGCCACCCTCGGACCGGATCCTCAGCGAGAAGCGGTCGCCGCTCAGGTTGCGGAAGACCACGTAGTTGCCCGTCCCGGGCGCGTCGGAATCGGTCGACGTCACCTCCACGAACTCGCCCGCGAATGTGTTGCCGTCGGGGTCGTCCAGGTAGAAGGTGGTCGTCCCGTCGCTGAGGCTCCGCACCGAGCTGTCGCGGCCCGAGGCCTTGTCGTCGGCGTCGAGGTAGACGTAGACGTCGTACGACTCGAAGTGGCCGGCCAGGCCCTCCAGGTCCACGCCCAGCGTCTTCGAGCCGCTGGCGCTGAGGAAGCCCTCGTAGATGCGGTCATCGGCGGTGGCCGGGTCGAGGTTGCCGTGGTTCTCGCGCCGCGCCTTGCCGGGCTTGTCGGAGTCGAGCTCCGTGCCCCACCGCACGCGCACACCCGCCGCCGTGTCGAGGTCGTCGAAGTGGACGCGCTCGCCCGCCTCGTCGCCGTAGACGCCCTTCCCGCCCTCGAGGCCGATCCAGTTGTCCGCTCGCGCGTCGCCTGCGCCCGCCGGGCCGCCCACCGACACGTTCTCGGCCGAGCCCAGGAAGCTGAAGCTCAGGATCGACGAGGCCTCGCCCGCGGCGAAGGGCTCGCCGGCGTCCAGCGTCGCGCGGCCCGCGTCACCGAGCACCACGTCCCCGGCCTGCCCGAAGCCGGTATCGATCCAGTCGGCGCCCGCCCCGCCGAACACCAGGTCGGGCCCGGCGCCGGTCGCGATCGCGTCGTCGCCGCCGTAGGGCGCGTTCGTGGTGGCGATGCGCGCCAGCACGCCGCCGGGGAGCTCGGCCACGCCGTCGTCGCCCAGCACCACGTCCACGGCCTCGTCGCCCGAGGCGATGCCGAGCACCGGGTCCGCGCCGCCGGCCACGATCCAGTCGCCGTCCACGCCGGTCTCGCCGGCGCCGCCCTCGGCCCCGCCGATCACCAGGTCGGCCCCGTTGCCGGTGCGGATCTCGTCGGCGCCGCCGAAGCCCGGGTCCGTGCTCTCCATGAGCGTCACGCGGCCCAGCGCGTCGAAGACCACGCGGCCGTTGTCGCCCAGCACCACGTCGCTGGCGGCGTCGGCGCCGCTCGCGTCGGCCTCGATCACGTCTCCGCCGCTCCCGCCGAGCACCACGTCGGCCTCGGCGCCCGTCGAGATCGTGTCGTCGCCGCCCGCCGCGGGGTTCGTCGTCGCCACCTCCACCAGCGCTCCGCCGGCGAAGAGCAGCACGCCCTCGTCGCCCACCACCACGTCGGCTCCGGGGCTCGCCGTGATCTGGTCGCCCCCGGCGCCGCCCAGCACGCGGTCGTCGCCCCCGGCGCCGGAGATCACGTCGTCGCCGTCGTCCGTGGAGGTCCGCGTCACGACGAGATCGATGTCCTGAGCGATGCCGTTGCTCTGCCGCCGCGGCACGTCGAGCGGCGACGAGTCCGGCGCGCCCGGCTCGATCACCGTCCGCTCGGCCAGGCCGATGCCGAGCCGCGTCACCAGGTTCCCGGCCGCGTCGCGGTAGTCCACCCGGCTGCGGTCGCCGATCACCAGGTCGTCGGCCGAGCCCGCCAGGATCGTGTCGCTGCCGACGCCGCCGAAGAGCACCAGCGGCAGCGTGGAGGCACTGGCGTCCACCGTGTCGTCGCCCGCCTCGGCGTTCAGCACGAAGAAGCCGTCCACGCCGGCCTGGAGCGACACGTCCACGGTGTCGTCGCCACCGCCCGTGTTCACCAGCGTGATCTTCTCGAAGGCGTCGCTGCGCATGGTACCGGTGACGTCCAGGTCGTCGGCACCCGAGCCCAGTGACACCTCGAGCTGCTCCACGCCCTCGTAGGCGATGCCCCCGCCCATGCCGAAGCCGGTCAGGAGATCGGCGCTCAGCGTGCCGGCGTTGGCGCCGACGTCGCCCGAGTCGTCGACGTTCACGATGTCGAAGCCGCTGCCGGCCGCGACCGTAATCAGCCCGCCGATGGCGTTCAGGTCGCCGCCGATCCCGGGCGCCTGGCTGCCGACGTTCACCGTGTCGTCGCCGCCGTCGAGGTCGAGGCTCAGCGGCCCGCTGCTGGCGCGGATGTCGAGGGTCTCGTTGCCCTCGCCGAACACCAGGTTGGTCTCGCCGCCGTGGGTGCCCTCGATCGCCAGCTGGTTGTCGCCCGACCCGAACAGCAGGTCCAGCACCTCGAAGGTGCCGTAGGTGATGCCGTCCGACATGCCGAGGCCCAGGATCATGTCGGAGCGCAGCACGCCCGCGTTGGGGCCGGTGTCGCCCGAGTCGTCGACGGTGAGGTTGTCGTTGCCCGCGTCGCCGTCCACCACCAGCGGCGCCGAGATCGCGTCGAGCAGGCCGCCCAGGGCCGGGGCCGCGCTGCCGACGTTCACCGCGTCGTCGCCCGTGCCGGCGCTCACCGTGGTGAGCGCGCCGATCGTCCGCACGTTGACGGTGTCCTGGTCCGCCCCGGTGCTCACCGTGGTCTCGCCCGAGGTCGTCAGCACGTCGACGGTGTCGTCGCCGGGTCCGGCCTCCACGGTGGTGGACCCGGCGTGGGTGTCCGCGATCGTGAACTGATCCGCGCCCGAGCCGAGGCTCACCGTGACGCGCTCGAGGCCGTCGTAGAGGATCCCGTCCGCCAGGCCGAGGCCTGTGAGCGAGTCGGGCGTCAGCAGGCCCGTGTTGTCGGAGGCGTCGCCCGTGTCGTCCGCGTTGAGCGTGTCGGAGCCCGCGCCACCGCTCACGTCGAGCCGCGCAGCGATGCCGTCGAGCAGGCCGCCCGACGCCGGCGCCAGGCTGCCCACGGTCACCACGTCGTCGTCGGCGCCCGTGTCGACCGCAAGGTCGGCGCCGATCGTCTGCACGTTGACCTCGTCGTTGCCGAGGCCCGTGTCGACGGCCGCCACGCCCGCCGTGGACAGCACGTCGATGCGGTCGGCGCCGGCATTGCCGAGGATCGCGGTGTCGCCGAGGTGCGTGCTCTCCACCGTGAGGGTGTCGTCGCCGGAGCCCAGCTTCACCCCGACCGTCTCGAAGGCGTCATAGAGGGTGGCGGAGCCCAGGCCCAGGCCGGTCACCCGGCTGTCGGTGAGCGTCCCCGTATCGCCCGTGGCGTCGCCCTGGTCGTCGAGCACCAGCGCGTCCAGCCCGGCCCCGGCATCGAGGTCGAGCAGGCCGGCCACGGCGTCGAGGTCGCCGCCCTCGGCGGGCGCGAGGCTGCCCACCAGGAAGCTGTCGTCGCCGCTGCCGCTCGTGATCCGGGTGACGGCCGATGTCGACCGCACGCCGACCTCGTTGCCGCCATCGCCCAGGTCGAGGTTCAGCGTCTCGAGGGTCTCGTAGAGCACCGGCCCCGTCATGCCGAAGCCGGTGACCTGATCGGCGCTCACGACCCCCGCGTTCGGGCCGGCGTCTCCGCTGTCGTCGAGGTTGAGCTCGTCGTCGCCCTCCTGGCCGCGGAAGCGCAGCGGGGCGGCGATCGCGTCGAGGGAGCCGCCCGGCGTCGGCGCCAGCGTGCTCACGTTCACCGTATCGGCGTCGGCCCCGCCCTCGAGCGTCGTCTCGGCGCCGATCGAGCGCACGTCGATGGTGTCGTCGCCCTCGCCGGTGCGCACCGTCGTCAGGCCGGAGGTGGCGTCGATCTCGACGGCGTCCGCGCCCGCGCCGGTGTCGACCGTGGTGTTGCCGGCGTGGGTGTCCGCGATGGTGAAGGCGTCGGCGCCGGAGCCCAGGCCGATGAAGAGGTCCTCGAGCGACGCGTAGGTGATGCCCTCGGCCGTGCCGAGGCCCACGATCGCGTTCGGGCCGAGCGAGCCGGTGTTGGCCGCGCCGTCGCCGCTGTCGTCGACGTTCAGGGTGTCGTCGTCCTCGCCACCGGTCACGTCGAGCGCCGCCGCGATGCCGTCCACCAGGCCGCCGAGGCCCGGCGCGAGGCTGCCCACGTCGATCGTGTCGTCTCCGGCCCCCGTGTCGATGGCCGTCTCGCCCGCGATGGTGCGGATGGCTACCGAGTCGGCGCCGCCGTTGGTCTCCAGCCGCGTCGAGCCCGCGTGCGTGCTCTCCACGGTGAAGGTGTCGTCGCCCTCGCCCAGCGAGAGGTTCAGCTCCTCCATCTCGGCGTAGACGATGCCGTCGGGCATCCCCAGGCCGAGGATGGCCGTGTCGGTGAGCGTCCCTTCCTCGCCGAGCGGCGAGACCGAGCCGACGTTCAGGGTGTCGGCGTCGGCGCCGCCCGACACCACCAGCAGCGCCTCGATCTGGCTCGGCGTCTCGAGGTCGCCCTCGAGCTTGAGCGCCACGGTGATCGTGTCCGCGCCGCTCCCCGTGTCCAGGGTGGTGACGCCCGAGACGCCCCGCACGCTGATCTGGTCGTCACCGCCGTCGGTGGTGATGGTGGTGGTGCCCTCGTGGGTGCCGGTGATGGTGACGTCGTCGGCTCCGCTGCCCAGCGCCAGGCTCAGGTCCTCGACGCCGCCGTAGACCAGGTCCTCTCCCATGCCGAGGCCGCTGAGCTGCGAGCCCGTCACCTCGCCGCTCAGGCCCACGGTGTCGCCCGCCGCGTCCACCACGAGGGTGTCGGTGCCCTCTCCGGCGAGGACGGTCAGGGTGGCCGCGATCCCGTCCAGCGTGCCCCCACCCAGCGGTGCCGTGGAGGACACGGTGAGCGTGTCGTCGCCGCCGTTGGTGTCGATCGTCGTGAGGGCGCCGATGGCCTGCACGTCCACCGTGTCGCCCTCGGACCCCGTGGCCACCTCGAGCTCGCCGCCGCTGCCCGCGATGGTGACCTCGTCGGACTCGCTGCCCGTGGCCACGGAGGTCCTGCCGGCGTGGGTGTCGAGGACCGTGACGGTGTCCTCTCCACCGAGGGTCGCCACCGCCAGCAGGTCGAAGCCCGTGTAGTCGACCGGCGTCTGCCCGCTCACGTCGACCGTCGTCGCGTCGATCACGACCGTCTCGGGGTCGTCGGTCAGGTTGATGCGCAGCGCGTCGTCGGTGTCGCCGCCTCCGTCCACCAGCAGGCTGCCGGCGACGAAGGGGGAGTTCAGCACGATCTCGTCCGCGCCGGCCTCGCCGAGCACCTGGACGGCGCCGCTCACCATCTCGCCGGTCACGGTGATCGTGTCGGCGTCTCCGCCTCCGGCCACCGTCAGGTTCTCCACCGCGTCGAGGTTGACCACGGCCAGGTCCAGACTCACCACCCGGCCGTCGAGCGTGATCACGTCCGCGCCGACCGTCCCCGAGACCGTGACGCTGTCGCTCGCCGAGGGCTCGCCCCCGTCGACGTCGATCTCGGTCACGGCTCCCGCGGCCAGGGCGATGTCGATCACGTCGTCGTCGGCGCCCGTGTTCAGCGTGACCCGCGCCGGGAAGTCGGCGGCGTCGGTGATGACGTCCACGTCGTCGGCGCCGCCGCGCGTGTCGACGGTCAGCTCGTCCACGTCGGCGTAGCTCTGCGCCACCCCATTGATCGTGACCGTCGAGCCGGTCACCTCGACGACGTCGGCGCCCTCCGTGGCCTCGAAGACCAGCTCGTCCTCGCCGCCGGCCCCGGTGATCGTCCCGGTGATCCGGGCGCCTTCGGCCAGGAAGAAGGTGTCGTCGCCGGCGGAGCCCTCCACGTTCTCGAAGCCCGAGAAGGCCACCGAGCCGTCGATGGTCCCGGTGTCCACGCCGGTGATGTTCCAGATGCTGCTCGGGTTGGCCAGCAGGTCCTGGCCCCCGATGCCGCCCACCACCGCCTCGATCGACGCGAAGGTGCCGCCGATCCCCGTGGCGGTGCGGTTGCCGAGGTCCACCGTCACCGGGCTCGTGAAGCCGGAGTAGTCCAGCGTGTCGTTGCCGCCGTCGGCATCGAGGCTGCCCGAGAGGAAGGCCGCGTCGTTCGCGAACACGAAGCGGTCCGACCCGGCCCCCGAGGCCAGGTTCTCCACCCCGGTGAACGAGAAGGGGGTCGATCCA
>JAAUYE010007573.1_pt1 | contig 10559 bp, 8 predicted proteins | sample 7278081 | NCBI WGS metagenome assembly JAAUYE01 (sample SAMN14350131, study PRJNA611818) | marine sediment metagenome | isolation source: surface marine sediment (0.6m) | place: French Polynesia: Moorea | collected 2018-08
CAATCGCCCGAGCAATCGAAAAATCCGAGTCCGGCAATCGAAAAAAATCGTTATGCGCGGAGGATGTCTCTTGCTAACTGGCAATGGGGATGTCTCGCTCCGCGGCTTCGTCCGCGGCGCCCGAGGAATCGCTGCCATGGACGCTTCTTCCGCCCGCCTGTCTGCGTCTGTCGATGCTCCCCTCAAGGGGATCGCCTTTCTGGTCGTGGGGGTGACGCTCTTCACCCTCCAGGACGTGATCGTCAAGCTGCTCAGCGACAGCTACCCGGCCCACCAGATCGTCTTCTTGCGGGGGCTGGTGGCCATGGTCCCGCTGCTGCTCTTCCTGCGGCTCGAGGCGCGGGGCTGGACTTTTCGAACCCAGCGGCCGTTTCTGGTCGTCTTGCGCGGCTTCATGGGCTTCATCTCCTTCACCACCTACTATCTGGCCCTCACCGTCCTGCCCCTGGCCGATGCCATCACGCTGCTCTACGCCAGCCCGATCTTCGTCACGGCGCTATCGGTGGCCACCCTCGGCGAGAGGGTGGGGCCGCACCGCTGGCTCGCCGTGGCGGCGGGCTTCGTCGGCGTGGTCGTGGTCATGCGCCCGGGCTCAGGGCCGCTCGACCCGGCCATGATCCTGGGTGTGCTGGCGGCACTCTCCTATGCCGGCATGATCCTGATCACCCGGCGCATCGGAAAGTCGGAGTCGAGCTCCACTATGTCGTTCTATGCGATGCTGGTCTTTATCGGGGCCAGCGGACTGATCGGCCTTGCCGTCGGCGACGGCGCTCACGACACCCAGGCCCATGCCAGTGCCCACTTTCTGCTGCGGGCCTGGGCCTGGCCGACCTGGGCCGACTTCGCTCTGATCGCCACCTGCGGCCTGATCGCCGGCTTCGGCTTCTACTGCCTGTCCCAGGCCTACCGGGTGGCGCCGCCCAGCAGCGTGGCGCCCTTCGAGTATGCCTCGCTACCCTGGGCCGTGCTCTGGGGCTACCTGTTCTGGAACGAGGTGCCGGGCGGTGCGACCTTGGCCGGCATCGCCCTGGTGGTGGGAAGCGGCCTCTACATCATTCACCGCGAGGCGATTCGCGGGCGCCGCACCGTCACCGGTCGGCCCTTGCGGCCGCGGGTGTAGCGGTTTCGGCCCCGTCAACCTGGCGGCGGAACTGCGCCAGCATCTCTGCCAAGCGCGCGTGGAAGGATCGGCGCGCAATGAACACCATGCGCGAGCGCCTGTCCTGGTCGGGCCAGGCCGCCAGCTCCCGGGGCGGGTGGAAGATGTGCTGGACGCCATGAATTGCCACCGGCCGGCTGCTGTCGGCTAGCCTGACGATGCCCTTGACCCGGAGGATGTCCACGCCGTGATCGGCGATCAGCCTCTCCAGCCAGCCGACCAGACGGTCCCATTGCAGGGGCTGGTCGATCACCACGGTCAGGGCGACGAATTCGGCCGTTTGGTGCGCACTTGTCGAGAATTGGCGGTCCGCGGACGCAGCTCGGGTCTCCAGGATCCGGGCTTGGGACGGTGCCAAATCGGCCTGGAACAAACGTCCCGGGTCGATCCGGCCGTGGCGGACCGTGGTCACCGGCGCACTCGGATTTAAGGCGTGGAGCCGGTCTTGCCAGAGTTCGATGGCCGATGTCTCGATCAAGTCCGTCTTGGTCAGCAGCAGATGGTCGGCCAGGGCGGCCTGCTTGTCGGCCAGCTCGAAGGTGCCGAGCACGGCCTCGCCCGAGGCGGCATCGACGGTGGTGCAAAGGCCTTGCAAGCGAAGGCGGGACAGCCGCAGCGGGTCGCTCATCAGGCTCTGCAGTATGGGAGACGGATCGGCGAGGCCGCTGGTCTCGATCAAGACCCGTCGAAAGGGCGGTACCTCGCCTCGCTCCAGACGGCACAGCAGATCGCGCAGGGTATCCACCAAGTCGTTGCGCAGGCTGCAACAAAGGCAACCGCTTTGCAGCACCATGATCTCGTCGGTGACAGCCTCGACCAAATGATGGTCGAGAGCGATCTCGCCGATCTCGTTGATCACCACCGCCGTCTCGGCCATGTCGGGGCAGCCCAGGATGTGGCGCAGCAGGGTGGTCTTGCCGCTGCCGAGGAAGCCGGTCAGCACCCAGACCGCGATCGGCGCGTTGTCGGCGGCCAGCACCTCGGCGGGGTCCGGCAAAGCCGCGCTGGTCGCGGTTCTGGCCTGCCCAGCCATGTTACGAGGTCGGGTCAAAGAACATCACTCGGCCGCCGGCTCGGCCACCCAAGTGCCGTCCCAAAAGCGGGCGGGATCCTTGGTCATGACCTCATAGGCGCCGAGTCTGGGCGAGGACAGGGCCTTGCCTGCGCGTCGCTCCTGCAGTTCCCGCTCGGCGTCTGCGGCAATGCCCGGCTCCGCCAACAGCTCCACGGCCGTTAGGGCCAGGGCCTCTGAAGCCATGAGCGGGCCCGGATAGCCGGCGGGGTGTCCGGTCAGGGCCGTGGCCGCCCAGCTGTGCAGGGGCACGGCCAGGGGGATGGCCCAGTTCGCCCGGGCCAGGGGCACGTACCAGCTCGCCTCGCCGTCGTCCTGGCCATAGGGGTCGACGCCCTCGCGGTACAGGCCCAGCGCCCGATCGAGATCGAAGTCGGCGCCGGGCTGGCAGCTCTCGGACAGCTCGGACATCCACTGCAGGCCGGCCTCGTCCCAGCGCGGTGGCCCGACGATCTCTAGGTTCCGGTACAGCCGCTCGGCCAAGGTGTCGTTCGGCAGATAACCGCGGGTACCGGCGATGAACTGCTCGACGAAGCGGGTCTGGGTGATCTCGGCGGCGTTGCGACAGAGGCGGACCAGATAGTCGTAGATCTCCTCCGCGCGCTCGTAATCGACATGGCGCACGCAGATCCAAAGCCTGGCTTCGCTCGGTGTGATGTTGGGCATCAGGCCACCGACCCGCAGGACATGCTCGACCGAGACATCGGGGAAATGATGGGCTCGCAGGCGCTCGAAGGACTGCACGGCCAGCTCGGCGGTCTCGAGGGCGTTCTGCTTGCGCACGGCGCCGGCGTGGCCGGCCACGCCGTGGAACACGAACTCGGCGCCGATGCAGGACTGGCAGGGCCGGGAAATGGCCCCGTTCTGATAGTCGCCGTGAGAGGTCAGGATGGCGTTCAGGCCATCGAAGGCGCCGGCCTTCAAAAGGGCGATCTTGCCCCAGACGATCTCTTCCGCCGGGCATCCGATGACCGTCAGCGTGCCCTCGAGGCCCAAATCCTCCATGGCTTGACGGGCGGCGATGGCGGCGCCGATGTTGGCCGGACCGATCTGGTTGTGGCCGCAGGCGTGGCCGGCGGCGCCGGCGGCGGTTTGGCGATGGGCCACTGCGGCGTTGCCTTGGCCGGGCAGGGCGTCGTATTCGGCCAGCAGCGCGATTTGGGGGCCGGTGCCGCGCTGGTGGCGGGCCACGAAGGCCGTTGGCAGGCCGTAAGCGCCGGGCTCGACGGCGAAGCCCGCCGCTTTCAGCCAGTCGCCGAAACCGCGGCAGGCCTCGAATTCCATCATGCCGAGCTCGGGTGTGGACCATAGCCGCTCGAACTGGCGCTCGATCTCGGGCCGCGCGTTTGCCCAGGCCTGCCGCGTCACCGAGATCAGATGGTCATCCATGGTTCAAACGACTCTTCCGGCCCCTGCGTGCGAGGGGGCGACGAACGGCCGCCCGAAGGAGAAGCTAACCAGGGGCCGGGCGGCCCGGTCAAGGCTTGGCTATTTGGCTCGAGTGGTGGCAGAATAGGTGTCGTCCACGACAGGATGCCGTGCGAAAGGGGTTGGGCGCTCAATATCGCCAAGAAGAAAATCCCCGCGCGCGAACGACTACATCAAGAAGGAAGGGAGGACTACGATGCCGTCAAAACTCTTTAGGCTGGCGAGCGTCCTGGCCGCCGGTGCGCTTTTCGGGACACTTGCCCTAGGCTCAGTGACCAGCGAGGCTACTGCCGAGTCGGTTCTGCGGGCCAAGGTTCATGCGGACCTGAAGAATCACGACCCGATTTGGACGACCGCCTATATCACCAGAAACCATGGCTACATGGTCTATGACACGCTGTTTGCGATGGACGAGAATTTCAACGTTCACCCGCAGATGGCCGAGTCCTATACCGTGAGCGACGACGCTCTGATCTACACCATCACGCTGCGCGACGGCCTCAAGTGGCACGACGGCGCTCCGGTCACCGCCGAGGATTGCATCGCCTCGATCGCCCGCTGGGGCAAACGCGACGGCATGGGCCAGCAGCTCATGGCTAACATGGAGGCCATGGAGGCGGTCGATGAAAAGACCTTGCGCTTGAAGCTGTCCAAGCCCTGGGGCTTGGTGCTGCCGGCGCTGGGCAAGATGAGCTCGAACGTGCCCTTCATGATGCCCAAGCGCATTGCCGAAACCGATGCCTTCGAGCAGGTTCCGGAGATCATCGGATCGGGTCCGTTCAAGTTCGTGAAGGACGAATGGGTGCCCGGGAGCAAGGTGGTCTACGTCAAGAACGAGGACTACGTGCCGCGCAGCGAGCCGGCCAACGGCGCCTCCGGCGGCAAGGTCGTCAACTTCGACCGGGTCGAGTGGCTCTACATCCCCGATCAGAACAGCGCCATGAACGCCCTGATCAATAGCGAGATCGACTACTTCGAGGATCCGCAGACCGACCTGCTCCCGGTGATGGAGAGCACCGAAGGCGTCGTGGTCGAGGTGGTCGACCCCAAGGGCAGCCAGGGCTGGCTGCGCATGAACCACCTGCATCCGCCGTTCGATAAGCCCGAGGCACGGCACGCGGTGCAGCTGATGGTCGATCAGGAGACCTATCTGCAGGCGGTGGGCGGCGACCCCAAGTACTACCGCACCTGCCCCGCCATGTTCGTCTGCGATTCGCCCTTTGCCACCGATGCGGGGTCCGAGCGGGTGATGGAGCACAATGCCGAGAAGGCCATTCAGATGCTGAAGGACATCGGCTATCACGGCCATAAGGTCCTCCTGATGCATCCAACGGACCTGCCGACCCTCAGCGCGGCGAGCCAGGTCACCGCCCAGCTCATGCGCCAGATCGGCTTCGACGTGGAAGTGCAGGCGATGGATTGGTCGACCCTGACCTCCAGGCGGGCCGAGACCAAGGCCCCGGCGGATGGCGGTTGGAACGTCTTCCATACCGACTGGATCAGCCCAGACCTGCTCAATCCGGTGGCCAACATCGGTGTCTCGGGCGGCTGTCAGGACAAGGCTTGGTTCGGCTGGCCTTGCGATGAAGAGCTCGAGAAGCTGCGGGAAGCCTTTGCCTTCGAAACCGATTCGGCGAAGCAAAAGGACCTGGCCGCCCAGGTTCAAGCCCGGGCAATGGAAGTGGTGAGCTATGTCCCGATCGGACAGTACACCTATCCGATTGCCTACCGCGACAGCATCGAGGGCGTGATCAAGGGGCCGATCCCCTTCTTCTGGAACGTCAAGCGCAAGTAATCGGCGCAGGTCTTTTCAGGCGGTAAAGCGGGCCGCCGCGTCGATCACGGCGCGGCGGCCCATTGCTTTGCACCTAGGGAGCGGCCGCCGCCGGGTCAGAGGCTTCCAGTCGGCCGGGCGGCGCACCCCCCTCGCGCAGGTGGCAGGCGACGAAGTGTCCGGGCTGCACCTCTTGAAGCGGCGGCTCAGTGGTCCGACAGCGCTCCACGGCATAAGGACAGCGGCTATGGAAGTGGCAGCCCGGCGGCGGGTTGGCAGGGCTCGGGACGTCGCCCTGGAGGACGACGCCCTGCCGTTTCACCGTGGGGTCCGGCACCGGCACGGCGGCCATCAGGGCTTCGCTGTACGGGTGGAGCGGCAGCTCGAAGAGTACGTCCTTGCGGCAGAGCTCGACGATCTTGCCCAGATACATCACCGCGACCCGGTGGCTGATATGCTCGACCACGGCCAGATCGTGGGAGATGAAGAGATAGGCGAGATGGAACTCTTCCTGCAGGTCCATCAGCAGATTGATGACCTGGGCCTGAACCGAGACATCGAGGGCCGAGACCGGCTCGTCCGCCACGATGAGGCTCGGATTGAGGGCCAGGGCCCGGGCGATGCCCAAGCGCTGGCGCTGTCCGCCGGAGAACTCGTGGGGGTACTTCGGCATGTGCTCGGCCTTCAGGCCGACCCGCTCGAACAGGCCGGCAAGCCGCGCATCGAGGGATTCGCCGTTGATGTCGCCATAGTTCTGCATGGGCTCGCGGACGATGGCGCCCGCCGACATGCGCGGATTGAGTGATGAATAGGGGTCCTGGAAGACGATCTGCATGTCGCGCCGATGCTGGCGCAACGCTTCTCCCCCCAGTTTGGTGATGTCCGTGCCGCGCACGATGATCTGGCCGTCGGTGGGCTCCATCAGCCGCATGATCACCTTGCCGATGGTGGTCTTGCCGCAGCCGCTCTCTCCGACCAGGCCCAGGGTTTCGCCTTTCGCGATCTCGAAGGAGACCCCGTCCACCGCCAGGACGTGGCCCACGGTCTTGGACAGCAGGCCCTTTTGAATCGGGAAATGCTTCTTCAGGCCGCGGACGGCGAGGACAACTTCCTTGCCGCTGTCTTGGGGCTCTTTCCCGTCCTCAGTCATCGCCGGGTTTTCCTAGACGTTCGGCTTCCCAACAGGCGGACCAGTGGCCCGGCACCTGCTGTTCCAGGGCAGGCGCCTCGGCGTGGCAGCGCTCTGTCGCAAAGTCGCAGCGCGGCGCGAAGGCGCAGCCGGGAATGCCTTGCAGGAGCGAGGGCACCGTCCCGACGATTTCCTGCAGGCGCTGGTGCTTGCGTGCCCCCCGCTCGGCCGGGTTCAGCCGCGGGATCGAGCGCATCAGGCCATAGGTGTAAGGGTGCCACGGGTGGCCGAAGAGCTCGGTCACCGGCGCCTCTTCCACTTTGCGGCCGGCATACATGACCACCACCCGCTCGGCCATCTCGGCGACCACGCCCAAATCGTGGGTGATCAGAATGATTGCGGTGTCCAGGTCCTTCTTGAGGTCCAGCATGAGGTTGAGGATCTGGGCCTGGATGGTCACGTCGAGGGCGGTGGTCGGTTCGTCGGCGATCAGAATCCTGGGATTGCACGAGAGCGCCATGGCAATCATCACCCTCTGGCGCATGCCGCCCGAGAGCTGATGGGGGTACTCGCTGAGGCGCTGTTTGGGATCCGGGATCCGCACCAGGTCCAGCATCTCGGCCGCCCTGCGGGCGGCGGCTCTTTTGCTCAGGCCCTGATGCAGGATGATCGACTCGGCGATCTGGTTGCCCACGGTCAGGACCGGATTGAGCGAGGTCATGGGCTCCTGGAAAATCATCGAGATGGCGTTGCCGCGAATGTCGCGGATCTCACTTTCGGAGACCTGCAGCAGGTCACGCCCCTCGAAACGAATCTGGCCGCTTTCGATCTTAGCCGGCGGTTGCGGCAGCAGCCGCAGGATGGACAGGGCGGTGACGCTCTTGCCGCAACCCGACTCGCCGACCACGCACAGGGTCTCGCCGCGACTGAGCGAAAAGGACACGCCATCGACGGCGCGCACCACCCCGTCCCGGGTGTAGAAATGGACCCGCAGATCGTCGACCTCCAGAATCGGCGAGGTCTTCGCCTGGGTGCCGGTGGGGCGCGCCTCCGTCGCGACGACCTGGTTCATCTAGCGCATCCGTCGGGCAATGCGTGGATCCAAGGTGTCGCGCAAACCGTCGCCCAGAACATTTACGGTCAGCACCATGATGGCCAGGCAGATGCCTGGGAAGAGAATGATCCACGGCTTGATCTGGAAGTAGACCCGCCCGTCCGCCATCATGTTGCCCCAGCTCGGGATCTCCGGCGGCGTGCCGGCGCCGAGAAAGCTCAGCAGCGCCTCGACGATCACCGCCGATGCGCAGACGTAAGTCGCTTGCACCATCAAGGGCGCAAAGGTGTTGGGCAGGATATGTCGGAATAGGATGCCGGGCAGGCGCGTGCCGGCGGAAATCGCCGCCTCCACATAGGGCTGTTCGCGAATGGTCAAGACCACGGCGCGCACCAAGCGCACCACGCGCGGCACCTCGGGCACCGTGATGGCGACGATGACGTTCTCGACGCTCGAGCCGAAAAGCGCCATCAGGGCGATGGCGAAGAGGATGCCGGGGATTGCCATCAGGCCGTCCATGATCCGCATCACGATGCCGTCGAGGATCCGCACGTAGCCGGCCACCAGGCCGATCACCAGGCCGACCGCGGTGCTGAACAGGGCCACGGCCAGGCCGACGGTGAGGGAAATGCGGGTGCCGTAGACGGTGCGGTCGTAAACGTCGCGCCCGAGATGGTCGGTGCCGAACCAGTTGGCCGCGCTGGGCGGCTTCAGGCGGTTTGCGGGATTGAGGGTCAGCGGGTCGTTGGCGATGAAGGGGGCGAAAATCGCGGCGGCGGCCATCAACGAGAGAATGGTCACCCCGATGACGATGGTAGGGTTCCGCCGCCCGAACTCGAGGGCCCGGGCCAGGCGGCCCGAGGGTTTTGACAGGGCAATTTGTTCTGTTGTGGCAACCATGCCTTTGCTGTGGGCCCCTTAGTAACGAATGCGCGGATCCAGGAAGGTGTAGGTGAGGTCGACGATGAGGTTGATGACGACATAGATCCCCGAGAACAGCAGGATGATGGCCTGGATGATGGGGTAGTCGCGGTGCAGGATGGCGTCGACCGTCAAGCGTCCCAATCCCGGGATATTGAACACGCTTTCGGTCACCACCACGCCGCCGATCAAGAGCGCGATACCAATGCCGATGATGGTGACGATGGGCACGGCGGCGTTCTTCAGCGCGTGGCGGATCAGGACGACGCTCGATTTCAGGCCCTTGGCGTGGGCGGTGCGGATGTAGTCCTCGGTCAGGATCTCCAGCACGCTGGCCCGGGTGATGCGCGCGATCAGCGCCGTATAGAGCAGCGCCAGGGCCAGGCTGGGCAAGGTGATACTGCGCAGGAAAGGCCAGAAACCCTTGCTCAAGGGCACGTAGCCCTGGACCGGGAACCACTTCAGCTCGATGGCGAAGATGTACATCAAGATGTAGCCGATGACGAAGACCGGAACCGAGAACCCGAAGACCGCCAGCACCATGGTGAAGCGGTCGATCAGTGTCCCGGCCCGCCAGGCCGCCAGCACGCCCAGGGGAATCGACACCACGACGGCGATGACGATGGTGACGACGGAAAGGGCCAGGGTCGGCTCCAGCCGTTGGCCGATGAGCTGGGAAACCGGCAGGTTCGAAAAAATCGAGATGCCGAGGTCGCCTTGGAAGAGATGCCAGACCCACTCGCCGAATTGGATGTAGATCGGCTGATCGAGCCCCAGCTTCTCGCGGATCTTCTTGATGTCCTCGGGGCTGGCGTAGTCGCCGGCGATGACAGCCGCCGGGTCGCCCGGGGTGAGGTGGAGCAGCAGGAAAACGAAGATACCCACCACCGCCATGACCGGAATGGTCGCGATCACCCGGCGCACGATGTAGGTGTACATCGCTGGCGCCTTAAAGGACCGAAGCCCTGCCCGCAGCGCCGTCGCGTAGGCCGCCCGCGGGCCAGCACATTTCGATCATGGACTGCATAACGGTGCTACCTCCCCTGGACCGGTGCACGGTGCCATCGGTTGATTTTGCTCTCCAGGCGACCGACCGGCAGAAGAAGTCTAAAGGGGCCAGGAACGATTTGAAAGAGACCAGATGGTATGCCTCGCTGGAGCGGGCTCGACCGGCTCGCCGGTCTGGGCCGATCTCGTGAACTGCCCGTCAATGGGCCTGCCTTGTCGTGATCCGATATGGCCTGTGCTGTGTTCGGGTCATCGGTGTCGCGGATGCGCTAGCGTCAATTCGACGCCTTAGATGCTTGCGCCGGCGCGTCGGGCATCGCAATGCCGCGATTGGCGTTGCAATCGCTGCACGCTTGCTTATGGTGCGGCGCCCAACCCATCCCTCGAGGCTGTCATGGCGCTCGCATCCGGACTCGAAATCGGCGACTTCCTGCCGCGTTTTCAGCTGCTGAACCATCGTGGCACGGGCAGCGACCTGCTGCGCCATTCGATGGGCCGGATGATCGTGCTGGTCTTCTACCGCGGCAATGAGGATACGGCCGCCCGCGAGCTGCTGCGCGAGCTCGTCGCCCACTACGACGATCTGAATGGGCTGGCCCATTTGCTGGCCATCAACGGCGAGGCGATGACAGCCAACGCCGCCTTGGCGAGCGAGTTGTCCATCCCGTTCCCCGTGATGTGCGATCTGGAGGGCCAGGCCGCGGCGGACTATGGCGTGGCCGAAGACGGCGCAGGTGTATCGGTCTTCATCGCTGATCCCAACCGACGTCTGTTGCGACTCGACCGCGACCCGGCCCATCCGGGCTACGCCGAGGCGCTCTTATCCTACCTGGGCGACCGGGCGCAGCCCGAGGGCCGCGAGCTTGGCCCGATGGCGCCTGTGCTCTATGTGCCGCGGGTCTTGGACGCTGCGGGCTGCCGTCGCATGATCCAACTCTACGAGACCGGCGGCAACGCGCCCAGCGGTGTCTTTCGCGGCGAGAACAAAGTGCCGGGGGGAGAGCTCGACCCCAA
>JAAUYE010016540.1_pt1 | contig 10547 bp, 4 predicted proteins | sample 7278081 | NCBI WGS metagenome assembly JAAUYE01 (sample SAMN14350131, study PRJNA611818) | marine sediment metagenome | isolation source: surface marine sediment (0.6m) | place: French Polynesia: Moorea | collected 2018-08
CGAATCCTGCAGCTTGACCGCGAAAAAGCCCGACGCATGGAAACGCTCGCGCAGCAGCCTGGCCTCGGGGAAGAGACCGGCGGCCGAATTTTCCATGTACCAGAAACTGCCGCTTTCGCCGCAGGGACTGTTTTGCAGCGATACCTCGTGATTCATGATGTAACCGCCGTCGCACCAGTAGGCGAGGGTCTGGCAGGATTGCATTTCCTCGTCGCTGCAGGCGGCGAGAAACACCGCGTCCACCGACAGGAATTGCGCCAGTTCGCGCACCAGCGCGTAAAAGTAGGTTTCACCGGTGGTGCCGACCGTGGCCTCGATCAGGCCGTGCAGCCTGCCCTTTTGCTCCTGCTCGCGTCGGCGCGCGCGCCTGGTCTCGATACCCCTGATCCAGAACCAGGCGACGGCGGCCCCGGCAATAGCGGAGACAGCGGCTGGCAGAATGAGGTCAAACATGTGTGAATCGGGTCAGGTCCGTATCCTGACAAGTATAGGCAAGATTTCGGATTAGTGGGTTCATCCGGCCCATTTAATCGCTTGCATCGCCCAGCGCCTTTGCCTACCCTGTGGCGTCTTCTCTTTAAACCAGATTTTCGATTTTTCATGGCCACCAAAAAAACGCCTGCCGGCAAATCCGGCATCCGCCAGTATTCCTCGATCGTCGTCGACGGCGATGACCGCGCGCCGAGCCGTTCGATGCTGCGCGCGGTCGGCTTCGGCGATTCCGACTTCAAAAAGCCCCAGGTCGGCATCGCTTCCACCTGGAGCATGGTGACCCCGTGCAACATGCACATCGACCAGCTCGCGCTGAAGGCCGCCGAGGGCGCCAACCTGGCCAACGGCAAGGCGGTGGTGTTCAACACGATCACGATTTCGGACGGCATTTCGATGGGCACCGAGGGCATGAAATACTCGCTGGTGTCGCGCGAGGTCATCGCCGATTCGATCGAAACCGTGGTCGGCTGCCAGGGTTTCGACGCGCTGGTCACGATCGGCGGCTGCGACAAGAACATGCCGGGCTGCATGATCGGCATGGCGCGGCTGAACCGGCCGTCGGTGTTCGTCTACGGCGGCACCATCATGCCGGGCTGCCACAAGGGCGTCGATACCGACGTCGTCTCGGTGTTCGAGGCGGTCGGCGCGCATGCGCAAAAGAAGATCAGCAAGAAGGAGTTGATCGAAATCGAGTCCACCGCGATCCCGGGCCCCGGCTCCTGCGGCGGCATGTACACGGCCAACACGATGGCCTCGGCGATCGAGGCGATGGGCATGAGCCTGCCCGGCTCGTCGGCGCAGGCGGCGATATCCGGCGACAAGACCAAGGATTGCATCGACGCCGGGCGCGCGGCGATGTACCTGCTGCGCAACAATATCCGGCCGAAGGACATCATGACCAAAAAAGCCTTCGAAAACGCGATTACGATGGTCATCGCGCTCGGCGGCTCGACCAACGCGGTGCTGCACCTGCTCGCGATCGCGTCGGCCATCGGGGTCAGGCTCAAGCTCGACGATTTCACCCGCATCGGCAAGCGCGTACCGGTGCTGTGCGACCTGCGCCCGAGCGGCAAGGCGATGATGACCGACCTGATCGAAATCGGCGGGATCCAGCCGTTGATGAAAACGCTGCTCGACGAAGGCCTGCTGCACGGCGACTGCCTCACCGTTACCGGCAAGACGCTGGCGCAAAACCTGGCGAAGGTCAAACCCTACCCCAAGAGCCAGGATATCGTGCACGCGCTCAACGACCCGATCAAAAAGGATTCGCACCTGGTCGTTCTGCGCGGCAACCTCGCGCCCGAGGGCGCGGTGGCCAAGATCTCCGGCAAGGAAGGCCTGAGCTTCACCGGCAAGGCGCGTATTTTTTCCTCCGAGGAGCAGGCGCTGCAAAAAATCCTCGACGGCACGGTTAAAAAGGGCGACGTCATCGTGGTGCGCTACGAGGGCCCGAAAGGCGGCCCCGGCATGCGCGAAATGCTGTCGCCGACCAGCGCGATCATGGGCAAGGGCCTGGGCAAGGAAGTTGCCTTCCTCACCGACGGCCGCTTTTCCGGCGGCTCGCACGGCTTCGTGGTCGGCCACGTGACCCCGGAGGCCGCGGTCGGCGGGCCGATCGCGCTGCTGAAGAACGGCGATATCATCACCATCGACGCCGAAAAACGCGAGGTCAACGTCAAGCTGTCCGCGGCCGAGCTGAAAAAACGCGCGCAGGCGTGGAAACCGCCGAAGCCACGCTACAAGCGCGGCGTGCTGGCCAAGTACGCGCGCCTGGTGAGCTCGGCCTCCGAGGGCGCGGTCACCGACCTGCCGCAGGACTAAAGCGAAAAATGCCCCGGAGCCTGCCGTCGACGCGCGAGATGATCGCGCAGCTGATCGCGAGCCCGTCGGTAAGCTCGACCGCGCCCGAGTCCGACATGGGCAACCGCGGCGTGATCGACCTGGTCGCCGGGTGGAGCGAAAGCCTCGGCTTCGAGGTCGAGATTCAGCCCGTCGCCGACGGCAAATACAACATGATCGCGCGCGCCGGCAGCGGCAGCGACGGCCTCGTGCTGTCGGGGCATGCCGATACGGTGCCCTGCGATCCGGACCTGTGGCGCAGCGATCCGTTCGTCGCGCGCGAAACCGAGGACCGCATTTACGGGCTCGGCAGCTGCGACATGAAGAGTTTTCTCGCGCTGGCGCTCGCCGCGAGCAGCAATACCGATCTAACCAGATTGAACAGGCCGTTAACCCTGGTCGCCACCGCCGACGAGGAATCGACCATGGCCGGCGCCCGGCTGATCGCCGACAACGGCCGCAAGCTCGGGCGTTACTGCGTCATCGGCGAACCCACCGGCCTGACCCCGATTCGCAAACACAAGGGCACGCTGACGATGTCGGTCGAATTCGTCGGCCAGTCGGGCCACGCCAGCGATCCGTCGCTCGGCAATAATGCGCTCGACGGCATGCACCAGTTCATGACCGCGCTCTACGCCTACCGCGATCGCATCGCACAGCAGTTCGAGGATCCCGCCTTCAGGATTCCGACGCCGACGATGAATCTCGGGCACATTCACGGCGGCGACAGCGCCAACCGCATTTGCGGCGACTGCACGCTGCTGATCGATATCCGCTACCTGCCGCAAATGTCGTTCGCACAGCTGCACGCCGATATCGACCAGCTTGCCGCCGACGTTGCCGGCGCGCGCGGGCTGGCGGCCCACACCCGGGTCTTCGGCGATGGCCTGCCGCCGATGGACACCGCCGAGGCCAGCGAAATTGCGCAGTACCTGACCCATCTGACCGGCAAGGCCGCCGGCTGCGTCGGCTTCGCCACCGAGGCGCCCTATTTCAATGCGATGCAAACCGAAACCATCGTCATCGGCCCGGGTTCTATCAACCAGGCGCACCAGCCGGACGAATACCTGCCGCTCGAGCATATCGAGCCGACCATCAAAATGATCGACGATCTGATCGGGCGTTTCTGCCTGCAGTGAGGATCGTCGCCGACCACAACATTCCCCACGTGGCCGACGCGTTTCGCGACCTCGGCGAGGTCGAGCTGCTCCCCGGGCGCGAAATCAGCCATGAACATCTGCGCGACTGCCGCTGCCTGGTCACGCGCACGGTAACGAAGGTCAATCGCGATCTGCTCGACGGCACCCCGGTCGAATTCGTCGGCACCGCGACCATCGGCACCGATCATATCGACCTGGCTTATCTCGAGCGCGCCGGCATCGGCTGCAGCAACGCCGCCGGCTGCAACGCCGAGGCGGCCTCCGAATACGTGATCAGCGGGCTGTTCGCGCTGGCGCGGCAGCTCGGTTTCGATCCGTTCGCGCGGCGAGCGGGTATCGTCGGCTACGGCAACGTCGGTTCGCGCCTGGTCGCGAAACTCGAGGCGCTCGGCATCGAATGCCTGGCCAACGATCCGCCGCTGGAACAGGAAGGCGGCAGCGAGCGCGAGTTCGTTAGCCTCGATACCCTGCTGCGGGAATGCGACCTGGTCAGCCTGCACGTGCCGCTGACGCGCGCCGGCGAACATCCGACCTGGCATTTATTCGACGGCTCCCGGCTGGCGCAGCTGCTGCCGGGCTGCCTGCTGGTCAATGCCGCGCGCGGCGAAGTCGTCGACAATACGGCGCTGTCGCAACTGCTCGCCGGGCGTGACGACCTGAGAGTATTTCTCGATACCTGGGAAAGCGAGCCGCGCATCAACCGCGAGCTGCTGCGCCAGGTGGACCTGGCGACGCCGCATATCGCCGGTTACAGCGTCGAGGGACGCCTGCGCGGCACGCAAATGGTGCTCGATGCGGCCTGCCGCCACTTCGATCTGAGCAGCAGCTGGCACATGAACAGGCTGTTACCCGAACCGCGCCGGCTGGCGCTGCGCGCCGGCGAATCGGCCGCTCAATCCTGGGCCAGCCTGTTCCGCGAACATTTCGATATCACCCGCGACCATGACGCACTGCTCGCCGGGGCCGATCTCGACGATAGCGATTTTGGCGCTCACTTCGACGCGCTGCGCCGCGTCTACGACGACCGGCTCGAATACGATCGTTTCGAAATCGACGCCGCGGAAGCGGGATTACCCCGGGAGACGCTGGCGCGGCTCGGGTTTCGCCTGAGGAACTGATTCAGAATGCCCTCAGGGGCGTAACTGCACGACCTTGTCGGGCGGCGCGAGGAATTGCGCCGGGTTCTCGATCATCGCCTGCAGCGACTCCGGGTCCACCGGCTTGCTCAGCAGGTAGCCCTGGATTTCGTCGACCTCGTAACCGCTGAGCAGGTTGTACTGATCGCGGTCCTCGACGCCCTCGGCGACGACCTTCATGCCCATCGAATGCGCCATCGAAATCAGCGTTTGCACGATTTTCTGGTCATTGGCATCGTTGCAGATATCGCGCACGAAACCGCGGTCGACCTTGAGACTGTCGATCGGCAGCGTCTTGAGGTAACTCAGCGACGAATACCCGGTACCGAAATCGTCGATCGCGATGCTGATACCGCGCGAATGCAGCCGCTCGAGCGACTCGATCGCGTTGCGCACGTTTTCCATCAGGATGGTTTCGGTGATTTCGATTTCGAACAGGCGCGGCGGCACGTCGTGCCGTTCGAGGCAGCCGAGAATGCGCGGCACGATATCGTTCTGGATCAGCTGCACGCTGGATAAATTGATCGCGACCTTGCAGTCCTGGATACCGAGATCGATCCAGCGGCGCAGCTGCCGGCAGGACTCCTCGATGACCCAGTCGCCGATTTGCACGATGAGCCCGCGCTGCTCGGCAAACTCGATGAATTCGTAGGGCGGCACCATGCCGCGTTCAGGATGCTGCCAGCGGATCAGCGCCTCGGCGCCGACGACCCGTTGCGTCTCGAGGTCGAACTTCGGCTGATACTGCAGCAGCCATTCCTCGTTTTCGATCGCGCGGTGCAGGTCGACTTCGAGCTGTACCTGCTTTACCGACAGCTCCTGGATGTGATGATCGTAGAACTGGTAACCGACTTCCAGCTTGTGCTTCTTGCTGTACTGCTTGGCGCTCATCGCGTTGTTGAGCAGGCCCTCGACGCTGTCGGCATCGGTCGGATACATACTGACGCCGACGTGACAGGTCAGGTAAACCGTGTTGCCGTCGATTTCGACCGGCTGGTTGACGATGTCGATGATGCGTTTGACCGCCCAGGTGACCTGTTCCTTCTTCGGGATATCGGTGAACAGCACGGCGAATTCGTCGCCGGCGAAACGCGACACCGACAGCCGCGATACGCCGTCGGATTTGCGCACGATCGAATTGAGCCGATAGGCGACCTTTTTCAGCAATTCGTCGCCGCCCGAACGGCCGAGGCTGGCGTTGATCTGGCTGAACATGTCGATGTCGATGATCAGCACCGCGGCCAGCTGGTCGTGGCGACAGCCGCGCTCGATCGCCTGGTGGATGCGGTCGTAGAACAGCACCTGGTTAGGCAGACCGGTTAGCTGATCGTAACTCTTGCTGTACTCGAGCTCGCTGGAAAACTGGGTGGCGATGTCCTCGAGCTCGGCGATCCGGCTTTGCAGGCTTTCGACGTTGGCGCCGACCTGGGGTTCCTGCGGCATCTCGGCCGATTTGAATTCGGTAATCTCGTCGTCGACCATCATCGCGGCGTAGCTGATGACGCGGTTACGCCCGTTCTGCTTGGCCGCGTAGAGCGCCTCGTCGGCAAGATTGTTCAGCGCGGCCGGGTCTTCCGGGTTGTCGCGGATGCTGGCGACGCCGATACTCGCGGTCACGCGCGGGCCGTTTTCGTAACGCTTGCTCGATTCGTCCTTGACCCTCAGGCGAATACGCTCGGCCACCTTGACCGCGATATCGATACTCATGCCCGGCAACACGACACAGAATTCCTCACCGCCGTAACGGCCGACCAGGTCTTCCTTGCGCGTGTTCATTTTCAACACCTCGGCCAGCAGCTTGATCACCTCGTCGCCGGTGGCGTGGCCGAAGTTGTCGTTGACCGACTTGAAGTGGTCGAGGTCGACCATGATGCAGGCGAGCTCGCTGTCGTCCTCGCGTGCGGCCTTGAACAGGGCTTCGAACTGCTCCGAGAACGAGCGCCGGTTGAGGCAGCCGGTCAGCGCGTCGCGGGTGGCGAGGAAAGTCAGCTCTTTTTTATGTTCCTCCAGCTCCGCCTTGTTTGCCCTGAGCCGCTGCACCATCGACTCGAGCTGCACGTTTTGCTCCTCGATCTCGGTAATGTCGTCGAGCGTGATCAGCACGCCCTGGGCCTTGCCCTCGGGACTCAGGATCGGCGACGCGTTGATTACGAAGCGTATCGCTTCGCCGTCGTCGACGATTAGATTGAATTGCGCGCCTATCGAGGCCTTATCCTTGGCGAGCACCTCGAGCCAGGGCAGTTCGGTGCCCGATTTTTCCTTCGATACCCGTTCCCATTTCAGCGCGGAAGCCTTGCTGCCGAGCAGCGTAATCGGGTCGCGCCCGATCTTGTCGCAAAACGCCTTGTTGGCGAGCAGGATCTGCTCCTCCTCGTCGACGATGACGACCCCCTCGGACAGCGTATCGAAGGCGGCGTTGACGCGCTCCGGGATCACCGCGCTCGGATCCAGCTGGCGCAGCGTGCGCAGCATGAACACGAGGTAGACGAAAAACCCGATCAGGATGATAAAAATCAGCAGCTTGAACAGCGATTTCTGGGTAAAGCCGATGAATGAATCGCTTTTCAGCTCGCGGAAGCGCAGCTCGACATTGCCCCAGAGCCGGTCGCGCTGCATCAGCGGCACCAGGATATGCGAAGAGGTCGACTTGTCGCCGTCGTAGTCGCCCCAGAGCTGGCCATGGTTCGGGGACTGGAACACGACCTTGCCCGACTCGCGGCGGATACCGGTCGACAGGATCGCCTGGTTGCGCCGGGCCACGACCCGAATCAGGTTCTCGATTTTTTTCAGATCGCGCTTCGGATCCATCACCGACAGCTGGATCGCCAGCGATTCCGCGATTTGCTTGCGCGCCTCGAGCTCCAGCTTGTCTTCGTCCGGGGTAAAGCCGAACATGTCCGCGGTCAGCAATACGCAGGCGGTCAACAGCGCCAGCGCGATCGCGAGCCGCATCGCCGGCAGCAGCAAACCCATCGATTTGCGCAGTTTATTCATCTACGAAGCCGCCGCCCTGCCGCGCCTGCGATTTGCCCGCGAACATGCGGTCGACGCGTTTGGCGTGCGCCTGCGCGCTATTGTCGTTTTCATCGATTTCGTCATCGGCTTCGTCTTCTTCGTCTTCCCTGGTCTTTAATATCGGCAGCGGATCGAAACGGTTGAGCAGCGGCACCGTGCCCATCAGGCTGGCCAGCAGCGAGCCGCCGCGCAGCACCCAGCTGACGATGCCCGCGGTCAGGCTCGCGGTCGAGCCGATGATGATTTCGACCTCGATGTCGTCCGCGCTGCGCTTCGAGGCGTCGTCGTCGATACCGCGGCGCATATTCTCGATTTGCTCGACCAGCGCCAGTTCGTAGCGTTGGTTGACTTCCTCGTCGTCGCTGACCGACAGCGTCAGTTTTTCCAGGTCGAGGCCCTGGGCCTCCACGGGTATCGAAACACGGGGCGTCGGAGTATCGATTTTCGCCTTTGATTTCTCAGGGCCGAAATTGACCTTCTCGACGACGCTGGATTCTTCCGGCTCGGAATTGTCGAACTGCGGCTCGCTCGCCACCCGCGGCGGCGGCGTTACCTGCTGCGGCGCGCGAATGATTTCCGGCGGCTCGGTTCCCGCTGCCGCCTCCAGCAGGCTCTCTTCCGGCTCGGGCTCAGGCGGCGGGCCGCCGATATCGAGCTCGGGCTCCGGCTCGGGTTCTGGCTGCGGCGGTGGCGGCGCGATCGGCGGCAGCGCCTCGTCGCTGCCGTTGATCGTAATCACGACCTGGTGCTGGGTACCGTCGACCGTGGTCACGGTCATCGATTCGGTAATGTATTCGCCGCTGGTAAGCGCCTGAATCTCGGCATAACTGTTATCGGCGCTGTAACGCCAGTTGCCCGCGGCGTCGATACTCAAGCTGCCGAGCGCACCGTTGACCGTGGTGGCGATAAACGCGGACTGCCCGGGATCGGCATCGCTGACGCTCAGTTGACCGGCGGTTTCGAGGTTGCTGCCGACCAGGCCCCGGTCCTCGGTTACGCTGCCGCTGCCGACGCCGCCGATGATGGCGACATTGTTGAACGGCGCGACCGTAATCCGGAACACATCGCTCACCGTGCTGCTGCCGTCGTCGGCGGTGACGCGGATGTCGATGCTGCCGATATCGCCGGCGCCCGGGGTGCCGCTGAAGGTCCGGGTGGCGCCGTCGAAGCTGAGCCATGCCGGCAGCGGGCTGCTGTCGGCGAGGGTCGCGCTGTAGGTCAGCGTATCCGACGTATCGGCATCGGCGAATGCATTCGCGGCGAAGGTGAAGCTGAACGCGACCGACTCGGTGGCGCCCTGGTCGGCAATGGCGCTATTGACCACCGGGCTGTCCTCGGCGCCGTTGATCGTCACGGTCACCGTGCGCGTCGAACCGTCCGATGCGGTAAAGGTGTAGCTGTCGCTCAGGCTTTCGCCGGCGTCGAGCCCCTGTACCGAGGCATGGCCGTTGTTGAGCGTATAGGTCCAGACGTTGCCGCTCATCTGGAAGCTGCCGTAGCCGTTAACGCCCGGTGTCGCTCCAAGGTCGTTGAAACTGATCGGATTGTCCGAGGTGTCGGCGTCGCTGATCGTCAGCGTATTGCTCGCGCTCAGCGTACCGTCTTCGCTGACGGTACCGGATACGACGCCGCCGAGCACGGGCGCATCCTCGGCGCCGTTGATCGTCACCGTCACCTGCTGGCTGCTGCCGTCGCTGGCATTGAAGGTGAAGGTATCGAGCAGGAATTCGCCGGCATCGAGCGCCTGCACCGCGGGATGAGCATTGTTCAGCGTATAGGTCCAGGCATTGCCGGTAATTTCGAAAGTACCGTAACCGCTATCGCCCGCGGTCGGGGTCACGTCGATGAAAACGACCGGATTGTCGCTGGTGTCGACATCGCTGATGGTCAGGGTACCGCCGGTCGTCAGGCTGCCGTCCTCGTCCACGCTGCCGGCAACCGTGCCGCCGAGCTGGGGCGCATCCTCGGCGCCGTTGATGGTTACCGTGACCAGCTGGCTGCTGCCGTCGCTGGCATTGAAGGTAAACGTATCGGTCAGGGTCTCGCCGGTATCGAGCGCCTGCACCGCGGCGTGTGCATTGTTGAGCGTATAAGTCCAGACGTTGCCGCTCATCTGGAAACTGCCGTAACCGTTGTCGCCCGCGGTGGCGCCGATATCGTCGAAACTGACCGGGTTGTCCGCCGCGTCGGCATCGCTGATCGTCAGCGAACTCGAAGCGACCAGGCTGCCGTCCTCGGTGACCGCACCGAAATCGATACCGCCGATCTGCGGCGCGTCCTCGGCGCCGTTGATCGTAATCACGACGTCGTGGGTGGTGCCGTCGAAGGACATCACCGTCAGCGTGTCGGTAATGCTTTCACCGGCGTCGAGCGACTGCACCGCGGCCTGGCTGTTGTCGGCGCTGTAGCTCCAGTTGCCGGCACTATCGATGGTCAGGTCGCCGTAGGCGCCGTTGATCGTACCCGCCTGGAAGCTCGACTCACCAACATCAGGATCGGTGACGGTCAGCGTGCCGCCGGCAACGAGGTTACCGCCGACGACACCGGTATCCTCGGTTACCGAACCCGCATCGACTCCGCCGATCACGGCGGGATCGTTGGCATTGTTCACGGTCAGGGTAAAGGTGTCGGTTATCGTGCTACTGCCGTCGTCGGCGGTAATCTTGATGTCGATGGCGCCGACGTCGGCGTTGACCGGCGTACCGGAAAAGGTACGCGTGGCGCCATCGAAGCTGAGCCATGCCGGCAGCGGGCTGTCGTCGGCCAGGGTCGCGGTATAGGTCAGCGTGTCCGAGGTATCGGCGTCGCCGAAAACATTCGCGTCGAAGGTAAAACTGAAGGCAATATCCTCGGTCGCGGCCTGGTCCGCGATCGGGTTATCGACCGTCGGCGCATCCTCGGCGCC
>JAAUYE010064069.1_pt1 | contig 10546 bp, 5 predicted proteins | sample 7278081 | NCBI WGS metagenome assembly JAAUYE01 (sample SAMN14350131, study PRJNA611818) | marine sediment metagenome | isolation source: surface marine sediment (0.6m) | place: French Polynesia: Moorea | collected 2018-08
CCAAGGTCAGCCCTGACGTCACCGCTGTCATCCATCAGGAGCATCTGTGCGTTCTGCACACCACCAATGGCATTGTCCAATGAGCCTCGGACTGAGATGCCTGCCGCCAGCGTCGAGAACCGAATCGAGTTGTCGTAGTACAGATCTACTGCGGCATCCGGCTCGAACACGCCCATCGTTGCGTTACCGCCAACCGAGTCGAAGCCGGCCAGCACGACGCCGCCGCTATTGATCTCTGACTTGATGTTCATGGCGCCAGTGTTGGTCTGCTGGATAAACGCCTGACGAGTGGCGAATGCGTTGCTGTAGAACCCGATGAATGGATCATCATTGCCGGCAGATCCAGCAATGTGAATGCCCTGAGAGTGAGTCCTGACGGCAGGCGCCGGAACCCAACCATCAGTAGCACTCCACTCGAGAATGTCAGTCGCAGCTGTACCGCGCTCGACATTCGGCTCGCGCGTGAAGTGAATGGCCAGCGCCTCGTTCGCCAGCGGCAGCGCGCCAACACGCTCCATGACGCCAGTCAGCCGCCAGTAACCAGTAGCATCGACCGCCGCAGCACTCAAAACAAACTTGAACGATTTTTCCGGATCGGTCGTCGACGTAATCTTGACGACATCTGCCGCCAGCAATTCCGAGATCATGTCGTCGCCGACTGCCAGACCGCCGATGTCGACATCGTCGATGTAGAGCGCCGTCACCGACGCTGGCGTTACATTGTTGAAACGGATTACACCAGCGCCCGGGTCTGCATCGCCGGTCGCCGTCGAGAACTCATACTCGTAGGTGTCGAGTCCGGCCGCCTGAGCTCGCAGACCACCGGCAATAACGTAGTCGCTGCCAGCGTCATCGGTGAACATGAGCGTGTTTGGCGCATCGTTGCGCACCCAGATCTGACCGTAAGCAGCTTCATCAGCTGGCGCAGCATTCGTCTCGAGCACCGCCAACGAGCCAGCATAGGCCAGCTTGGTGCGAGTGATGTTGGAGCTCCCGCCAATCTGCAGGTCATTCACCAGCGAGCCAAAGTCTATAGTCGATACGTTGCCTGCCGAATCGAACTCGATGTAGTCCGTCGCCGTGTTCTCAACGCGAAACCGGCCATCAGTGAGCACGAGATCGCTGGTCGCTGAGAGCAGGAGGTTTACGCTGCCGCCAACTGTCTCAAGCCGGCCAACCGTTTCGTCGTGCTGCATCGCAATCGACTCGGTTGCGCCGGAATTCTGCGCACGGATGATGCCGTTGCCCTGAGCGTTGAGACCATTGGCTACGCGGATCGTGTTGTCGAAGTAATACTCGACCAAGCCACCGAGGAACTGTATGCCTGACGGCACGGTCGGGCCGGTGCCCTGCGCTACGGTCATGTTCGCAGGATTCGACGTCTGCTCAATAGTCAGTGTGCGGCCAGCTGCATCAGTCAAGACGATCGCGTTGTCGGTCGTGTTGCCGACATCAGTCACCGCCTGCAGGTCGGCCGCCGCCGGAGCGTCTGGGTCGAAGTATTCAACAAACGTCAGTGAATCTGTGCCGATCCGGACCGGATCCGTGGTCGGCGATGACAGTCGCCACATGAGAGGGCTGGCAACACCAGACCGCTCGGCCGTAATCAGCGTGTTTGCGGTTGCGTCGCGGCTGCCATCAAAGTCCGGAGCTCGCTCCCATGCGCTCGAGGCGCTCGTGACCCAGATGCCATTCTCTACCGGATTCGTCTGCGCCGTAAGCAGGATGCGATCGCCGTCGCCGAAAGTGTATAGGTCGACCGTGACTGCGCCGGACAGCGTTGCGATCGGTGTCGTCGCTGCCCGTTTGACTGGCACCTTGATGGCCTTGCTAGCCAACACGCCATTGAATCGATCCGTCGAGTTGCTGACTGCCATGTCCTAATCCTCGTCCCTTGGCCCCGTAATGTACTCCAATGGGGTTGTCTCGTCCTCGTCCCAGATCGCCTCAAGTGTGCGATTCAGCTGCGCTGACGGCACGAAATGCGTGTAGCCGGCCAGATCCACGACCCGCTTGATGAATGCCTCGTCGACCTCGCCCTGGGCTGACTGGTCATAGACCTCGAGGATGTCCTTGGCCAGCGATCCGATCGGCGTCGAGCCGGAGCCGTAACGCTGCTGCGGAATCTCGCGCAAGAACGGAATGCCAGACACGATCGAGTCAACCGTCGCACCGCCGACCCACTTGGCGTATTGCTTCTCGCCGGTCTCGTCATCGTCCTCCGGCCAGTTGCCATAGATGATCGCGCTGGCCATGCCCTCGACCATGAACAACAGGACCATATCCATCGTCCATCCAAGGATCTGCTTGGGATCTGACCACTTGACCTGCCCGGTTTTCTCGGCAGCGATGTTGCCCTTCGCCAGCATGTAGCCGATCAGCGTAGTCCAGATCCGAACATACTCAGCCTGCCGGATGTTCTCGCTCAGCGTGCCGCGCTCGAGCGCCGAGCGATCCGAGAAAAAGCCGGACGTCTGTGTGTTCTCGACCATGGCATCGGCGTAGTAGATCGCCTCCTGCTGGCTCAGGCCTTGCTCGTTCTGGCCCTGCTCATAGCCGGCCAGCCATGTCGTGATGTCCACAACTTTCTGCGCGTACTTGATCGGCATGAACAAAGCAGCGCCGACCAGCTGGAACGCCCTCTTGCCCACGGTCGGCACCGTGCCGAACCATGAGTCAATGTGCTGCTGCACGTCCTGCACGTCCCTGTTCCAAGCGCCGATCTCGTAGCGCGCATTGATGAATGCCGACATCTCAGGAACCCGCTTCCACCAGAATGCAGGATTCTTGGCAAACGTACCGAGACCCTTAGCAAGCGTCGTCGTGCCGATCGCAGCCATGGACTGAAAAAAGCCCGTGAACTGCAGGAGCGCCACGGTCGCACTCAGGCCGAGCTTCGATTTGACGAAGCCGCCACGGATCCACCGTGCCGCCCTGACAACGATGTGATGCGCTGGTGACTCGCCAACCGCGGAGTCAGTCAGCCAGAGATTCAGCTGCTTGAGCGCCTCGAGGTTGTTGGTCTTGCGCATGGCCATGCGGAATCGCTTGTCATTCAGGATCCGCTGCAAGCCTTGAACCTCGTCGCCCAGGGAAACGTCCCGAATGATGTCGCGCAGATGAATGTCGATGACGTTGAGATCCAGCCGTATCGGCAGGCCTGCGCTGTTCGTTCTTTCAAACGTAGCACTCGCGCGCGTGCTGGCTGAGACGTATACGCCAAGCCCCATCTTGGTATCGATGTCAGCAAGCTCGTCCTGTTTGACCTTGTCCGACAAGTCGGGATCGAACTGGATCGGGTAGTAGCCACCGCGCAGGGTGATCGATCGGCCCTCTGCCGTGCGAACAGTCAGCGGCTTGGCTTGCACCCGCTCGGGCGCAACACCGCGACGGCGCTCCTCGGCTGCTGCGAGCTCCGGATAGAACTCCTCGAAGTAATCCCAGATGGTCTGCACAAACCGCCAGTCGCTCTCGGTCAGCGTGCCGAGCATCTGATTCATAAACGTCTGGTCATAGATCAGCTTGCCGTCGACCTGACTCTGCTGCACGGCCTTGATGTTGCCCTCGTTGCCCATGTTGAGCGCGAGAGCTATGGCATCGGCTTTCGAGTATTTCTTGCTGTGCCCATTTACCTCGATCGTGCGCTTGTGCAGTTGACCCATCTCTTTAAACGAGAAGTGATCTATATAGATCTTGGCCAACCGCTCCTGCATCTCGTGGATCCGCGGGATGTACTTCTCGGCATAGGCTCGACGCATCGGCGCGATGATCCGGCGTGTGAGTGCACCCCACCCACCCTTATCAAGCACCCGGGCCATTGAGCTAGGCCGGCGCCATGCGGCAGCTGCCTGCCGACCCGTGCGTTTAGTGCCCTCCCACTTGGTCTTTTTGCCACCGTAGAGATCGATCTCTTTGTTGTTGTTGAGCAGGCTGCCCTCGAGCTCGGTCACAACATCGTCGAGCTTCATGCGCTCGTCATTCAGGTAGATGTACTCGGTGCGATCTGCCTCGTGCTCAAGCTGCTGAATGATCTCCTTCATCGCTTGGAACTGCTCGACCGAAAGGTTCTGCCAATTCGTCATGTCGCTTTCGATCAGCTGCAGCGTCTCCGGCGTCACGATCAGGCGGCCCTCTTTGACTGCATCGCGCAGATCCTTCATGGCCTCGAGGCGGTCGACCTCTTTGAGTGACCGCTTGCGCACGTCGATGCCATCCAGGATGCCGAGGATCTGATGCAGCACACCAGCCTTGCCGAGCCGCTGCTGCACGCGCTTGCTCTCGAACTTCGACAGATACCGCTGCGTTTTCTGCACGGCCTCGTGAGCCTTGACGGCCGCCCGGTACATCTCGAAGTTGACCAGCCGCCGGCGAGTGGCCTCATAGGCCGCCTCGAGATCGTTGCGCTCCATTGCCTCAAACGCCTCTCGCGCTGCCTTGCGCTCGGCGTTCAGGTAAACGTGCGGTTTCACTGAGCGGATCTGCTGGCGTGCGATACGCTCAGCTGCCGCCCTGCGGATCATCTGGACCTCGTCCCGCTTGGGCAGACTTCCCCTGTTCGCCGCTATCGTCTGGCGGCGCTGCTGCTTGATGCGCTCCTCAGTCGCCCTGACGATCGGCTTGTCCTCGCGCATTTGCTTGCGCAGCTGCCGCATCTCGGCAGCCAGGATAGTCGCTCGCTGCGTGCTATGGACTGCACGGATCGCTGCTCCGGCCATGCTGGCGTCCTTGAACGGATCCGGATACTTCTGCCGCATGACCTCCTGCGTTGTCGCCCCGATCCATGTGTCCATGTCCGGCGCCGTCAGGAGCTCGTTGATCATCTCGAGGCCGTCGCGGTATCCCAAGGCCTGCGCCGCTACGTCGACATCGACACCACCCTTGCGTCGATAGATTCCATACGCGCCGGTGTGCGGCAGCTTTTTCATCAGTTCCGTGTCGTTGTTCAGCAATGCCAACAGCGAATCACGATCCAGCTTGAACGGCGCCATCGGACCCGGCAGACCGTTCGCCATCTTGCCAGTCATCAGGAATGAGCGGGCGTTGAACACGCGCTGCTCATAGGCCTGCAGGCGAACCTGCGCTTCCTCTCGCCGAAACTCCTCGTCCCACCATGCCTGCTCGTCTTGCTTCATGGCCTTGAGCAGTTTCGAGGACAGCCGCGCTACCTCATCATTGTGAGCTCGCGTGATGCCGGCCTTGTAAACCTCGAACTCGCGGTCCGTCATGCCGGCTTGCTCCGCACTCAGGTACAGCGGCGCGTAGTCCATGTTGGCTTCGGCGAGCGCGATCTCCTCGTCGGTAGCCAGGATGCGATCCATGACGCCACGGATGTCGTCATTGAGAGCAATGTCCTTGACGCCACGGATCTTGCGGTAGACCTCGACCAGCCACGTCCGGAACGAATTGAACGCCTCCTGCAGTCCTATGCTCGGCGCCTTGCCCTCCATCGTGTATTTCTCGAACGACTCGGCGAACTTCTCGTGATGCTTGGTTTCGATCTGCTCAAAGTTTTCGACACCCAGATACTTGAGCAGCGCCTTGCCATCGCGGAGGATCTGGTCGCTGGCGTCGGGCGCCTTGTAGAGCAGCTTGAATAGCTCGAGGTACAGATGCCCTGCCTCGTGGATGAACGTCGAGAAGTCGGCAGCCTCATACAGCCTGATCGTTGCTCGCCGAGAGTTGTCGAACGTGATCGACCCTCGACGACCCTGCTGAAAGGCACCGGGCTGACCGAGTATGTCACCGATCTGTTTCTTGACGTCCTGCCACTGGCGCGCAATTTTCTCGTGCTCCTGACGATTAGCACGACGCGCTTCGCGTTGCTCTATGACACTGGTTGCCGCTTCCTTGGGCGTCGCGCCCTGATAGCCGAGAACGCCGCGACGCAATCCTTCCCGAATCTGCGGATCAAACATGGCCTGACCCAGGATCATTTCCAATTCCTGCTGCGTGCCATCCATCAGCGTGCCGCCCCAACCGATTTTCATGCGAATCATGTCCTCTAGGATCGATTCGTTGCTGGCCATGTCGGAGAATTCGGCGTTCAGAATGGCGAGCTCATTCTCTAGCTCACCGCGCTTGGCGAGCAGACCTCTCAGTCGCTTGTCCTGCAGGTCGCGTATTTCTGCCAGTGAGTCCGGCGGCGGCTTGAGCTCAAAGCCTGCGGTGCGAGCACGATCGGCAAGGCTGATGACGTCGACGCTGCGCTCGATCAGTAGCCGCTGCACGGCCTGCTCGTCAGTCATCCCATCTGCGAGATACTGATTGAGCAGCTGCTCGTCCTCCTTCGAGACGACGCCTAGCTTTTTGATGCAGTCCTTGAGTGCCACTAATCTCTATCCTTGAGCGTGAGCCATGCCTGAATCACCAGCATGATGAGCTCGTCCTCGATCATAATACGCCGCCAGCGCGCCTCGGCGTCCTCGCCTCCCGGGGGATGCGGTACATCGTCCGGCGTGAATGGTGGCTCCGGCGGCGTGATACCAATGCGACCGTAGTGGCTCGACAGGTAGTGGCTGCTGCCGTAGTGCGATGACGAATGGTGCGAACTCATGTGACATTGAGACCCGTGATGTCACGGCCTCCGTTCGCTGCATCGTCGCCACTGATTCGATCGACCGAATCGTTGACGTCTCGGATGACGTAGGTGCCATCGAGTTGCTGAATGATCTTGCCAGCGGCCTCGGCTGCGATCAGCCGCACGAGCTCCTCGAGCGTCGTCGTGCCCTCCACAGGCTCGACCATGTGCGAGCGCGGGGCGCTCTTGTCAGTAATCGTGATGCCGCCTGTGCCGAGCAGATCCTTGTAGATCTCGCCACCGATGACCACAGCGCCAGCCGTACAGCTGTTCTGAATTGCCAGCCGGCCAATGTGGAAGTCGAGCGACGAGACAAAGCCTGCGTTTGTGACGTTGCGCAGATCGAACCCACCGATCCAGCCGCGTACTTGGAGCTCGATCGCCGTGCCACCGTCGACCTGCGGCTTACCGTTATTCGGGACTCCGGACGTGCAGTTGACCCAGGTGTTCGTACTGCCGGCTCTGAGTGAGACGTTGTCGAAAAACGTGCATCGTTCCGCGGTAACCTCAAGATCCGTGATTGCTTGGAAACCGCACTTGTAGGCCTCAAAGACGCTCGTGCCGCCCTGGGTTCCAGAGATGTACGCGGATTCGACGTAACTGCCATCAAGACTGAATCCGGCCAGCGCCAAAAAGTTCGTCGAGACCGCGTTGCTGCCCATGATGCGGTACATCTCGACGTCCTGATCGAGCGTAAGCGTACCGTTGAAATGGATCTCGTTGCCGCCTACGCGAGCGAGGATCGCCTTGGCATCTGTGATGTTGCTGACCGGGTCGCTCTCGAGACCCACTGGATAGCCAGTGTCCGGCACACCATTGGCCTGATCGACATGCACAATGCCGCGGTACTGAGCGTCCTGCCCTTGCGTGAGTAGCTGGTCGACGTTCTGAGTAATCGGCTGCAGGCCGAACACGCCGACTGTGAAGTCACCGATCGTCGGCTCGAGCACTCGCAGGCTTGAGTCGACTGGCGTCAGGTTGCCAACAAAGAAGTAGTCAGCATCAGCCTCAAACGGCCTGATTCGCCAGCCGTAGCCGCTGCCATTCCGCAATCGGTAGTACGCGCCTGAGTCGACGCCTGTCGTGAGCTCCTCGCCGCCTGACGTCAGAAACGGGAACGGGCCCTCTTTACGCATGGCCACGTTGAGGAATGTCTGCTTGGCCTCGTCGTAGATCTCCTCGACCTGAATCGTGCGCACCCCGCCGGTCGCCTCCGGCAGCGTAATGATCCGGTTGACGCCGTCGAAAACATATCCAAGTCCGCTCGTGTAAGGCATCAGTCCACCGGATCAAAGTTGCCGTCAACCAGCTGGTTGACCGGGATCGTCTGCGAGCTCGTGTAGGTCACGTTGATGGACTCGACGTACTCGTAGCCCTGTTTGACGATGCGAATGTCGAGCGCCTGACCGCTCGGCACCGTGGCCACGAATGATGTGCCGCTGCTCTCGACGCCATCGATCTCAGTAGCCGTCCCATGCTCCATGATCCGGACCTCCGAACCAGAGATCAGCGGCGTAAAGGTCAGCGCGATGTTGGCGACAATCGTCGTGCTCGCACCCGTGCCGTCACGGTATGACGGCGTGGCACCGTCGACGACCGTGATCGTGACTGCACCGCCCGAGTTGTTGTAGACGGCGCGGTTTGCCGCCGTGCCACCCTGGGCGGCGTAGTTGTTGAACTCAAGAGCGGTGAACGTATAGGCGCCGGTCGCCGTGATCTCGATGGCGTGGCCAGTGCCGTCCGAGTTAAAAATGACGCCGTCGAGGTTGTTGGAGTCGCCAGCGGTGTCGAGGATCATCAGGCCGTCAGCACGAGACTGAGCGCCTTGGTTGATCGTCGTGTCGCTGATCTCCATGCCATTCGGCGTAATGCTGATCGGATTGTCGATGACGCTGGTCCGGATCCAGCGGTTCACCGTGTTGGCCGGCAAATCCCAATTGCCGACATCCACAAAGATCGAGCCGTCGACCTGAATGTTCTCGAAGTTCGCGCTATTCCAGCCGAGGTCAATCGGACTGCCGGTTGCCCCGGCAATCGAAATGATCTGTGATCCGGTGATGACAAGCTGCTGCGTGCCGGTCGCGTTTGAGATCAGGTCCCAGAAAAAGTGACCGGCGCCGTAGGTCTGGCCAAACAGATACAGCTGGACACCGTCCATCTCGAAGTACGAGCTCGCGGTGCCGGCATCGCCCATGTCGAACGATGCGTTCATCTGGAACTGGTCGGCAAGCGGGTTGCCGCAGACGCCCCAACCATTCGTCGAGTCGTCGCCCTGGAAGTCTGTCCACGTCTCCGGTGTGCCGACCGTGCCGCCGTTAATCGTGAACGCCGCCGAGTCGTTTGCGATAAAGCTGAGGCGATCGAGATAGACGTTGTCGACGGCGCCCTGCGCCTTGGCCAAGTGAACAGAGCCGTATCCGACCTGAGTGATCGCGGTCGTTGTCAGGTTTGCATTGACGCCCGCATAGTTCTGCTGCGTGAATTGCGCCCTGTTCGTGACGTCCAAAACCATGCCGTAGAACAGGTCGCGCAGCGCAACACCGGGATCATCAGAGCCATTGGTTTCGACGCCGAGCCGATCGGTGCCGTCACCCAAGACGTACTGCATGCCGCCATTCAGAATCGTGTCTTGCTGATTGTCCTTGACGATCAGGAACACGGTCGCATCGGACAGATTCCATCCGGTGCCATCGGTATAGTAGGTGTGCTCCGCTGCGTTCGTGTGCTGGAATGACAGCGAGTTGTTGTTCTCGTAGGTCAGGCCCGCGGCCGTGACCGAGGTCGGCGTACCGTCATCGCCGCCCCATCCACTGTTTGAATCGCAGGCGTTGAGCGTAGTTCTATTGTCTGTGCTCACTGACCGTACCTCACCGCCAAGGCGATAGCCGCGGCGTTGATGCCGTACAGATCAGTTTTCCCGGGCGTGTAGATGCAATAGGTCTCAGCAACCAGAGCATGATCGATATTCGAGTGCTCAGTGTTGCCGACGATCAATGCGATGTCTCCCTCGCGCAAGCTGGTCATGCGAGCAAGATCATGGATCGGATTGTAGCCAGTCGGCTCCAGAAAAACGCGCTGACAGTCCGGAGGTAGGACTGCCAGCGCCTCTTTCATAGTCGGGGCCTGCCGAAACTCGTAGCCGTCATGCTTGTCACCGACAAAGATGAACTGGTCGATCTCAAATGCGCCGCGAAGCTGCCTCCACATGCGCCATTCGAGCTCGAACGGCATTTGCGTCGACTCCCATCTGGCGACGACTGTTATCAAGAGCCATCTCCCTACAGTACGACATTGAGCTCTTGCTGCGCCTGTAGCGGAACAACCAGAGGAGTGCCGGACTGAATTGTGAGCACCGCGCTCTCTGAATACTGAGCAGTCTCGCGCCCGATTGCCTTGGCTTTCACGAAAGCGTCCGTCGAAATGACCCGGCCGCCCTGGGTGTTGTCGTCGTAGCCGAAGTTGAACGCAAAGTCCGCGTCAGCCTCGACGCTGGCGATCTGCGTCAGGATCACCTGACTGCCAGCCGCCTGCGTATCGAGAACCGGCTCAAACTGGTTCTGCTCGATCGTGATGGATCCGACCGCTGCCGTTGCCACCTTGACGATCTTGCCGGCGTTCGTGCCAGCACCAGCACCCTCGATCCTCAGCCTATCGCCTACCGAAAAGATGCCAAGACCGTTGCCGGTGTCGCCAATCGTGTCGGGATTCGTGAAGCTGATCGTCGTGGCGTCGAGCAGGTTGACCGTGTTCACGATCAGCGCGCTCGGCGTGTCGAACGGATGCTCGTCGACGTTCACCGCGGCGCTCGAGGTCGTAGCCATGGCCACACCGTCGAGGCGTACCACTGTCCACGAGGACTGCGAGGTCTCGGTCGTTACCTGATACTCGCCGTTCATCGCGGAGTCGACGCCGGTCAGGCCCTCAAGCCGGATGTACGCACCGTCACCCTCGTCCAGCACCGGCAGGTTC
>JAAUYE010047733.1_pt1 | contig 10543 bp, 9 predicted proteins | sample 7278081 | NCBI WGS metagenome assembly JAAUYE01 (sample SAMN14350131, study PRJNA611818) | marine sediment metagenome | isolation source: surface marine sediment (0.6m) | place: French Polynesia: Moorea | collected 2018-08
ATCGGTTCGGCGGTGTCGTCGTTTCGGTTTTTATCGTCCTTTAGCAAGGAAGCGGAAGGCGTTGCCTACGGCGCCTTCCGGCGTCAACTCGGGCGTTCGATTATTCTCGGCCTGGAGTTCCTCATTGCCGGGGACATCATCCGCACGGTGATCGTCGCCGATACCCTGGCCAACGTTACCATCCTGGGCCTGATCATCCTGATCCGGACCTTTCTCGGGTTTTCCCTGCATCTCGAAATCGACGGACGCTGGCCCTGGCAGAGCGCGAGTGAATCCGGGAAAGATTAAACCGGGCCCTGGCGTTCGCGCACGGATATAATGACGCTTATCTTTCCGGACTGATTGGGATCGACATGGCAAACGGCGGGCATACGCACCACCTTCGTCAGCAGATGCAGGATTGGCGGCACGATATCCATCGCCACCCCGAGCTCGCCTTCGAGGAGCGGCGCACCGCCGATTTCGTCGCCGGGCCGCTGACCGAGTGGGGTCTCGACGTATTTCGCGATGTCGGCAGGACCGGCGTCGTCGGCGTGCTGAAACAGGGCAGCAGTCAACGCGCGATCGGCCTGCGCGCGGACATGGACGCGCTCAGGATCCATGAACAGAACGACTTTGCCCACCGCTCCCTCCACGACGGCAAAATGCACGCCTGCGGCCACGACGGCCACACCGCGATGCTGCTCGGCGCCGCCCGGGCGCTGTCCGCCGACGGCGGCTTCGACGGCACCGTCGTGTTCATCTTCCAGCCGGCCGAGGAACACGGCGACGGCGCCAGGGCGATGATCGGCGACGGCCTGTTCGAGCGCTTTCCGGTCGACGCCGTTTATGCCATTCACAATTTCCCGTCGCTGGAGACCGGGCATTTCGCCGTGCGCGCCGGCCCAATCATGGCGGCCGAGGATAACTTCGAGATCAGCATCGACGGTACCGGCTGCCACGCGGCGATGCCCCACCTGGGACGCGATCCGATCGTTATCGGCTCCGAGATCGTCATGGCGATGCAGACGCTGGTGTCGCGCACGCTGAACCCGATGGACAACGCGGTGGTCTCGTTCACCGAGTTCGTCACCGACGGCACGGTCAACGTGGTTCCGGGCCGGGTGCAGCTGAAGGGCGACACGCGCTCGCTGACGACGGCAGTGCAGGACCATATCGAAACCACGATGGAGCGCATCGTCGCGGGCGTCTGCGCCGCGCACGGCGTCGACTACCGCTTCGACTACCGGCGCAATTTCGTGCCGACGATCAACAGCGCAGCCGAAGCGCGTATAGCGGCCGACGTGGCCATCTCGGTTGCGGGCGCCGACAGGGTCATCGGCGACAGCCGGCCGATCATGGCCTCGGAAGATTTTGGCTACATGCTGCAGGCGAAACCGGGCGCTTACGTGCTGCTCGGTAACGGCGCCGACGGCGTCGGCGGCTGCAGCCTGCACAACCCGTCCTACGATTTCAACGACGACATCCTGACCGTCGGCGCCGACTTCTGGGTCGAGCTGGTGCAGTCGCAGCTGCGGTGATCCTGCAGGCCGCCCACACGCATTTATATCCCGGCAACCGGGGTAAATTTTCCGGCCTGGCGCAAATTGCCGAGCTGCGGGCGGGCGGCGATTGCCTGGTCGAGTTTGCCGATGGATCGGCGGCGGCGGCCAGCATTTCGCGTGCCGGAGACGACTGGCAGCTGGCAGCGAAGGGCTATCGAACCGCGGCCGGCACCGATATCGCGGCCAGGTGCTGGCTGCTCCGCCTGGAAGAAGGCCCCGGCCAGCTGGAATTTCGTATTCTTAAAAGACTGCCTGGCCCCGCAATAAAAAGCGGCGCGGATGCTTCCGGGTGAACCCGCCCGGAAACCGGGTTCGGCATCAGAACGAAGGGGCGGAAGGATTTATTACTAATCCCTCCGCCCCCTTTTTCATCACAAAAGTTCGCGATCAGTGCTTTCGGCGTGGCTTGCCGCGATCTTTCAGCGCGCTCGCCGGCGGCCGCTCCGGCGCGGTGCCGTCGATCAGCGTCAGCAGGTAGTCGTAAGCCATGTCGCCGAACACGTTGCACAGCCGGCGGCTCTCGTCCACCGCGGCCTGGAAATGTACGCCGGCCCAGACCCTGCTCTGCCCGCATTCATGCACGAACTCGGTCCAGGTCGGGAAGAACAGCGCGGTATCCGCCGCCGGGGTAATGCCCGGCTCGATGCGCGATGCGCCGGCCGGAATCGGAACCGTCCAGTTCAGCTCGTCGCTGCCGAGGTAGAGCCGCGCGGACTGCCCGTGGGCCTGGCAAAAACAGGCAGATGCCGACGGGTACTCGGGATGATCCGCCTCCTCGAGGTAACTCTTCCATTCGCTGGCCGGCAAATCGTCGACCTTGCCCAGCCCCGGTCCGCCCCAGGCGGTGACCGGGCTGTCGCCGTAAATGTAGCGGATCGCACTGAAGGGGCGCACCGCGTCGTGACGCCGTTTTTCCTGCCAGATGACGATGCCGGCATCGTGCGCGGCCATGTTGGTCAGGAAATCCAGCTCGATGAATTCGCGCAGGCTGTGACCTCGGGACAGCGAGGCGAAAACAGCGGAAAAGCCGAGGCTGGCGATCTTGTTATCGAACAGCTCGGAGAGCAGCTTTTGCTCCTCGGTCAGGTTGGCCGAGGCTTCCAGTACTTCGTCGGCCTGCTGCTTGTAGCGGCCGAAACGGAAATGATTACTGTTGATCGGCCGCGGCACGCGGAACTTCCTGGGATTGTCGTAGGAATAAGGCTCGGTCAGGCCGAACTGCGGCGTCACGAACTGCTGAATCTTGTACAGGCCCATGCCCTGGCGCTGCAGGTCCGGCTGCCAGCGCGACGGATTGATCAGTTTGTAAGCGGTATTCACGGGTCTATACCCGGTCGTATCCTTGTATGGCTCGGGGTTATAACTGCGGCCGTCGGCGTCGCCGGTCTGGTTCATGCCGTCGCGCTCGCGTCCGTCCGCAACCGCTTCGCCGGCGACGTTGCCGATACCCACTGCCGTGGTCAGGTCGGTGCTGTTGTCATCGGGATCGAGCCCGACGCCGCTGAGCATGCCCCGCCAGGTCTGCTGATACTTCGGCAGCAGGCGGTTGAACACCCGGTAGGACGCGTACAGCAAGGCAATATTCATATTGCGATTGGTGAGCGCTTCCGACTCCGGCCGATGCGGAATCCGCGAATAAACACCCACCGCCGGCGCGGCATAGGGCGCGGTCGCGTCGAACCAGGCGTTGGTGGTTTGCGTGGTCACGCGCAATACCAGCGTGGCGTCACCGCCCGTCGGCGAAACCTCGGTAAAAATGATCGGGGCGACGGTCTGAATGACGATTTCGACCGCGGCATTGCCGTTATCGAAATCGTACGCCTTCGCCATTGACGGGATTACAAATCCAAAAATAACAACAACCAGGGATTTTATTTTCATAGCTTATTAACTCCTTTGACTAGATTGTGATTGTTCTGGTGGCAGCGGCCAGCAAGGCTCTGGCAACGCCCGGCCCCGGGGACACAATTAAAAGCAGGCTTCGAATCCCTGAGGATATTCTTGTTATTGACGCCTGTATAGCAGCTCAGCCCTGCTCGCCACATCACCCATATGGGTTAAATTTGCCATGGTGTCCCGGCATGGATCATTCTCCCGGACTCATCGAACCGACGTGGCCGAAGTCCCGCTAACCCACATAAAAAAGGGTACCAAAAAAGGCGGGGACCCGCGCCCCGGAGTTGCATCGGTCCGGCCCAGCGGCGAAACTATCGCCCTCGATTTTTCATCGCCGGCTTGCAATGGAACTCATAGTTTTCGACCTCGACGGAACGCTGCTCGACCGTAATGCGTCGATCTCGGCTTACACCAGCGAAACTCTCGAGCTGCTGTCCCGGCGCGAAATCGCCTACACCGTTGCCACCGGCCGCACGCTGCACGGCGCGCGGGCCGTGCTCGAAGGCCATCGCTTCGAGCTGCCGCAGGCTTACAAGAACGGCGTTTTGATCTGGCATCCCGACGAGCGGCGTTACTCGAACAGCACGACGCTCACCGCGCCCGAACTCGAACACGTCGTCCGGGCCTGCGTCCGGAACGGGGTGACGCCCTTCGTTTTTACCCTGGACGAGAACCATGACAGCACGGTTTACCACCCCGCGCTGCAAACCGATGCCGATCGCGCGCTGGTTCGGATGCTCGCCAGCGAGGATACGGTCAGCATGCGCCCGCTCGACGAATTACCGGCCGATGCCGCTGTCACCCACGTCAACTCGATCGGGCCGAGCGCCGCAATCCGGGCGGTCGTGTCTCATGTCGACGACGAAGACCACCTGGTCGCCTACTCCGGCCTTTCCTGGGAGGGCGCCGACTGGTACTGGCTGGATATTCACCACAGCGACGCCAGCAAGGGTGGCGCGATCACGATGCTGAAAGAATTACTGGGGCTCGAGCGCGTCATCTGTTTCGGCGACAGCGACAACGATCTCAGCATGTTCGAAGCCGCCGACGAGAGTTACGCGCCGGCCAACGCCAACGACGCGATCAAGACCGCCGCGACCGCGGTCATCGGCCATCACGACGAGGAAGGCATCGCCCGCTTCCTGCGCGAGCGCTTCGCCCTCGACGATTCCTGAACCGTCATTCCCGCGCAAGCGTCATTGCGAGGAGCCTCCGGATTTCACGGGGACCGGGGATTACTTTCCCTGCGGCGTCAGTAACAGGCTCGAAATCATGCGCTCCACCGGCACGTAATCGTCGGTGAATACGGGCAGCTCGGACAGGGCCGTGCCCGAGTTTTCCAGCGGCTCGTTGATCCGCAACCAGGCCCGGCGCAGGCCGCCGCGCGATTCGAGCACGTCCTCGCCGATCGTTCGCTCGCTCGCCGAGATCACGTAGGTCATTCGCTGCGGCCGGTCGGGAATACGATCCAGCCAGATATCGACCTGGCCAAAGACCTGGCGCAGCGTATTGACCAGGCTTTTCACCATCCTCGGATCCGGAAAGGCGTCGACCACGTTGGTCGTGAACAAACCGCCCGGTTTCATTTTCGATTTCGCCAGGCGCGCGTACTCGAGCGTCACCAGGTGGTAGGGAATCGCGATATCGTGAAACGCGTCGGTCACAATGACGTCGAACGATGCCGGCGGCTGCCGATACAGCGTGGCGCGTGCATCGCCGTGAAGAATCGTCAGCTCCCCGGGGTCGACGAACATCGCCTCCGCGACCGTGGCCGTCACCATCGGATCGAGTTCGGCGACGACGATATTGGCCTCGCGGGTCAGGTGACGCACCGCGCGCGGCTGGGTATAGGAGCCGCCGCCGGCAAAAAAATAGGCGAGCCGGGGCAGCTCTTCGTCGGCGAAATGCCGGTGAACCAGTTCCTGCATCAGGTGTACGTAGGGCGAAATCAGCAGCGCCGGTTCGGTTTCGTGGTTGATGCCGTGCAACAGGTGATCCAGCACCAGCGCCTGCGCGCGCCCGAACGGCGCCTCGTGCGACGCGTCGACCACGCGCAGGCAAAAATAATTGCTCTCGCGGTCGCAGGAACCGGCGAATCCGTTCCTGTATTCGATTGCGGCGGCGACGGCGGCGCCGGCGGCGAGTATCAGCAGCGGCACAGCGCGCGCCGCGCGCCGAAAAAAGGGCAGCGCCAGCGCGAACAGGATGATCGCGGAGACGACGATGACACTGCGCGTACCGAGATACTGGATCAGCACGAAGCCGGTCATGAAGGTGCCCGCGATACTGCCGAGCGCGGCCAGCGCGTGCATGCGGCCAACCACGTGCCCGGCCCGCTGGTCGAGTTTGAGCGCCAGCGTGGTCAACAGCGGGGTCGGAATGCCGAGCAGCAGCGACGGCACGAAAAACAGGCACAGCACGTAGACGAAACTGGCGCTGACCAGGTCAAGCTGGCTTGCCTGCAGCACCGGCGCCAGCAGCGTTAGCGTCAGCAGACTCGCCAGGCTGAACACCGCCGCCAGCGCCAGCGCGATACCGGTGCTGCGCTCGTCGGCACCGCGGTCGGCCCAGCGCCCGCCGATCCAGTTGCCGAGCGACAGGCCGGCGAGCACGATACCGATGATCGAGGTCCAGCTGTAAAGCGTCACGCCGACGTAGGGCGCGATCAGACGGCCGGCGGTAATTTCGAGCACGAGCAGGATCGCCGAGCTCAGGAACACGACGAATCCGTACCAGGCGAGTTTTAGTTTATGCGGGTTGTCACTCAAGCTCGATCACACTCACGGCAAACCGGCCAGCCTCGGCCGAAGCCGCGATTATAACGCCATACGCCCCGGTTAATCCGGTAATGTTCGACTCAGGATAGCGGCTCCCCCCGACGGATCGGACCGCTGCTGGCCGCCAAAACGAACCTCGATTCGCAGTCCGCCAAGCCCGGATTCTCCCAGCTCGACCGTGGCGGCATGAATGTCGGCGATCGACTTGACGATCGACAGCCCGAGCCCGGCGCCGGGTTTGTTGGTATCGCCGGCGCGGTAAAAACGCCCGAGCACGCGCTCGTGCTCGCCCGGCTCGAGCCCGGCACCGGAATCCTCGACCCGGAGCATTATTTCGCTGCCTTCGCAGACGCAGCCGATCCGCACCCGGCTACCTTCGTCGCTGAACTTGATCGCATTGTCGACCAGGTTCGACAACAGGCTGTTCAGCAGCGGCTCCACGCCGTCGAGCGAACAGGGCTTGTCCGGCAGAGACAATTCCAGTTCGATATCCCTGGCCGCGGCCTGCCCGGCAAACTCGGCGGCTACGCCGCGGCAAATCTGCGCCGGATCGACCGGCTGGAACTGATGGCTAGCACGCGGATTTTCGAAACGGCTGAGTTCGAGCAACTGCCCGACCAGGCGGGATAGTCGCTGGATGCTGGCTTTCATGCCCTGCAACGAATCGACCACCTCGCGGCCGTGACTCTCCTCGAGCGCATTGTCGACGTTGATCAGCAAACCGGCCAGCGGATTGCGCAGCTCGTGCGCGGCGTCGCCGGCAAACCTGCGTTCGCGCGCGTAAGCGGCATCGAGATCGGCAATCATCTGGTTCAGCGCGGTCACCAGCGGGCCGATTTCACGCGGCACGCCGACGACGTCGATCGGCTTCAGGTCCTTCAGATTCTGCTGCCTGACCTGGTCGGCAACGCTTTGCAAAGGCCGCAGCGCCACTCCGACGATATGCCAGAGCAGCCAGATGATAGCCGGCAGCATCAACAGCAAGGGCAAGACCAGGTCACCACCGATATACTCGGTGATTTCTTCCCGTATTCCCGCCTGTTCGCCGACCACGATCAACAAATTGTCAGGATCCGATTCCAGCGTGAAGATAAACCAGTTTTTTGCCTGGAGGTGAATCCTGGAAAACCCGCTTTCGATCGCATCGCGAGCAATTTCGGGCGCGCCACGCGAGTGCAGCAAACGCTTCCCGTCCGCATCGAAAACGGCAAAAAACAGTTTGCGCTCGTATTTGTGTGCGTCCGGACCACGTTCCAGAGCCTGCTCCAGCTGTTCGCGGCTGGATTCGACGCTGTCGCGCGAGATCAAGCCGCTCAGGATACGCGCGGTCTGTACCAGCGAGGCATCGAAAACTTCATCTGCCTCGTGCAGCGTATCGCGATAGATGAGTATGCCGGATACCAACATAACCAGCACCATCACCCCTATCAGGTACCAGGTCAGACGTTTGCGCAGCGAGGCATCGTCAGCCATCCGGTGACTCCAGCTTATAACCCACGCCCCTGACCGTCTTGATCAGCCCGCTCTCCAGCTTTTTGCGCAGATGATGAATATGCACTTCGAGCGCATTGCTTTCGACGCCCTCGTCCCAGCCGTAGAGCGATTCCTCGAGGTTGGCCCGCGGGAGTACCTGTCCGGGTTTGTTGGCGAACTCGGATAGCACGATAAACTCGCGCCGGCTCAATTCGACCTCGTTGCCGCGATACCAGACCTGTCGCGTGGACAGGTTGAGGCGCAGCTCGCCGAGTACGATTTCCGCTGTCGAGACACCATGGCTGCGGCGGCTGAGCGCATGCACACGCGCACGTAATTCCTTGAGTTCGACCGGCTTGACCACGTAATCATCGGCGCCGCTGTCAAGCCCGAGCACGCGCTCGTCGACCGTGTCGCGCGCGGTCATGATCAAAACCGGCGTATGTATCGCTTCCCGGCGAATGATTTTAAGTACCTCGATACCGTCCTTGCCGGGCAGCTGCAGGTCGAGAATGATCACCTCGAAAGATTCCGCGCGTATCGCCGCGAGCGCGCTGGCGCCGTCGGTCAGCCAGTCGACGTGATGGCCGTCGCGCATCAACGCCTTGCGAATCCCCCGCCCCAGTTGCTCGTCGTCTTCTACCAGCAGCAGCCGCATTCGAAATTTCCCCGCCATCTCATACGGCGAATGATAGCGGGTCGCTGCCAAAATGGCAGCGACCCGCCCTCTCCCTGTAAAAGTCCTTGTCGTCGAATCCCGTCTCACGACTCCCGCGACCAGACGTCGCGTCTGGTATCCGCCAGCATGTCGCGCAGCTTGCGCGCCTGTTCGCGGCGTCCCTGATCGGCTACCGGGCGTCCGTCGAGTCGCGGCGCCTTGAGCGCGCGCTCGACGTATTGCAGCGCCAGTTCGTCCTTACCCTGGTCGGCCAGATACTCGGCGAAGAAGTAATTGATATCCAGCCCGTCGGGATTCACCTCGAGGGCCTTTTTGAAATAACGCTCCGCCTGCTTGTCGCTGCCGAAACCGATCGGCCAGCCCGGCACCTTGGAGTACAGCGTGCCGAGGCTCGCGTAAACCGAGCCGCCGAGTACGGTCGGATCGATCTGTTCCGCCCTTTCCAGCTTGAGCTTGGCTTCCTTGACCAGGCTTAACGCGCCAAGACCGCCCTTCTTCTCCGCCAGCGTGCTCAGTACGATCGCGTCCCAGACCAGCGCCTCGGCGTCATCCTGATGCGCGAACGAATACTGGCTGGCCTTGCGCGCAAGCGCCTGCAGCTCCCTGTAATTCTGGTTTCTGAATTCATCCATGTAATAAAGCCTGGCCCATTCGTACTGGACGGCCTGGACCTCCGGGCTGTGCGCCGAGGACGAATTCTCGGCGAAGACGGGTTGGGCGGCGCAAAATGCCAGCGCAATTACCAGGGTTTTCATAGTGTTGTGCATAATGTTGTACCTCAGTTTGTCAGTCGGATAGCTCCGCTTACGCCGCGTACTGCTTGATCAGCGGAAGTTTTTTCGAAATGGCGTTACCGATCAGCGCCGGGAACAGCGAGTTGATGCGCACCAGCAGCTTTTCCGGCCAGCCGAGCGCAAGCTCGCCGCCGTTGCCGCGTAAAAAGCGAACCAGCGCCGCGGCGACCACCTCGGGCGAGTCCATCGCGACGCTGAGCTTGCGGTTCATCTCGACCACGCGCTCGCTGTTGATCGCGGTCCTGGTCGCTCGCGGCAGCAGGCAGCCAACGCGCACGTTGGTGTCGGCCAGCTCGCGCGATAGCGCCTGCGAAAAACCGCGGATTGCGAATTTGCTCGCCGAGTAGACGCTGTAACCGGGAAAACCGATAGCGCCGAAGGTCGACGCGATATTGACCACGCGCGCTTCGGGCTGGCGCTTGAGCACGGGCAGCAATCGCCGCGTCAGCTTCATCGGCACGGTGCCGTTCAGTTGCATGGTCAGCTCGATTTCGCGGTCCGTGAAATTTTCGAACAGGTCGAACTTGCAGACCCCGGCATTATTGATCAGTACGTTGACCGCCCGCGGCCCCCTGGCGACCGCCGCCAGCCAGGCATCGACCTCGGCATCGTCGGTAAGGTCTAGTGACTGTGCTTCGATATGCTGACCGGAACCGGCCTGTGCACGCAATTCGCGCTCTAGACGCGTTAACGCAGAGGCGTCACGGCCGCAGAGATAGAGGCTGGCGCCGGCGGCGGCGAGCTGGCGCGCAATCACCTGGCCGATGCCGCCGCAGGCGCCGGTCAGCACGACCGTCATTTGTTCAGGCTGCATGGCTTTGTTCCTCCGCGTGCCCGGTTCCAGGCGGCAGAGCCCGGAAAACGTTGGTGTAGAGCTCATAGAACACCGGCGCCGTATGCAGCACAGCGTCGCGGTCGACATCGTCGTCGAGACGATTCATCAGGCGTTCGAAATGCCGCATGTGCTCGACGTCGAGACTGCCGTGCGAAACCATGTAGGTCATCGCTTCGGGCGGAAGATCGAGAGCACCGGCAATTTGCCCGGCAGCGGAGGTGGCAATGGTGGAACTGGTTTTTTCGAGCGTGTAAACCATGCCGAACAGGCCCACGGGATTGTTGCGCACGATGGTGTCATAGGCGTAGGCCACCATCAGTTCCGTCGCCATCGACGGCGTGCCGTGACGCACGCTTTCCTTATCGACGCCCAGCGTTGCGAGATCGTTCAGAATCCACTCCTGGTGACCGAGCTCTTCGTCGATATAGTGCACGATCGCCTCGCGCAGCCACTCGAGCCGCTCGGGCAGGCGGCTGCCGCAGGCCATCAGCAGCGGCACCGTGTGCTTGACGTGATGGTAAGCCTCGGTCAGGAATGCTCGGTAA